>FWPU01002317.1_pt1 | contig 18547 bp, 14 predicted proteins | sample 2228361 | NCBI WGS metagenome assembly FWPU01 (sample SAMEA103939777, study PRJEB20133) | metagenome
CGGTGTCCGTGCAACAAGGCGTGTAAGGGCCCGCCCACCCCCCTGGGTAACATCCGGCCCGGTGCTCTCGGTTATGGCCAGGCACGACGGTCGGTGTAAGGGCCAGGCCGGCAATCTGTGGAAGGCCCAGGTCGCGGATCTGGGAATGTCGAGTCTACCGGCCGCGGCAGGCTGCGCCAGCGGTATTGAACGCGGCAGCCACCGGGTCCGTTGCTTCTGTGCCAAGAACTATATCGCTCATCGCTTCCTCCTCCTGCTGCTCCTCGTATTGAACGCGGCAGCCACCGGGTCCGTTGCTTCTGTGCCTCTCGTCCCCGGACTCTCGGTTTTCTTGGCAGTCCGGTGCCATAGCCGCGCGTCGGGGGGACACATCTGGCCGATTACCGGCGGGTCCAGAGAACCTCGGCAAAGGCGTGGTCGCGGAAATTGACGACGCGGACTCGTTCCAGGCAGCGTGCTGCGCGGGGAAAATATCGGTCCACATAGCCGGCCGCCGCCGCTTGGGCGAAATCCCACTGCGGGTCTGGCAGCCGCGACTTCAAGAGGACGAGTTCGCAGGCGGCAAGCCGGGTGGCTAGCCGGGCCGCAATCGAGTCGCTGGTCACGTCCCACGTGTGCGGCAGTGGGTCGGCCGAACGGGCATCGTCATGGCGCAAAAAGTGCTCGCAGTCGAACACCACCGGGCGCCGGCGGTCCGCCGAGGCCAGTTCTTCCAGCCGGGTGGCTCGCACGGCTTCGGGCAGCAGGTGGGCGAACAGTTCGGCGGTAATGCCCAGCAATCGCACGCAGAGCCAGTGGGCGGCTTCTTCGTCCAGGGGGTGGAGGGCGAAGGCCTGCCGCACCGCGTCGGCCAGGTCGCCGCCGCCGACGAGGATGATATTCGGGCTGGCCGGCTGCTGGGCCAGCCAGCACCGGAATCGCGTGGGCAGGCCCTTGCAGTCCAACAGGCTGCCGCCGAGCTTGATCACCCGTGGTGCCATCGCCCGCCTCGAACCCCGCGGAGCTAAGCGAAGGCCGATTCGGCGGCCAGCACCGCCACGGCATGGGCGGCCGCGGCCGAAGAAATATCCCGGCCCAGTGCCTCCGCCAGGCTGACAATCCGTGTCGAAAGCCCCAAACGTTCCAGCACGCGGCGGGCCAGGAACTCCCCTTGCCCCGAGAGGACGACGCTGGTCGGCCGCTCGGGCAACATGCTGATGACCCGATCGGCCGCCTCGGCGAGCTGGTCCAATTGGGCTTCGGCGATTGCGCGGGCGATGGCCTCGGCCGCCGGCCGATCGACCATGGTCCGGTCCGCACAGATCGAGCGTGCCAGCCGGTCATGGGCGGCCTGCCGGGTAGCGGGCCGGCCGTCGGCCGTCTCCGTCCGATCCGGGGCCTCGGGCAGATCGCCCAACAGAAGGTATACGTCCCAGGTGGTGGCGAACAGTTCCTGGGCCAGGGGGCAAAGGAAGCCCCGCCAGGGCACCCGGGAGGCCACCGCGCACACTGGACTGCGCTGCACCCCGGTATAGACGAGTTCGCCCGAAACCAGGCGCTCCGGGTCGGTCCGTCCGCGAGGCGCAGGCAGCCCATGGACCAGAGGAACGAAGTCGCATGTGGTCGAGCCGATATCCATCACCAAAGCCGACTTGTGGGGCGCAAACCGGCCTGCGAATCGCGCCAGGGCGTGCCAGTTGGCGGCGGCCACGGCCAGGGGATCGGCCACCGCGTCCTCCGGCGCCACCCAGCAGCCGTCGTTGCGGTACACCCGCACCACCCGGCCCCCTGCAGCCTGCACCACCGCATCCACGATGGCCGAAACCCCCTGGGCCTTCGTTTCAAAGCAATCGGCCAACTCGCCGGTCATGGTGACGGCCAGGCGCTGTACGCCGGAAAACTCTCGCATCAAGTCGGCCAGGGCCGGGACCAGCTCCGCCCGCCGCCGCCACAGCGCAAAGGGGCGTAAACGGGCCGACCCGTGCCCGTCGGCCGCCTTCAGGTTTGCACCGCCGATATCCAGACCCAACCACATGGCCGCCTGGCACTCCCCATCGAAGCACTGTCACACCCTTGCCAACGCCGTGCCCCTACGCGGGTCGAAAGAAACGCCGGGGCCCCCTCCATGTCGCCCCCCCTCTATCGAGAACCGGCCTCAACCCGGAAAATGGCCGCTGGAGTGCCTCACGCTGGTCTGGCCCTTGGCCGTGAATTGTACAATCATCCGCCGAAAGCACAACCGGCGTGGCCGGCCTTGCACGGCCGCCAGCATTGCCCCGGCTAAATTGGAAACCGCCGCACGCCTCAGCCCCACGTAGGAGGTCGTCAGCCGGGGATTGATTTCGACGACCACGTCCTCGCGACCGCGGCAATCGTTGCCTAGGACCAGGTCGACGCCCAGAAACCCTCTCGGTTGGGGGAGGGTGGAGATGGCTTGCAGTGCCAAGCGCACGGCCCGGCGGGCTAGCGCCCGCGGCAGCGGCAGCCGGCCGCCAAGGTAGCGAAACCGGCCATCGCGGCTAAGACGCTGCGTACATGGCACAAGGGGCTGGCAACCCCGGGGACCGCACAACACGGCGACACTGGCAGGCTGGCCGGCCCAGAATTGTTCCAACCGGCAGCAAACACCGGCCCTGGCCACGGCCTTTTCCGCGGCTTGCGCGTCGCGCACCAGCCGGACCCCTTGCGACCCCGCCCCCCAACAGGGTTTTACCACCGCCGGAAAAACAAAGTCCTGCGGAACGGGCTGGCCAGGTTCCAAAACCACGCCCGCAGGTACCGGGATGCCCGCCGCTGCCAGATACCGGCACGTGGCCTCTTTGTCGGAGGTCAAAGCCACCAAGGCGGGAGGAGGCCCCAGAAGTCGTCCTCCGGCAGCCTCGACTTGCCGGCACCATGCCAGTAGCTCCCCTTCCAGTTCCGGCGCGATCACCACAGTCCAGTCGGCTTGTCGGACAAGGCTATCGAAAGTTTGGCGGGCCGTCTCGGCCGTCGCCACCGTTTCCCATCGAATCCAACGGCCTTGCGGCTGTTTGCCACCTCCGAGCCGCGCATCGCGCATTGCCCACACGGCGATGCCATCCAAGGCGGCAAAATCCTCGGCCAGGGCGGCCAGCATGGCAGCGCCCTCGCGGCAGAGCGAGGGGGGTGGAGGCGGCTTGTCCACATAGCCACCGCCAGTAACCGACTCGAACACGAAGATTTTCATCGCCACAGGTCGCACCAGACCGAAGCGGAAAGGCTGCCGATAGGCCGCCAAACCATGGCCGCCCTGCCAAGCCGCGGCGGCCCTCCGGCGCTATTCGATCCACCCGCCGCCCAGCACGCGGGGGCCGTCATAAACCACAGCCGCCTGCCCCGGCGCAATGCCGTGGCAGGGCTGGTCGAAGCGCACGCGGAACCGCCGCTCGGCCAGCGGCTCGACCCAGGCCGGATACGCCGGGCTGCGATAGCGGATTTTCACTTCGGCCCGAAATCCACCCACGGGAGGGTCCACCAACCAGTTCGCCTCCGCGGCGGTCAGTTCCTGCCGGGCCAGTTCCTCCCACGACCCGACCACCACCCGCCGCGTCTCGGGCTCGATGCGGACCACGTACTGCCGTTTTCCCAAAGCCAGGCCCAAGCCCTTGCGCTGGCCGACCGTGAAGTGCTCCAATCCACGATGATACCCCACCCGCGCGCCGGCAGTGGTGACGATCTCGCCAACCGAATCGGGGCCAGCCCGCTGGCGGACCAGCCGGGCATGGTCCCGGTCCGGCACGAAGCAGATTTCCTGGCTATCTGGCTTGGTGGCCACAGGCAGGCCCATGCGAACGGCCAAGGCCCGAATCTCCTCCTTGCGATACTCCCCCACGGGAAACCGCAGCCGGCCGAGGAGGTGCCGCTCAATACCGAATAGCACGTAGGACTGGTCCTTGGCCGAATCCTGTGCCCGCAATAGCGCCGGTGCCTGGGGCGGCTCGGCCGGCAGCAACCGGGCATAATGCCCGGTGGCCACCCACTCAGCGCCCACGCTGTCGGCATACTCGAACAGCTTGCCGAACTTCAACCACGTGTTGCACACCACGCAGGGGTTGGGGGTGCGGCCCGAGCGGTATTCGGCCACGAAGTAGTCGATGATCTGCTCGAACTGGTCCTGGAAGTTGAGGGCGTAGAAAGGGATCCCCAGGGCATCGGCCACGCGGCGGGCATCAGCCGCATCGGCCGCCGAGCAGCACCCCTGCCGCCGCCCAGCCCTTGCAGATGGCGCTGCTTCGACCCGGCAGGCCGGCTCGGCCACCATCCCGTGCCGCATGAATACCCCAATCACCTCGTGCCCTTCACGGCGCAACAGTCCGGCCGCGACACTGCTATCGACGCCTCCGGACATTGCCACGATCACCCGCGCCATGGCTTGCTCATCGCTTCTTGAGAATAATCTTCTCGCCCCCCCTCTTCTGGGAATCATATCGGTTCGAGAAGCCGCAGGCTCGGTTCTGCAATGCGAACCGGCACGGGGCAAACCGGCATGAGCTGAACCCGCACGCCGATGGCGACGCGGGGCAGGACTGGCATCGATCGGGCTGATCCCTCCCTGGCTACACCTGCCGCCGCCACGCCCGGCTCGGGCGACTTCCCTAAGGAATGCCTGTGCGGCCCACAAAAACGGTAGGCGCGGCTTACTCCCATCTCATTGAGGGGGTGGAGGCGTAGGGGTGGGAAAAGGCCGACCGGAGCCGGGCCGCCATCTGCGGAAGGTGCCACCAGCGGACCGATGTCCAGGAAGGACGCGGGCCACTGCCGCTTCTCGATCTCGCGCAATAAGGCATGGTTTTGTTGGCGGAGTCCGGTTGTAGCGGCCGCATGGGTAATAAGCAACGTGACGAGCGGAGCTTGAAGAGGGACCTGGCAGCGCTGGCCCTTCTGGCGCTCGTGGTGTTTTTGGGGGCCAGCCTCTGGAGCCACGATCCGGCCGACCCTCCTTCCCGGCTGGTCTGGCCGGAAAACGAATCGGTGGTCAATGTCTGCGGCCGGTCTGGCGCCTGGGTCAGCCGCCGGCTGTCGGACCTGTTGGGGGTGGGGGCGTGGTACATGGTGTTGTCGCTGGCCGTCCTGGATGCAACCCTTTTGGCCAGGCGCCCCGTAAGCCAACCCCTGCTGCGGCTGGCCGGCTGGTTGCTGTCGCTGGTGGGGGTCTGCGGGGGGGCCTCGCTGGCCGGCCTGGCGGTGGCCCCGGTTCCGCCCATCGGCCCCGGCGGCTCCCTGGGTGCCGTGGTCGAAAACCTCCTCTTGCAACATTTCGCCCGGGTGGGGGCGTGGATTTTCGCCGCCAGTTTGGTGTTGGGCGGGCTGTTCATGTGCACCGACTACCTCCTGCTCCGCGCGGCGGCCTGGGTGGTGGGGATTCCGATGCGCGGCTTTGGCACCAAAGGGCCGGCATTGGGCAAGGCCGATTCCAAGGCCCGCCGCCGCTCGGACCTGGATATGCCGGCGGCCGAGACTGCGGGCTTGGCCGGTCCCAAGGCCAGGGACCCCGCACGCCCTATCCGCGTAACCAGCCGGGCGGCTTCCGAAGCAAAAGAGCCTGCCCTGCCGCCCGTGGTGCTCCCGAGCCCTTCTGGCACTCCAGGGGGTAGTGCTGCGCCAGCCGGGGATGTTTCGGTCCCGGCCACCGGGCCCTTGCGGATCCGCAAGCCCCGAAAAAACGACCGCGACGAGGTGGTCGCCGAAATCGAGGCCGCCGCCGCTTCGCCCCCCGGCGACTACGAACTGCCTTCGCTGGACCTCTTGCTGCCAAGCGAGCCCATCTCGTTCGAGGCCCAGGAACAGGACGTCCTCCGCAAGGCGAAGATCCTGGAAAAGACCTTTGCCGATTTCGGCTTCCACATCCGGGTGGTCGAAATCCAGACCGGGCCAGTCATCGCCCAGTTCGAAGTGGAACTGGAGGCCGGCCTGCGATTGAGCAAGATCACCGGCCTGGCCGACGACCTGGCCATCGCCCTCCGCGTGCCCAGTGTGCGGATCGTGGCCCCCATCCCGGGCAAGAACACCGTGGGCATCGAGGTGCCCAATGCCGAACGGCAACTGGTCCGCATGCGCGAAGTGATCGAAGAGACGGCCGATAAGGCCCGCACCATGCGGATCCCGGTGTTCTTGGGCAAGGACGTCGCCGGCAACCCCATGGTGGTCGATCTGGCCACGCTCCCCCACCTCTTGATCGCCGGGCGCACCGGGACCGGCAAGAGCGTGTGCTTGAACTCGATCATCGTCTCGATCCTCATGACCCGCCGGCCCGACGAAGTCCGCACCCTGCTGATCGATCCGAAAATGGTCGAACTGAGTCCCTACAAGAACATCCCCCACCTCATGCATCCGGTGGTGACCGATATGCGCAAGGCCGAGGCCATCCTTGGCTGGGCCGTGGAAAAAATGGAAGAACGCTACCAGTTGCTGGCCCGGGCAGGGGTGCGGCACATTGGCGTATACAACCAACTGGGCGAAGAGGAACTCCGCGAACGGATGCAGCCGGCCGACGAGGAACAGTGGGCCCAAATCCCCACCCACATGCCCTACATCGTCATTGTGGCCGACGAGATGGCCGACCTCATGATGACCGCCGCCAAGGAGGTCGAAGGCCACATCATTCGCCTGGCGCAAAAGAGCCGGGCCGTGGGCATCCACCTGGTGCTGGCCACCCAAAAACCCACCGTCGATGTGATCACCGGCCTGATCAAGTCGAACTTGCCAGCCCGCATCTGCTTCCAGGTGGCCAGCCGCGTCGATAGCCGCGTGGTGCTGGACGAAATGGGGGCCGACAAGCTGTTGGGCAACGGCGATATGCTCTTTTTATGGCCGGGCACAAGCACGCTGATTCGCGGCCAGGGAACCTATCTGAGCGACGACGAAATCAACCGGGTGATTGCGGCCGTGGCCACCAGCGAGCCGCAATATGTCAAGGAACTCGTGCAGCTTCAAGTCCGGGAGCCAGCGGCCGAGCCCCGCGGCAACGCTTTCGGCCACAAAGACGAGTTGTACGAGGCCGCAGTGGACCTGGTCGTCCGCGAGGGGCGGGGAAGCTGCTCGCTGTTGCAGCGGGCATTGGGGATCGGCTACGGCCGGGCCGCCCGCCTGATCGATTACATGGCCGAAGATGGCATCGTCGGGCCCTACAACGGGTCCCAGGCCCGCGAGGTGCTCATCACCCTGGACCAATGGGACCGGATGCGAACCCGCCCAGCCGAGGGCCCCCTGGCACCGGTGGCCACCCCCCGCCGCACCAACCGGATTGTGGTATCTCCCGCCGCCGGGCCAGGCGAATGGGACGAGGGTGTGGGCGGTTCTCTTCCCGCCAATACCGATTCCGCCTCGGGCGCTTTGGCCTCGTCGCCCCAAGCGTCCCAACCCCTTCGCCCCCCCGACCTCCCACCGGGCACCCCAGCCGGCGCATAGGCCCAACCGCACGCTCCGCATGGTCCTGGGGCGGGAAAAAACAGGCCGCGCCCGCCCACGGGACCTGCCCCACGGTACTCCACCCTGGATCCGCGGGTGGTCTGGGCTGGCTTGCCTTGCTACACTTGAGTGTTCTCCGTCGGGAGATCGGAAACAAAGACGCGGCTTGTGACGGGAGGAAGGCCCGATGGTTGCGATGCGCCTTGCGTGCATGACGGGTCTTTTCGGATTGCTGCTGGGCGCTTGCGGCTCAGAGACGAGCAGCCCCGATCTCGTTCCAACCCAGGGGCCAGCCGTTGCCCCCGCCGATGGCACGTCGGCCGAGTGCTTCTGGCCACGCTTCCTGGGGCCGCGGGGTGACAACGTCTCGCCGGATACGGGCCTCTTGAAAGAATGGCCCAGGCGAGGCCCCACGCTCCTCTGGACCGCCAACGGCCTCGGCGAAGGATACGCGAGCGTGACCCTGGCCAACGGCCGGATTTTTACCGCCGGCAACCGCGACGACCAAACCATGGTCATCGCATTGGACATGCAAGGCAAGCTCCTGTGGCAGACCCCCAATGGGCCGGCCTGGACCGGCAGCCATCCCGGCACCCGGGGTACCCCCACGATCGACGGCGACCGGGTGTACCACGAAAGCCCCCTGGGGCAGGTCGCCTGCCTGGATGCTGCCACGGGCCAGGTCCTGTGGACCCGCAACATCCTCGAGGACTTCGAAGCCAAGAACATCGAATGGGCCCTGGCCGAGTCGGTGCGCATCGACGGCGACCGCCTCATCTGCTGCCCCGGCGGCAAAAAAGCCAGCGTGGTAGCCCTGGACAAGAAAACCGGCAACACGGTCTGGGCGACCCCTTCGACCGGCGATCTGGCCGGCTACGCCACGCCCATTCTGGCCGAGTGGCAAGGCCTGCGCATGGTGCTCACCATGAACCAGCGGGCCCTGATTGGGGTGAACGCCGACACGGGCGAGCTGCTTTTCCGCCACCCTCACCAGACCAGCTACGACGTGAATGCCACCGCCCCCATCTTTCACCAAGGCCAGGTGTTCATCACTTCCGGCTACGGCTCGGGTTCCGAGATGCTGCGCCTTGCGGTCTCCGGCAGCAAGGTGTCGGTCGAGCCGGTGTGGACCTGCAAAGACCTCGACAACCACCACGGCGGCGTGGTGCTTTACAACGGTTACCTCTACGGCTCGTCCTACCGGGGACGCTGGATGTGCCTGGACTGGAAGACCGGCAAGCCGATGTATGCCGCCAGGGGCGTGGGCAAGGGATCGCTCACCGTGGCCGATGGCATGCTGTTCACGCTCAGCGAGTCGCGCGACATGGGCCTGGTGCCGGCCACGCCCACCGAGCACCAGGTGGTTAGCCGCTTCACGGTGCCTTCGGGCGGTTCCGGCCCATCGTGGGCCTATCCGGTGGTCTGCGGCGGCCGCCTGTACGTCCGCCACGCCGACTGCCTCTACGCTTACGCCGTACGCTAAGTCCCAACAAGGAGTTCACCATCATGCGCACCTTGGTACCCGCGCTGGCCGGTGCTTTGATATGCTTGGGGCTCGGCTCCGGTGGAGAACCGGCCGCGGGCCAGGAACCTCCGGCCGCCAAGAAACTCATCGAGTGGGGCTGGGATGAACCCGATACCGCGTTCATGCGCCAGCACATTGCCGCGATGGAAGAGATGCCTTTCGACGGGTTGGTGTTTCATGTGACCAGCGCGCGCGGCGGGAATTTCACCTGGGAAATGTGGGGCACGCGACGCTTCCAGCGCAGCGAGTTCGACCATGCGGTGGCCGACCTCAAAGCCACGCCCTTCCGCCGGCTGACAGAGCGGTTCCTCCGCGTGAACGTCACTCCAGGCCGGGTCGATTGGTTCGACGATGCGGCCTGGGCCGTCGTGCGGAACAACATGCAGGTGGCCGCCCAGGTCGCGCGCGACGGCGGGTGCAAAGGTTTCATGTTCGATGTCGAGCAGTACGAAGGGCAACTGTTCCACTACGCCAAACAGACCCACCATGCCAGCAAGTCGTTTGCCGAGTACCAGGCCAAGGTCCGCCAGCGGGGCGCCGAGTGGATGAAGACCGTGGCCGGCGAGTATCCGCAAATCACGATCCTCTTGACGTTTGGCTACTCGATCGCCCAGGGGCCAGACGGCAAGGACCGCTCGGGCGTCCCCTACGGCCTGCTGGCCGACTTCCTGGATGGGATGCTGGAGGCGTGTCCGGCTGGAGTGCGCCTGGTCGATGCCTGGGAGTCGTCCTATCCCTACCGCGAGGCGTCGCAGTTCCGCCAGGCCTACGAGACGATCAAGGAACGCTCAGCGCGTTGGTCGGCCGTGCCCGACAAGTATCGGCAGCATGTCTCGGCCGGTTTCGGCCTTTGGATGGATTGCAACTGGCGCTCCCGGGGCTGGAACACCAGCGACTTTTCCAAGAACCACTTTACGCCGGAGCAGTTCGCCGAGTCGGTGCGCCTGGCGCTGCTTACTGCAGACCAGTACGTATGGATCTACACCGAACAGCCGCGCTGGTGGACCCGCCAGCGGCTGCCCAAGGAGTACATCCAGGCCGTGCGAGCCGCCCGGCAAGCCGTGGGCCTGCCCAATCCATAGGCCCGTCGCGGTGCCGCGAGCCTGACTTGCCCTGCCGTCGTTTCTTTCAGAGGCATGTGTACGGCCGCGTGTTGGTCTCCGGCAAGCTCTTCGGTCGCCACACCCCTGAGGACAGGCGTCGAATGCGGCCCACGCACGCCGGTTGGGTTTGCACAACCGGTTGGCTGGCCGCCTGGTCCGAAGTCGAGGGCGACCAGAGAAACGGGCCTTCATAACCGGCTGGCCTGGCGCCCGGCGGCGTTCGGCAGTGGGGGCAGGCCAAGCTGGGCGCGCAGGCGGTTGGCCTCGGCGACATCGAGGTGGTAGATGTAGATCGAGTAGCCCGCCGTCGCCACCGGCTCCAGCCGCAGGAAATACTCGTATTCTGTGCCGGCCAGCCACTCCACACCGCCTCTTCCGTCGGGGACGTCCCAACCGAAGCCCCGGAGGAGATTGACGCTGACTGCGTGCCAGCCGGGTTGGGGACCGCGGTCCGCAGGCCGAAGAAACCGATCGTGCGCTGCCGACACCGAGAACTTCGGCGGCAGCGCGTACTCGATTCCAGCAAGCCGCGGATCGATGCGGCCGAAATACGCCAGGTGCAGGGGTTGGGCCTCAGGATGCCGGTCAAGCCATTGTTTCAAATAAAGGAGGTCCTGCCCCCAATCGATGTCGCTATTGACCAAATGCGCCGGCCCCCCTTTGGGACCGCCCGCCAGTGCGTTGAAGTAGGACAGACTGTGGGGGTACACCCACAGGCTGCTTGCGACAGCCCACGCCAGGCTGCCCGACGCCAGCACGGCGAAAAGGCGATCGCCGTTGGCGAAGCTTCGGCCAGCCTTGCTCGCCCAGATGTAAGCCAGGGGAAAGATCGGCAAAACGTATCGCAGGACCTGCGACGTGCCCGAGCTGTTGACGAACACGAGCAAAACGCCGATGGGGAGCACAAGGAAGACCTCGTCCCTCCAGCCAGCCGAATATCGGGGGAGAAAGGACAAAAGACAAGCCAGTTCCAGCAGCACCAGTGTTCCTAAGGGCGTTTTGACGAGCAGGGCGTACGGATAGAAATACCACCATCCGCCGGCCTGCCGCTCGCCTGCCAGGTAGGTCCATGGGCGGGAGTCGCGAATCCGGAGGATTTCGTCGATGCCCCGCAGGTAGTTGGCGGGCAGGGGAACAGGTAGGGCCGCCAATCCCCGGGCCACCCACGATGAGCCGCCCAGGGGGCTGAGAAGTTTCTGGCCCAGGTGGAAATCGCCCAGCGGCTCCAGGGGCGACTCGAAGGCGTAGCCCACGTTGATTACGTAGAGGCTGAGCACCACCATAAGCAGCATGTGCCCGGCCTCTTGTCGGAACCGGAGGCGCTGCGGCATCCGAAGGCGGGCCCCTCTCCACGCGATCCACACGGCGGGCCAAAGCAGGTACAAGACCAGCCACACGAACTTGCTCAGTTCCGCCAAGCCGAGAAGCAGACCAGCCCCAAGGGCGCGCCCGATCGACGGTTCGCGCAGCCAGCGCCAGAAGAGATAGAACGCGGCCACACCTACGGCCGTCGCCGCCATGTCGCCGGTGATGAGCTGGCCATGCGCGAGCATGTTCGGGCAAAAGCACCAAAGCCCAAGCGCCAAAAGCCCCGCGTGAGGCCCGTAAAGCGTTCGGGCCCAATGGAAGCAGACATAGGCGCCCAAAAGGCTGAAAGGGATGCACGCCCAGCGGCCGAGCGTCGTCAACCAGAACGTTCGCGAGCCGTTGGCCGCTACAAAGTCGCTCCCCACCGCGTAGCTGTTCGGGGCGCGGCTCCAATCGGTCTGCGGGCAAGCCGCCAGCACCGGCAGCGCCGCCACGCTGCCGACCAAGGGCGGGTTCCCTCTGTCGATGTGGAACTGCCCGAAATGCCAGTGCTCGATGCCGGCAGCCAGGTGGAACGGTTCATCGACGGTCGGCGAGTGGCGCGCCGCGCTCCACGCCAGCAGGCCGGCGTGGAGGGCCAGCAGCCAATACACCCAAACCGCCAACCCCCGCTGGGAGAAGACGGCTTGCGCGGTGTCCACAAGCACCGCGGGCACGCATCGTATGCGCCAGTTCATCCGGGCCCTCTAATAGCGGATCATCCACAGGCGGCGGCCCGATCCGAGTTGCTTCCCCGGTCCAGGCGAGCAGTAGAAGATCACGTCCTCCTGAGGAGCGACCCAAAGCGGCCCATCCACGGGCCCCGTCACTTTCGAGGTTAAAAGCACCGTGCCCTCCCCAAAGGGGTCGCTCGGTTGTCGGCGCGCCGCCAGGAAGATCCCCTCGGCTGTCCCATGGTACGCCCGCAGCCCGTTTCCCGCCACATGATACAGGGGCCAGGGATTCGAGAACGGCATCTCTCGGGGCGTGCCGAACGGGCTGTGTGGATCGGCCCGCTCCGCCACCATCATCCAACGGGCATCCCTCGCCAGATCCACGAAGCAATACAGCAGGCGGCGCTGGTCGAGCCACTGCGGCCTCTCGATGCGCTGCTTCTTGGCCGGGTCGTACCCCGCCGGCGTCCAGAGGCTGGGGACATCGAACTCCTCCGAACTGCTCCGGCGAACCGCACGGAAGAACTGCGGCGCAGGATCCGATCGCACGAAGATCAATTCCAACCCATCGGCCGAAATGGCCGGATAGGCGTCCGTCTCGGGCGACGAGCAGGTGACCAGATGTCTCGGCGGACCGAACGGCTGCGACACGTCGGCACGCGTGGCGAGGTACAAATCATATCCGGTTCCCGGCATAAGGGTCGCGGCAAAGACGATCGTGCGGAGGTCGGGGGTCAGGCACGGGGAGAACGCGGGATCAAACCGCTCCAGCCCGGGGACCGGCTGCGCCGACCGCTCCGGCAGATCGGGGACCGACGGCGTCTTCGGGCGCGGCGCGCGAAGGGCCTCCACGACACTCCCCGAAGGAGCCGCCTTGCCCAGTTGCGGCGCCGGGAACCTTGGGCTTCGGCTGAACCACCAGCCGCTTACCGCAGCGACCAGCACAATCAGCAACACCCCGCCAAAAGCCGCCCACGCCCCCTTGCCAAGGAAGAACTTTTTTTCCGAGAACGACCGGCCATGCACCGGCGTCTGGCGAACCTCCGGACTTCCAGGTGCACCTTCTTCTTGGGCCGGCGCGGGCTCCAGGGGCGCACCCATGGCGGTGCGAAACAGCCCGACGACGTCCCGGGCCGCTATCCACTGGCTGCTCATTTCGCCCCGCACGCGGTCATCTTCGTGCAACTTCCCCGCGCGGACCAGCTCGACCATTTCCCGAAACGTCACCGGCCCTCTCTCTTGGCCATCCGCCTTGTAGAACCACCGCGCTGCCATCGATCTTCCCTTTCGCTGCGCAAGCTGCCGCGCGAAGGCATAGCCCAGCCCGAAGCCGCGCCACGCTCCGCGCCACAATCCTGGAATCGCGAAAGAACAAAAACCAACCCACCGGCCCCAGGCGCAGGAACTCGCGAGCCAAGCGCGGCCAGTCGACCCCTTGGCCGGTTACCGCGCGGCACAGTTCGATGCTCACCTGGCCGGAAAAACGACCCACTTGGGCGATGCGCCGGGCGATGGGCGTCTCTGGCCCCAGAGCGGGCAAGTGCCGCGCAAAGACGATGCGATACTGCTCGGCCAAGTCGTCGGCTTCGGCCGAGCGCGCCAGAGTCTGCGAGCCCGAGTGCAACCGGAACGAAGCCAGAAAGCCCGGGTGCTGCACCACGGCACCCTGCCGGGCCAATCTCAGCCAATAGTCCCAGTCGGCCAGGAACCACAATCGCTCGTCCAGCCCTCCCAGGCGCCGGAACGCCGCGGCCTGGAACGCCACGGCCGAGGCCGCGATGAAGTTCTGCACCAACAGACGCTCCATCAGCCGGCAAGGCGGCAGGGGGCCAATAGCTCTGGGCAGCGGGAACCGCCATCTGCCCACGCGCCGCCCCACCCCGTCGATGAACCACACGGGATGAATCACCATCATGGCGTCAGGCCATTGGGCCGCCAACCGGCGGAGTTGCGCCAAGCGGTCCGCGGCCCAGGTATCGTCCTGGTGTAGCCAACTGAGATAGCGGCCCCGGGCCAGCGCCATGCCGTAGTTCGTGCCGGCCGCCCAATTGCCGATATGCTCCCGGGCCACGATTCGCAGCGGCAGGCTGTGCGAAAATGCCCTGAGAATCTCCGGGGTTCGATCCGTGGAGCCGTCGTCGACGGCGATCACCTCGAAGTCCCGTTCCTCCTGGTCCAGCAGGCTCCGCAACGCCGCCTCCAGATGCCTGCCGCCATTGTACGTCGGCATGATGACCGACAGCCAAGGAGCGCTCATCGCCTGCACGTTCCACTTTCAATAGGAGTCGCTTCCGGGAACGGGTTGCGCCAACGGACCGCGGACCTTGGTTCCTTGCGGGCTGATCAGGCTGGCATAGACCGCGCCCTCGATTCCGTCGGACAGGAAGTGGACCCGCCCGTCGGCAAACACGACATGCACGCCGCCAACGTGGAACGAGGAAGCCCAGGGGGCTTCCCCCTCGGCCTGCCATCGCGCGGCGTTGATCGCCTCGAGGTGGTAGGGCGGCTCGCCCGAGTTGGCACGCCGGTAGTCCACGCGCCCCGGGGCGCAGCGCAGGTTTTCGCATACATACGCGCTCAAAAAGAAGCTGTTGCGCCGCGGCTCGGGGCTTGCCCAAGTGGCCCCGGTGAGCGGGTCGTAACCGGCGCGCACGCTCTCGGCCAGCATCAGCGTGTTCGAGCAGCCGTCCAAAATGCTGTCGAGCGAGTGATGGCGCACCGTGCCCGAGCCCGCAGGCCAGTTCTCCAGGAAGAACAAGCCGGTCCAGAAGAACAGGTCCTTGTCGCTGGGCCGGCCATCACGCCCAGGCTCGCCCGGGCAGGCCACCCCGTTGCCGTTGAGATCGATCGGCGAAACGGGCGGATTGTCTCTCACGTGGAAAGCCGACGGGCAGTCGTACACGGGACTGCCGGTGGTCCAGCCGAACCCTCCACTAACCGCATAACTCAGGCCGCCGGGCCCGGTGGCCGTTTCGTCATCCGGGCAGACCAGCACCGGCACCGTGATCCGTCCCAGCGCGGCGTTGGGAGGATCGTCGCTGGGCCGATCGAACTTCCACTGCGAGGCCAGATCGTTGCGTTCCAGTCCGGAAAGCAGCTCTACGACCCAGCTATGATACCGGCCCCTTCCGTCCAGGCTGAAGTTGCCCGAGGCGGGAAAACGCCGCTTCGCCCCGGCGTGGGCCAGCATGGCCAGTCCCAAGTTGTGCAGATTGTTCTGGCACACGGCGCGGCGCGCCGTGGCACGCGCCTGCATCACCGCCGGCAGCATGAGCGACATCAACAGGCCGATCACGGCCAGCACGACTAGCAACTCCACCAGCGTGAAGCCAAAACGACTGGCACCCCCGCAGCCGAAGCCACGCCAGCCGCCGCGCCTTCTACCGCCCCCCCCCGCCTGCAACCTTGCTGCTGCGTTCATCGCCTTACCACAAACACGAAAACGGGTATCCGAACAACGCGTTGCCCGGAATGGTCGATCTCCACGTAAAGACAACCCGTGTTCTCCATAATGCGCGTGCTGGCTGGCCTCAGGCAAGTTCCCAGTTCGGGTAAAGTGTCGGCATGACCTATCCTTGCGTTCCACCGGGCGCATGGCCTGTCGCCAGCCACGCCACGCACAGAAAACTCGCCAGTCGCATTCAAATGTGGGACCGCTCGCTCCGGCCTGCTGGAGCCCATCTGCAAGACGACCTGGCTGGGCGCGATATCGCCGAATTTTGCGGCTTCCCAAAGCACCTGGTTCTCGATGCGCGATTGTTCGTGGCCGACGACCACTTCTGCCGCGGACTCGCCAGATCCCAACATGGGATCGTCAAGACCTGGACACGCAACGCGAAACGCGCAGGTACCGCGATTCCTGGAACGGCACCTCGAATCCCGAGGTGGCCGAAAATCGGTCCGCGAAAACAAAAGACCCGGCCTGGCCATATTCACTTCCAGCGGCGGCTCGGCATCCTCGATGGATTCCCATGCCGCGAACGTAGCGCGGATAGACCTTCCAGTTGCATAACGGATTGACCTCGCAGGGTGGTTTTGCGGGTTTTGTCCGGGAAATCAGCAGTTTTCCGTTCGATCAGCGTGCGTTTGAACACTTCACCGCCGGTGCGGTTTGAAAAGTGTGGGTTGTGAGCATGTCGCCGCGCGTGCCATGGGGAATGCTGAAAAAACAAAGAACCTCCTTGGGGTTTTGTGCGTCTAAGGCACGGACAACAACACCCATCAAGCACGTCCGTATCATGAAGTCCAGCCGCCGCCAGGTCCGGGGTAAAGCCCATGTGGTTCCTGTGCTGAAGTTCGAGAGCCAGCCGTTGATTTCGTCCTTCGGTCTGGTCGTGTTCCAGCAACTCTTCGCGATCCTCCGCCTGAAGGCCCGGCTGGCGGCTTGCCTTGCCCATCAGGCGGCGGGCAAGGTGTTCGCGCGGCCGATCCTCTTCCTGCAACTGGTGCTGCATGTGCTTCTGGGATACCGGGAATCGCGAGACAGCCGCGGTGATCAGGATGATCCGTTGGTCGAGCGGGTGTTGGGCCTGCGGCGCTTGCCCGACGTGGCCAGGTTGAGCCGCATGCTCACGCAGGCCGAGGCAATAAGCGTGGAAAACCTGCGGCGACTGTTGCGGGAACTGGTGGTCCGACGGCTGGGGCAACTGGCCCTGCCGCGGATCACGCTGGACTTCGACGGCTCGGTGCCGCCGACCATGCGGCACGCCGAAGGCACGGCCGTGGGCTCGAACAAGAAGAAACGGGGCGCCCGCAGCTACGACCCGCTGTTTTGCACCATCGCCCAAACCAGCCAGGTGCTGGACTTCCTCCATCGTTCGGGCAAGGTTCACGAGTCGCACGGGGCGGGAGAGTTCCTTTCGCCCTGTATTCAGGCGGCCTGCGAAACATTGCCGGGCGTGATCATCGAGGTCCGCATGGACAGCGCCTTCTTCAGCGACGAGATCGTGCTGGCCTTGGACGCCGCGCGGATCGAGTTCAGCGTAAGCGTGCCCTTCCAGCGGTGTGCGGAGCTGAAGAAAAAGATCGAAGGGCGGAAGCGCTGGCGGCGGCTGGGCGACAAGCTGTGGCACTTCATGGAGTCGTGGAAGCCGAAGGTTCGGCAGCCGCGGTTCCGCTTCCTCTTCCTCCGCACGCTGGGCAAGCACCAGCAGCAGGGGCCGATCCAATTGGACCTGTTTCTGCCTTGCGAGTACGGCTACGATTTCAAGGTGGTGGTGACTAACAAGAGGCTTTCGCCCAGGAAGGTGGCCGGCCTTGACGAAAGGCGGGGGTCGCAGGAAGGGGGTTTCGGAGAGTTGAAGAGAAATTGGCAGATGGGCTACGTGCCGGTGCGAAAGTGCCTGGGCAATCCAATGGACCGTTTGGCCGGTCTGTTTGCGCACAACCTTCTGCGGGAACTGCAAATGATGACCACCGCTGGTAGCCGGCAGACCACGGAAAATCGGACGCCGCTGTGGGCATCCAAACAACCTAGTACATTTCGCGCGGCCCTGATCCAGCGTGCCGGCCGCTTCACACGCCCCCACGGCAACCTCACATTGACGGTCAGCGCTAGTCATTGGATCAAGACCCGCCTGCTCGATGTCCTCAAGTCGCTTCAGAATGCCGCCTGAGTGCCACCTTTTTATGCAACGATAGGGTTGACGTTGCAGGTCGCTTCCGAGGGGCCGACCCGCAGCGTCACGATGCTGCCGTTCCGCGCCAGCTTCATCGTCTCGGCCGGCCCGGTCAGGCCCTTCGCCCGGCGCGCCTCTTCAAATTTCTTGAGCGCCTCTTGCACATCCGGCCTCTTGAGTGCCTTTTCCACAGCCTTTGCGGCTGCCGTGCCGGGTTTGGACCTGTCGTAAAAACCTTGAAACACCTTCTCCATCAACTCGGGGAAGGCCGGAGTCATGCGCCACACGGGATTAAAGTGCTCCGGCACCCGCTCGAGCTGCGCCGGCGGCGCCTCGTAGACTTCGACCGCGCGGCGCTTCTTCTGCCCGGAAGACTCCACAAGCTTCCCCTCCGGTGTGCTCGCAAGCCCTTTCCGATCGGCCGGATACCGGCTAAACTTGTAATACTTTCCGTCCTTGACCATCGTAAACTCGTCTGCGAGAAGATACGTACATACGGTTCCATCATCGAACCGGTTGACGTTTTCTTCCAGGACGTAGTCGCTTCGGAGGTTTCCCGACACGCGATGGTATACAAAGGTTACCAGCGCCTTCAATGATTGTTCCTTGGGTCTGCCTGGCTCCGGCGCTGCCCGGTGCGTGAGCCGTTGGATCCGGGCCCGGCCCTGCCATGTGCGAATGCTTTCGACATTGGCCCGGTACCTCGTGGCGACGAGATTGAGCAGTTCGAGGTCAGAGGGGTCCTCGGGCCGCGCGGCAAAGGCCCCCCAGTGGGCGCACAACAGGACGAGCCACGGCACAAGAAGACCAGAGCTAGCGCGCGGCAACCAGGACGGCATGTCCGTTCTCCAGTATTAATTTTGGGGGTTCTGC
>FWPU01008008.1_pt1 | contig 18540 bp, 16 predicted proteins | sample 2228361 | NCBI WGS metagenome assembly FWPU01 (sample SAMEA103939777, study PRJEB20133) | metagenome
GGGCGCGGCGGGGGCAGGGGGCGGGGGAGCCGGGGCTTCCCGGCCACCAACCAGCGTAGCGCCCTCGAAAGCGCCAACGATCTCGTACACCAGCGTGACCGTCTCCCCCATACCGATCACGTCCCCGTTGTGCAACTGGTGGGGGGTCGAGATGCGTTCACGGTTGACGAACGTCCCGTTGGTGCTGCGCAGGTCTTCAATGACATAGCCAGCCGGCCCCCGGACCAGACGCGCGTGGTGGCGTGAGACCTCCGGGTCGCTGATCACGATGTCGTTGGTGATATCTCGGCCAATGGTGATGGTGTCGCGGGTCAGATCGTACTGCTGGTTCGGTTGAGGACCTCGCCGAACAACCAGCCGGTATCGAGCGCCTGATTGCATGGCTCTCGCCTCCTCGCGCGTATCAGGATTAGGGATAACGCCGAGAGTTATCATAGGGGGATTCGCCTGCGGTGTCAAACGGCCCGCGCGAGGGGAAGATGCCGCTGGCAGTCTATGCCGACCGGCACACCATCTTTCAAGCCCCCAGGAAGGCGACCTTGGAACAGGAACCGGCGGGCCAGCCACCGGTCAGCCAGTTTGGGGGGCGCTGGGTGTAGGGGGTGCGGCTCATCCCGGCCTACTCGCCGCAGGCCAAGGGGTGGGTGGAGTGGTTATTTGGCACCCTGCAGGACCGCCTGGTCAAGGCCCTGCGCGAGGCCGGGGCTTATACTCTGGCCGAGGCCAACGCCGTGCTAGCGACCTTCCTCCCGGAATAATAACCACAAGTTTCAGATTGTCATCCGCTAATTCAGGGTGACGTTGTCATTTGTGATGAACACCCGGCGGGTCCCAACTCGCAAAACTATGCCTCCACGTTATACTCGTCGCGGGCACAGTGGGCAAAAGACTACTTGGCTCGGCCAGGCCAACCTGGGCCAACCGTCCGTGCCCCGCTGCCCTTAATCTTACCCCGGAGCAACTGTCATCATGACGCTTCCGGCCCGAACCGAAAATACCCACGCCTATACCCTGCCCAGGCTGGCCAGCGCCGCCGTTGTGCTGGGGCTATCCCTGCTGGTTCGAGGGGCTGTCTTCTCCATTCGTTATCACCAATCCCTCCAGATCGAGGCGCTGGGGGGCGTCGGGCTGACGGCCTTCGGCGGCAGCGATGTACCGGGCTGGCTGGGGATGACCCAGTATTTTATCGAGCAGGGAGGGCTGGCCTACGGGCTGATGGGCACCCGTCCCCCTCTATTCCCGCTCACGGTGGCGCTCGTTTATATACTGGGGGGTAGCGCACTTCATGGGGCAGCCCTTCAGACCGTCTTTGGTGCAGTGACACCGGTCATTGGCTACCTCCTCGCTCACAACCTGCTGGTGCGCTCGGCGCGCCTAGAACGCCCTGAGCGGCTGGCGCTTGTCGCTGGGGGAGTGATGGCGCTTGACCCGGCCTCCGTTGCAGCCAGCACCAGTTTGCTATCCGAGCCGCTCTTTAACTTGGCCTTTACAGCGTGCATCCTGCACCTGACCCTGTTCACGGAGAGACCGCGTTGGCTCCATGCTCTTTTTGCCAGCCTGTGGCTGGGCGCGGCCATGCTGACTCGCCCGACGGCCATCTACTTCTGGGTTATCGCCCCGCTGATGCTGGCCCCTCTTGTGCGGCGCTGGTGGCGCCCCGCGATAGGGCTGATCGGGGTAGGGCTGGCCGTATATCTGGGGTGGAGCGCCCGAAATCTCCGCTACCAGGGTGTGTTTACTTACTCCATGCAGACAAACTTCAGTCTGCTATTCCTGCGAGCCGTCTCGGCTGAGCACATGGCAACCGGCAGGCCGGTGGATGATCTCTATGTGGAGTACGTGCGTGAGTTGTATGCCAGCGTGGGAGACACCGAGGCGGCCAACCAGGTCGAACCGTGGATGTTCTGGAACTTTCTGCCAGCGCCCAGCTCAGAGCTGTATGCCCGAATGGGCGAGATGGCGCGTGAGAAGCTCCTCCAGTACTGGCCTTATGCCCTCGCCAGCACGCCCATCGGTATATGGCGCATGTTCGGCGTCACGCTGGCGTTCCCCGGCTGGTTTGCGCCTTTCGAGCTGGTTTACCATGCACTGCTTTACAGTTTGATGCTGTTCGGGGCGTGGTCAGCTACTCGGCGGCACGACTGGCGGCTTCTGCTCATGACTGGCGCACCGGTTCTGTACGTCACGGGGCTGACGCTCGCCTCCCAGATCAGCGCGATGGACACGCGGATGCGCACGCCGATCAGCGTGCCGATTATCATCCTGGCAGTCTACGGGCTGGGAGTCGCGCTGGAAAGAATAGGGCGCAAGCAGACAGCAGCTAACCCAGCCACAACGTGACCAACAGGCTGAGCGCCAGCAGGCCAAAGCAGGCGGCAGCCAGCACGGGCCGCCCGGCCTGGAGCGATGCGTACAGCCCGAACGACGCGCCGATCACCCCAGCAAGCGCTGCCGCCTGAACCTTAAACTTATCGCGCATCGGCTGGACAGCCTGCCCCGGCCATGTCATCCACCCGCAAAGCCATCGGCGTCCCTTTCTAGAAGGTGGCAATCAGCCACGTCATCATGGCAGCAGCGATCACCGGGATCAGCCCGTAGATCAGCATCCTGCCGATAACCCGGCCTTCCTGGCCTGCCAGCCCGACCGTCGTGCAGCCGACGATCACTTTGGCCGGAGCAAAGACGCTCGCCAGCGCCCCACCCGTTGTCTGCGCCGCCAGTATCAGCGTGACGCTCAAGCCTAGCAGTTGGGCCGTCTGCTGCTGGAGCGCTCCAAAGACAACGTTCGAGTTCGTGTTGCTGCCTGTCATGAAGGCGCCCAGCGCCCCAATAAAGGGCGCAACCGCCGGATACGCGGCTCTGCCCACACCCACGCTCAGCCCTCGCGCGAGCAGGTTCGTCATTCCGGCATGGGACATCACGACGGCCATCCCCACCATCGCCGCAATCCCCAGGCTGGATGTCACTGCGCCTTCCGTTACTTTCTTGAAGATGCGGCCAGCCGCTCCGGGCCGGTAATAACCCGACCCGGCGTAGATGGTGTAGGCAATCAGGGATGAGTACAGCAAGATCGCGCCGGGATGGCCAAACAGACTGATCCGGCGTCCTGTCTCGGCGGGCGTGACCCAACCAGACGCTGTTGCGACCTCAGGAAACGGGAGCGTCAGGCTGAGGCTGTTGAACAGGCTTCTGAGCGTAGGAGTGAGGTTGATCGCAAAGGCCAGCACGATCAACACCGCATAGCCTGAAAGCGCGACGGCCAGCGTCCGTTTTTTGCCATCGTTCACAGGAGCATTAAAGGCCGGCTCATCGTCCTCACTCCTCCCCCGATCAACCTGCTCACCGTCATGGAAGTTGCGGTAGATGGGCAAGCGGGTCAGGCCGATGGCAAGCGGCAGGCCAACCAGTGTTGCCCCTGTGGCGCCGAGCGTCCACAGGCCGTTTGTCGCCAGGAGATACTGCACGCTGCCCATCCCGGCGGTCAGCACAAGGATGGCAGGAATGCCCCGCAGCATGCCCTTCCAACCGCTGCTTACATAGGCGACAATGGCGCCGCTGAAGAAGGCTGCCACACCATGCATTAGGGCTGCCTCAGGTGCCAGTTGCTCACCGGGCAGGCCGGTAGCCCCCATCAGCGCAATAAATGAGGTGGCTAGCGAGCCAAATGTTACTGCCCAGCCATGACCAATTGAGGCAATGATCACAGCCTGGGTAGGCCCAAACCCCAATCCCACCAGCAGAGGTGCGACAACCGCCACCGGCACGCCGAAGCCGCCAAAACCCTGCAAAAACGACACAAATACCCAACCCAACAGAAGCCCCTGCATCATGCGATCGGCGGTCAGAGCAGGTAGCCATTCACCGATCAGACGCACCGCACCTGCTTCGTCGGCAACGTGGAACAGCAGCAGGGCCATCCAGATGACATACAGCACATCCAGGGTGAGCAGGATGCTCTTGGCCTGTGCATAACCGATCAGGCGCGGCCCAGCGCCGAAGCGCAGCATGGCCATGACGATGGCCACAAACCAGCCCGCCGCCCCTGCCCGGCTGCCCCCCCAACGCAGGCCGAGCATCAGCACCAGGACGACCAGAACGGGCGAAAGGGCAAGCAGCCAGTTGAGGAATGTGAGTTGCATACACTACCCCAATACGACGGCCCCAACCGTCAGGGGGCTGATGCCTCTTGTCAGGAGAGCAGCCATCAGCGAATCCTGAGGGTGGCGGGCAAGGTGAAGGCGTCATCCGATGTGCCGGGTATCGCCAGACGCTGACCGTTCTCTTGCAGATACAGCCCAACCCGGATGGTGTACTCGCCGGAGGGTGCACCGGCGGGGATCGACAGCCGGTAGGTGTCGATCACAACCTCACCGGGCAGCCAGAGGTCGGTCGGGTAAGGCTCACCACCGGACTGCGGTGGGCGGTCAACCTGCGCGATGATTTGGCCACCTGCATCGACTAGGTGGACAAACACGGTGTAGCCTATCTCGGCGGGCGCTTCGCTGCGCCAGGCAAGCGCTACCGGCAGGGCATCGCCGGGAGAAAAGGGGCCGGGCGAAAGGCCGTAGCCTGCCAGCGAGACTTGCCCGCCAAGCTCAGGCGGTGGGTCAAGCCGGGTCACACTGGCGGGGAGGTCGAAGCGGCGGGTAGCCTCCATGACCTGAAGCCGGCCCAGAATAACGGGTTCATAATCGCCTACCTGCACACGCAACGCGTACACACCCGGCGCGACGTCCAGGGGGAGACGGTTGCTGTAGTGATCAGCAACAAGCTCGCCCGGCTGCCAGACCGAGATCGGGCGGGTGCCATGCACCGGATCGCCCTGGTAGAGCGTGTAGGCATCCCCCAGCCAGAGAATCACCGGCAGCTCCCTGCGCGGGACGCTTCCAGCCAGCCAATAGAGCGTCAGGCCCAGGCGTTCACCGGGGCGGACCTGGGGCGAGGCCAGGTCATAACCCAAGAGCGTCAGGCCGGGTGCGGCGGCCTGTTCGAGCAGGTACTGAAGGCTCAGTTCATCCAGCGCCGGAGTCGTGCCCGGTGTGACGGTCAGCGGCCCGGTGCTCGCATAAAGACCGGCGAACGCGCCCGTCGTGCTCAGCACGGGCAGCACAGGCGCGGTATTGGACACAATCCGGACGCGCACATCGTACTCACCTGGCGGCGCGCCCAGGGCAAGCGGCACGCGCAGGCGCACTACCATGCGCTCGCCGGGCTGCCAGCGGTTTGAAAGCACGGCCTGGCTGATTCCGCCCGCTGCCTGACCATCCGGGCCAACCCTCGGCCAGCAGCGGCCCCATCCGTCACACACCTCGGCCACGAAGTAATAATCCGGCTGAACAGGCGCGGCAAGAACACGCCAAGCCAAGTCAGCCACCGCCTCGCCACCGGAGATGGTGGGGTAGAGCTTCGCGCCCTCCAGTTGAATGATGTTCCCAAAGTTGACCGGCCCGACGGCAGGCAGACCCGGATCGAACGTCGGGGGCAGCCGGTAAGCGTAAAAATCAGGCGTGCCGTCGGGGCCGGGCGGCGTTGGCTGGCGGTAGGGGTCGAGCCAGGCCGCCCACTCAGCAGGAGGCGGCACCGTCCGGACATAGGCAGCCAGCGTGTTCCCCGCTGGAGCCAGCACAAGCGCCTCTCCCTCATAGATCGAGTTCTCCAAGCTGTAGGCATCCGTCAGAAAGGCAAGCGTCGGATGCTCATAATGAAGGGTCGCCATGTAGACGGTGTCCTCCGGCTGGCGCACCTGGTTCAGGTAGCGGGCCAGAGCAGCCACATCGCCATCGTTTTCGTAGTACAGGGCGGGCATGTGCCCCCACTGGTCAAGGGCGAGTAGCGTCGAACTGCCGCCAACTCCGCCAACCAGCATCAGCGCGACAGGCAACACCGCCCGCACGAGCCTGCGATGCTGACCCGCGCCGAACTTCTGAGCCAGTTTCAGGATGCCCAGCGCGGGGTACAAGGCAATAAGCGGAGCCAGCCCAACCGCGCGCAGGTTGCTGGGGTAGGGGACGTTAGTTGCCAGGGCGGTCGGGGCCAGCATGGCGAACGGCCAGACAGCGAGCAGCGCCCCACGCGCCCGGTCGAGGCTGGTGCGTGCATGAAACATCTCCCACAGCACGGCGCCCAGGCCGATCACGAGAAGCGCGCCGAGCACAGGGCCGAAGAGGGGCCTGCCGGGCAGGTTGAACCGCGCCAGCGGATCGCCTGCAATGAAGAGCATCCGCAGCGCGGCCTGCCAGCCTGCCAGCATTTCATTCAGCGAGTGGGGCGCAACCTGCCCGATCCGCGTACCAAACGTCCCCGGGTGGCGCAGGAAGAACACGCCCAGCGGCGCGAAGGCTGCCAGTGCTGCCGCTGCATACACCAGCAGGTCAGCGAGGCGCCCAGCCGCTCGTTTAGGCTCAGAGGCAAGGACGGCCAGCGCGGCAATCGCAATCGGCACCGGGAAAAGCCGCACGGCAAGATACGTGTAACCCGCCAGCCCGGTCATGGCCCCGGCCAGCGCCAGCCAAAGAAGCCGTCGCCTGCCCGCGCCGCGCAGACCCCGCCAGAGCAGGCCAAGGCTCAGCGCCTGCATCAGGGGTTGGGAGATGGCCCGGAAAGCCAGACGACTCAGGACGACGTGCCAGAAGCTCGTCGCCAGCACAGCCATCGCGAACAGCGCCAGCCAGCCGCGCCGCCAGTCGCCGGGGTAGAGGCGGAGGACCAGCCAGCCCGTCGTGGCAACCGTCAGCGTGCCGATAAATGCTGAGGTCAGCCGCAGAGCGAAGATGCCCGCCGCGCCTTCCGGCCCAGTAGCGCGCATCACCAGCGCGGCCAGATAGAACCACAGCACTTCTTTGCCGGTGTAGGCGGTAATGAACAGAGGGCGGTAGCTGCCGTAGGCGATATCGCGCACAAAAAGGCCGTTTGCCGCCTCGTCAAAGTGAAGCCCCGGCGGCACGTGGGACAGCGCATGGAGGCGCAACGCGGTAGCCAACAGGACAATCAACGCGGCAGCCCAGGTGAAGTGGCGGCGAGCGAGCATGGGCATCCGAACTCCGTATCGGTCGGAGAGCGTCGAGCAACGATGAGTGGTTAGTTATTGACAGCCGGCAAGATGGTCATAGGTTCAGCAAGGCCATCCCCACCGGGCAGGAAAGCATTCGCTACACGCCCTCCAGCGCCTGCTCCAGATCGGCGATCAGGTCATCGGCATCCTCGATGCCAACCGAGAGACGCAGCACGCCTTCGGTAATGCCCTGCGCCTCACGCTGTTCGGGCGTCAGCGCTCGGTGAGAGGCGCTGGCCGGGTGCAGGATCAGGCTGTAGACGTCGCCCAGGCTGGTGACGGGCCGGATCAGGCGCAGGCGCTCGACAAAGGCAAACGCCCCTGCCCGGCCCAGCCCGGCAATCTCAAAGGCAAGCACGCTCCCAGGGGACTTCCCACCGAACAGGCGGCGTGCCGTATCATGGCATGGGTCGTCTGCTAGCCCCGGATAATAGACGCGCCGGATATGGGGCCGGGCGGCGAGCCACTCCGCGACGCGCTGGGCATTGGCGCAGGCCTGCTGCATCCGGACAGCCAGCGTGCGAACCCCGCGCAGGGCCAGCCAGGTGTCGAAGGCGCTGGGCATGGCTCCCAGAACCTTACGGTGCTGATAGGCTGTTTGCATCACGTCCTGCGGCCCGGCCACTAAACCGCCCAGCACGTCCCCGTGCCCATTCAGGAACTTGGTTGTGCTGTGCACGACGATATCCGCGCCGCGCTCAAGCGGACGCAGCAAGAACGGTGTAGCAAAGGTGTTGTCCACCAGCAGCCGCGCGCCGACGCCATGAGCTATCTCGGCAATGGCGTCAACGTCAAGCACCCGCACGAGCGGGTTGGTCAGCGCCTCGCAGACCACGCACGCCGGGTGCGCGGTCTCAACAGCCTGGCTCACCCTGTCAAGGTTCAGGAAATCCAGGTAGGACACGCGCAGTCCCATCGTGGTCGATAACCAGTCCAGCAGGGAGCGCGTGGCGCCGTAGAGCTGCTCGGCGGCGACCATCGCACTCCCCGGCGATACAATCGACAGAATCGCAGCATGCAGTGCAGCCATTCCGCTGCTGAAGCTCACTGCTGCCTCCGCCCCTTCCAGCATTGCCACAGCTTCCTCAAATGCGGCCTGAGTCGGCCCACCGTGGCGCGCGTATACGTAGCGGTCCGGGTCAAAGGGAAGCCCGCCGGGATAGCCCAGCGCCTCGTCGGTTTCCGGCATCGAAGGGTGCACAAACCCAACTGAGGGAACAATCGGGGGGACGGCAGGCACTGCTGCACCAGAGGGCAGCCCCTTCCCAGACTGGACGGCCAGCGTGTAGATGCTGAGCGGCTTTTTGTTCATGGCACTCCTCTTGACAGGGCGGCTCGCAGCGGTTGCGTCTTGAGCTATCATAGCCCAGGAAGGGCGTTCTGGACAGTATTCCAGTCGCTAAGTGAGGGGGCCTTTCAATCTAGCTAGGGGGACTTGAGGCTCCGCTGCTTTGCGGTGTTATTGAGACCTTCCCCTTCTACTCGACTTTGTTCAGCCAGATTCTGAATGAGGCAACGTTTGTTCGCAAAGTCGGATTTTTAATGAGGCTATTCGCAGCCTTGTCGGCCTTCTGGTTTGGTTGGCAGTTCGGGTAGGCAAAGCTATACTGCTGGCGAGCGTCGGAGGTGCGCGGCATGCTGAACCGGATCAGGGACTTTATCGAGAACATGGGGCAGCCCGTCTGGTGGGGGATCGGGGGGGTGGTGGCCCTTGCCGCCCTGATTATCTTCCTGTCACGAACCAGCGCAGGCGTAAACGTTGGCGAGGTCGAGCTTACGCTCAGCGCCGCCAGCACTCAGTCTAACCTCCACGTCCCAACCCTCGCCGCCAACCTGACCCGCACCCCACCTGAGTCCGCCCTGACCGGCTCAGCCCCTACCCTCTCGCTTGCCGGGCGGCGTGAGGTCCGGCAGTTCGCCGCCTCGGCGACGGCTTCCTCCGAGCGCGACCGGCTGGCTCAGGGAGCGGTGCAGGCCGCCGGGCCGCCGGATACACCCGAATGCGGTGACTTCCGTACCGCCTGGGCCTCTCTGAACCCGAACGAGGCCGCTTCGCTGACGCTGCTCTTTCCTGAGCTGGTCACGCCCACCGGCCTGCAGGTTTACGAGACTTATAACCCCGGCTTCATTACCCGCATTGAGATGACCGACCTTTACGGTGACCTGCATACGGTGTATGAGGCGGCTCCCCGGCCCCGGACACAGTGCCCCTTTGTCCTGGTTGTCCCGGTTGCGGATGCCGACTACCAGACCAGCCGCGTGACGATCTACCTTGACCAGTCCACCAGCACCGGCGGCTGGAACCAGATCGACGCTGTGGAATTGATCGGCATCAAACACTGACCGGGCCGGAGTTAGACGGGGCGCTCCGGCAGCCCAGGCCAGAGAGCTAGCGAGCGGACAGATTAGGAGGGATGATGTACGGCGAACGGTTGCAGCGCTTGCAGGCAGAACTTCAAAATCGGCAGCTGGACTGCCTGGCCCTGCTGCCCGGCCCTAACCTGCGCTATATGACCGGGCTGGAGTTCCATCTCATGGAGCGCCCGACGGTCGCTTTCATCCCGGCGGAAGGTGTGCCTGTCTTTGCCATCCCCTCTCTTGAGCGGGCCAAGTTTGCCGGGAGTCTTCCCTTTGACCTGGAGCTGTTCGCCTACACTGATGAAGAAGGGCCAGCCGAGGCGTTCCGCCGTGCCCTAATGGCCCTCCCTGAGGTGCACGAGATGGCCGTCGAATTTCTCACGATGCGCGTCCTGGAGCTACGCCTGGTGCAGCGTCATGTACCGAACGCCGTCCTGCGTGACGCCAACCCGGTTATGGACGTGCTGCGCCTGGTCAAGGACGCGGGCGAGGTCGAGCGGATGCGCCGCGCGATAGCCATCACCGAGCAGGCCCTCCGGTCGGTGCTGGAGGGCTTCAGGCCCGGCATGACCGAACGGGAGATCGCCGCCCGCCTGCACATCGCCTTGCTTGAGGCGGGCGGCGGTCCGCTGCCCTTTGAACCCATTGTCCTCTCCGGGCCGAATGCGGCGCTGCCTCACGGCCTACCCTCTGACCGGCCCGTGCAGCCCGGCGATGGGCTGCTCATCGACTTTGGCACGACCTTCCAGGGCTACGTCTCCGACATCACGCGTACGTTTGCCGTTGGGAAGCCGCTCACAGGCCGCCAGCGTGATATTTATGAGGCCGTCAAAGCGGCCAACGCCGCCGGGGTGGCCGCTGTTCGGCCCGGTGTAGCTTGCCAGGACGTTGACCGCGCCGCCCGCCGCGTGATCGACGAGGCAGGATTTGGTAAGTACTTCGTCCATCGCACTGGTCACGGCATCGGCCTGGAAGGGCACGAGCGCCCCTACATCGTTGAGGGCAACGAGGCGCTTTTGCAGCCCGGCATGACCTTCACCGTTGAGCCGGGCATCTACATTCCCGGTGAAATCGGCGTCCGCATCGAGGACAATGTGGTGGTTACACCGGAGGGTGTGGAGTGCCTGAGCACCTTCAGCCGCGAGCTTGCCGTTGTTGGCCGGTAGGGGGATCGGTGCCGGAGGGCGGGCGCATCACAGTCTTTATCAACGACGGCCTTCTGGTGGATCGCTAGGCGCTGGCCGCCACCAGCCGGACGCCTGCTCGGCGTGCTGGCAGCCCGGCGCGGCGGAGACCCTGCGCACGCTCACCAGCCGCGCCGGGGCCAGGTCGTGATCCTGACTCCCTGTGTTCCACCCCCCGATCTGGCCGACCCGCCGGGGCTGGTGGCTGGTTGGAAGGGACGTTATATACAGGCAGGTGGCCCCTACCCGCCGCCTGCGCTGAGTACCGCGTCCCGGCACAGCGGATTCGGTGTGCAGGTTGGGACAACCGGCGCGCAGCCGTAATTGACGGCCATCCCCAGGTAGCGAGATGGGTCAATGGTGTTATCAAACTCAAGCTCGTTGGTGTAGCCGCCGCTGCCATCGTCCCGCACAATCGAGAAATGCAGATGCACCCAGATGCCGCGTGGCGAGTTCCCGTTGTAGACGCCCGTGTAACCGAGTAGCGTGCCCTGCCTGACAAACACCTCCCGCGCCCCCTGCGGGAACTCATCCACGATGTAATCCTCATCACCTGAGGCGTTGGCCATGTGCGTGTAGTACAGCCAGATTTGCCGCCCCGGCTCCAGCGGATCGTCGGGCACGCGGATGATGAGCGAGCTAGTCCATCCCGGTTCGCGCGTCAGGTAGCCGTTGTAAGCAGCGTAGACCGGTGTCATTCCCGGATCGCCCAAGCTGAAGATGTCGATCCCCTGATGGGGCCGGGTCGGGGTGTATGGGGGGCGCGGGTCGCCGTACAGCAGCCCGATAAACCCGTCGGCAGGCAGGCTGAACGGGGCGCCGGGGCACGCCTCACCCTGCCGTATGGTCATCAGCGCCCGCCGTTCTTCCTCATCTCCTGTACCCCACTGGATGAATGCCCGGTTACGCGGGTCGCTGATCTGGCGTGCCAGGCGCACGGAGCGGGTGGCTGCGAAGGCCAGTCCAGCCATCACCGCTACCAGCATAGCTAGAGCGACGATCCGCCGATGTGTGCGCGATTTCAGCCCATTTCTGAGGCGCTCTATCACGTCCGTCCCGTGCTCCCTGTGTGCTGCCGTGCTGTGTTTCCAGCGTGACTATAGTGTGGCCCCCCTCGCTTTGCAACAACACCGCGCGACGGGTTTTCCAGCCGGCCTGCGCCGTCCTCCCTCTGCCTCAGCTCCGGCAGCTCCTCTCTTGGCACGGGATTCGGTGTCATCGGTATACTCTGTGCACGTGATGTTTTCTGCAACCAGTTGGCTCTTCCATGAGTCTTTTAGCCCGCTTGCATTGGCATACCTTCCGGCGTGTGGGGTGGGCCGTCGTTATCCTGGCCCTTTTTGTCACAGCGGTTCCCGGCATCCGCCCCGACCCGCATGACGGCGCCTTTCAGACGCTCGGCCATGCCCGTTACTATCTCTTCGACTTTACCGGGTGGGAAATTCACGCGCTCTCGGACAAGGCACTGAATGCGCTGGTTGCCCCCCAGCGTTACATGGACGAGGGCCGCCAGACTCAGACAGTGCGCCGGTATTTCCAACTGGTCAACGAGATTCACCAGCTTGAGGCTCGGGTAGAGACCATCTACGCTGACCCGCACATCGCTGACCGTGAGGCAGCAAGCGCCCCGCTCCGCGCCAGACGGGATGCGTTGCGTGCGACCCAACGTGAGCAGCAGGCGCTGGTCGAGTCCATTGTCGAAGTCCAGGTGTCCAAGCTGTTGGCCGAATACGGCTTTGAGGTCGGCGGCCAGGTTCTGCCCCCGGTCGCAGTTCGCTTCACCGAACTGCCTGTCATGCTGATCGTCTCTCCCCGCGCCCGTATCGAGCGCATCGGCGCTTATCCGCTCGCGCACGGCCTGACCGTCGAGCAGATGGAAGCAGTTGAGGCCAGCGTGGATGCTGACCTGGGGGTTTCTTCGCTGGTGGTGCCGATTGGCGGGCTGGCCGTCTGGCCTGCTATGCTGATCGAGACGGGCTATCTGCCGTCTGCCATCGAAGCCGCCGCCCACGAGTGGGCGCATCACTATCTCACGTTCTTTCCGCTTGGCTTCAACTATGACGCCACACCTGAGACCATTACGATCAACGAAACGGTTGCCAGCATCGTCGGCACCGAGATCGGCTGGGCAGTGCTGGACCGCTATTATCCCGACCTCGCCCCTCCGCCCCCAGACTATGCGCCGCTCCCGCCCACCAACCCCGGCCTTCCCGCTGACGGTCCGTCCCCTGCCTTTGACTTCCGGGCTGAGATGCGTACCACGCGCGTTCACGTCGATGAACTGCTAGCTGCCGGGCGCATCCAGGAGGCCGAGCAGTATATGCAGGCTCGCCGGGTACTCTTTGTCGAGAACGGCTATGCTATCCGCAAGCTGAATCAGGCCTACTTCGCTTTTTATGGCTCCTATGCCGACGAGCCGGGGGCGGCTGGCGCCGATCCCATTGGCCCGGCGCTGCGCGAGCTGCGCTTCCGCAGCGCTTCCCTGGCTGATTTCATCCGCACCGTGCGCGGCCTGACTTCTCTGGCCGACATTCAGCGTGCGTTGGACGAGCGCCGCCCTGTGCTGGAGGCTGGTGGATGAGCGTTGCATTCCGCACGGTGGGCGATGCTCTGGCCCATGCCCGATCGTTCTACGCCGCCAGCGACGCCGTGCTGACGCCTGCCATCGCCCAGGCGCTCCTCGCTCACGTCTTGGGGCGCGGGCGAGCCTGGCTGCTCGCACACCCTGAGGCCCGTCTGAGCGAAGGCGAGGCAGCGCAGTACCTGGACCTGCTCCAGCGCGCCCTGGCCGGCGAACCGTTTGCCCACCTGGTCGGTGAGCGGGAGTTCTATGGCCTTCCCTTTGCCGTCACCCCCGATGTCCTCATCCCCCGCCCCGAGACGGAAGGGCTGGTGGACGTGGTGCTTGAGTGGGTACGCAAGCAAGGCCTGCCTCAGCCACGCCTGGTCGATGTCGGCACCGGCAGCGGGGCCATCGCTGTGACGCTGGCGCTCAAGCTGCCCGGCGCCTCTGTGCTGGCCATCGATATCTCCTCCGCTGCGCTGCACCTCGCCCGCTGTAACGCCGCCCGTCACGGCGTGGGAGAGCGGATCATGTTTGTGCGCGGCAATCTGCTCGATGCGCTCTCCGGCCCCTTTGACGCCATCGTCGCCAACCTGCCCTACATCAGCAGTGAGGAAATCACTGCCCTGGAAGTCGGGCGCTGGGAGCCGCGCGTTGCGCTGGACGGGGGGCTGGATGGCCTCGACCTGGTGCGCGCCCTGCTTCGGCAGACCCCCTCTCGCTTGGCTCCTGGCGGGTTGGTTGCCCTTGAGATCGGGTATGACCAGGGCGTGCGCGTCGTGGCGCTATGCCGCGAAGCGTTCCCGTCGGCCCGGATCAGCCTCCTCCCCGACCTAGCCGGGCTGGATCGGCTCGTCAGGGTGGAAACCATATGACAGACTGGTTGCCTGCTGATCACCCCCAGGCTCCATCCCGCGCCGCCGAGGTTATCCGTGCGGGTGGCTTGGTCATCCTGCCCACCGACACCGTCTACGGCCTGGCTGCCAATCTGTGGCAGCCGGAGGCCGTCGCCGCATTGTATGTTGCCAAACAGCGCCCCCCTGAGCGTGCGATCCCCATCCTTCTGGCCGATGTGCAGGATATGGCCCTGGTGGCCCAGGACATCCCGGAGATGGCCCGCCGGCTTGCAGTTGCTTTCTGGCCTGGCCCGCTGACAATCGCCGTCCCGAAGCGCCCTGCTGTCCCTGAGATTGTCTCCTCGCTGCCAACCGTTGGCCTGCGCATCCCCGATCACCCTGCTGCCCGCGCCGCCATCCGGGCCTGCGGCGGTGCGCTGGCCGTGACCAGTGCCAACCTGTCGGGCCGCCCTAGCCCGCTGACCGCTGATCAGGCCGTCCGCGACCTGGGAGAGGCCGTGATGCTGGTGCTCGACGGCGGCCCCTGCCCCGGCGGCGTGCCTTCCACCGTCGTAGATGTGAGTAAGGGCATGCTGAGGATCGTCCGCCCCGGCCCGCTCAGCGAGGACGCACTGCGCCGCACGCTCCGGGGAGGCACATAGGCCGTCCCCTTGCATCGGCGTTTGTGGCGCCCCGACCTGCCTGTTATAATCTGGCTGACGACGGCCCCGGCGCGAATGCGGGGCATGCTTTTATGTGGGGGTGGCGTGAATGTTGGACAAGCTTGCTGGGATTGCCGAGCGGTACGAAGAGTTGGGGCGTTTGATGGCCGAGCCGGAAATTGCGGCTGATTATGAGAAAGTGGCCGAATACGCCCAGGAGCGCAGCGATCTGGAACCGCTGGCTGAGGGTTATTACGAATACAGGAGCGTTCTGGAGCAGATGGAGGAAGCCGAGCAGATGCTCGACTCCGATGAGGCTGAGATCCGCGAGCTGGCCGAGGAAGAGCTGGAACGGTTGCGTGCTCGCCGCGACGAGCTGGAAAGCAAAATGCGCCTGCTGCTGCTGCCCAAAGACCCCCGCGACGCCAAGAACGTGATTATGGAGATCCGCGCGGGCACGGGCGGCGACGAGGCCGGGCTGTTCGCCGCCGACCTATTCCGCATGTACACCCGCTATGCTGAAAAGAACGGCTGGAAGGTCGAGATTCTCGACGCCAACGAGACCGGCGTTGGCGGCTTTAAGGAGGTTATTTTCCTGATCAAAGGCCAAGGCGCCTATTCCCGCCTTAAGTATGAGAGCGGCGTGCACCGCGTCCAGCGCGTGCCCGTGACGGAGAGCCAGGGGCGCATCCACACCAGTACAGCCACCGTTGCCGTCCTGGCTGAGATGGACGAGGTGGATGTTAAGATCAACGAAAACGATCTGATCATCGACTCCTTCCGCGCGGGCGGCGCGGGCGGTCAACACGTCCAGAAGAACGACACCGCCATCCGCATCACCCACAAGCCAACGGGTATCGTCGTCCAGTGTCAAGACGAGCGCAGCAAAACGCAGAACCTTCTGCGGGCCATGAACATCCTCCGCGCCCGCCTGTACGATATGGAGATGACCCGGCTTCAGGAGGAGCAGGACGCCGCCCGCCGTTCGATGGTAGGCACCGGTGAGCGCGCTGAGAAGATCCGGACCTACAACTATCCCCAGAGCCGCGTCACCGATCACCGCATTGGCCTGAGTTCCTATAACCTCCCGGCGGTTATGGACGGTGAGCTGGACGAGTTCATCGATGAGTTGGCCACACGCGATCAGGCGGCGCGTCTTCAGCACGCCGGTGTCTGACGGCCTGCGCCTGTCCGGGCCTCCCGATGCCCTTCACCTGGCCTTCTGCCCGGCACATCTATCTATCTCCCCATCTGGATGATGCCGTTCTGAGCTGTGGTGGGCTGATCGCCCGGCAGGCCCAGCGTGGTGAGCCGGTGGCTGTGGTGACGGTGTTCGCCGCCAGCCCGCCCCTCAGCCATCCGCTTTCTCCGTTGGCCCGCGCGCTGCATGTCCGCTGGCAGGTCTCTGCCCCCGCCTCTTCGAACTTTTCAGACCCTCCAGCGGCCCGCCGCGCCGAAGACTTACGCGCCCTGGCCACCCTCGGTCCCTCCGTACAGGCTGTCCACTATACACTGCCGGATTGCATTTATCGCCTCCATCCTGCGACCGGGCAGCCGCTCTATGCCGGGGAACAGGCCCTGTTCGGCAGTGTCCACCCGGACGACCCGGCCCGTGCCGATCTGCGAACCGCGCCGCCCCTCCCCTCGGGGGCGGTTCTGTATGTGCCGTTGGGGGTGGGTGGTCATGTGGATCACCGGATAGTGCGGGAGGCAGTCGCAGGCTGGGGTCTGCCAGAGGATAGCCTGCGCTACTACGAGGATTATCCCTACGCTGCGCAGCCCGGCGCGCTTGAGGCGGCGCTGGCGGAAGTCGGCCCCGTGCGGCCGCTGGTCGTCTCCCTGCCTGAAGGGGCACTTGAGGTCAAGATTCGAGCAGCCGCCTGCTACGAATCCCAGATCAGCACCTTCTGGTCGGGTCTGGCAGCGATGGCCGAAGCCCTACGCGCTGAGGCGGCTCGCATAGGCGGTGAGCGGCTGTGGTCACTCGCCCCTAGATCTGCTCGTACCGCTCCACGTTAAAGACGAACACCGCTGCCCCCCCAACTGGCACCTCGACGTATCCCCCTACCATTGCCAGCGGCTCTACGGGGTCGGGGCCGACGGGCACAAGGCGCGTTCGCCTCCGGCACACCTCGCGCAGCACGTCCAGCACCTCCTCTACCCGCTCGTCTTCTACTCCCGTCATGAAGGTTGTGTTCCCCTGACGGAAGAAGCCCCCGGTTGAGGCGACCTGGGTGACGCGGTGCCCGGCCTTCACCAGCGCGTCGATCGCCGCGTCGGCATCGATATCCTGCACGACGGCCAGAATCATCTTCATAGCTCAATTATACACAGGCTATATCAGGCGTTTCATTGGAGGCCTTTGTTTTGTAAGGCATTTCCGGCGAAAGACGTTGTCCCCCGGAGGCTATCACGCTAATATTAGAGATAAAAATTGTCCAAATTACTTCCCGTACGACAGCGCGGAGAGGCTCTGCAGAGCAGTCAGGAGGAGTGTATGGATGACATTGCCAGCCGCGGCTACGTTCACCCTGAGGTGTTGGTGTCCACTGATTGGGTTGCCGACCATCTCGATGATCCGAGCATCCGCATCGTCGAGTCGAACGAAGACCCGCTTCTATATCCTTCGGGCCACATCCCCGGTGCGGTCGAAGTGGACTGGACGCGCGACCTGAATGACCCCCTCCGCCGCGATTACATTGGCAAAGAGGGTTTTGAGAAACTGGCCTCCCGCATCGGCATCACGCCCGACACCACCGTCGTCTTCTACGGTGACAAGAACAACTGGTGGGCCACCTATGCCTTCTGGGTTTTCCAACTTTTCGGGCACAACCGCGCCCGGATCATGGATGGTGGCCGCCAGAAGTGGGAGCAGGAGGGCCGTCCCATGACCCGCGAGCGTCCCACTTACCCAGCGACAACCTACAGGGCCGCCGAGCGCGACGACAGCCGCATCCGCGCCTTCCGGGATGCCGTGCTGGAGCACGTCCGCGCTGGCCGCCCGCTGGTCGATGTGCGCAGTCCTGCTGAGTACACGGGCGAGCGGCTGCACATGGAAAACTACCCCAACGAGGGCGCGCTGCGCGGCGGCCATATTCCGGGGGCGAAGAATGTGCCCTGGAGCCGGGCGGTCAGCGAGGATGGCACGTTCAAGTCCGCCGACGAGCTGCGTGCCATCTACGAGCGTGAGCAGGACCTGAGACCCGATGACGACGTGATCGTTTACTGCCGCATCGGCGAGCGCAGCAGCCATACCTGGTTCGTCCTCCGCTACCTGCTTGGCTATGAGAGAGTCCGCAACTATGACGGGAGCTGGACGGAGTGGGGCAATCTGGTGGGCGTGCCGATAGAGCGGTAGCAGGTGAGCGTTATGGCAGTTGATGGATTCCGTTATCCGGAAGCGCTGGCCGCAGTTCTCGAAGATTTTGGGCAGATCGCTGACCGGTACGAGCGCGCCGATCTGCTGATGCATTACGCCGGGCAATTTGAGCCGGTGCCGGCGCAGATTGCTGTCCCTCCCTACCCGGAGGAGCACCGTGTTCCGGCCTGCGAGTCAGAGGCTTTCGTATGGGTTGTGGAGCAGCCTGACCGGACGCTCAAGCTCTATTTTGCGGTCGAGAATCCTCAAGGACTCTCCGCCATGGCCCTGGCAGCCATCCTCGACCAGACCCTTTCCGGCCAGCCGCCGGAGCAGGTTGCCGGGGTTTCACCGGAGATTGTTTTCGATCTTTTCGGCAGCGATCTCTCGATGGGCAAGGGGCAGGGCCTGACCAGCATGGTGGCTATGGTGCAGAATCTGGCCCGGCAGCACATGACCGGCGACCCGTGCCAGTAGCCGGTGCATTGGCACAAAAGGGCGCGTCCCCCGGAGAGCGGACGCGCCCTT
>FWPU01001932.1_pt1 | contig 18539 bp, 14 predicted proteins | sample 2228361 | NCBI WGS metagenome assembly FWPU01 (sample SAMEA103939777, study PRJEB20133) | metagenome
TTCCCTCAGGTTTCTGGCCTGTGCTTCACCTATGACATCTCCTTGCCGGCGGGCAGCCGCGTGCTCAGCGCAGTGCGCCAGGCTGCTGATGGGAGCTGTACCGGCGCTCCGGTCGACCTGACCGCCGCGGCAACCTACACGCTGGCAATCAACGACTTCATGGGCTATGGCGGCGATGGGTATCCGAATGTCGCCACGCGCATGACCACCCAGGATTACATGGATCAGGTGCTGGCGAATTACATCGCCGCTAACTCGCCGGTCAGCCCGTCCATTCAGGGCCGGATTGTCTGCACCACCAGCGGCGCAACCGCCTGCCCGGTGATCACCAGCCCGTAAAGCCTGTTTCCAACCCTAATTACAGGGCCAGGGATCGCAAGGGTCCCTGGCCCTTAACTATTGACGACCCGTTGATTTACTCGTTGAAGGAAAAAGTGGGCTCGGCGTAATAGCGGATGGCGTTGGCTGCCAGGCGCTCCATCAGCCAATCCTGCAACCATTGTCTTTTCTGCTCCAGCGACCAGTCGGCGCTGAGTACTTCCAATGGGATGTTGATATTTAGCGCCCGGTTGGGGATGACGTGCCGGGTGATGCCGCTGGGGAATCGCTCTTCGTTCAGGGCAGCCTGGAGAACATCTTGCGGCTGATAGCGGGGGAAGATCACCAGGGCGGTGATGCGCGGGTAGGTGGGCGCCTGCAGCTCCCAGGAGTCGTTTGAGGCGCGAAAGATATCCGCCCGGCCTTTGTAAGTTCCCACCAGCGCTTTGAGCAGACGCAGATCGCGCGGCTGGCAGCCGCCTGGGCATGGCACCAGGCGTACGCCATTAGCGGTGATGATGTAAGCCAGCGCTTCGCCTGCCTCCAGAGCTTGCCGTGATTCAGCCAGGGTACTCTCTTTCAGCTCCATCCCCGCCACTTGCGCCAGCCGCGCCTCAAACTCATCCCGTGGCATGCCCGATACCACATGGTACCAGGTGTCCAGTGCCACGCCGGGGCTGTCATAGCGCACCACCTGTGCCACAATATGGGGAATGCCAAGGTGGGTGAAGGCGATGGTGCGGTTGGCTCCATCCAGCACCACGTAGCGATGGTCGTCCGGAATGGGGGCGATGATCGGGGGATTTTTCAGGATGCCATCGTCCTGGATGCGCTGGCAAAGCTTCTCGATGCGGCGCGGGTCGTGTTCCTCGTGTGGCAGGAGGACCTCGATCGGTAGCATTTGCAGGTCGGGGAATGCGGTGCTGTCTCTCATCGCCGGGTCGAATCAATTGCCTGATTATACTGCGCGCCTGTGTATATCGAAAAGAAAATCTCTATTTCGGCGAGTATCTTGCATGACATAGCCTTCGCAGGGAGACTCAGTTCAACCTTTGATAGACCTCGATATCCGGATTGACAAATGGCAGGCGCAGATCAGGCAACCAATCAGGCGCAGTATAGGAGAACGCCTGAATCAGGCGGTAATGGGTTTGCCCGGCGCGCAATCGTTTGAAGAAATCGCATTCCAATGGATGGTTGGCGCAAATGTATTCGTTCCGGAAGCGTTCGTAGGTGAAGCTATCAATCACCAGGTAGTCGGTCTGCCTCGCCTCCAGGCCAGCCTCGCCCTGATTGAACTGATACAGACGGCTTGTGGGCAGCTCTTGTCCCGGGAACTTTTTGAAGAAGATCGGGTAATTGTGCTGGCGGGCGAAGTGATCGTCGGGCAGCGTGGGCGGGTAGAGGGTGTATTCGATGGAGGTGCCTGCTGGCAGGGTTTTCAGGTACTGGCTGGCGGGGATGCGTGCATCGTTGAGGAAGAGCAAGGCGACATGTAAAACCCGTAGCCCTGAGAAAGTCACCAGTGCCACAGCTACAGCCGCCAGGATCTGTGCCAGACGAGTGCGACTGCGCTCCGAAACCAGCCGGTAAAGGTCTTCCATGAACAGCCCCGCCAGCGATGCTAGCAGTGGGATCATAGGCAGGAAGAAGCGCGGCTGGTAATTGTAGGAAGCCAGGATAGGCAAGTCCAGGGCAAGGGTTGCCAGCAAAACCACGCTGATTTGCTCGCCTTTCTGTCGTCCTCGCCTCTCGCTGTGCCTGGATGCCAAAACCAAACGCCGGACGTACCAGAGAATGGCGCTCACTGCCAGCAGAAACACGCCCAATCCGAGGGCCTGGATCAACGTATCCCATTGACCGAGCAAGCCAACCCGACTGCCGGGTTCTCTAGCGTAACTGGCATGGCGCATGATGGCGGGTATGGCACGCTTGAGGTAGTAAGCCATCCACAGCAGCGCCTTGGGTGTGCCCAGCGCGTATCCCAATCCGCTCAGCGTCAGTCCGACGAAGAGCGTCTCGAACGATTCCAGCGGCTTGGATAGGATTGTTTTGCGCGCCCTCAGCAGATAGATCGCCAGCGGAAGCAAGATCAGGCTGGCGCCGTTGTACTTGCTGGAGGTTGCAAGACCTACCGCCAGGAAAGCCAGGTACAACCAGCCTTTTCCCGGTGTGTCACGCTTTGAATTGTTGCCGGACACACGCTGATATAGCAGCAGGGCAAGGACTACCAGGCTGGCAAAGCACGCCAGGTAGGGGTCGTTGTGGGCAAAGCGAGCGTTAAGTGCCATCTCGCTGTTGGAGATAACAAGCAAAGCCGCCAGGCTGGCAGCCGAGACGCCTCCACCAGCCAGCAGGGTGATTCCGTAGCTCAGGGCGACTACGCAGCCGCCCAGGATGACCGAGAGACCGCGCCCTGCCCGGATGAAATCGGCTTTGGTGAATCCCAGGCTGTAGACGGCCTTGCCTAAGCCATATAGAACATACTTTGGCAGGGAAGGATAGTCAAAGTTTTCTTCATCGAATTGGTAACCCCCTTCCAGAGCACGATCGGCCTCGCGGATCACCTCATCCGGGTGCCACAAATCTGGTGCGCCCCAAGAGATGCCCGGAAAGGTAATGCCGCAGAAGAGCAGGAAGAGCAGGATTGGCAAAAGCAGGTCAGCTTTGATCCGGGCGGGTTTCATGCTCGTTAGCTCTGGCGTCTTCGGGATGCAAGGTCATGGCAACACCGATGGCGACATTATAACCCTGCCGACCGTTATAAGGGAGAGTGCGGGTAACGAATCAGTAGGGAACGGGATGAGTAAGAATGGCTGGCTGTGCCACCGTAAGGAAAGCCTTCATCGAAGGAGCAAGCTTTCAATTTTCGAAGTTCCTGTGTCTGGACATCCCAATTACAATGGTCTAAAATCCTTTTGCGCGCCGCTGCCCCGTTTCAGCCTGGGGAATGCCAAAACTGATGCAGTTCCCGGGAAGGCACTGCACATCTCTTACTCGCTACGTTGAATCCCTGCTGCAAACATCAATGCCATGATAGACCCGCGGTATCCGTTCGCCATCAATGGTAAAGCTCTCTCGTGGATGCGCATCGAAAGGCGGGTAATCCTCTCGGTAGTTCTGTGGATTTTGCTCGCACTCTATCGCTATCTGCTGCCGGAGCGCCCCCTGGAATATACCGGCATCAGAGCTGTGGCTGACCTCGTCTTTGCCATCAGTTTACTCCTCGGAGTTTTACTTGTTGGGGGAGGGGTTGGTTTAAAGATCATCCGCTGGCTCCGCGTTATTCCCGGCTCCTATTTGGAGATGCTTGCATTTGCAATTCCGGCAGGTTTGGGTGCTTTTTCATACAGCATCTTCGCTTTAGGCTTACTGGGTCTTCTGGAACCCCCATATTTTCTCCTTCTTTTTCTGGTAGCTATCGTTGGCGCGTCGCGAGAAGGCTGGGAACTGGCTTTGAGCGGTGCAGCCAGGCTCAGAGCAGGGTTGCGCAACTGGCCGCGGATTAATTTGGGGCAGAAGCTGTTGCTGATCGGGTTTCTGCTGTTCTTTATCCTGACCCTTCTCCAGGCGTTGACCCCGCCATGGGATTACGATGGGTTGATGTATCACTTGCAAGGGCCGCGCATGTTCTTGGCTTCGGGGAAGATCATCCCGTTACCTGATATCTGGCAGGCGAACGCGCCCTTTACCATCGAAATGTTGTATATGTTTGGCCTGCGTTTCCAGAGTGATACATTTGCCAAGTTATTGCACATGAGTTACGGCATCGCACTGGTGATCGCCACTTTCGCATTTGGAAAGCGCATAGCAGGCTGGCAGGGGGGATGGTTGGCTGCCACCATTCTGGTTGCCATTCCAATTCTTCCAATCTGGGCGGCTCAAGCATACGCAGATATGGCCTGGGCTGTGTATGAGTTCTTGGGCGTCTATGCATGGTTCCTCTGGTTGAAGAGCGATCGCCGCGCATGGCTGGCGCTTTCGGCGATTGCCGTCGGCCTGGCGCTTGGCAGCAAGTTTCTCGGCTTGGGAATCTGGGGGACGCTTGGACTGGCGGTCGTGTGGGGTAGTCGGAGGCAGGGATGGAAACGTATCTTTCAAAACGCGGCTATGTTTTTAGGGATTGCATTGCTCATTGGCTCGCCCTGGTACCTGAAGAACTGGTTGTGGACAGGCAATCCGATTTATCCCCTATATTTTGGCGGCCTGGATTGGCCGGCAGAACGCGTCCAACTGCTGATGAATTACCTCGGGAGCTTTGGCGTTGGCCATCAATTGGTGGATTATCTGCTCTTACCATTGAGCATTTATATACAATACGAACGTTTTACAACATTTCTTGGCTCCATCGAAGTACTAAGTTTTCTCTACCCGCTGCTGGTCTTGTATCCGTTCATCCGCCATAAAAAAGCAATCCATATCTTGGGGGTTATTGTCCTGATCAGATTGGTTCTCTGGGCGCTGGCTTCTCAGCAAATTCGCTTTCTTTTGCCGGTTTTCCCGGGCTTGAGCTTGCTGACTGCCAGCGTTTTATTGGGTTTGAAACAAACGTTTTTAAGAGAAACGGGTAGCAGAATCCTTCAGGCAGGCTTGTTGGGCGGGGTCATGGCGGCTACTGCATTTTATACATTGACATTCTTTTTGATGACGAGACCCGTAGGAGTGTTGATAGGCAATGAGTCCAGGTCCGATTTTCTGGCTCGGGTAAACCAGCGTATTCCGGCATATCTATATATTCAGCAACAGATTCCACGGCAAGACAGGGTGATGTTCATGTGGGCGGGCGATGGTTATTATTGCGATGAGCGCTGCATCCCCGATGCGGAACAAAGCCGCTGGACATACCTGGCATTGACAGCAGGATATGATCGCACCGCAATGTTGGGGAAATTACACGATATGAGCGTTACGCATCTGCTTTTCAGCCTTGACGACCTGGACTTTATCCTGGGGCACGATCCCTCCGGGGAAAATAAAAGGGCTGCGTTATTTTTCTTGAACGAATTCAAAGCTGCATGCACCGAATTGATCTACCGTGACCAGAAAAATGAGTTGTACAAGATCACCTGTCCGCCGGTGGCTCGCGAATGAGTGGGTGGGCTGCGGTAAAATTGCACCGCTTTGGATTGTTTCGGGTTTGTGCAGGTTGTGCGCCCGTTCTCATCGCGTAGATGCCCGATCAGCTCTCTCGCTTTACCCAATCCATTCGCCGCTATTACGAGCAGAATACGCGCCTTTTTCTCTCTTTTGGCGGCTCGGCTGGTAGCTATGCCATTCACCGGGCTGTGTGGGCTGAGGGCGTCGCAACCCTGGAGGAAGCGCTTCACTACACAAACCACCTGATCCTGGCTGAAGCGGAGAATTTACCGGCTTCTGCTTGCCTGCGCCTGGCCGATCTGGGTTGCGGAATCGGTGGCACGCTTTTTTATCTCCTCACACACCTCAACAAACCCGTCCAGAGCGTGGGGCTGACGATCAGCCCACTGCAAGCCCGCCTGGCGCGGGAACGGGCTTGCCAGTTGTCGCTCGATGAGATCAGCTTGTTCGTAGAGGCAGATTTCCTGTCCCCTCCCCTCGCCGGCGGTTTTGACATGGTTTACTCTGTGGAGGCGTTTGTCCATGCTGCTGCGCCAGAGCTTTATTTCGAGCAGGCGGCGCGACTGCTCAAGCCGGGAGGCAGGCTGGTATTGGTGGACGACTTCCGAATAGACAATGGGGCTCCTGTTCACGCCCAACCGTCCTTAGAACGAAGCCGTCGGCGTTGGTTGCAGGCCTACCAAGACGGCTGGCACGCGCCGAACCTGTGTACGCCTGGTCAGGCAATCGAACTGGCGCAATCCCATGCGCTCATCCCGGTTATGCAGCTGGATTTGACCCCACACTTGCGTCTGCGCGCCCTGCCCGATGGGCTGGCTTCCTTCTTGCTGGCGTTTGGTGAGCGCCTGTCCTGGCGGCATGCCATCCTGCCCAGTATGTTGGGAAGCATGGCGCTGCAACAATGCCTGAAGATGGGCTGGATTGGCTACCACTTCATGGCTTTTGAGAAGCGAGCCTGAGAAACCAGGCTTCTGGGGCAATGGGAAAAGAAATAGTCATCCTGGCAAGCGGCACGCGTGGAGATGTGCAGCCATATCTGGCGCTGGGGTTGGGCTTGCGGGCGGCCGGTTGCACGGTTAGAGTGGCCACCCATCCTGGATTCCGTACCCTGGTGGAGCGTCAGGGGCTGACCTTTGCCCTGTTGGAGGGCAACCCCAGCGAGTTGATGCGCGCCCCCGGTGGACAGTCGGCTCTCACCTACGATGGTAACTGGCTGCGCAGCGCGCGAGCCACATCGGCTTACCTCCGGGCCGCCCGACCGTTGTATGCGCGCATGTTGGAGAGCGCCTGGCAGGCTTGCCAGGGGGCGGGGGCAATCCTGGTTGGGCTGGCGACGACCTGGGGAGCCCATATCGCCGAGGCACTCCAGGCGCCTTGTCTGTGGTGCTTCTTACAACCCTTCAGCCGGACGCGTGCTTACCCAAGCGCCTTGTTGCCATGGCGCTTTTCGTTGGGCAGAACCTACAACTGGTTGAGTCATCTGCTGGTAGAACAGGCGATGTGGCTGCCCTGGCGGGCGGAGGTCAACCGCTGGAGATTGAACAGGCTCGGTTTGCCGCCGCTTTCGCTCTCATCGCCTTATGCGAAGCTGTATCGGCCTGGGGATGCCGTTATCTACGGCTTCAGCCCACAGGTAGCGCCGCCTCCCCCCGATTGGCCAGCCTGGCATCAGGCGGTGGGTTACTGGTTTTTGGAAGGGCCGCCAGGCTGGGCGCCGCCAGCGGGGCTGGTTCGATTTCTGGAGGCGGGCTCACCCCCGGTCTACATCGGTTTTGGCAGCCCGGGGACGCTGCGCCCAGAGCGGATGCTGCGCATTGTCCGCCAGGCGCTGTTAGCCACTGGCTTACGGGCGGTTCTTGCTGCGCCGGCTGATTTGGCGCCGGACGAGTTCAGCTCGCCGTATATTTACCGTATTGATCATGTGCCGCACGCCTGGTTGTTCCCGCGGGTTACGGCGCTGGTGCACCACGGTGGAGCTGGCACCACCGCCGCCGGGCTGCGCGCTGGTACTCCGGCAGTGATCACGCCGCTGGCAATTGACCAGTTCTTCTGGGCGGAGCGCCTGGCGATACTGGGAGCAGCGCCGCCTCCTTTGCCTCAGCGCACCCTTACCGGTGACAAATTGGCTGCCGCGCTGGAAAAGGCGGTCGCCGATCCAGCACTGCGCCAGCGGACGGAGGAGCTGGCCCAGGCAATCCGCGCCGAAGATGGCGTGGGGCGCGCCGTGGAAGCCATTCTTGCTCGTCTAGCATAGCCGGTTGTCCTGTTAATCTCAAGCGATCGGTTCATGATCTCCTCGGCGCAACTCTGCTTTCTCTATGGGGCGCAGGGCACCGCGCGCCAGCAGGAGCGCCAGCGCGGCGAGCAGGCTTCAGCCAGTAGGCGGCGAGCAGGCTTCCCAGCCAGTAGGGGGCGGCGTCGCTAATCCGTTCGAAGGTGACGCCCGCCATGGTTGGGCCGATGATCATCGTCAGGCTGAGCAGCGCCTGCATGCCGCCCATCAGGCGCCCTTGAATGCTTGCCGCGCTCCGGCTGGAGGCCAGTCCAGTCAGAGAGGGAATGCTCACCCCACTGCCGAGCGCTGCCATCCCTACCAGGGGATAGAGCATCCATGCCTGAGCAGCAACCGCAATCCCCGCCAGACCGACCGCCATCAGCGCCAACCCGCCAGTTGCCAGGAGTTTCTCACCCAGGCGCGGCTGCGCCCAGCGGAAGATCACCCCCTGCGTGAATACCGCGCAGATGCCCACGTAAGCAAAGAACAGGCCGTTTTGCCAGGCGTTCCAACCGAAGCGTTGCTGGCTGTATAGCGGGAAGTTGGTCTGCAAGCCAGAGAAAGCCAGGTTCAGGGCGAAGATTGCCGCCAACAACAGGCGGATGGATGCCATCTGCAACAAGGCGCTGAGCTGCGAGATTGGGTTCAGCGACCTCCATGAGGCGGGTGCCATACGCTGCTCTGGGGGCAGCGACTCCGGCAGTATCAACAACCCGAAAAGGACATTTCCCAGGGCGATAGCCGAGGCTGCGAAAGCGGGCAGGCTCAGCCCATAGCGACTCAACAGCCCACCCAGCACCGGGCCGACCATGATGCCCAAACCAAAAGCTGCGCCTACCATTCCCATGCCGCGCGAGCGTTCCTGTCGGCCAGTCACATCGGCAATGTAGGCGTAGGCGGTGGTCAGGTTGCCGCCGGTGATCCCGTCAAGCAGCACCGCCGCGTAGACGCCAGCCAGCGATCCGGATGCCCCCAGGATCAGATATGCCAGCGATGTTCCCAACAGGCATCCCAACAGCACCGGTCGCCGCCCGAAGCGATCGGAAAGGCTGCCCAGGATGGGGCCGCTGAGCAGTTGCATCAGCGCGTAGAGAGAACCCAGCGAACCCACTACCGTTGCCCCGCCCTGCTGGCGCTGGACGTAAAACGGCAGTAAGGGCAGGATAATGCCGTAGCTAAGCAGGTCGGCGAACACGGTGATGAAGATTAAAAACAGGGGAGATGGTCGGCGAATGGCTTTCACGGTCGGGACTCGAACGCTGGAATCGGCAGGCTGACCTCTCCAACGTCCTGGTTAATCGGGGCTGCTTGATTATACGTGAGGATTCTCAAGCCTGCGGCTGAAATCTGGGCGTGGAAGGTCTGATGATTTTCCTTGATTTGCCGATTGGATTTTGCATGGATGAATAATTTTGTGGTATGCTTACTGCTATTATGTAAGTGGGAATCATGGATCTTTCATAGGAGTAGCAAGGAGGCTGATTGTATGAACGAAAGTGTTTTGGAACGTCTGACCCGGGTCAATCCCAATATGGAGATCTGGTGGGACTCATCTCCCCTGATTTTCAAGAGCTGGGTTCAGAAAATGGTCGACGCCGCTCCGCCGGCAAAGAAAGCCCTCTTGGAGGAGCAACTTAATCGTATTTATGTCCTGGACGACCCGGCGAAAAGCCTGGTACGTGGTTGCACCACCAATCCGCCGCTTTCCCTGACCGCCGTCAAAAGCGATCCGCAGATGTGGAATGAGTGGATCGACAACCTGATTCTCTCCAATCCGGGTCTGTCTCAGCACGAGTACTTCTGGCTGACCTACCGCGAGGTGATCCGTCGCGGTGCCGAGATGATGATGCCCATTTGGGAGGCTTCCGAGGGCCGCTACGGATATATCTCCGGTCAGCTCGACCCGCGCTTGCTCACGGAGACGGAGAAAATGATCGAGATGGCAAAGGAAATCCGCGCCATCTCCCCCAACCTGATGATCAAAGTGCCTGCCAGCACGCAGGGCGTTGAAGTGGTCAAGGTGCTGACCTCCATGGCTATCCCGACCAACGTCACCACCTGCTTTACCCTGCCGCAGATCTGGGCGGTAGCCAACGCCGCCAAGGAAGGGTACGAGCTGGCGCTGAAGAACAAGGTGGATATGAGCAAGTGGCGCGCGGTGATCACGATGATGATCGGACGCCTGACCGAGAACCCGGTGCTCGATCAGCAGGCTGCCCGCCGCGGCCTGACCTTGAGCTGGTCGGATAAGCACTGGCTGGGGATTTATATCTTCCGCAAGGCGTATAAGTTGCTCAAAGATAACGCCATGCCGAGTAAGATGCTTGCCTGCTCCATGCGCGATGGTCCGATGGTGGGCGGCAAATATCACTTCTGGGACATCGAGAAAATCGCCGGCGATATTGTCTATACCATGCCCCCGTATGTCCTCGAGCCGCTCTTCACCCGCTGCGAAGATCTGACCTTCCAGGAAGAGATCCTCAACGACGATGTGCCGGACGAGGTGCTCTACAAGATGAGCAAGATCCCCTACGTGCTTCAATCGTGGGATGAGAACGGCATGGAAATTGACCAGTTCAACCTGCATCCGGCTACCATCGCCACCGCCGAGCTGTTCGGCAAGGCTTCCGCTGGCCTGGAGGAGTACGTTGGCGAACGGATGAAAATTGTCACCGGCAAAGCTGTGCCGGCGTAACCCTACCGATAAATTGCTGATCATGCGTCCCGGGATGAACTACCGGGACGCATTTTTTTACTCCCCCGGCAACCGCGCAGCTTGATTACTCCCCTTCTTCCGCCGCGGATAGAGCCTGAATTTCTGGCAGCACCAGCAGCAAGAGCGCGGCAGCGCCATGGGCATAGGAGGGCATGTCGGCGATGCGCCCCAGATAGGGATCGCGGGCGAATGGGCGATGCAGGCGCAGGTCGCCGTCCGCCTCCACCCGGCCCACGTATTCATCTGGCCCAAAGCGCGTGGTATACACCTTGCCGGAGTCCAGCTCGACCCGGCCAATATAGCGGTCTGGGCCGGCCATAGATTGATAAATCCTGCCGTCGCGTAGGTCAACGCGCCCAACGTAGCGATCGGGTCCGGGGCGCGATTGATATACCCTGCCATCGTCCTCCACTCGACCAAGCAAATCGTCGGGAGCAAGCGGTTTGTGCAGATACACTTTGTGGCTCATCTTTCTAGCTCCATTAAGAGGGTGAAACCCGGCGGTCAGATGAGGATTTCGACCACGTCTCCGTCCTGGAGGACGTAATCGCGCTGCACCATCTGTCCACTATAGACGGCTCTTCCCCAAACCCGCGCCGTTTTCATCTTTTCCAGGAAGTCCTTGTGGATCTTTCCGGCAAGGTCGGCAACGGTGGCGCCCTTCTTCAATACGAATGGATGCTCGAGGTCAGGTTCCTTGCCGGGCGCCTTGGTGTAGACGCGGATGACATCCAGGGTTTGCAGCACTTCCCGTTTAAGGCGGTCCAGATTGCGGCCGGTGAGCGCGGAGACAGGCAGGCAAGGCCATTTTTCCTCCATCAACTCGCAGAAAATCCTGTACAGCTCCTCGCCTTCGTCGTCATCGCACTTGTTGACCAGCACCAGGAAGGGCATGGTTTTATATGCGCCTTCCGTTGGCGGGTTATCGGCTGGGCGATGCGAAGGCAGGATGCGGTAACTCTCCAGGATTGCGGCACACTCCTCAAGTTGGGCGATAGGGTCTTGCAACAGGTCGATCACCAGAAGCACCAGGTCGGCGCGGCGGATCAGCTCTTTCAGGCGCGGTTCGACATAGTCTTGGCTGAGTGGCGGCGTGTCAATCAATTGTACCAGCACGTTTTCGACCGGCATCATGCCGGGCAGCGGTTCCCAGGTGGTGTGGGGCACAGGCGAAACCTCGGCTTCGGCGCCGGTCAGGGCGGCCATCAACGCCGATTTGCCGGTGTTGGTTGGTCCAACCAGTACCGCCTGTCCCGCTCCTGCCTTGGGAATGCGAAACGCCGAGTCGCGCCTGCCGCTGCTCTTGCGGCTCTGGGCTTCTTCTTTGAGCTTGGCCAGCTTCCGCCGCAGGTCGGCGCGCAGGTGATCGGTGCCCTTGTGCTTGGGCACCACGCTCATCATCTCCTGCAGCGCTTCGATCTTCTCCTCGATCGTCTCGGCGGCGCGAAAGCGCTTCTCAATCTCGAAGTAATCTGGGGGAAGGTTGGTGGGCATTTTTCAGCAGTTCCACATCCATTTTGACCGGGTCAGCAGCGCAAAGCCGGATCAGAGGCGGCCAGCTCTTCCAGCATGGCTTGCGCCTGGCGGGTGACGCCTTGCAGGTATCCGCCTGGCGCGCTGGCTGCCCCGCCCAACTCGACTGAGGCCAACGCTGGCGAGAAGTTCACCCGGGGAATCAGCGCCAGCTCTGGCCGCCAGGCCAGTTGCTGAACCACCTGAAAAATCTCGGCAATTTTTTGGCGCTGTTCCGGGCGCTTCCACAGGCGCACCAGCGGATTGCGCATCCAGTGTGGCGAGAGCACGCCGCTTACAATGGTAACTACTGTGCGAGTTTGCGGCGCTTTGCGCAGGAACAGGTCCAGGCTAGGCGACCAGTTCTGCAGGCTCTGCAACGCGCCAGGGGAAACGGCGGGGTCCGGCTCGACGTCGCCGCGCGGAAAAATCAGCAACGCCCCGCCCTGCTCCAGGTGGCGCAGGGCGGCGCGCACCGTCGCCATGCGCCCGTGCGCCTGCTCGGAAATGAATATGAAATGCGAGGCGATTGCAGGCAGGCAGGAGATCACCGCGATGTTGCTGGAGATGATCTTCAGGTCGTCGCGGGGCAGCGTTGCCGCCAGGATTAGCACATCGTAGGCAGCCGGGTGATTGGACACTACCAACAGCGCGCCCTGCTGGGGAAGGCTTTCTGCGCCGTAAACCCGGGTATTCGAGACGAAATGCGCCAGGAAAGACCTGGCTCCAGCCTGCCAGCCGCGTTCGCTAACCTCCTGCTCGAGTTTTGACAACAGACGCGCCATGCGACGTACGGCTGGGCGCAAGGGAATGCTCACCGCCTGGAAAAGGCGCTTGCGGCGCGTCAACCCCATCACCCCCTGTATCTCATGCAAGATGGCTGCCATCACCGCAGCTTCATCGGTGGGCGTCTTTTGCATGCTCGCCCTCGTGCCTTCGTGTCCATCGCTTGCATCTGGCTCTCCGCACCAACCCCGGCATCTGGTGGATGCTGTTTGGGGTGGGTTACAGCTTCTCAGCCAGCCGGACAGTGTGTTGATAGTCCATCAACCAGTGCACCGGTTTATCTAATTGTACAACGCCAACAGAGAATCGGGGATTCCCTTCTGGTACAGGTCGACTTGGGATGCAGCTCAACCCCGATAAATCTTTTACGGTTTCTTAAACGTTTCTGAGGCGACCTTTAACTACCGCGTGTCTGTCTTCGGTTATAGTTTTGGCGAGCGCCTGGTTTGCGTCATGGGCTGCCAAACCGATCCAGGGAAGGAAAACTCCATGGTCACATCCCGGTTTCGCCGCTTACCGGTCTGGGTAAGCCTCTTGCTCCTTGTTGGAGTTCTCGGACTTTCGCTGGCTTCCGTCTCTCGAAGCTGGGCGGCTCAGCTTCTGGCGGTTCAGGCGGCCGCACCAACGGCTACAATGCCTGCCTCTCTGGGGCCAGATCGATTCCCTGCCGGCGTGAATCCGCTGACCGGGCTGGCAGTGGATGATCCTGCCGCGTTGTCTTTGCCGCCGGCTCTGGTGTCTGTGAGCAACTTTCCGGTGTCAGCGCGGCCACAATCTGGACTCTCCTTCGCCGCGTATGTTTTCGAGTTGTACATTGGCGAAGGCATGACCCGTTTTCTGGCGCTGTTCTATGGTGAATATCCTCCACCGCCAAAGAAAACCCCATCCGTTGAAACTCAGCCGTTGGATAACGGCAGCATTGGCCCCATTCGTTCCGGTCGGCTTCCCTACCAGAGCCTGCGCAGTCTGTACAATGGTTTCCTGGTCATGTCCAGCGCCTCAGACGATGTGCGCACCCAGCTCTCCGACGCGACCAGCGTGTATGGTTCCGACGCCAACGATATCAACAGCGCTATAGTCAGCGTGGCTCAGCTTCAAGCTCTCGCTCAAACGAACGCAAGCGGTAAACCCCGCAACCTGACCGGTAATCTCTATAGCCTGACAGCGCCAGAGGGAGGGCAGGAGGCCAGACGCCTGTGGGTTTTCTACGCTTTTCTAAACCAGGCGTTGTGGGAGTACGATCCTGCGCTGCAGGCTTACCTGCGCTATCAGGATAAATCCGATGGCTCCGGAAAATTCTTCCCCAGCACCGACCGGTTGACCGGTGAACAGCTCGCCTTTGAAAACGTGATTGTTCTCTTCGCCAGGCATAAGGTGCTCAACAGCGCCAAGACGCTGATTGACCTGGATTTGCTTTTCAATCAGGGCAAAGCACACCTCTTCCGAGACGGCAAGGTTTTTCCAATCTATTGGACCACCGCCTCTGGCGACTACGAGAAGAAAACGGGTCGGCTCAGACCGATTCGCTTCGTCGATCGGCAAGGCAACCCTGTTGCCCTCAGGCCAGGTCGGACCTGGGTTGAGATCGTTGACGTGTCCGCCGCCATCCAGGAAACCGAATCCGGCGCCTGGAAGGTGCGTTTCTACGCGCCCTGAGGCTGGTTTTGTCTGCGTTCTAATCAATATCCCAATTTCGTATGGGGGATTTGCCCGGCTGGCACAATCAGGCAGCCGCGGGACGCCTTCAGCAACCTGCTTTGCTCCCACACACTGGTTTGTGGCATAATTCGATCAGATTTCAGCGTTTTTCAGCACGCAGCCCTTTTTACCTGTGTTTGGGTAATTTAACCGTCTGCATTCTGGAGGATGCCATGAGCAAACCACGCGCCCGTGATCTGGGCATTCCCCTGGAAGGAAAGACCGGGGCTTTCAATGCTTTGACCGATGTCACCGGCATCGAGGTCGGCTATACCACTTTGATCGAGGCGGAGCACATCCGCACCGGTGTTACCATCGTCCACCCGCGCGGCAAAACCAATCACGATCCCGTATTTGCCGCCTGGTTCTCGCTCAACGGCAACGGCGAGATGACCGGCACCGCCTGGGTGGAGGAGAGCGGCTTCCTGGAGGGGCCAATTGGCCTGACCAATACGCACAGCGTGGGGGTTGTGCGCGATACGATCATCCACTGGCAGATCCAACGAGGTGCTCTCTTTCAACCCTGGTCGATTCCGGTGGTGGCAGAGACAGCAGATGGATGGCTGAACGACATGCACGGATTCCACGTCCGGGCGGAGCATGTCTGGCAGGCGCTGGAGGGCGCGCAGAGCGGCCCACTCGCCGAAGGGAACGTGGGAGGCGGCACCGGTATGATCTGTTTCGAGTTCAAGGGCGGCACCGGCACGTCTTCCCGCCGTTTACCCGACCATTTTGGCGGCTACACGGTTGGCGTGCTGGCTCAGGCTAATTTTGGGCGGCGGAGCCAGTTGACCGTGGCTGGTGTGCCGGTTGGCAAGCATCTGCCGGCCGGGTTTGCCTATGCCAGTGGCGAGCAGCCCGGCGCGGAGCAGGGGTCGCTCATCCTGGTGATTGCCACCGATGCCCCCCTGCTCCCCCACCAGCTCAAGCGAGTTGCCCGACGGGCTGCGCTGGGAATGGCGCGCACCGGCGGGATGTCCGGCAATGGCTCAGGAGATATTTTCCTGGCTTTCTCGACCGCCAATCCAGGTGCCGCCCGTCCCAAAGCGCCGGCGGCTTGCCTCCAGGCGTTGCCCAACGATCGGATGGATCCGATTTTTGGGGCTACCGTTTACGCCGTGGAAGAGGCGATCCTCAACGCTCTGATCGCCGCCGAGACGATGACCGGAAAGGGCGGCCTGACCGTCCCGGCGCTTCCGCATGAGCCGCTGCGGGACTTGCTGCGCCGTCACAACTGCCTGGTAGAGTAAGTTTGTCGGTCAGAGTGATTCCGGACGACCCCCATTTGCACAGGAGATGCTGACATGGCTGTTTTGATTCCCTCTCGGATGAACGCCCTGATATTGCCAGCGCCGGGCAAGTTTGAAGTGCAGAGCGTGCCGGTTCCCAGCCCTGGGCCGGGCGAGGCTCTCTGTCGCGTTCGGGCGGTGGCTATCTGTGGCAGCGACCCCGAAATCCTGCGCGGCGACCTGGCGGGCGTCTGGCCGCCGTCCTATCCGTTCATTCCAGGCCACGAATGGAGCGGAGAGGTCGTCGCCGTTGGGCCAGGCGTGACCAAAGTGCGGGTTGGTGACCGCGTCGCCGGGCAGGCGCATTGCGGCTGTGGCAAATGTCCCAATTGCATGCAGGGTCGCTACACCATTTGCGAGAATTACGGCAATCCACAGAGCGGGCAGCGCCATTATGGCTTCATTACCCCAGGCGCGTATGCGCAGTACATCGTCATTGCTGAAAAAAGCCTGGATGTGATGCCCGAGGCGGTCAGCTACCGCTGCGGGGCGTTGGTGGACACCGCCGGCGTTGCCCTGCATGCGCTGGAACTGATTGGCGTGACAGCCGGCGGTGCCCTGGCGGTCCTTGGACCTGGACCAATCGGGCTGCTGGCAATGCGCCTGGCGCGCGCCTTGGGCGCCGGGCGCATCATCGCCGTTGGCCGCGGCGCCCGCCTTCAGGCGGCACGCTCCAGCGCCGATGTGTTGGTTGATTTTGAAGTCCAGGATCCGGTCGCGGCAGTCAGAGCGGCAACCGATGGGCGCGGCGTGGACGAGGCGTTGGAGTGCTCGGGAGCAGCCGGAACGTTTCGTCAGGCGGTAGAGATGGTCAGGAAGGGCGGGCGGGTCGCCCTGCTCGGTGTGCCCCCAAGCCATGTGAGGGAAGAGCTTCCCTTCAAGTACATCGTTCACAACGAAATCCTGGTGACCGGCGTGCGCGCCAATCCCAACGTCTCGAGCAAGATTCTCAGCCTGATAGCCTCGGGGCAGCTTCGCGTTGCCGACTTGATCACCCATACGTTTCCTTTGGAACAGTTCGCCGAGGCGTTGGACGTCTTTGTCAACCGCCGTCAAGGGGCGATCAAGGTCGTCGTCGAACCGAACGGGCCGGAAGTCTAAGGCTGCTTGTCCAATGCAATCTCACCTCGGGCTTGTAAGGCAGGCAAAAAACGTGACCGCTGCTATTCTCCGATCGTTCCCAGGCGTCTCGTGAAAACACTCGCGGTAGTTGTAAAACATATCCTCATCATCATATTGGGTGTTCTCTGGGTGACTTACGGTTTGACCGCTGTTATACGAGACCACCTGGTCGATTTTACTGCCTTCTATGGCGCTGCTGAAAATATATTGGTTGGACGAACCCCCTATGGTTTTTACGAAACGTTCTATGGCGCATCGAGCTTCCAATCACCTTATTGGCTTGTCTGGTTTTTCGTTCCCTTCACTCTGTTACCGATGAACCTTGCGTTTATCGTTTTTGGGATATTCAATTGGCTATTGTCTTTGGTTTGCCTCATCGTGATACTCAGGTGGCAGATCTCAAGGGTATCACCGTTAGCCTTTTTTTATCTATTGGGCTGTACATTGGTTTTGTGCTTTAACGCAGTACAGTTTGGGCAGGCGAGCATAATCCAACTTGCCGCTGCGGTTGTGATTATTTCTGCCCTGCACGTGAACCGACCTTTCGTAGCAGGCTTAGCCATACCCCTGGTGATCATCAAGCCTCACCTCGTTATTTATTTTCTTTTCGCTGCTCTCAAGCGAGGTGGTCGCAGAATGCTGCTTGCAGGAATAGGAGCAATATTGGTATTGATGTTTCTAGCTCTGCTGATGCAGCCTTCATGGATAACCGATATGTTACGAGTGATTATATATGGTCAACTAAGCTCGCCGATGGAGTGGAACAAATATGTTACCCTAGCCGGTCTGTTTTCCCTACCTCCTTGCATCGGCATAATGGTTTGGCTTCTTTTACTTCGATTTCTAATTCTGTTAGATAGTAGATTTCGCTCTGTCCCCAGTAACATTTGGTTGCCAATAACTCTGGTTTTATCCCTTGCCACGGCGCCATATGCGTTTGCTTATGACTTAATTCTTTTATTGCCTGCAGTCGTATGGTTGTGCTTGCCAATGTCGCCTCTTTCGATCGTAATCATCTCGATTGTATTGGGTATAGTTATCTCAGCCGGTTTTTCAGGCGTCGCATATCTTGCGGTGCTCAGTATTGCCTTATATTCAATTCGTGGAGCGATATTGCAGACGCGCTCACAATTTATTGAATCAAGACCATTCTAAAGACCTGCCGAAAAGCTCATATATAGGCTTCGGTAGTACATTCCTTACCCGCCCATCATGGAGCGCACATAAATTTTCGGCAGTTAAGAGACAACGTTAGCATAACACCGGACATATCATTCGTGAAAAGCGAACATTTTAATCCGCGATTCAGTTGACTTATTATCCTTTCGTTACACCCATGAAGCGAAGAAAAAGCCGAGAGGATCTTTAATGCACCTTCTGCCGGTGGCGTAAATGTAATGCCCATTGCAGACCAAGTGTGGGGCGATTACTACGGCAGTTGTCAGGATAAGTTCGGGGTGCAGAGGATAGTGGTTTGCAGTTCTCGATAATCCGATTAACGTCTCACCTGTCTTTCCACCTCCACCCACATCTGCTTCCCATCCGTGGTCAACTCGATCCAGCCATTACGGTCGGTGCGCAGCAAGGTATAGCCTCCCAACGCTTCCAGCGTTTGCGGGTCGGGCGCGGCAGCGCTGAGCAACACAACCTGCGGCTGTATCTTGGCAATCCACTCCGGCGGGTTGAGCGCTGCCGCGCCACCATCTGCCAGCAGCAGGGCGGTTGC
>FWPU01008009.1_pt1 | contig 18539 bp, 23 predicted proteins | sample 2228361 | NCBI WGS metagenome assembly FWPU01 (sample SAMEA103939777, study PRJEB20133) | metagenome
AGTAGCCGCTCCCCGGGGTGCCCGCTCCCGCCCCCTTGGCCCCGGTGCCGCCCGGGGACGGGTTGGGGCCCCCCGCACCCTCCGCCGCCTGCAGGCCCCGGCTGCGCTGGAGGACGAGCTCCAGGTTGACCTTGGCCTCGTCGTTTCCCGGATCGAGGGCAATGGCGGCCTGGAAGTCGGAGGCCGCCTCTTGGAGCAGGCTGGCCCGGTCGCGGACCTCGCTGAGGGCGCCGGCGAAGCTGAGCACCCCGAGCAGGACGAGAGCACGGGAGCGGCGCTCGCGGTCGGCGCCCGAATCGACCACCGCCCGCAGCTCCGCCTGGGCCCGGCCCCGCAGGAGGACGAGCTCCGGATCGGAGAAGAGCCCGTCGCCGAGCGGGGCCAGCCGCACGGTGCGCAGGGCGCGGCGGAAGGCGAGGTCGTCATCCAGTCCCAGGAGCTTCCGGGCCGCGCCCAGGGGGACGACCTCCTCCGCCCGCCACAGGCTCTCCTCGGCCGGCGTCGCCCGGTACCGGACGTCGCCCTGGCGGAGCGCCCTCTGCCAGGCGGCCACGTCCGCGGCAAGCAGGGCGAGGAGGGCCGCCAGGGCGGCGCAGGCGACAGCCCCGCCGGCGAGGATCAGCCGCCGCCTCATGCCTCCTCCTTCCCGCCCGCCCGAGGGAGGGCCAGCCGGCCGGTCAGGCGCTCGTGGGCAGCGAGCAAGACGAGGAACAGCCCGCCCAGGACGAGCAGGGCCGAGGGAAGGCGGCCCTGCTTTTCCGCCTCCGGCTCGGGGCCCGGCCCCGGCGCCACCGCGGGCGCGGCCAGGCTCTCCCTCCCCAAGAGCCCCTCGAACAGGAGCCGCCCGTCCGAGGGAGGAGACAGGGGCACCACCCGGAGCGACACGCCCTGCCGCTCCAGCCGCTGCACCGTCCTCGCCAGGGCCGGGACGTCCTCGGGCGCCGTCTGCAAGTCGCTTACGAGCAGGATGGACGGCCTTGCCGCCCTGTCCCGGACGAGCATGTCCCCAGCCAGCGCCAGCGCAGCCGAGATGCGGGTGCCGGCCCGGAAGGTGCCTTCCCACGGGCTGGCAGGGCGCCCGCGGCCGGCAGGCCGGAGCCGCTCCAGCACCGGCTGCAAGGCCGAGGCCGGGGTTCCAGGGGGGAGAAGCTCGTAGGGAGCATCGGAGAAGGCCACCAGGCCGAGGGGAGCGTCCGCCTCGACCAGGTGGCGAAGAACGGCCCGGGCGAGCCGGTAGTCGCGGTCGGCGATGCTCAGGGAGAGGTCGAGCACCACCACCCCGCTTGCCCCCGCCGGGAGTAGGCTCGGCGGGCGGGCCTCGAGGTCGCGGGCGGCCGCCGCCGCCGCCGCCAAGAGCCCGAGGCAGGCCGATGCCAGGACCAGCCGGCACAGCCGGGTGCGCTGCACGACCCCGGCCAGGGAAGGGAGGTCGGCGGACGGGATCCCCGGCCGGGGGAGAGGCCGCCTCCTAGCCGGCATCCCATCCCTCGTCTTCCAGCTCCCTGCCGAGGGCGGCTCGCAGCCTGGCCGCCAAGCGCCTGGCCTCGCCCGGGGGCGGCGATCCCTCCGACCAGGCCAGGGCCCGGGCGCGCCCGGCCGCCTCGTGGTCGCCTCTGAGCGCCAGCCCCACGGCCACGAGCTGGAGAGCCCGCCGCCGCTCCCCCGCTCCGTTCGCCGCCCCCCCTTCCAGGACCGCGAGCGCCCGCTCCAGGGGGCTCGTCGCCGCCGGCGGAGGAGGCGCAGGCCGGCGAGCCCGCCTCCCCGCTGCCAGCCAGGCGAGGGCCAGGGCTGCTACCCCGGAGAGACCGGCCAAGCCGGCGAAGAGGGGAGCGACCAGGCCGGGGCCGACCCGGTAGGAGACGGGAGGCAGGGACACGAGGTCCGCCGTCCAGGGCCTGGCCAGGACGTCGGGCCGCCGGAAGTCGGCGGCCACGAGGCGGCTGTGCACGACCAGCACCGGCCAGGGCGCCCGCAGCAGGCGCCGCCGCCCCTGCCCGCCTGCCTCCGTGTACGTGATGCGGGCAGGAGAGAGCTCGAGCGGCGCCGTCTCCCGAGGGGGAACGCAGGGGCCGGTGAGGCAGCGGAGGACGAAGGTGGTGCCCAGGTAGACGGTGTCGCCCGCCTGTCGCCGTTCCCGATGTGGGGGAGCCACCGGCTGCCAAGGGGCGAAGTCGGCCGCCACCCGCACCGATCCCGGGTCGGCCCGGCGACGGTCGAGGGTGACCTCCACCCGGGCGGTAAGGGTGTCGCCGAAGAGGACGATGCGAGGGACGAGAACCGCCCGTGCCTCCACCGCCGGCCCGGCCCCGTGAGCCCAGGCGGGAGCGAGAAGGAGCCCGGCCAGGGCGAGGAGGAGCAGGGACGCTCCCCGAGCCACGTCACCATCCCCCCCTCCGCGCCACCCGCCGCAGCTCCGCCCAGGCCAGGAAGGCCCCCAGAATATGGGCGGGCTCGGCCGAGGAGACGAGCACGGGCTCGAGCTGGAGCCGGCGCAGTCCCGCCAGGATCGCCGCCAGGCGAGCCTCGTTTGCCCGCCGCCGCCGGCGGGCCTCGCGGGCGGTGAGGAACACGGGGGCGGGCCGCCGGCCCGCAGGGTGGGAGAGAGGGAGGACGATGCCTCCCACGTCGGGGAAGCTCTGCTCCCAGGTGGGATCCTGGACTACCACCGGCACCACGTCCAAGCGCCGCTCGATGGCGGCCAGCCACGCCTCCCCGGGCGGAGGAGGCAGGAAATCGGACAGGATGAACACGAACGATCCCGGGGTCACGGAGCGGCGGTGCTCCACCAGGAGGCCCAGCGCCTCGCCCAGCCAGCCGTCGGGCGCCTGGAAGGGCCCCTCCGCCAGCCACCGCTCACGGATCTCCCCCAGTCCCCGCTCTGCCCGGGGAGGTCTCCAGAAGGGAGACCCATCCCCGAAGTCGAGGTAGCCGATGAAGCCGCCCGCCCGCACCGCGCTTGCGACGATGAGCTCGACGGCCCCACGAGCGGCGGCTGCTTTGTCCAGCCAGGGAAGGGGGTAGGCGAGCGGAGACATCTGCGGCCGCCGATCCCAGACGATGACTACCCGGGGACCCTCGTCGGCGAAGCGCTCCCGTACCACGAACTCGTCGGCTGCCCGGGCCGAGGAGAGGCGGGCCGAGGCAGCCCAGTCGATGGCCTTGACATCGTCGCCGGGGGCGTAGGGCCGGGAGCCGGCGGTCTCCGAGCCCGGGCCCCGCCGCAGGCTGCGCATGCTTCCGAACGAGAGCCCCACCAGCCGACCGCGGGGAACGAGGGGGAAGCTCAGCCCAGCCCCGGCCACCGCTCCCCCTAGCCGGCGGCGGCGGGGGCAAAGAGGGGATCGTCCCCCGACCCGGGGCGGGGGGCGGCGGCGAGGCAGCTTCGCCGGAACTCCTCCGCCACTCGCTCCAGGCCGGCCGCCCGTGCTCGGGCCAGAAAGCTCGGCTTGAAGACGACCCGGTGCAGGAGGACGGGCTCGATCAGGCCCTCCACGTCCTCGGGCACCACGTAGCCCCGACCCTGGAAGAGAGCCCAGGCCCGGGCTGCCCGCTCCAGGGCCAGGCTGCCCCGCACCGAGGCGCCCATAGACACCGTGTCCAGCCTCCGCGTGGCCCGCACCAGCTCCACGATCCAGCGGCGGAGGATGCGGTCGGCGTAGACCTCCTGCGCCGCCCGGCGAAGGAGGTGCACCTCCTGCAAGGACACCACCGGCTGCAACCGCTCCAACGGGTGTGCCACCCGCTGCTCCTCGATGATGCGCAGCTCGTCGTCGATGGAGGGGTACCCGAGGGCCGTGCGGAGGAGGAAGCGGTCGAGCTGGGCCTCGGGGAGAGGGAAGGTCCCCTCGTACTCAATGGGGTTCTCGGTGGCGAGGAGGAGGAAGGGATCGGGGAGGGCCCGAGTCACCCCGTCCACCGTCACCTGCCGCTCGGCCATGGCCTCGAGCAGCGCCGACTGGGTCTTGGGGGTGGCCCGGTTGATCTCGTCCACCAGGACCACGTGGGCGAAGATGGGGCCGGGCCGGAACTCGAAGTCTCGAGTCTTCTGGTTGTAGACGGCCAGGCCGGTGACGTCCGTGGGCTGTAGGTCGGGGGTGCACTGGATGCGGGAGCAGACCGCCCCCTCGATGGAGCGGGCGACCGCCCGCGCCAGCACCGTCTTCGCCGTCCCCGGCACGTCCTCCAGGAGCACGTCCCCGCCGCAGGCGAGAGCGACGAGGACGAGGGTGACCGCCTCCCGCTTGCCGTGGACGACGGTCTCCACGTTGGCCAGCAGCCGCCCCGCGACCTCCACCCCGGGAGCGAGCGCAGACGCCTCCCCCACGGGGGCCGCCTGGATGGGTTCCACGCCGGGATTGTACGCAGGCGGGAGGGGAGGGCCGCTACCGGCCGAGGCGGGCGAGGGCAGCTCGAGCGGCGATGAGGGCCTCCCGGGGAGTGGGAGGAGTACGGGTCCCGAACAGGCTCACCACCTCCACCAGGTTGCCCACCCGGAAGGCATGGCTGATGATGGCCCCTGCGGCCACCGCCACCGGCCCCCGCACAGCCCAGGACTCGTCACCGAGGGGAGGAGCGGGGATGGGGGCGAGCCTCAAGGACAGGCTCTTCTCCCTCGTCTGTGCCATCCACCGACCGGCTCCGGAGGGGCTCCGGAACAGCCACAATCGGGTGCCGAGACGCCGATCGGAGGAAGACAGGAAGATGGCATCGTAGACGGCGACAAGCCCCAGGCGGCGCACCTGGGCGATCTCCCGGGGGAGGACGAAGCCGATGGCTTGCAGGCTCTTCCGCCCCGACTGGTCGCGGGCGTAGCGGAGGCCGAGGGGCCGGTCGGAAGGCTGTAGCGCCAGCCGGGAGAGCTCCTCCGGGGCGAAGATGCGGGGGCGCTCCCGCGAGGGCGAGGACGACGCCTCCTCTCCGCCCGCCGCCCTCCCCGCGACCACCAACACGGACAGGGCGGCAAGGGCGGCCACCATCCGGCCCATGGGGGTCAGTGTAGCCCGTCTCGATCAGCGGGTGAGGGCGTCGGCCCCGGCCACCACCTCCAGGATCTCCTGGGTGATCTCGGCCTGGCGGGCCCGGTTCATGGCCAGGGTGAGGGTGTCGATGAGCTCGCCTGCGTTCTTGGAGGCGTTGCGCATGGCCGTCATCCGCGCCCCTTGCTCGGAGGCGGCCGACTCGAGGAGAGCCCGGTAGATCTCCGTCTCCAGGTAGAAGGGGAGGAGCCGGGCAAGGATGACCTCGGGCTCGGGCTCGTAGATGACGTCGCCCAGGAGGGCGGCCATGCGCACCTCCGCCTCCCCCCGCTCCAGCATCTCCTCGGGGATGGGAAGCACGTCCTGCTCCACCACCCGCTGCACGAGGGGCGACACGAAGTGGTTGTAGACCACCACCGCCCGGTCGATCTCCTCGCTCACGTACAGGTCGGCCAGGCGATGGGCCACCGCCTGGGCGTCGGCGTAGCCGGGCCGGTCGCTGAAGCCGGTCCAGGCCTGGAGGAGGGAGTAGCCGCGGAAGCGGAGCGTGGATGCCCCCTTGCGACCGCACACGAGCCAGCGCACCTCTACGCCCTCGGCCGCCAGCCTCTGCTCCAGGGCGAAGGCGTGGCGGAGGATCTGGGCGTTGAAGGCTCCCGCCAGGCCCCGGTCGCCGGTGAGGGCGAGGATGGCCGCCCGCCGCACCTCCCGCCGCCGCAGGAGGGGTAGACCGTGCACCGACGCCGCCGCCCGGGCGGTGCCGATCATGAGCTCCAGGGTGCGGTCGGCGAACGGGCGCATGGCCTCGATGCGGGCCTGGGCGCGGCGGAGGCGGGCGCTGGCCACGAGCTCCATGGCCTTGGTGATCTTGCGGGTGTTGCGGATGGAGCGGATCCGCCGCCTGAGGTCCTGGACCGTGGCCATGGGCGATCAGGCGGCTACGGCCTGGGAGGGGGCGAAGCGGTCGGCGAACCGCCGCAGCTCGGCGTGCAGCCGCTCTTGGAGCTCGTCGGAGAGCTCCTTCTTGTCCCTGATCTCGGCGTAGATGGAACCCTCGGCCCGCAGGTGCTGGCGCAGCTCCTCCTGGAAGCGGGGAACGTCGGCCACCGGTACCCCGTCCAGGTAGCCGTTGACACCGGCGAAGATGGCCACCACCTGCTCCTCCAACGGCCACGGCTGGTACTGGGGCTGGTTGAGGGTGGCCACCATGCGCTCTCCCCGGGCGAGAGCGTCCCGGGTGGCCTGGTCGAGCTCGGAGCCGAACTGGGCGAACGCCTCCAGCTCCCGGTACTGGGCCAGGTCGAGGCGCAGCCTCCCCGCCACCTGCCGCATGGCCTTGACCTGAGCGTTGCCGCCCACCCGGGACACGGAGATGCCCAGGTTGATGGCCGGGCGCACCCCCGAGCAGAAGAGGTCCGACTCCAGGTAGATCTGGCCGTCGGTGATGGAGATGACGTTGGTGGGGATGTAGGCGGAGACGTCGCCGGCTTGGGTCTCGATGACGGGCAGGGCGGTGAGGGAGCCCCCGCCCAGCTCGTCGGAGAGCTTGCAGGCCCGCTCCAAGAGCCGGGAGTGGAGGTAGAAGACATCCCCCGGGAAGGCCTCCCGGCCGGGAGGGCGGCGGAGGAGGAGGGACATCTGCCGGTAGGCGTCGGCGTGCTTGGAGAGATCGTCGTACATGCACACCGCGTGGCGGCCGTTGAAGAGGAAGTACTCGCCCATGGCGCAGCCGGCGTAGGGGGCCATCCACTTCATGGGCGCCGCCTCGTTGGCGGGAGCGGTGACGATGATGGTGTAGTCCATGGCCCCCGCCTCCTTGAGGCGCTCGTAGACCTGGGCCACGGTGGACGACTTCTGGCCGATGGCCACGTAGATGCAGACCATGTCCTGGCCGGCCTGGTTGAGGATGGTGTCCACCAGGATGGCCGTCTTGCCGGTGGAGCGGTCGCCGATGATGAGCTCCCGCTGGCCGCGGCCGATGGGGATCATGGAGTCGATGGCCTTGAGGCCGGTCTGGAGGGGCTCCTTGACCGGCTGGCGGTCGACTACCCCCGGGGCCTTGAACTCCAGCGGCCGCCTCTCCTTGGTGACGATGGGCGGGCCGCCGTCCAGGGGCTGGCCCAGGGGATTGACGATGCGGCCGATGAGCTCCTCTCCCACCGGCACGCTGGCCACCCGGCCGGTTCGGCGCACCGTCTCCCCCTCCTTGACCAGCTCCCAGTCGCCGAAGAGGGCGGCCCCCACGTTGTCCTCCTCCAGGTTGAAGGCGATGCCGGTGACCCCGTGCTCGAACTCCAGCATCTCCATGGCCACGGCGTTCTCCAGCCCGTACACGCGGGCGATGCCGTCGCCGATCTGGAGCACCGTGCCCACCTCGGCCAGATCGGTCTCGACGGCGAGCTGCTCGATCCGCTGCCTGAGGACGGCGGTGATCTCTTCCGGGCGTAGCTTCACGTCGTCTCCTCTTTCGTCACGGTCTAGGGGCGGTGCCAGGCACCGCTAACAACTGCCGCATCCGGTCGAGGCGGCCGCGGACGCTGGCGTCGGCTTGGAACGAGCCGGCCCGCAGCACCATGCCGCCGATGAGGGAGGGATCGACCCGGGTTACGAGCTCCACCCGCCGGCCGCAGGCCTGCTCGATCTTGGCGGCCAGCGCCCGCACCTCCCCCTCCGACAGAGCGTAGGCGGTGGTCAGCTCCACCTCCAGCTGGCCCTCCGCCTCGGCTGCCATCCGCTCCAGCTCGGCCTGGATTCCCTCCAGGTGGCCGGCCCGGCCCTTCTCGGCAAGAAGGCGGAGGAAGTTGCGCACGAGCTCGTCCGCCTCCCCCACCACCGCCTCCAGGACCTCCCGCTTGGCCCGCGGGTCGAGCTGGGGGTTGACGAGGACGGCCCGAAGCTCGGGCACGTCCCGCACGGCCCCGGCCAGGTCGCGCATGTCCTCCAGGACCTGTGCCAGACGCCCCTGGCTGCGGGCGGCCTCGAACAGCGCTCGGGCGTAGGTGCGGTCGACCACCGACACGGCCCTAGACCACCTCCCGCCGCAGGGCCGAGAGGTCGAGCTCCTCCACCGCCTCCTCTACGAGGCGCCGCTGGTCGGCCTCGGTCAGGACCTTCCGGGTCACCTTCTCCGCCGCCACCAGGGCCAGGCCGGCCACCTGGCGTCGAATCTGGTCGATGGCGCGCTGGGTCTCGGCCTCGATCTCGCGCCGGGTCTCCTCCAGACGCCGGCGCCGGTCGGCCTCCAGCTCCTCCCGCAGCCGCTTGTGCTCGGCCTCGGCCACCCGCCGGGCCTCGGCCAGGATCTCCTCCGCCCGGCTCCGCGCCCCCGCCAGCTGAGCCCGCTGCTCCTCCATGAGCCTGGCCGCCTCCGCCCGGGCTCGGTCGGCCTCCTCCAAGGCCTGCCGGATCCGCTTCCGCCGCTCGTCCACGATCCGCTGGATGGGCCCGAAGGCAAACCGCCACAGGACGGCCAAGACGATGGCGAAGACGATGAGGGTCCAGATCATCAGCCCGGGGACGATCCTGGTCAGAGGGCTGCCGCCCTCCTCCTCGGCGGCCAGGAGCAGCGTGGAGGCGAGCAGATGAGCCATCGGCTAGACGAGAACGAGGCCCAGGAAGCCGCCCACCAGGCCGTAGAACACCACCGCCTCGGTGAGGGCGAAGCCGAGCCACATGATGCCCTGGAGCTCGCCCCGCAGCTCCGGCTGACGGGCCACCGACTGGATCATGGACGCGAACACGGTGCCGATGCCGATGCCGGCTCCCAGCGAGCCCAGGCCCATCCCCATGGCCAGGCCCAGGGCCTTCCCGGCATCGACCACGTTCCCTTCCAACACAGCGAGCAGGTTGAACACTCGTCCCTCCTTGTCAGTGCTCCGGCTCGATGGCCGAGCCGATGTAGATGGCGGTCAGGGCGGCGAAGATGAACGCCTGGATGGTGACCACGATGATCACCTCGAACAGGTAGAAGAGCGTCGCCGCCGGGATGGTCAGCACGGCAGCGTAGCCGGACACGATGAAGATGAGGCCGATCATGAGCAGGATGAGCATGTGCCCGGCCAGCATGTTGGCGTAGAGTCGCACCGACAGCGACACCACCCGGAAGAGGTGGGAGAAGAGCTCGAGGACAGCCATCACCGGCACCAGGCCCCTCGGCACCCCCGCCGGTACGAAGCTCTTCAGGTAGCGGAGGCCGTGGTGACGGAACCCCTCCACGTGGGTGAAGAGGACGCTGAACACGGCCAGGGTGAGGGTGACCGAGATCTGGGCGGTGGCGGCGTAGATGCCCCAGGTGGGGATGTCCAGGCCGAACAGGTGGAAGGTGTCGTTGGACAGGGGCAGGGGCACGAAGCCGACCATGTTCAGGGACCAGATGAAGAGGAACAGGGAGGCGACGTAGGGGAACCAGAGACCCATGGCCCGGGAGGGCAGGCCCTGCTCGGCGATCTGGGTCTGAGTGATCTCGTAGATCGACTCACCGATGGTCTGGCGGGTGTCGGGATCGACCCGCAGCCGCAGCCGCATGAGACCGACTCCCAGCGCCACGGCGATGAGGCCTCCCAGCCACAGGTAGGCCACCGCCTTGTTGACGGACATGTCGATGGGGCCGAGGTGGATGGGCAGCCACTCCTCGAGCTCGAACTCCTCCTCCGGGTTGAAGTCGCCGGTGGTCGCCGCCGCCGCCGGGGGGATGAGCAGAGCCAGGCCGGCGGCCAGGAGGATCAACCGACGCACGGCTTGCTCCCGAAGTAGGCGAGGAGGGATAGGGCCAGCTCCAGCGTGTAGGCGGCCACGTAGAGGAGGGCGGCGGACAGCCCCACCGGCTCGTTGGCGACGGCCACGGCGATGAGGACGACCATGACGGCGATGCCCCGGAAGGTCATGGCCACGGCCCGAATCCCCGACGCAGCGAGGTGGTCGGCGCCCAAGGGGAGGCGGTGGAGCGAGAAGGCGAGCGCCGTCCCCGCCGCCCACAGAGCGGCTCCCACCCCCCATCCGGCTACCGGCCAGCCGGCGGCCAGGAACACGGGCAGGGCGAGGACGACGACGGCGGTGCCGGCCAGGGCCGGGCCCTTCCGCGCCGGCACCGGCCGCGGTCGCGCCACCAGGCGCTGGAGCACTACAGGGCCCCCCGGTAGCGGCGGTAGACGACGGCGACGCCGGCGGGCACGCCCACCATGGCCCCCACCCCCGCCCCCAAGCCCACCGAGCCGGCCGCCCAGCCGATGAGGGCGCCGGCGCCGATGCCGATGGCGGTGGTGGACGCGAGCAGCGCTCCCGCGCCGGCCGGCTGGAAGGTGGGGCGATGCGGGCCCTCCATCGGAGGGCGAGCATACCAGAGGCGGCGACGACCTTGTGACACCTGAAATACCGCTTGGCTACGCGGAATCGGCCCTTCTCAGGGGGACTTTGTTCACAGGGGAAGGAGAGCCGTGGACGGCGGCATCGGCCACCTATGCCGCCTGGCCGCCGGCCGCCTGGCAGCTGAGGCCGTCACCGTCATGCCGTGCGGCGGGCTCCCGCCCGCTCGCCGGCGGTCTCTTCCATCCGCCGGCGGCGCACCCTGGGGTTGGCCAGCTTGACGATCTCGAGCAGGTACACGATGTAGACGGACGCGGCCACCGCCACGAGAGCGATGGCCGCGGCCGCCACCGTCGGCCACAAGTGCCAGCGGCCACCCTCCCGGAAGGGAAGGAAGCGGGTGGCAAGGGCGGCCGCCGCCAAGAGGGCGCACCAGGCCCAGATGGTGACGGCCGTGCGCCGCTGCGAGAAGCCGATGCGGAGGAAGCGGTGGTGCAGGTGCTCGCGGTCGGCGGCGTAGATGGGCTGGCCGTGCTTCAGGCGGCGGGCGACCACGAAGCCGGTGTCGAGGATGGGCACAGCCAAGACGAGCAGGGGAAAGAAGAGGGCCACGGTGGCCGCCGTCTTCAACAGCCCCTGCACCGCCAGGGTGGCCAGGGAGAAGCCGAGGAGGAGGGCTCCCGAGTCGCCCATGAAGATGCGGGCCGGGTAGAAGTTGTGGCGGAGGAAGCCGAGGCAGGCCCCGAGCACGATGGCCGAGGCCACCGCCGCCTGCGGCTTGCCCAGGGAGAGAGCGATGACGCTGAAGGTGGCGCCGGCGATGGAGCACACGCCCGCGGCCAGGCCGTCCAGGCCGTCCAGGAAGTTGACCATGTTCATGATGGCCACGATCCAGAGGACGGTCAGCGGCTTCCCCAGCCAGGGAGAGAGCTCGTGCACTCCCACGAAGGGGAAGGTGAAGCGGTCGATCCAGATGCCGAAGCCCACCGGGATGGTGGCGGCGGCCACCTGGCCGGCCAGCTTCTCCACCCAACGCAGGCCGCGGAAATCGTCCACCGCCCCCACCACCGTAGCCACCGCCGCCCCCAGCAAGAGGCCCCGGGTCTCCTGCCCGAGCTCGAGGAAGGCCAGGGCCGGGACCATGATGCCCAGGAACAGGGCCAGGCCTCCCAGGCGGGGCACCGGGCGAGCGTGGTGGCGGCGGCCCCCGGGCCGGTCGACAGCTCCCATGCGCCGAGCCATGCCCCCCACCGCCGGCGCCAACAGCACCACCACCGCCAGAGCCACGGCGGCCCCGTACAGAACCTCCAAGTGGTCGGCCAGCCGGTGGAGAAGCATGCCCCGGCAGCGTACTTCGCCGGCGACTCCGGCGCGCCTTCCCAGCCGCTATAGGCACAGAGGCACGCTATAGGCGCAGAGGCAGCCGGCGGCGGAGCAGGCGGTAGCCCCGGGCGCCGTGGCCGAGGCCCACGGCCACCGCCACGGCGGGCACGGCGGCGGCGATGGCGGCGGCGATGAGGAGGCCGAGGGCGATCCAGGCCAGAGTGAACAGCACCAGGATCAGGGCCGCCGCCGTCACCCCGGCGGCGGCCGACACGAGGGCGGCGGCGAGCTGGAGCGCTGCCCGCAGGATCTACCTCGTGCCGTACAGGCGATCGCCGGCATCGCCCAGGCCGGGGACGATGAAGCCGCGCTCGTCCAGGCCTCGGTCGACCGCCGCCACCACGATCCTCACGTCGGGGTGGGCGGTGGTGACCCGCCTGATCCCCTCCGGGGCGGCGATGATGGCGATGAGGACGATGGAGGTGGCTCCCGCCCGCCTGACGAGCTCGACGGCGGCGGCGGTGGAGTTACCGGTGGCGAGCATGGGATCGAGCACGATGACGTCCCGCTGGGCGATGTCCTGGGGCAGCTTCACGTAGTACTCGACCGGCTCCAGAGTGGCCTCGTCCCGGTACAGGCCGATGAACCCCACCCGGGCCCCGGAGAGGAGAGAGAGCACCCCGTCCAGCATCCCCACCCCGGCCCGGAGGATGGGACACACGGCCACCTTCTTGCCGGAGATGCGGTGGACGGTGGTGCGCTCGAGCGGCGTCTCTACCTCCACCAGCTCGGTGGCGAGATCCTTGGTGGCCTCGTAGGTGAGGAGGAGGGTCAGCTCGTTGACGAGGCGGCGGAAGTCGGCGGTGCTGGTAGTCCGGTCGCGCAGCAGCCCCAGCTTGTGCTGGACGAGGGGATGGCCGACTTGGGTGACCTGGGTCACGCCAGGTAGCTCGTGTAGCCCCGGAAGCCGGGGTACAGGGGCCGCCTTTGGCAGAGGGCGAGGCTCCGCTCGCGCAGCTCGTCCACATCCGCCTGCGGCTGCAAGGCGGCGCAGATGATGCGGCCGACCTCGCGGGCGTCCTCCTCGTCGAAGCCGCGCATGGTCACCGCCGGAGTGCCCAGGCGCAGCCCCGACGCCACCGTGGGAGGCCGCTCGTCGAAGGGGAGGGTGTTGCGGTTGGCGGTGATGGCCACCTCGGCCAGGCGCTCCTCGGCCTCCCGCCCCGTCCAGCCGGTCGGGCGCAGATCGACGAGGAGGAGGTGGGTGTCGGTGCCGCCGGTGAGGACGGGCAGGCCTCCCTCTTGGAGAGCCTCAGCCAGGGCATCGGCGTTGGCCCGCACTCTCTCCTGGTAGCGGCGGAAGGCCTGGGTAGCGGCGATGCGGAAGCAGGTGGCCTTGGCGGCGATGACGTGGTTGAGGGCGCCCCCCTGCATGCCCGGGAAGACGGCTCGGTCGAGGGCCTCGGCGTGCTCGGCCTTGCAGAGGACGAGGCCCGACCGGGGGCCGGCCAGGGTCTTGTGGGTAGTGGTGGTGACGAAGTCGCAGTAGGGGACGGGGCTGGGGTGGAGGCCGGCGGCCACCAAGCCGGCGAAGTGGGCCATGTCGCAGAGGAGGAGGGCCCCCACCTCGTCGGCGATGTCGCGGAAGCGGTCGGCCTCCACCGTGCGGGGGTAGGCGGAGGCGCCGCAGACGATGAGCTTGGGCCGGTGCCTCCGGGCCAGAGCCCGCACCTGGTCGTAGTCCACCAGCCCGCTTCGGCGGTCGACGCCGTAGTGGACGACGGTGTACAGGCGGCCGGAGTAGTTCACCCGCAGGCCGTGGGTGAGGTGGCCGCCGTGGGAGAGCTCCAGCGACAGGATGGTATCGCCGGGCTGCAAGCAGGCGAAGTACACGGCCATATTCGTCTGGGCGCCGGCATGGGGCTGGACGTTGGCGTGGTCGGCCCCGAAGAGCTCCTTGGCCCGGTCGATGGCGAGCTGCTCGATCTCGTCCACCACCTCGCAGCCCCCGTAGTAGCGCCGGCCCGGGTACCCCTCCGAGTACTTGTTGGTGGCCACGCTCCCCACCGCCTCCAGCACTGCCGGCCAGGCGAAGTTCTCGGAGGCGATGAGCTCGATCTCCCCCCGCTGCCGCTCGAGCTCTCTGGTCAGAAGCTCGGCCACCTCGGGGTCGACCTCGGCCAGCCCGGCCGAGCGAAGCATCGCCAGCGACTCTTCCAGGACGGCCATGGGCGGCATCGTACTTCTCTCCCCGGCTGGGCTGGGCGCCGAGGGAGCCTCAGCCCGAAAGAGCGGCCGCCGCCCGGGCCAGAGCCTCGGCCGCCGGTACCGCCCCCTCCCGCACTACCACGGGCTCGGCCCCGGTGAGGTCGAGCACGGTCGAGGGCACCCCCGGCAGCTCTCCCCCGTCCACCAGGGCAGGGCAGGCCGAGGCGATCTCTGCCGGCACGTCGGCCAAGGTGCGCGGGTCGGGGCCTCCGGTGAGGTTGGCGCTCGTAGCCATGACCGCCCCCACCCGGGCCAGCACCCGCTGGGCGGGCGGAGGAAGCCGAGGCACCCGGACGCCGATGGTGTCCGGCCGGGAGCCCGTCAGCCACCGAAAGCGGCGGGCCGGGTTGGGGAGGACGAGGGTGTAGGGGCCGGGCAGGAGGGCCCGCGCCGCCACCGCCCCTCTGCCCCGAAGCTCGGGCACGCACTCGAGAAGGAGGTCGACATCGACGCAGAGGAGGGCCACCGGCTGGTCCTGCCGCCGCCCCTTGAGGCGGAGGGCGCGCCGGACGGGGGCCTCCGAGTAGGGGTCGGCGCAGAGCCCGTACACCGTGTCCGTGGGCAGCACCACCGGCTGTCCCGCCCGCAGAGCGTCCACCGCCGCCGCTACGGGGTCCATCTGCCCTCCACTACCCGCTCCCTGCCGGCCAGGTCGAGGCTGCGCCGGATGTCGGCGAAGCCCAGCCGGCGAAGGAGCCGGGCCACTGTGGGAGCGGCCCCGTCGGCCACCTCGAGGACGAGCCACCCGCCCGGCCGCAGCACCTGCCGAGAGCCCTCGGCCACCTTGTCCGTGGCTCCCTGCCCCACCAGCGCCTGCCGCGGCTCCCACTCCCGCACCTCCGGCTGGAGGGAGGGGAGCTGGTCGGGGTCGATGTAGGGCGGGTTGGACACCACCAGGTCGTAGGGCCCGCCGGGAAGGCCGGCGAAGAGGTCGTGCTCGACCAGAGAGACCCGCCCTGCCAGGCCCGCCCGCTCCGCGTTCTCCCGGGCCAAGGCCAGGGCGGCGGGGGAGGCGTCGATGGCCGTCACCCGCACCGTGGGGTGCTCGTCGGCCAGGGCCAGGGCGATGGCTCCCGACCCGGTGCCCACGTCCAGCGCCTGCGGCTCCGACCTTCCCGCCAGGAGGGCGAGGCAGCGCTCCACCACCACCTCCGTCTCCGGCCGGGGAACGAGGACGCGCCCATCGACCTTGAGCGTGAGCCGGCGGAAGCCCCATTCCCCCAGGATGTAGGCCAGGGGCTCCCGGCGGCCGCGGCGGCGCACGAGCGCCCGGCAGGCCTGGAGCTCTCCCCTTGCCAGGGGACGGTCGTGCTGGAGGTAGAGGTCGAGGCGAGTCAGGCCCAGGGCCTTGGCCACCAGGTGCTCGGCATCCACTCGCGGGCTCGGCACTCCCCTGCCGGCCAGGTACTCGCTGGAGGCGCGGACGACCTCGGCGACGGTCACGCGGTGGCAGTCTCGAGCGCCCGCCGCCGCTCCTCGGCGGCCAGGGCATGGGACAGCTCGTCCAGGTCCCCGGCCAGGACGGCGTCCAGCCGGTGCAGGGTCAGCTTGATGCGGTGATCGGTGACCCGGTTGTCGGGGAAGTTGTAGGTACGGATCTTCTCCGCCCGTTCCCCGGAGCCGATCTGGGCCCGACGGGAGGCCGAGAGCTCGGCCCGCTGCCTGGCCCGCTCCAGCTCGTACAGCCGCGCCCGCAGCACCCGCATGGCCTTCTCCCGGTTCTGGAGCTGGGAGCGCTCGTCCTGCACCGCCACCACGATGCCGGTGGGCAGGTGGGTGATGCGCACGGCCGAGTCGGTGGTGTTGACGCTCTGGCCGCCGGGGCCGGTGGAGCGGTAGACGTCGATCTTGAGCTCGGCGGGGTCGATGGCCACCTCCACCTCCTCCGCCTCCGGCATCACCGCCACCGTGGCGGTGGAGGTGTGGATCCTTCCCTGGGACTCGGTCTGCGGCACCCGCTGCACCCGGTGGGTGCCTCCCTCCCATTTGAGCAGCGAGTAAGCGCCCTCCCCCTTGACGGCGAACACCACCTCCTTGTAGCCACCCCCTTCGTTGGGGCTGGCGGCGATGGGCTCCCAGGTAAAGCCCCGCCGCTCGGCGTATCGGGTGAGCATGCGGAAGAGGTCGGCCGCCCACAGGGCGGCCTCGTCCCCGCCCACGCCTTGGCGGATCTCGACGATGACGTCCCTGCGATCGGCCGGGTCGGCCTCGACGAGAGCCAGCCGAAGCTCCCGCTCGATCTCGGCCAGGCGCTCCTCCAGCTCGGGCACAAGCTCGCGCAGATCGCCGTCCGACCGAGCTTCCGCCAGGTCGGCCTGCACCCGCCGCCACTCCTCGGCCAGCCGGTGGGGACCTTCCAGCTCCTTGAGACGGCGGCTCACCTCGGCCGCCTGGCGGTGGTCGTGGTAGACGGCAGGGTCGGACAGACGCCGCTGCGTCTGTCGGTACGAGCGCTCCAGCTCGGCCACCAAGGCTTCCAATCCGGCCATCCCCCTAAGGGTAGTCGAGGCGGGCGGCGGTCTTGACCCGATGCTTTCGTCTTTGTAGCATCGTAGCTTTACAAGCTGAAGCAAGGAGGCGCGCATGTCCGTTCGAGACGAGGTCCTGGCCGCCAACGAGCGCTACGCCGCCGCCTTCGACAAGGGCGGGCTGGCCATTCCCCCGGCCCGGCGCTTGGCCGTGGTCACCTGCATGGACGCCCGGCTCGACCCGGCCGCCTTCCTCGGCCTGGCCTTGGGCGACGCCCACGTCATCCGTAACGCCGGCGGGCTCGTCACCGATGACGCCCTGCGCTCCCTCATCATATCCCACTGGCTGCTCGGGACCCGCGAGGTCCTGGTGGTGGCCCACACCGATTGCGGCATGCTCACCTTCACCAACGACGACCTGCGGCGGAGACTGAGCGAGGAGACGGGAAAGGACGCCGGCGAGCTCGACTTCCATCCCTTCGCCGACCTGGAGGAGAGCGTGCGGGCGAGCGTGCGCCGGGTGCGCGAGTCCCCCTTCCTACCCGACTCCTTTGCCGCCTCCGGCTTCGTCTACGACGTCCGCTCGGGCAGGCTGCGGGAGGTAGCCTGATCGGATCCCCCGCTAGGCCATGACCTCCACCGGAGTCGGCGCCCGTTGGCGCCGCTCCCGGGCGAGGACCTCTTGGAGAGCCCGGATGGACACCTCGATCTGGTCGAGGGTCGGCTCCCGGGTGGTCAGCCGCTGTAGCCACAGGCCCGGAGCCAGGAGGACGAGGAGCACCGGGTTCCGGCGGTGGCGGCCGGCGAAGCGGATGAGCTCGTAGGCCAGGCCGGCGATGACCGGCAGCAGGGCGATGCGGGTGAGGATGAGCCAGTACCAGGCCGGCCGGCCGAAGAAGGCAAACACGAAGATGGCGATGACCATGACCCAGAGGAGGAAGGCGGTGCCGCAGCGGACGTGGATGAGACTGTGGCGCTGCACCCGCTCGGGGGTGAGCTCGTCGCCCGCCTCGTAGGCATTGATGGCCTTGTGCTCGGCGGCGTGGTACTGGAACAGGCGGCGCAGGTCGGGGAGGAGCGAGATGAGGGCCAGGTAGGCGACGAAGATGGCCACCCGGATGAGACCCTCGACGACGACGAAGGCTCCCGTCGTCTCCAGGCCCAGCCGACTGGTGATGAGGGCCGGCCCGACCTTGAACAGCATGAGGGCGAAGCCGATGGCGAGGGCGAAGGCGAACAGGATCTGGCCGCGGCTCAACTCCACCGACTCCTCCTCGCCCTCCCCCTGGGCGGCGTAGTTGGCGGAGATGGCGAGGGCACGGAAGCCGATGGCCAGCGACTCCCCCAAGGCGATCACCCCCCGCACCACCGGTAGCCGGAAGAGGCGCCGCCGGGCCATGGGCGAGGTGATGGAGCGGCAGACCTGGACGATCTCCCCGTTCGGCCTCCGCACCGCCACCGCCCAGCTCGAGGGCGTGCGCATCATCACGCCCTCCAGCACGGCCTGGCCGCCGATGGTCATGTCTTCCCGCGGCGCCTAGCGGCGGGCGGCGCGCTCCAGCCGCCGCTGGAACCGCTCCACCCGGCCGCCGCTGTCGACCAGCTTCTGGGTGCCGGTGTAGAAGGGGTGGCAGGCAGCGCAGATCTCCACGTGCAGCTCCGCCTTGGTGGAGCGGGTGACGAACTCGTTGCCGCAGGAGCAGCGGACGGTGGCGACCACGTACGGGGGGTGGATATCAGGCTTCATCGGCCTGGGCGAGGATAGCAGCCGTCACCCGGGGATCGGCGTTGCCGCCCGACACCACCGCCACCGCCGTCTGTCCGGTCGCTACCCTCACCCGACCGGCGAGGAGGGCGGCGGCGGCGGCGGCGCCGGCCGGCTCGCAGGCGAGCTTGGCCCGCCCGTACAGGAAGCGCAGGGCGCGGGCGATGTCCTGGTCGGAGACGAGCACCACCTCGTCCACCCACGCTCGCGCCGCCGCCAGGGCGTGCTCGCCGGTGAAGGGGGCGGCCAGGCCGTCGGCCAGGGTGTGCGGCGCCACCGTCACCACGCCCCCGGCGGCCAGAGCCGCCGACAGGGTGGGCGCCCCCTCCGGCTCCACCCCCACCACCCGCGCCCGAGACCGAGCCCCCTTGACCGCGGCCGCCACCCCGGCCACGAGGCCCCCACCCCCTCCCGGCACCACCCCCACGCCGACCACGG
>FWPU01008010.1_pt1 | contig 18539 bp, 15 predicted proteins | sample 2228361 | NCBI WGS metagenome assembly FWPU01 (sample SAMEA103939777, study PRJEB20133) | metagenome
GCGCCCGCGCCGTCCCGGCCGCCGTGCGGCCGGGCGATCCGGTCGCCATCGTGGACGTGCCCGCCGGCGAGATCGACGCCGAGGCCTGGCTCGAGCGTCACCGGCCGGCGCTCGTGATCGCCATCGAGCGGCCGGGCCGGAGCGCGACCGGGCGCTACCACAGCATGTCGGGCACCGACATCACCCACTGTCTCGAGAACCTGGAGGACGTGCTCGTGGCGGCGGTCGCTCGCGGCGTGCCCACCCTGGCGATCGGCGACGGCGGCAACGAGGCGGGCATGGGGGCGCTGCGCGACGTGGTCGAGGCGAGCGTCCCCGGCGGCAAGGCGTGCGGCTGCGGCTGTGGCGGGGGCATCGCGGCGCAGTCGGCGGCCTCCTGCCTGGTGACGGCGGTGGTGGCCAATCTCGGCGCCTCGGCGGTCGCCGCCGGCCTGGCCCTGCTCCTCGGCCGCCGCGACGTCCTGCCCTCGCCCGAGCTGGAGATGCGCTCGCTCGCCGCCTGCGCGGCGGCGGGCGCCGTGGACGGCCGGCACAACGAGTGCGTGCAGTCCGCCGACGGCCTGGACCGGCGCGCGTACGCGGGCGTGCTGGAGACCATCACCGCCATCGTGGAGCGCCACCTGGGAGGCCGGGACCGATGAACGTGTACGAGCGGCTGGGTGTGCGGCCGGTCGTGAATGCCGTGGGCACGCAGACGCGGCTGGGCGGCACGATCATGTGCCCCGAGGCCGTGGAGGCCATGGTGGAGGCGTCCCGGGCCGACGTCGCCATCGAGGACCTTCAGGCGGCGGCCAGCCGGGTCATCGCCCGGCACACGGGGGCCGAGGCCGGCCTGGTGACCTCCGGCGCGTTCGCCGCGCTGGCCCTGGGCACCGGGGCCTGCATCACCGGGCTCGACGTCGCGCGGATGAACCGCATGCCCCGCCACGCCTACGAGGCCGGGTGCGAGGTGGTCATCTGCCGCCACCATCGCAACTCCTACGACAAGGCGTTCGAGGTGCCCGGGGCCCGGCTCGTCGAGGTGGGTTTGCTCGACCGGGCGCTCGGGGTCGGCGTCCGGGAGGTGGAGCCCGAGGAGATCGAGGCCGCCCTCACGCCGCGCACCGTGGCCGTGGCCTACGTCGCCATGGAAGGCGTGGGTCCCCCGCTCGCCGAGGTCGTCGCGGTCGCGCGCCGGCGCGGCGTGCCGGTCGTCGTGGACGCCGCCAACCAGGTGCCCCCGATGCGGAACCTCCGCCGCTTCATCGCCGAGGGCGCCGACCTGGTGGCCATGAGCGGGGGCAAGGCGTTCCGCGGCCCCCAGTCCACCGGTTTCCTCTGCGGGCGCCGCGATCTGGTCGCCGCCGCCCTGCTCCAGCAGCTCGACATGGACGTGGCGCCCGCCGCCTGGACGCCGCCGCCCGGGCTCGTGCCGGGGCCCCTGGCCGGTGTCCCGCGCCACGGGTTCGGCCGGGGGTTCAAGGTCGGCAAGGAGGAGATCGCGGCGGCCGTCGTGGCCCTCGAGACCTTCGTGGCCCGCGAGCCCGAGTACCAGCAGGAGTGGGCCGAGCGCTGCCGGGGGGTCGTGCGCGGGGTCGCGGGGCTGCCGGGCGTGGAGGCCGTCTACCTGGACCAGGAGACGACCGGGCGGGTGCCGCTCGTCGAGCTGACCTTCGTGCCGCGCTCGCGGGCCCGGCAGATCGCGGAAGCCCTCCGGCGCGGCCAGCCGGCCGTCCATCTCAGCGAGCGCCGCGCCGAGGAAGGCCGGCTGATCTTCAACCCGGTCGGTCTCGACCACGGCCAGGAGAAGGACGTCGTGGAGGCGCTGCGTCGAATCCTCGGGGGCGAAGCTTCCGGCATCGGGAGGACGGGACGATGAGGCGAGCACTGGCAGCCGTGGCGATCATGCTGGCGGTGGCGGTGGCGAATCCGGCGGCCGCGAGCGGGCTCGAGAAGTGTCCGGTGCAGGGCGGCACCATCCGCGCGGCCATGGCCGGCTCGCCGCCGACCCTGGACTGGGTGACCAGCTTCGCCGCCCAGACGCGCGACATGGGCGTGTACCTCTACGAGAGCCTGGTCACGATCGACGAGAACTACGACCCGGCGCCGCAGCTGGCGTCGTCGTGGACGGCCAGCCGGGACGGCCTCGTGTACACGTTCGCGCTGCGCCGGGGCGTGAAGTTCCACGACGGCAGCCCGCTGACGGCGGCCGATGTGAAGGCCTCGTTCGACCGGTTCCTGGAGGTCTCGCCCCGCAAGGCGGACCTCAAGATGGTGAAGGCCACGCGCGTGGTGGACGACCACACGTTCGAGGTCACGCTGTCCGAGCCCTCCGCGGCGTTCGTGGCGCTCCTGGCCTATCCCGGGCCGGCGGTGGCGGTGATGCCCCGGAAGGTCATCGCCGGCCTGGGCGCCGGCAAGCTGCCGCTGTCGGGCGTGATCGGGACCGGCCCCTACCGCCTGGTCGAGTGGATCCCGGACCGGCACGTGCACCTGCGGCGCTTCGCGGACTACGCGCCGGGTCCCGGCGAGGCGTCGGGCTACGCCGGCCGCCGCCTGGCCTGCGTCGAGGACATCTACTTCGTGCCCGTGCCCGAGGTCTCCAGCCGCGTGGCGGGGCTGGAGAGCGGCAGCTACGACTACGTGCAGAATCTCCAGGCCGAGGCCTACAAGCGGCTGAGCGCCGCGCCGGGGATCCAGACGGTGATCATCAAGCCGTACTACCTGGTGGCGATGCACCTCAACACCGCGCACGGCCCGTTCAAGGACCGGCGGCTGCGGCGGGCCGTCCAGGTGGGGCTGAACCAGGAGGAGGTCATGCTGACGGCGGCCGGAGACCCCGCGCTCTTCCGGCTCGACCCGAGCATCTTCTTCAAGGAGCAGTTCTGGCACTCCACGATCGGGGCCAACCGCTACAACGAGCGGAACGCGGCGGAGGCCAGACGCCTCATCAAGGAGGCCGGCTACGACGGCGCGCCGGTCCGGATCAACACCGCCTCCAACTTCCAGTGGATGTACCTGGCCGCCGTGGCGACCGAGTCGCAGCTGCGCCAGCTCGGCTTCAACACCCGGCTGCAGGCGTACGACTATCCGACCATGATGGACATCTTCCGGAAGAAGCGCGACGCCTGGGACATCTCCTACAACGGCTTCTCGATCCGGACCGACCCGGGCGGCTTCACCTTCGTGTTCCACTCCAGCTCCGGCTACCAGCCCTACGCGAGCCAGGAGGTGGACAGCCTGCTCGAGCGCGCGCTGGGCGAGCGCGACCGCAAGAAGCGGGCGCAGCTGTACGAGCAGTTCCAGGACGTCGTGTACAGGGACGTCCCGGTCATCAAGCACGGCGACCTGTTCGGCTTCGACGCCCTGCGCGACCGCGTGCGCGGGTTCAGCGCCTACTACACGACGCCCCGGTTCTGGAACACCTGGGTACAGGACGGCAAGTGAGCGATCCCGGGTGATCCGCTTCCTCGTCAGCCGTCTCCTGTCCATGGCCCTGGTGCTGTGGCTGGTGACGCTCATCGCCTTCGGCGTGATGCGGCTGGCGCCCGGCGACCCGTCGGCGATCATGCTCGGCGCCGACGCGCCGCCGGCCGCCGTGGCCGCCTTCCGCGCCGCCTACGGCCTGGACCAGCCGCTGCCCGTGCAGTATCTCGCCTGGCTGGGGCACGTCGTGCGGGGCGACCTCGGGATGTCCATCTACCTGGGCCGGCCGGTGCTCACGGCCATCCTCGAGCGCCTGCCCGTCAGCCTCACCCTGACGCTGGCCGCCTTCGGCATTGCGGTCGTGCTGGGGCTGGGCCTCGGGCTGGCCGCCGCGTACTGGCACGACACGTGGGTCGATCGGGCGGTCTCGCTGGTGGCGGCGCTGGGCCTCTCGATGCCGAGCTTCTGGCTGGGCATCGGGCTCATCTGGCTGTTCGCCGTCCGGCTCAACAGCCTGCCCTCGGGGGGCTTCGTCGAGCCCTGGACCGACCCGGGCGCCGCCGTTCGGCACCTGATCCTGCCCGCCTTCGCGCTGGGCTACCTGCAGTCCGGCCTGATCACCCGCATGACGCGCACGACCATGCTCGAGGCGCTCGGCGGAGATTTCGTGCGGGTCGCCCGGTCGAAGGGCCTCGCCGAGGTCACCGTCGTGGTGAAGCACGCTCTCCGCAACGCGCTGGTCCCCGTCGTCACCGTGGCGGGCATCGGCCTGGCCGTGCTCTTCGGGGGCGCCGTCGTCATCGAGACCGTGTTCACGATCCCGGGCGTGGGGCGGCTCCTCATCGACGCCGTCGTCCGCCGGGACTTCCCGGTGGTCCAGGGCACGCTGCTGGTGGTGGCCGCCTGGTACGTGGCCGTCAACATCGCCGTGGACGTCCTCTACACGGTCATCGACCCGCGCATCCGCTACCGGGCCTCCGCCTGATGCCCGGCCCGCGGCGCCGCAGGCTCCCCGTTCCGGCGCGGCTGGCCCTCGCCGTGCTGGGCCTGGTCGCCGCCGGGATCGCCGCCGGCCCCCTGGTCTACGGCGTGGATCCCACCCTGGTGGCGGCCAGCGAGCGCCTGAAGCCGCCCTCGCTGGCCTATCCGATGGGAACCGACCAGATGGGACGCGACGTGCTCGCCCGCGTCATGACCGGCGGCCGGCAGTCGCTCCGGGTCGCCGCCGCCACCATGGCCATCACGGTCCTGGCCGGCGGCGCCGCCGGGCTCCTGGCGGGGTGGGTGCGGGCGCTCGACAACCTGGTCATGCGCACCAGCGACGCCTTCATGGCCCTGCCGGCCGTGATCCTGGCCATCGCCCTCGTGGCGGTGCGCGAGCCGAGCGAGGGCAGCGTGATCGCCGCCCTGTCGGTCGTGTACATCCCCCGGGTGGCCCGCGTCGTGCGCAGCAGGGTGCTCGTCGTCCGGGAGATGCCCTTCGTGGAGGCCGCCCGCTCCCTGGGGGCCGGCAGCGGCCGCATCATGCTGCGTCACATCCTGCCGAACTCGATGCCCGAGATGATCGTGCAGGCCACCTTCATCTTCGGCTACGCGATGCTGGACGAGGCCACGCTGAGCTTCCTCGGCGTGGGCCCGCCGCCCCCGGCGCCGAGCTGGGGCAACATGCTGGCCGAGGCCCGGTACCTGGTTCGCGACGCGGTCTGGATCAGCGTCTTCCCGGGCCTGCTGATCGGGCTGGCGGTGCTGGCCACCAACGTCCTGGGCGACGGGATCCGGGACACGTACGACATCAAGCGAGGGTGAGGATCCATGACCGAGCGGAGCCGGAGCGAGCACTTTCTCGAGCGGCTGGTCGGGGTGGCCAGCGTGTCGGGGCAGGAGGCGGCCTGCCTCCAGGTCTGCGAGGGGCTCATGCGCGAGGTGGGGCTGGCGACCCGCCGCCGGTCCTGCCCGGGGGTGGAGGGCGCCTTCAACGTCGAGGGCGTCGCCGGCGCCGGCCGGCCGAAGCTCGTCCTCACCGGGCACATCGACACGGTCCCGGTCGAGGGCATGACCGTGAACCACCTCGGCGAGCGCCGGGGCGGCCGCTACTACGGTCGGGGCACGAGCGACATGAAGGGCGGCCTGGCGGCCATGCTGGCCGCGCTGGATCGCCTGCGCCGGGCCGGCACGCGGCTGGACGGGCAGGTGGTGGTCGTCGCGACGGTGTACGAGGAGACCCTCAAGTGCGGCGGCTACCAGGTCGCGCTCGACCACCGCGACGCCGACGCCGTCGTCTGCTCGGAGCCCACTGACTGCCGGGTCGCGATCGGCGCCACCGGCAACCTGCCGGTCCGGCTCGACGTGACCGGCAAGGCCGGGCACACGAGCATCCCCGGCTCCGGCCGCAATGCGATCCTCGGCGCCCTGCTCGCCGCCCGGGCCATCGTGGACGAGATGGCGGAGACGGTGGAGGTGCCGCACCTGGGCCCGCGGCGGCGAGCGCTCGGACCGGGCGTCATCCGCGGGGGCCTCTCGCAGACCGTCGTGCCCGACCGGTGCACCGTGTGGATGGAGGCGCGCTACTTCCCGGGAGAGACCGCGGAGGGGCTGATCGCCCGCATGAACGACATCTGCGCCCGCGCGCTCGCCGGTCAGCCGGACCTGAAGGCGACCGTGCGCGGCGAGCGCCTCGACTTCGAGGGCCACGCCTACCCGCCGGGAAGCTGGGGGCACTTCATCTGCGTGGAGCGCGGGCTCAAGCCGCTGCTCACCGATCCCGACACGGCCATCGTGCGCGCCTTCCGCGAGGCGGTGGTGGCCGAGGGCGGCGACCCCCGTCCCGAGCTGATGTACGGCTGGGGCGACATCGAGTTCCTGGCCACTGACCACAAGGTGCCGGCCCTGTACTTCGGCCCGGGCGACGTGAAGGCCGCCCACACGGCCGACGAGTACATCGACCTGGACAGGTACGACCTGGCCGTGCGGGTGTACGAGCGCGCGGTGCCGGGGTTCCTGAACAGCGCCGCCCGCCGTGCCTAGTTCGCGCCTGCGGCGCCGCCACCGTCCCCGCAGAGACCGCCCGCGCGCGCCCTTGTCGCCGCCCCACCGCCCCGCTATGCTCGGGCGGCCATGAGGCTCATCTGCGCCTGGTGCGAGAAGGAGAGCGCGGGCGCCCCGCGCTTCAGCCCTCCCGCGCCCCGCGCGCCGGCGAGTGCACGAACGTGTACTCCCCCAGCAGGCGCTCGCCGCCGGCCTCGGGGGCGACTAGGCGCACGCGCAGCACGTGCGCGGGCAGGGCGCGGACCTGATCGATGCGCTCCAGGAGCACGACCTCCTGCGCGGCGGGGTCCACCGGGATGTCGGTGACGCGCCCGGCCTCGCGGCCCTCGGCGTCGCAGGCCACGAGGTCCACGCGCGCGGCGCCGCGGAGGTCGGCCATCAGGCGCGAGGCCAGCAGGTCGTCGCCGGGCTCCACGGTGCACTCCACGCGCTGGCCGGGCGCCAGCCGGTACTCCCGCACCGCGAGGCCCTCGGCCGCCAGGCGGGCGAGAAAGGCGCTCGTGACGACGGCTCGCACGCGCCCCTGGCGGCCCAGGCTGCGCACGCCGCCCGCCAGCGCGGCCAGGCCGTCCAGGCGCTCGCTGCAGGCCCCGCAGCCCAGGAAGTGCTCCTCCACCCGCGCCGTCTCGTCCCCGTCGAGGTCGCCCAGCCAGTAGTCGAGCAGGACGGGCAGGTCCAGCGGCGCCGGGCAGGCCGGGGCCCTCACGCCGCCGGCTCCCGGCCGTCCATGCACAGGCGCAGGCGCCCGAGCGCCCGGTGGCGGATGACGCGCACGTTGGCCGCGGTGAGCCCGAGGTCGCGGGCCACCTCGCTCGCGCTCCGCTCGGCGCAGAAGGTCAGGACCAGCACGCTCCGCTCCCGCTCGGTGAGGGCCTCCAGGCAGGCCGCCAGGCGCTCGGCGTCGAGCCGCGGCGCCTCCGGCTCGCCCGCGCCCGCCAGGTCGCCGGCGAACTGCTCGCGGATCCGCTCGCGGCGCCGGGACCCGCGCCGGAGGTCGAGCACCACCATCCGGCACGTGCCGAGCACGTAGGACGCCAGGCGCTCGGGCTCCCGCACCTTGCCCGCGCGCAGGTGCTCGATCGTCATCAGGAGCACCTCCTGGACCAGGTCGGCCGCCGCCGCCTCGTCGCGCAGGTGGCGCAGCCCGTAGAGGCGCACCCGCGGCGCCAGCCGCCGATACAGCTCGGCCTCGGCGTCGGGCGCGCCGGCCGGGCCGGCCGCGGCGATGCGTCGGGCCAGCTCGCCGTCGCCCGGGCCTGTGGCGTCCACCGGGCCAGTATAGCCACCGGGCTCGTCAGGGAGTGTAACGGCGGGCCCGCCCGTTACACCTCCAGGGCGACGCCCGGCCCGGGGCGACGACCCATGCGGGGCCAGGACCCGACCAGGAGGCGGCCATGACGACGAGCGTGCACGAGGTGGCGGAGGGGATCTATCGGATCAGCACCCCGGTGACGTTCCCCGACGGCGGGGGGTTCACCTTCAACCAGTACCTGGTGGCGGACGACGAGCCGCTGCTGTTCCACACCGGGCCGCGGCGCCTGTTCCCGCTGGTGCGGGAGGCGGTGGGGCGGGTCCTGCCGCCGGAGCGCCTGCGCTACGTCGGGCTCTCGCACGTCGAGGCGGACGAGTGCGGGGCGCTCAACGAGTGGCTGGCCGTGGCGCCGGCGGCGGCGCCCCTGTGCGGGCGGATCGCGGCCATGGTCTCCGTGGACGACCTGGCCGACCGGCCGGCGCGCGCGCTGGCCGACGGCGAGACGCTGGCGCTCGGCCGCCACGTCGTCCGCTGGCTCGACACGCCGCACCTGCCCCACGCCTGGGAGTGCGGGCTGCTCTTCGAGACGCGCACGGCGACCCTGCTCTGCGGCGACCTCTTCACGCAGGGCGGGACCGGCCACGCGCCGCTGACCGAGGCCGACATCCTGGGGCCGAGCGAGGCCACCCGGCGCGAGCTGGACTACTTCGCCCACGCGCGCGACACGCGCGCCCGGCTGGAGCGGCTGGCCGCCGAGAAGCCGGCCACGCTGGCCTGCATGCACGGCAGCGCCTGGCGCGGCGACGGGGCGGCGCTGCTGCGCGCGCTGGCCGACGCGCTGGAGCGCGACCAGCCTCCGCCGCGCGGCTGATGCCCGGGCCTACTCCGCCAGCGGCACGCGCGGGCCGCCCGCCCGGGCCTGCATGCCCGGGGCGAACAGGTCGCCCGCGTTCGGGATGCAGTAGCCCGAGGCGGGGCTGTAGCCGCCGGCGCCCACCGCGGGCAGCTCGAAGACGATGTCGTCGGCCTTGCCGTCCCGGTTGCGGTCCTGCGTGGAGTGCCCGTGCACGACCCGCAGCGACGGGTGGTCGAAGGGCGCCTGGTCGCACTGCACGCGGCGGTCGGTGAGCGACTTGAGGAAGCGCTCCAGCGCGGCCAGGTCGTCGGTGGCGGGGTCGCAGCTCTCGACGCCGTTGGCGTCGCAGTCGAGCAGGTTGAGCGGGTTGAGCAGGCCGCTGGCGTTGCTGCCGCAGTCCGTGGTGTCCACGACGGGCAGCGGGGAGTCGCCTCCGGGCCCGGTGCCCGAGTCGTCCCCGGTGGCGCAGGTGCTATCCAGCGTGAGGGCGTCCGGGTCGCTGGCGCTGGTGATGGCCCGCCGGTTGCCGCCGCGGTTGTAGAACTTGAGCACCTGCCGCAGGGTGGCGAAGCCGCCGAAGGAGAAGTAGGGCGGCGTCAGGGCGACGTTGCGCAGCGTCGGGGTCTTGGCCGCGCCGTCCACGCCGAGCTTGTCACCCAGCGGAAGCGGATTGGGCGCGGCCTTGTCGATGGCGTCCTGCAGGACGGGATCGACGACAGGGCTGACGCCCTGAAGGTAGCGCTTGTACTGCCGCGCGAACGACAGCGGGTAGCCGTAGGGGTCGGCGCCGCCGGCCAGCGCGTCGTGCGCGGGCGGGCGCAGGCCGATGTTGAAGAAGCCGGTGTCGCCGACCTGGGGCTGGCCGAGCGCGTTGCCCAGGGGAGGGGCGAGGGGCGGGAACGTCTCGCCCTGCTGGAAGGCCGCCGTCGTGAACAGGTCCTTGCCCCCGTGGCAGAGCACGCAGCCGGCGCCGCGCGCCGCGGGGTTGAAGGGCACGCGGAAGAAGGTCTGGCACCCGCGCAGCAGCAGCGGGTTCACCTCCGCGCCGGCCGCCGCCTGGCAGTTGAACCCGCCGGCGCCGTCGTTGACGATCAGCCGCCCGGTGGCGACCAGCGCGTCGAACTCGCTCTGGTCGGACACCAGCGTGGCCTCGTAGAGCATGATGGCGATCCCCCAGAACATCGGGAAGTTGATCTCCATCTGGGTGTAGCCCCGGAGCGGCGGGGCCGGGCGCACCTGGCCGCCCTCGATGCGATACCAGCCCTTCGCCGCCCAGAACCGGGGCTCGAAGGCGCGGCGGATCAGCTCGGCGTAGGTCAGGCCGGCGGCCAGCCCCCGCCCCGCGCGCGGGGCCAGGGGGCCCAGCACGCTGTCCTGGCGGTGCACCTGCTGCAGGCGCAGCGGCCGAGCCGGCAGCAGCTTGCGGGCGACGTCGGCGAAGGTGCGCCCGTCGCACGACATCTCCAGCGCGCTGAGCGGCGGGCCGACGGCCTGGGAGGCCAGGCTGGCGTCGGGGATGGCGAGGTAGCCGAGCTGCAGCTGGCCGTTCTCGAGGATGAGCAGGCGCCGGTCGGGATCGTCCAGGACGTCGCGCAGGCCGAAGACGCCCACGCCGTTGAACAGGTTGTTGGCCCGGCCGTCCCAGAAGTTGCGGTGGTTGAACACGGCGTTGATCACCGTCGGGGTGTGGCGCGGCTCCACCTGGCGGGCGGCGTAGCGGCCGGCGTGGAAGATCTCGCCCGAGGGCCGGCCGCAGCGCTCGCGGAAGCCCAGCAGCCCCACGCGGGTGAACTCGGCGTCGAAGGCGCCCGCCGACGACACGCGGTCGTTGGTGGTGGTCCGCAGGGGCGAGTCGCGGTCGGTCTCGTCGGCCAGCTGGTGCAGGGGGAAGTCCGCCGGCGTCAGCGTGTAGTTCGGGCCGGCCGGCGCCCCGGACGGCATGCCGCCCGCGGGCACCTCGCCGGTCTCGGAGTACGTCGAGCCGAAGTCGGCGTCGCCCTCGGGGCCCTTCGTCACGTCGAGGAACCCGGGCGTGAGCTGGTTCGTGATGCGGCTGTCGGCGCCGGCGTGGAAGTGGCAGGAGGCGCAGGCCATGCCGTCGCTGCCGGCCTGCTGGTCCCAGAAGAGGGCCTTGCCCAGCGCCACGGCCCAGTAGCGGCTCTTGACGATGCCGGCGCCTTCCGCCAGCTCGGCGGGCAGGGGCGGGTGGAGCCCGCCGTGGGCGGCGAACGGACGGGCGGTGAACAGCAGCGGAAGCGCCAGAGCGGCGGTGACGGCAGCGAGGAGCCAGCGAGTCGTGGGCATGCGTCGGACTCCGGGTCGGTGGGCACCGCAGGGAGAAGAGCGCGGCATCGGCGGTAGCAACCTTGTAATCCACCTGACGCCGAGGTCAAGACCGAAATGAAATTTCTGCACGCGGATCGCAAAGATTTTGACACGCGAACGATACATGCCGGCTGGTACATGTCGCGCGGGCTTACAGATTGTAAAACTTCTCCTTGACACATGGCGTGATGGCGCTTCTACTTGCCCTCACCTTCGGGCACGGACTGCAACGGCGGACAGGACATGCGGAAACCAGCATATGAAGCGGCCTCTTCGGCTCCCGTCGTCCCTGCGCCCGCTCGCCCCAAGGCCCTGATCGTCGAGGACGACCAGCAGACCTGCCGGCAGCTCGACTGGGCCCTGCGCGAGGACTTCGACCTGGCCTTCGCCAGCGACCGGGCCATGGCGGTGACGATGGCCCGGCGCGACCACCCCCACGTGATCGTCCTGGACCTGGCCCTGCCCCCCAACCCGGGCGAGCCGGAGGAAGGGTTCCGGTTCCTGGAAGACCTGCGGCTGGCCGGCGGCAACGGCAAGGTGATCGTCTGCACCGGCTTCGGCGAGCGGCGCCACGCCCTGCGGGCCATCGCGGCCGGGGCCTACGACTTCCTGACCAAGCCCGTGGACATCGACGCGCTGCGCCTGCTGATGCAGCGCGTCGCCTGGGTCAGCGACCTGGAGCGGGAGGCGGCCCGGACCCCGCCCGGCGAGAGCGAGGAGATGGTGGGCACCAGCCAGGCCATGCGGCCGATCTTCGCCGCCATCCGCAAGGTGGCCGCCACCGACGTGCCCGTGCTCCTGACCGGCGAGAGCGGCACCGGCAAGGAGCTGACCGCCAAGGCCATCCACGAGCGGAGCGCCCGCCGCGACGGCCCCTTCGTGCCGATCAACTGCGGCGCCATCCCGGAGAGCCTGCTGGAGGCCGAGCTGTTCGGCTACGAGAAGGGCGCCTTCACCGGCGCCGTGCAGGCGCGGCGCGGCAAGCTGGAGTACGCGCACCGGGGCACACTGTTCCTGGACGAGATCGGGGAGATGTCGCTGCCGCTGCAGGTCAAGCTGCTGCGCTTCCTGCAGGACCGCACCATCGAGCGCGTGGGCGGCCGGCAGGCGCTGGAGGTGGACGCGCGCATCCTGGCCGCCACCAACGTGGACCTGCGCAAGGCGATCGCCGGCGGGACCTTCCGCGAGGACCTCTACTACCGCCTGAGCGTGGTCACCATCGCCATGCCGCCGCTCCGGGAGCGGGGCGAGGACGCGCTGGTGATCGCCCACGTGTTCCTCAAGCGCGTGAGCCAGCAGATGCGCAAGCCGATCCGCGGCTTCACGCCGGAGGCGGTGCGGGCCATCGAGGCCTACGGCTGGCCGGGCAACGTGCGCGAGCTGTCCAACAAGATCCGCCGGGCGGTGGCCATGGCCGACGGCCCGCTGGTCACGCCCGCCGACCTGGACCTGCCCGCCGACCCGCAGGCGCCGCTGCCGCGGCCCCTCTCGCTCCGGCAGGCGCGCGACCGCGTCGAGGCCGACCTGATCACGCAGAGCCTGGCCCGCCACGACGGCAACCTGAGCCGGGTGGCCGAGGAGCTGGGCATCAGCCGGCCCACGCTCTACACGCTGCTGCGCAAGCACAACATCCGCGACCGCTCGCGGGGGTCGGCGGCGTGAGGGCCGGGTGTACCGGGAGGTCTGTTGACAAGGCTCGTCCCGGGCGCCTAGACTCCGCGCACTTTCGTGTCGGGGGCCCCGGACGATGAGGGTGGTCTGCGCATGGTGCCAGGCGGAGGGCCGCCCCGGAGCCCTGGGCGAGAAGCCTCCGCTGGACGAGCCCGGGGAGACCCACGGCATCTGCTGGCAGCACCGCATCCGCCTCCTGGCCGGCAACCCCCTCCTGGAGGACAGCCGCTTCCTCGTCGTCGTGGCCCGCAGCCGGCCCGACATCCTGGCCGAGGCCCGGCAGCAGTTCGCCGACGACCCCCGCATCCAGGTGGTGGCCGACCGCCGCCACGGCGAGCGGCGCCGGGGCGGCGGCGCCTACTGGCCGGAGCGGCGCCGGGGCGACCGCCGGACGGCCGAGGACGAGCCCGACCGGTTCCCCAGCGACCCCGTCCTGGTCGTCCGCACCACCGAGCGCCTGGCCCCCGTCGTCCCGCCCCGCCACCAGATCGAGCACTGGCTGCGCGACAGCCAGACGCTGCTGACCCGGATCATCCCCTCGCTGTTCGAGGAGTGCGACGGCCTGCGCCGGCGCGCCGAGCAGGCCGAGGAGACCTCCCGCCGGCTGGGCCGCGAGGCCCGCGAGCTGGAGGGCGAGGTGGGCCGGCTCCGCAGCGAGGTCGAGCGCCTGCAGCGCGAGCGAGCCGCGATGGCCGGATACGTGCAAAGCCGGATGGCGGAGGTGAACCGGCTGGCCGGCGAGCTCCTCGTGAAGCTCGGCTGACGGCCCCGAGCACGTGCCATGGACTCCCCGCAAGGTCAACCGGGGCCCGAGCCGACCATGTACACCATCGACGCCTTGACCCAGGCGCGGCAGCAGATCGACCAGTGGATCCGCGACGGCCAGAGCGTGCTGGGCCGCGTCATCCCCTCGCTCTTCCAGGCCATCGAGGGGCTGTCGCGCCGGGCCGAGGCCGCCGAGGACGACGCGCGGCGCGTCGCGCGTGAGCTGAACGAACTACAGGCCGAGGCCACCCGGCTGCGCGAGGAGATCGAGCACCTCAAGCGCCTGCGCGCCGAGATGGCCGAGAGCGTCGAGCGCGCGGTGGACGAGATCGGGCGCGTCACCTCCGACCTCGTCGGCCGCGTGCGCGAGAGCGGAGGTAAGCCGTTCGGCTGATGTCACGTGCGTGACAAATGCATCTGACGCTTGACACCCCTGCGACGCGCACGGTATGAAGGCGATCATTGGCAGGCGGCCCACTATAGGGGACCTCGAGGACCCAACCAGCGGAGCGGAGATGTCCAGGCGCCCACTGAGAGCTGGCGGCGGCACTGGCAGGGGCGAGATCCTCCGGAGCGCGTGGCGGTGGACCGACGTCTGCCTGGCCGGCCTGATGGACCTGCCCGAGGCCGTCCTGGTGGTGGACGGGATGGCGCGCATCCGCTGGGCCAATGCCGCCGCCGCCGACCTGACGGGCTGGTCCGTGGCCGAGCTGTGCAGCATGCCGCTGCGCGGCATCCTGAGCCCCGAGGAGCACCAGCAGATCGCCAGGGCGCGGGGCGTGGCCGATCCGCGCCAGGTCCGGCGCTACCACTGCTCCCTCACCACCCGCTCCGGCAGCCCCCGCGAGGTGTCGGTGTCGGTCGGGCACGGCGACGACGGCCACGCCAGCCTCTACGTCCTCCGCGACCTGCGCCGGCAGCGGGAGGTGGAGCGGCGCCTGGCCGCGCAGCTGGCCGAGAAGTACGAGCTGGAGGTGTTCGAGCGCGAGGCCTCGGGCATCCTCCACGACCTGCGCCAGATCGGCCAGGGACTGTCCCTGACGGTCAAGAACTTCCACCGCCACCACGACGACCCGGCCTTCCGGGTGGACGGCCTCCGGGCCCTCGACCAGATCTCCCGGCAGATGAGCCACCTGCTGGGCAAGCTCTCGCGCCCGCACACGCGGGCGGTCCTCAACCGGCAGCTCACCACCGTCGGCGACGTGGTGCGCCGGGCGCTGGACCTGCTGGCCAGCGCCGGCCGGCAGGCCGACGTGGCGGCCACCATGGTGCAGGGGCTCGACGAGCCGCTGCTGTGCGAGGTGGACGCGGGCGAGATGCTGCGCGTCATCTTCAACCTGCTCCTGAACGCCTACGAGGCGGCCCGGGACCGCGGCCGGGTGACGCTGCGCGGCGAGATGGAGCCGGACGGCCGGTGGGTGCGGCTGGTGGTCGAGGACACCGGCCCCGGCTTCCCCGAGGCCTACCTCGAGAAGGACGTGTTCCAGCCGTTCCGCTCCACCAAGGCCGGCGGTCTCGGCCTCGGCCTGTACCAGGCCAAGTCCATCGTGGATGCTCACGGCGGCACGCTGGAGGTCGCCAACCGCGAGGACGGCGACGGCGCCCGCGTGATCGTGCGGCTGCCGGCCGCCCGCGGCCCGGCCCCGGCGCCCCCGGCACCCTGACCCTCACCCAGAGAGGAGACTCCGTGCGCAAGGCCCTCATCGTCGAGGACGACGTCGTCACGCGCCAGCAGCTGGCCACCGGGCTCAGGCCGGACTTCCAGGTCGTCACCGCCGGCGACCGGGCCACCGCCATGAGCCTGCTCCGCCGCGAGCGGCCCCAGGTGATCGTCCTCGACCTCGGGCTGCCGCCCCGGCCGGCCGGTCCCGAGGAGGGCCTGCGGCTCCTGGAGGAGCTGCGCGGCGAGGGGCAGAACAGCGCCGTGCTCGTGTACACCGGCCACTCGCAGCGCGAGCTGGCGCTGCGCGCGCTCTCCTGCGGCGCCCGCGACGTCCTCCTGAAGCCGATCGACCTCGACGCCCTCAAGCTGCTCATGGAGCGCGCCTGCTCGCTGGCCGAGCTGGAGCAGGAGCTGCTCAGCGCGCGCGGGGACGGCGAGGGCGCCGAGCAGGAGATGATCGGCAGCAGCCCGGCCATGCAGCAGGTGCTGGAGTCCATCCGGAAGGTGGCGGCCACCGACGTGCCGGTCCTGCTGGTCGGCGAGAGCGGCACCGGCAAGGAGCTGACGGCGCGGGCCATCCACGGCCGCAGCGTGCGCCGGCAGGGCCGCTTCGTGCCCATCAACTGCGGCGCCATCCCCGAGACCCTGCTGGAGGCCGAGCTGTTCGGCTACGAGCGGGGCGCCTTCACCGGCGCCGTGCAGGCCCGCAAGGGCAAGCTGGAGTACGCGCACCAGGGCACGCTGTTCCTGGACGAGATCGGCGAGATGTCGCTGCCGCTGCAGGTCAAGCTGCTGCGCTTCCTGCAGGACCGCACCGTCGAGCGCGTGGGCGGCCGGCAGCCGGTCGAGGTGGACGCCCGCATCATCGCCGCCACCAACGTGGACCTGGCCCGGGCCATCGAGCGGGGCGCCTTCCGCGAGGACCTCTACTACCGGCTGGGGGTGGTCACCATCACCATGCCGCCGCTCAGGGAGCGCGGCCAGGACGCGCTGGAGATCGCCCGCATCCTGCTCCGCCGGCTGAGCCGCGAGATGCGCAAGCCGCTGCGGGGCTTCACCCCCGAGGCCCTGCGCGCCATCGAGGCCCACCCCTGGCCGGGCAACGTGCGCGAGCTGTCCAACAAGATCCGCCGGGCGGTGGCCATGGCCGACGGCGCCCACGTCACGCCGCAGGACCTGGAGCTGGCGCCGCCCGGGGCCGCCGCCCGGTCCGCCGCGCCCATGTCGCTCAAGGAGGCGCGGGAGCGGATCGAGGTGCAGCTGATCCCGCAGAGCCTGGCCCGCCACGACGGCAACCTCAGCCGGGTGGCGGAGGAGCTGGGCATCAGCCGCCCCACCCTCTACGCGCTGCTCAGGAAGCACAACATCCGCCCGCGGTAGCCCTCCGCCGGCGCGGGGTGTAAAGCCGCTTTATCACCCCGGCCCCGGGGCGAGCGCGGCCGCGCGACCAGGGCCTCGGTTTGTCGCGCGGTTGTCCCCCGCTTCCCGCCTGGCACATTGATTGCGCCTATGGCTCGGGTCCAGGTCTTCCTGCGACCGGGCTGTTAAGGATGCGAGACAGGGATCTCCGGATCCTGCCTGCGCGAGCGCCACACACTGCAAGAGGAGGACCCGAGTGCCTGACGTGCTGTACGTCGAGGACGACGATGCACTCCGGGAACTGTATGCCGAGGCGCTCGAGGCGGCCGGGTTCGCTGTCCGCAACCGGCGGCTGGCGTCGGCGGCGCTCAAGGACCTCGAGCACGACCTGCCGGACGTGATCCTGCTCGACCTCGGCATGCCGCCGGGGGAGATGAACGGGATCGAGCTGCTGGCGCGCATGCGCGAGCACCCGGTCTGGTCGCGGATTCCGGTCGTGATCCTCTCGGGCTTCGGCGACCTCCTCAACCCGGAGGTCACCGCCCGCCTGGGCGTGCACCGGCTGCTGACCAAGGGCGCCGTGCGCGGCTGCGACATCGTGCGCGCCGTGCGGGAGGCCGTCGCCGCGGCGGCCGCGCAGCCGCTGCCCTGGGCGGCCGACCAGGCCTCCTAGGGCGCCCTACGGGACCGGCACGAAGCGCACGGCGTCGGCCGCCGCCTGGCCGTTGGCGTCGCTGACCTGCACGTGGCCCGCGGTGCCGGCGCTGAACCGGTAGCGCCCGTGCAGCCGCCACTGCCCGCCGCCGGTGCGCTGGTCGAAGGTCTTCGTGGTCGTCCCGCCCGCGTGACGGACCGCGATGGGCACCCGCGTGGAGCGGGTGGCCGCGCTCGTCCACCAGACGTAGACGTCGTAGGTCCCGCCGGCCGCCAGGCGGGGCGTCCAGCGGTAGGTGTCGCGCGCGCCGCCGCAGCTCTGGAGCGAGCCGCCGTTGTACGGGCGCGCCGCCGTCGAGGGGCACCAGGTCCCCGTGAACGTGCGCGCGGCGTCCCGCGCGCCTGCCGCGGCGTTGTCCACCGTCACCGCGCTCGCCGCCGGCTGGCTCACCGTCACGAGGAGGGCGGCGGCGTTGTTGCCCTCGTTGCTCTCGGCCACGGCGCCGCCCGCGTCGGCCTGGACCAGCAGGTAGTGGGTCCCGGCCGCCGTGCCGGCGGGGATGGTGACCGCCTGGGAGACGGCGAGCGCGGCGCCGGCCGCCAGGTCGGCCGTGTGGCCGGCGGTCGTCGCCAGCAGGACGTCGGCGCCGTCCAGGGTCGTGTTGGAGGACAGGTAGAGCCGCTCGGCGTACGTCGCCGTCGCGGCCGCGGTGCCCCGGTTGGCCACCCGGTAGGTCACCGTCGCGCTGGCGCCCGGCGCCACCGGGCCGGGCGAGACGGCGAGCTGCTCGACGACGAGGTCGGGGCGGCTGCCGCTGCTGCCGCCGCTGTCACCGCTCACGCCGTCGTCGCTCCCGGCCGCCGCGGGGTAGATGAAGCGCAAACCGGCCGCGTCGTCGTCGGTCAGGGCGGCGCCCCGCCCGTCGAAGTGCGCCCCAGCGTACATGGTGGCGCCCGCGTCGGGGGAGTGCCCCAGGCCCAGCACGTGGCCCAGCTCGTGGGTGGCCACCTCGGCCAGGTTGGCGAAGCTCTCGTAGAACCCGCAGCCCTGCCAGCCGTTGTTGATGACGACGTCGCCCTCCACGATGCGGTTGAAGGTCTGGCCGTTCACCGCGCGCTGCTGGCTGGTGCTGCTGAAGTAGCCGCCGATGGCCAGCACCCCGCGGCAGCCGGAGGGCGGGTCCATCTGGTCCAGGGGGTCGCGGAACGAGATGGCGTTGACGCCGTCGCGCCGGTAGCCCACGGCCGTGGTGAGGCCGCCGTCCGCGTACCGGAACGCCGAGCCCGTCACCGACGACCAGGCCCCGTAGGCCGCGGCGAACTGGTCGAAGCCGCGCGAGGGCGCCGCCGGCTCGCCCTCCGAGTTCAGGCGCATGCTGACGGCCCCGCCCGTGTCGGGCTCGAACCAGCGCGACGGGGTGCCGAGGAACGTGAACTGCGAGGACGTCCCGGTGGTGGCGGCGCCGGTGCGGGGCCGGCGCAGCGGGAGCAGACTGCCGCGCCGCGGGCCCGGCCGCTGGCGGAGGTGGGCCCGCACGCGGTCG
>FWPU01008011.1_pt1 | contig 18539 bp, 15 predicted proteins | sample 2228361 | NCBI WGS metagenome assembly FWPU01 (sample SAMEA103939777, study PRJEB20133) | metagenome
GGCAAAAGCTGCTTGCAAGGCATTTCTCCACAAAGACTTGCGGATCCCAGAGTCTCAACGCATTGCCCCTACGAAGAGGGGATTGAAACGGGGCCCGCTTGGATTTCGCCATAGGCACGCTCTCGTCTCAACGCATTGCCCCTACGAAGAGGGGATTGAAACCTTCCGCCCGCGCTCCTTCGCCCAGGCGCGGAAGTGTGGTCTCAACGCATTGCCCCTACGAAGAGGGGATTGAAACCGGTCGTTGGGACCGCGGGACCGCCGCACTCGACGGCGTCTCAACGCATTGCCCCTACGAAGAGGGGATTGAAACGAAAGCGGCCTAGCTAGGAGTTACCTGCCTCGGCCACGTCTCAACGCATTGCCCCTACGAAGAGGGGATTGAAACCACCGGACACAGTAGGCGTCTTTCATTTTACCTCCTTGTCTCAACGCATTGCCCCTACGAAGAGGGGATTGAAACCCGGCGGTCGCGAGTCACCGGGACGCGCGACCTGGGGTCTCAACGCATTGCCCCTACGAAGAGGGGATTGAAACCCGGCGGTCGCGAGTCACCGGGACGCGCGACCTGGGGTCTCAACGCATTGCCCCTACGAAGAGGGGATTGAAACACCAAGCCAGCCAAGCCAGCCAAGACCGCTTGGCCGGCGTCTCAACGCATTGCCCCTACGAAGAGGGGATTGAAACGATCCACAGCGGGGTGAATACGTGCCACGGCAGCCCGAGGGTCTCAACGCATTGCCCCTACGAAGAGGGGATTGAAACAGATCGAGGTTGTCGACTTCAAGGATCGCGAGGTCCGTCGTCTCAACGCATTGCCCCTACGAAGAGGGGATTGAAACACGCTTCGCCACTGCCCGGCGGTGCGCCTTCTCGGCGCACGTCTCAACGCATTGCCCCTACGAAGAGGGGATTGAAACCGCACCACGTCAATTACGTACCGCCGGCCTTCGCCGGGTCTCAACGCATTGCCCCTACGAAGAGGGGATTGAAACCCAGTACCGCCGCCCGGTGTTGTCTTCGACGTGTACCGTCTCAACGCATTGCCCCTACGAAGAGGGGATTGAAACACCGTGTAGGCCTGCTCCAAGCGATGCACGTTCCCCGTCTCAACGCATTGCCCCTACGAAGAGGGGATTGAAACTTGCGGCGGCGCGACACATCAATGACGTACCGCCGGTGTCTCAACGCATTGCCCCTACGAAGAGGGGATTGAAACACTGTATGCAATACTCTTTCATACACTTCTCCTTTCAGTCTCAACGCATTGCCCCTACGAAGAGGGGATTGAAACGCTACCGCCAGAAGAACAGGCGGCGCAGCCAGCGCCGGGTCTCAACGCATTGCCCCTACGAAGAGGGGATTGAAACGCCGAAAAAAGGATGAATACGTGCCACGGCAGCCCCGGTCTCAACGCATTGCCCCTACGAAGAGGGGATTGAAACGAGCATCCATGCTCGAAGCCCTGGACTGCCGTAATCCAGGTCTCAACGCATTGCCCCTACGAAGAGGGGATTGAAACACCGCGCGCACCGCCGCTCGGCGTCCAGCTCCCACTGTCTCAACGCATTGCCCCTACGAAGAGGGGATTGAAACGACCTTGATCTTGGCCGTCTTGGCGGCCTTGGCCGGGGTCTCAACGCATTGCCTCTACGAAGAGGGGATTGAAACGTCGATTGTGATCGCCTCTGGCCGCCAGTCGCCCACTACGTCTCAACGCATTGCCCCTACGAAGAGGGGATTGAAACCTGGGCACCATGGTCTTTTGTTTTAGCTATCAGACGCCGCGTCTCAACGCATTGCCCCTACGAAGAGGGGATTGAAACCGCCGCTTGGCAGCGCGGTGGTGCGCCTTCTCGGCGCGTCTCAACGCATTGCCCCTACGAAGAGGGGATTGAAACCATGCAGGCGGTCCTTCACCACCTGCAGTTGCCCCTCCGTCTCAACGCATTGCCCCTACGAAGAGGGGATTGAAACGGTCGCTCCACGTCGTCGTACAAGGCAAGGCACAGCCGTCTCAACGCATTGCCCCTACGAAGAGGGGATTGAAACCGCACCTTCGCCGGCTGTCCAACGCCCATTCGGGCGCTGGACGCCTGTCTCAACGCATTGCCCCTACGAAGAGGGGCGTGAAACCAGCCGCAGCCAGCACAAGCAAGGACGCTTATGCTAGGGTGACACGCTTGTGCTACGAGGGGACGCTTGTGCTGCTACCCCGTAGAGCAAGCGTCCCCGCTTGCTCGGGCGGGCCAAACACGTCCGGCACGTCTGCACAAGCGAGCACGCTTGTGCTGCCGTACGCTTACGCTACGGCTCCGTAGAGCAAGCGTCCCCGCTTGCTCGGGCAGGCCAAACACGTCCGGCAGTTCTGCACAAGCGAGGACGCTTATGCTACGGGCGGGACGCTTATGCTACGTAGAGCAAGCGTGCTCGCTTGCTCAGAAAGGCCAAAGGCGTACCGGCCCTGCACAAGCGAGGACGCTTATGCTACGGGCGGGACGCGTATGCTCCGTAGAGCAAGCGTCCCCGCTTGCTCGGGCGGGCCAAACACGTCCGGCACGTCTGCACAAGCGAGGACGCGTGTGCGATCGGGCTCAAAGCGTTGCTCCTACCAAGACGAGAGCGAAACAGGGGATATGGAGGCCCGGCGGGGGTAAACCCCGCCGCTCGTCTGGACTCATTGCCAATATGAAGAGGGGACGAGAAGCCATGAAGGCGCAAGGGGGGTGCAATGGAGGCGTTAGCACGTGAGGGCGATCAAACGCGGGCTGCCACTCGGCGTTGTCTCGCCCGTCTGTGACACGCTCAGAGGTCCCAACGCATGACCCCGATGATTGAGAACTGAAACCGGACCATAACCCAGCAAGTGCAGCCAACGGGAACACATGCCCAATGGCCGAAGGGCGTTCTTCAAAAGAGCCTGTGCTGCTACCTTGACTGATGGCTTCGCCAATGGCTCCAAACCGGCGTGATAACAGTTCCAGCCCGCCGCCGATTTTCCAGACACCGCGCCGTGGGCACATGCGCTCCCAAAACGCCGCGAGAACAAGCGTTCCCCGGGCGCGATCTGCCGGACATCGGACCGTCGATACATCCCCTCTCAACACGCCGCAACAACAGGCTCACTCTCGGGAGTCGACAGAGCCTCTTAGGCAGGTGCGCGTTGCCATTTGTCTGAGCACTGCGAGTGGCGTATGAGGGTCTAGCGCTCCGCATTCAGCTCGTCATAAAGCTGATGTTACTATTTCAGCGCCAGGCTGACAGTGAAGTGAGGATTGGGCACGCGACCAGGCCGGCGGCAGTCCCGATGGAGTGGTCTATCGCCCCAAGATCGGAGTCGCTTGGCAATGATACGATGACGCCCGGGCCAAACGAAAGCTGAGACGGCTTGGAATCAACGTCAGCGGCTTGAATGGGTGCATGTGATATTTCAAGTGTCAAATCTCAGATGGCGGGTTTCGATCGCCATTCCGGAGTACCGGAGCTGTGTGAAGAGGCCCTGCCACTAGCTTTGAGAAGCTGCAGAAGAACGGGCCCACACCGGGAAGTTGGCAGGGCTTCCAGGGGAGTTGACATGCTTCTGCCATCCCTCAATTACCCCGCGTTGCGGCTGAGGGTAAAGACAGGCAGCAATAGGGCCATGGCAATGCCGCCCACGACAAGGCCCATAAATATGATCATCAACGGCTCGATCAGGCTGGTCGTGGACTTGACGGCCGTCTCTACCTCCTGCTCATAATAGGCACTTGCGCGCTCCAGCACCTGGCCCAGCTTGCCCGTTTGCTCGCCGGCGGCCACCATCTGAGTCAGGGTGCGGGGGAAGAGTGGGTCCCGCGCCAGGGCCTCGCACACCTGGCCGCCTTGAGTCACGTGCTCAGATACCTTGCGCCACAGCCGTTCGAAGTACACATTCGCCGCCACGGCGCCAGCAAGATCGAGGGCTTCGAGCATGGGCACGCCGCTTTGCAGCACGGTGCCCAGCGTGCGGATGCTGCGGCTGACGGCGACCTTCAAGAACAGCGGGCCAAGCACCGGCAGACCCAGCCGAAAGCGGTCCAGCGCGGCACGCCCCTCGGGGGTGTGCCGCAGGTATAGAAGTCCGCCCGCCAGCAGGGCTGCACCGCCTGCCCACATGTACCAGTAGTCGGTGAGGGCCGCCGAGATCCCCATCATTACGCGCGTGGGCAGGGGAAGCTGCACGCCCTTGCGCGAAAAGAGAGGCACGAACTTGGGCAGGATGTAGGTCAGTAGAAACACGGTCACGGCCACGGCCAGCACGGCCATGACTGCAGGATAGGCTAGCGCGGCGCGTACTTTGGAGCGGGTCTCCACTTCTTGCCGCATGTAGCGGGCAATGCGATCAAGCATGATGCCCATGCCGCCGGTGGCCTCCGCTGCCCGCACGAGCGCGCAATACGTAGTGTTGAAGAGCTTGGGATACCGCGCGAGCGCGGCCGAGAAGGGCTGCCCTTCCTCGACCGTGGCCTTGAGGTCGGCAACGATCCGCCGCAGCGTGGGATTCTGCTCTTGCGCCGCGATGTGGCCGAGGGCATCCGCCAGGCTGATGCCCGTATCGACCATGACGGCCAACTGGTTGGTGAAGTAGACCACGGCACTGCGGGAGACGCGGCGCGGGAAGAGTTCCGGCTCTTCCTCCGCGCTCGCGAGGTCTGGAGGAGACGCGGCGGTTCGCAACAGCGTCGCTTGCGGCACGGCTGGCAGATGTTTCTGCTGGGCGGCATTGCCGCGGACGGGGCGAGGCGTTTCTTCGAACGCGTACTGTCTCATGTGGAGGCTCCGGTGGATACCTCTTCACGGCCCTGCATGGCGCCGGCCACTTGGAAGACCTCTTCGATGGTGGTGATTCCCTCGCGGACCTTGCGGAAGCCGTCCAGGTGCAGGGTGACCATGCCGCGCGCCAGAGCCATGCGGCGGATGCCGCCCAGCGAAGGGTCCGAGACGATATAATCGCGCAGCTCGTCGTCGAGCACGAGTACTTCGTGCAGGCCGATGCGTCCGCTGTAACCGGTATTGCGGCACTTGCGGCAACCGGCGCCGCGGTAGAACTCGGTAAGCTCGAATCCCGCGCGTTCGACCGCCCGCCGCAGGTTCCGGGGCGGTTCGTACGGCTGGCGGCACTTGGGACAGATCCGCCGCACGAGCCGCTGCGAAAGCACCAAGTTCAGGGCGGCGCTGATCAAGTACGGTTCGATGCCCATGTGGATCAAGCGGGTGATCGTCGAGCAGGCATCGTTGGTGTGCAGGGTACTCATCACCAGGTGGCCCGTGAGTGCGGCTTGGATGGCTGTGCGGGCCGTTTCCTCATCGCGGATCTCGCCGACCATGATCACGTCCGGATCCTGGCGCAGCAGGGTGCGCAGCGACTTGGAAAAGGTAAGTCCGGCCCGCTCCTGCACCTGAGACTGGTTGATGAGCGGCAGGTGGTACTCGATGGGGTCTTCCACCGTGCAGATGTTGTTCTCCATCGACGCCAGGGCGTTGAGCGCCGCATAGAGCGTGGTGGACTTGCCGCTGCCCGTGGGCCCGGTCACCAGCACGATGCCGTTGGGTGCCTCGATGGCCGTGCGCAGGGCCGCGAGAATATCTTCGGCGAAGCCGAGGTCTTGCAGGTTGAGCGAGACGCTGCGGGTATCCAGGACGCGGATCACCGTTTTTTCGCCGCGGTGCATGGGGAATGTACTGCAACGGAGGTCGATCTTGCGGCCATCGAGCATCACGTGGATGCGGCCGTCCTGAGGCAGGCGCCGTTCGCTGATGTCGAGGCCGGCCATGATCTTGATGCGGCTGGTGACGGCCGCATTCAGGTGCAGGGGCACCTCCAGGGCCTTGTAGAGCCGGCCGTCGATGCGGTTGCGTACGCGCAGGCAGCGTTCTGCCGGTTCGATGTGGATGTCGCTGGCGCCTTCCTTCACGGCCGTGTAAATGATGTAGTTGACAAGGCGGATCACGGGCGATTGGCCGGCGATCTCTTCCATGTCGCCGATGTCTTCGGCCGCTTCCTCGATGAGCGTGACCTGGGCCGTATCGCCGCTGTCGATGATGTCGTCGATGACGAACACCTTGGAGTTGGGCAGGTTGGTGATCAACCGGCGGATGTCTCGCGCCGTGGCCACCACGATCTGCACCTCCAGGTTGGTCAAACTCCGTATTTCCTCCAGCAGGAAGAGATTGGAGGGTTCGGCCACGGCCACGGTGAGCGTCTGCCGCACCAGAAACAACGGCAGCACCAGGTTGCGCTCGATGTAGTCGCGCGGCAGCACGTCGACCACCTTGGGGTCGAAGCTGCGTGCTTCCAAGCGCGCAAAGGGCAGGCCGTACTCCAGCGCCAGCCCTTCCACCACCTGCTCTTCGCTACACAGGCCGGTATCGATCAGGATCTCGCCCAGCAGGCGTCCCTGTCCCTCGCTCTTTTGCAGAGCCAAGGCTTCTTCCAGGCGCTGCTGGGTAAGATAGCCCTTGCGTACCAGCCAGGTGCCGAGTCTGGCTGGAGCAAGTTGCGGATCGACAGCACTGGGCTGCACGTTGCTCATCGCTGCACGTTGCCTATCGCTGCACGTTGCCCATTAGTGAAAGCTCTTCACTGCGTCGACCACGCTCTCGAACACCTCCAACTGCCGGTCGAGCCGCGTCATCTCTAAAATCTTGCGATTATTTGCATTGCCGGTGGCCAGCTTTATTTCTCCCCCCAGCGCGCGCAGGGCGTCTTGCACGTTTAGCAGCGCCGTCAGTCCCTGGCTGTCCAGCATTTCTGTGCCGTCCAGGTCGAGAACGAGGCGCCTGCGTTCCTGGGTGAGCAGAAACTCTTCGAACCGCTCGGCCTGCTCGCCGCCCAGTTCCTCGGGCGAGTGGACGACGACGATCTCGCCAAACACCTCTGTGGGCAGGTTCATGGCGATGCTCCCTCGGCGGTCGGCTGCCCTGCGCCGGTGGGGGGTGCACACGCCACTGCCGAAGCGGCAGCCGCACCTTGCGCAGCGGCAGCCGCTGCGGCGGCGAGCGCCTCTTGCACCAAACGCAGCAGCTCGCGGGGGCTGAACGGTTTGCCGACCAGTGCATACACGTTCAATCGCTCGCGCAGCTCGTCTCGCGAGAGTTCCAAGCCCTTGGCCGTAAGCATGATCGCAGGCAGATCTGCCAGGCCGGGGGTGCGGCGCATGCGATCGAGCAGCTCCAGCCCTGTCAGGCGGGGCATGTTGCAGTCTGTGATCAACAGGTCCGGCCGCCGGCGGCACATGGCCTGCCAGCCCTCTTCGCCGTCCGCTGCGCACTCCACCTCGTACCCGGCCGCCGCCAATTTGTAGCGTGCCGCGCCCAGAATATGCGGTTCGTCGTCGCAAAGCAGAATGTGCTGCGCCATCTCTCGTTATCCTGGCTGATGTGCTGCCGGCAGGCTGGCGCGAAAGGTGCTTCCCTCCCCCAACCTGCTCACTACGCTCAAAGTGCCGCCATGCACGTCCTGCACGATGTGGCGAGCCAGGGGCAAACCCAGCCCCGTCCCGCCCGCCATGTGCCGGTCCTTCTCCACACGGTAGAACTTCTCGAACACGCGCTCGCAGTCCTCCGGGCTCAGGCCCACCCCAGTGTCCTCAACCTCAAACTCCACACGCTCCCCATCCAGGCGGCTCCGCAGCCACACCCTCCCTCCCGCAGGCGTGTACTTGATCGCATTGGACAGCAGGTTGATGGCCGCTTGCAGCATCAGGTCCCGATCCGCCAGCACCGGCAGGTACAGCGGGCTCAAGTGCGTCTCCAGCGTCACCGGTTTGGACTGCGCCGCCGGCTGGACGACCCGAACCGCCTCTTGCAAGATCTCGTTGAGCGATTGAGGCTGCTTGCTGACGCGAATCACTCCCGCCTCAATACGGGCGATATTCAGCAGGTTCTCGATCAGCCGCTCAAGCCGCTCGGTCTGCGCGTTGATGATGCCCAGGAACTGCTCGCGGGTAGCTTCGTCCTGCGGGTCGCCGTCCGCGAGCAGCTCGACGTAAGCCTTGATGCCGGCCAATGGCGTCTTCATCTCGTGGCTGGCCGCGGAGACGAATTCCGCATGCTGGCGCTGGCCGGCTTTGAGCTGGGTGATGTCTCTCAAGAGCAGAGAGACACCCAGGGTCTCGCGGCACTCCGGGTCGGCTGGCCGCGTGGCGAGGGCGGTAGCCGTAGCCCGGTACCAACGGCGGCCGCCATCGGGGTGGACCAGCTCCAGTTCTTCGCTGCGAGAGAGGCCGGGCGAGCGCCAGCACATCTCAGCCACTAAGGCCCGCAGGCGGTCGTCTTGCAGGTGATTGGAGACATGTTGATCTTGGGTGTGGTCCAGGCCGAAAAGGCGTTCGGCGCTGGGATTGCACAGCAAGAGCTGGTCGTAGCGATCTACGGCCAGGAGGGGTTCGGGCAGGGAGGCGAGGATGCGGCTGATACGTGCGCTGTGGTCGGCATGACGGCGGCAGCGGATTTCGAGTGCGGCGCGGGCGTGCTCGGCGTCGGCCAGGCGTTGGGCCTGTTCAGCAAGGAGCTGCTGTACGGGTTGTAGCAGGGCGGCATAGGGCGTGTCAGCGAGGGCGGGCATGCTGCCGGCGGCGTTTTCGCAAGCCAGGCGTTCAAGGGCGGTGCGCAGCGCGCGATCGTGTCGGCGGCGGCGGTAGCAGAGCAGAGAGAGGGGGGCTGCTCCCAGAGCAGCGCCCAGGGCAAAGGCCGCGATCAGAGTTCCGTGTAGCGGGCTCATGGCTGTGGGCGCATGGTGGCGATTGGGCCATGGCAAAATGCACATCGAGCCGGGCGGCCTGCGCCAGGGCCGCATCGGCTTCGTTCGCGGCACCGCGCCGCTTGAGCGTGCATCCCAATAAAAAGTAGGACAGCGGACGGGTGTTGTCCAAAGCGATAGTGCGGCGGAATGCCGCTTCGGCCTGGGCACAGTCACCGAGCCGGTACCAGGCGATTCCTAGGGCCTGCTGTAGCGCCACGCTGTTGGCCAGGCCCGGGGGCAAGGCCTCGATACGCTCCACAGCCAGGCGGGGATGGTTATAGCGGATGGCCATGACAGCAGCAGCAATTGCAATCTGACGATTAGACGGGTCATGCAGGGCAGCCTGGCGCAGGGCAGTGGCAGCGGCCTCTGGTCTTCCGGCCTGAAACTGCACTTCTGCCCGTGCAAGGCATTGGCGTGCGCCGGGAGGTATGCTGGCCCATACCTGTCGGCTGGCGGGGGTCGGATACGAATCTGACTGGTCAAGACCAGGCTGGTGAGCGCTTGCCTGGTGATAGCCGGCCAGTTCAAAACCAACCAGGTCTACGGCGGCTTGGTCTGTGCCGGCTTGGTCTGTGCCGGCTTGGTCTGTGCCGGCTTGGTCTGTGCCGGCTTGGTCTGTGCCGGCTTGGTCTGTGCCGGCTTGGTCTGTGCCGGCTTGGTCTGTGCCGGCTTGGTCTGTGCCGGCTTGGTCTGTGCCGGCTTGGTTCGGGCTGGCGTGGTTCGAGCTGGCCTTGCCGGGTGGGCCCGGCTGTTGCTCCGGCACCGGCTCCAGCATGGCAGATTGCAAGCTGGCCCGGTAAACGGGGTGGTCCGGCTCCAACTCCACGGCCCGGCGCAGGGCCGCTCGCGCCTCGTCTGTTTTCCCCTGCGCATCCAGTACGAGCCCCCACGTGTGGCTGATCGCTGCATCGCCCGCGGCAGCGGGCAGCAGGGGTTTCAAGATCTCTTCCGCCGCCTGGGCGTTTGCCGCAAGCAAGTGCAGTTCGGCCAGCAGCCTGCGTGCTTCGGTCTGTTGGGGGTTGCGTGCCAGCACTTGCTCCAGACGCGCGCGTGCTGTCTCGGCGTCACCGGCGCGCACGGCGGTCAAGGCGGCCTCGATCTCGGCCCGCTCTCGCCGGGCCTCGAACTCGCGGACCGCATCATCGGCCCGGCGGGCGCGCTCGCCTCGCACGTCAGGCAAGTCGGGAACGGGCCGTTTCCAGCTTGCGCATCCGGCGAAAAGCGCCACTACGGCCAGGGCTGCCAGCAAGGTTCCCACGCTCCAGCGCCGGGCCATGCGTCGGCACACCACGCTCCCCGCTGGAAGGAGGGCCGCCCCACGGCAGCCGCGCGGGGAAGATGTGCGGGAAACCACCGCCGATTGGCAAGCGGCGACCGTTCTGGTCCCAATCCATGCGTCCGGTGGCCGGTTGGGCAGCAACATTCATTCGACCTCACGCAAGTCTGCGGGCGCATCTTCGTCATCGAGCATCTCTAAGGGCAATTGCTCGCCGGGGGCTTGTTGTTGCCCGGCAGGTACAGGCTCGCGTGGCAAGGCTACGTCCGACTCTGTCTCTAAGGGCGTCTCATGTGCGCCCAAGAATTCGATTTCTTCCAGCAACCAGGGGGCGACGTATGTATCGTCCAGGGGGTGCGAGAGGGGGCGCATCGCTTCTGCCGCCCGCCGTGTCTCGGGCGATTGCGAGGCAATCTGGCCGCGCAGCGAGACCGCCTCCTGATTCACGGGGTCGAAGTGCACGGCCAGATCTGCCAGCCGCAGGGCGAGTTGCGGCCTTCCCATGGCCAGCATCTGCCGTGAACGCCGTACCAGGCTGCGGGACACGTGGCGCCGGCCGAGCGGGCTCATGTGATCGGCGTAGACCTGCTGGCGCTCGAGGTAGTCCAGGCCGCGGCGTGCGCCCTCGTGGCACATGTCTGGCGGCGTGATCACATGCGGCGTCACCAGCACAAGCAGCTCGCGCCGCTCGATACGTTCGTTTTTGCGGCGGAACAGAAATCCCACCCAAGGCAAGCTGCCCATGAACGGTACCTGAGACGTGGACGTGCTCAACTGATCGCGCATCAAGCCACCGATCACCAGAGTGCAGCCGTCGGGCACCATGATGTTCGTGGTCACCTGCGTCACGTCCTTGTTGGGCAGCGTGAAGCCGCCCTCCACTCGCACCTCGCCCGTGGACAACTCGGGATGGATTTCTAGTCTGATCATCCCGTCGTCCGAAATGAACGGCCGCAGGCGCAACTGGGCGCCAACCTCCAGAAAACTCACCGACTGCGTCGTGCTGGTCGAGGTCTGCGTGGTGCTCACGTACCCCAATTGGTTGCCAATCAAAATCTCGGCACGCTGCTTGTTCAGGCACATCAGCCGTGGCGTGGCCACGACGTTCGTGTCTCCAATGGTCTCCAGCGCGTCTAGAAAAACGCCCAGATTGCTGTCCAAAAAAGCGAACTTCAGGCCCCCCGTGTCGAATGCAAACTCGCCCACGATCCCGCCCGTCGCGGGGTTCACCGTACCCGAGCCGTTCAAGGGGTTGATGCGCGGATTGTTCCAGCCGAAGCGCACGTGCTCCCTGTCTCGCAGCAATTGAAAGTCCACGCCGAATTTGAACTGGTCGTCCAACTTGACCGAGAGAATCATGGCCTCGATGGCCACCTGAGCGGGCTGCACGTCCATTTCGGCCACGATGCGGTCGATTTGCACGAGCACGCGCTCGTAATCTTGCACCAGGACCGCCTCGCTGGCGGCATAGCTGTTGCCGCCCGAGGCATCGCCGCTGGCCTTGATACCCTGTTCGGCCGGCGCTGTGACGCTCACCTTGCCAACCGGCGGCGGCGTGAGCAGCGGGGCGATTAGATCTTGCAGGTCCTTGGCGGTCACGTAATTGGGGCGATACAGGCGGGTAGAGATGCGATCTCCGGCGGCCTCCATGGCGACGAAGTCTTGCGGGCTGCCCACATAGACGAAGGCGCCCTCGCGACGTGCCTGGTAGCCGGTGCTGCGCAAGATGGCGTCCAGGGCCTCATCGACGGTCACGTCGACCAGGGAGGCCGAGACCTTGCCCTGCACGCTAGGGCCGGCAATGATATTGAGCCCGCCCTGCTTGCTCAGCAGCTCGAGGGCTTCGCGTAGATCCGTGTCTTGCAACACGATCTCCAGGCGTTGTTCGTCGTCATCCTGGGGATCGCGGAGACGAATTCGTGCCGCAGTGCCTGAACTGCCTGCGGGCTGGGGCAGCGAGTTTCGTGTGCTGTGGGCATCGTTGGCTGCTGGTCCGGCGGCATTGGGAGAGAGATCGACGATCTGCTGCCTAAGCGGCGGCTGGGGAAGTTCGGGCTTTAGCGGCAGGTCGTTGGAGGAAGCAGACCGCAAAGGCTCGGCAGGGGGCGGATCGGCCGGTTGAGTTTCTCCGGACGGACTGGCGGCTGGCGTTCGTGCAGAGGCTTCTGTCGCAGTTGTGGTGTGCGGGCTGCCTGTGCTGCGGAAGGCACTCGCGCGAACTTCGCCGTGGGACGCGGCCCCGCGGCTCGCTTTGTGGCGACTGGCCCGCTTTTCTGATGCTTTGCGGCTCGAGGCCGGGCGGCTTAGGTTTGTGCTCGCAAGGGGACCTGACGTCGACTCATGACGCGGCTCGCTCTGCCGCATGCGGTGTGCCTGAACGCTGCGGCTGCGGGATGCCGGCACTCCCTCCCGCCCAGACACTGCTCCAAGCTGTGTGGGAGGAACAGGCCCCTCTCCTGCGGCGAGGAACCACGCAGCAACCAGACCAGCTGCTGCGGAAAGGCATAAAAAGGCAATACGTGCGACCAGTGGCATGGGCCTTCCTTGACCCGGTTTGAAAACCGCGAAACGATTCGTTCTTTCTCCTGCTGGGGCAGCAGCGCCGTTTCCGACTATGGCGTTGGCCGCACCGACACGGTGCCGCTCCGCTCACGGCGCGAGATCTTCAGCTCGTACCTGCGGCCGCCGCGTACCAACACCACCAGCTCCCGGTGGATCTCGACCAACTCGAATTCCGCAGCCTGCGCGGCGGGAACGCGCGCGCCTTGCTCATATACCTTGCCGCTTATCACCGCCAGGCTCCGCCGGGGGCCGATCGCGGTGCTAGTGAGCTTCAAGCCAAGTTCGGAGGGCGACTGGTCAAGCGCAGCACGCTGCTCTGAATCCTCAGGCTCCTGCGGAACGCTCATCGTCGCGAGAGTGGCGAAGGGATCGCGCCCGCCAGGCAATTTGGCCAAGACGGGCTGCATGGCTCGCGACTGCTCGATCAACGCCGCCAGCTCATGCCATGCAAGCTGCGCCCTGGCTGGCGCCTGCGCCTCTGGCGAGACCGTCACGGCCGCCGCCTCCGGCGGCGCGCTGGTTGTGGCCTCGCCCAAGCTGACCAATCCCCACAACCGCGGCAGTCCCACGGCAGCCGCGATCAGGGCCAACACGCCCAGCAGCGCTGCCTTGCCCGGCCGCGCCTTGATCTCTCGCTTGAGCTGTCGAATCAGCCTGTTCATGGTTGTGCGATCAAGGATTCAAAAGGTACGCATGCACCGCAGATTTCGCCACGTGCCTGAGCCTAGGCCGCGCCGGTTCTCCCGTCATGCGCATGGGAAGCTGGACAGCCCGGCCAGGGAAAGCCCAGCAGGCAACGAGGACTTCTGTCCCCAGTTCGCACGGGCCTGGATCCGTTGCGGCATCCGGCGGCTTTACCTCATCCGTTTCATCGGAATGTACGGCAAAGATCGCCAGCTTTATTTGACACAGCAGAGTCTTCCCAGACTCTCCAGATTGCTCAATTTGAAGACGATCGATCCAGATAAGGCCGGCATCGCGTTCTAGTGAGTAGACGAACGCAGCGATCTGGTCGAACGTCCCAGTGCAGCCAAGCTGCACCGGCGTGTGGCGGACGCGCTCGTAAACAACGGGAGATTCGGGACTGAAACCGGTGGCCGTCACACCCGTCTCCCGAGCCAATGCGTGTGCGCGGCCGAAAAACTTGGAGAGATCCGCGTTGGTCTCCACCGCCTTGCTCCAGGAGCGCAGGTAGGCTTTGATGCGGTCGAGTTCTGCGTACTCGGCTTCGACAGCCTTCTGAAGGCCTTGGCTGGCGGCGAGGTACTGCCGTTTCTGCTCCAGCTCGGCTCGCATCTGCGAGAGGCGACGGTGCGTAGGCAACCAGACCTTGAGGGCGACGCCAATGACGACGACGCCCAAAATGGCGTACAGAGCCAGGGTGCGGCGATTGGCAAGCCGAGGCATGCGGTTCAACCTCGCTCGCTACTCGCTAGCGGCACACCGGCGGGCTGCCGGGCGGGCTCGGTGCTGTCAAGCCTCTCCTCACCTAGGGCCGGCTTGACAAGAACGCGAATGGAGAACCGAAAGCCCGCTATAGTCTGATCCGAGATGCGGTCTACCCTTAACAATTCGGCTTTGGCGACCAGGTTCTGTTTGGCCAGCGTTTCCACGTACTCGTACAAGGCAGCGGGATCGCTGGTCATGCCGGCAAGTTCTGCCACGACCGTACCGGGGCCCAGAGCCGCCCGCAGGACCTCAAGGTCTTTCAGGTGGGGATCCTGCGGTTGGGCCGCGGGAACCTCCGGTGCGGTGGCTGGTACGGCAGGGTTGGCAATTTGCGGCTGTTCTCGGCTGATGCTCAAACTGGCAAGCGTGATGCTGCTCGGGAGCGGCAGCACCAGATCTGCCAGAACCTGGCTGCGGGGCCAGGGATGTCTCAACCAGGTGATCAATTCGGCCCTGGCCGCGGCCGCCTGGCGAGATGCGGCTAGTTCGCTCAAGCGTGCGGTCTGCGACTGCACGACGGAGACCTGCGCCTCGGCGACGGCAAGCTGCTCTTCGAGCGAAACGCGTGCGAAATGCTGGAAGGTCGTCACCACAGAGAGCAGCAGCCCGGTGACGCCCAGGGCGGTCAGCCGCCAGCGGGTGTCTCGCCGCTCGCGTGTGCGCTGTCGATACTCGGAGGGTAGAAAGTCGATGTCTTGCATGTCAGGCTTCCAGTCGCAGGGCCAGGCCAACGGCGATGTCCCACTGCGTTCGGCGGCCGTCCACAGAGGCGCGTTGGCAGGCGCGCAACGGATCTCCCAGTTCGCAAGGGATGTCGAGCCGCGCGGCCAGGGACTGCGCGAGCTGCAAGGTGGCTTCTCCGCCCCCCAGCACCAGCCTCGCCAGCGGCTGGCCGCGAAACGTTACGCTGTGGTAGCGGATACAGAGCGACAGCTCGTGGACCAGCCGGTCCAGACATGGCCGCGTGGCATCTGCCACGGTGCGCGCTACCTCCGGATCCTGGTTCTCCGCCCGGCGGTCCCCATGGTGCCGGCGCAGCGTGGCCGCCTCGTGCAGCGGCAGATCCAGGCACCGCGCCACGGCCTCGTCCAGATGGCGCCCTCCCACGTCGATGTACTTGGCGAAGATCGCCTGCCGCCCCTGCGCAATCACCACAGCCGTGCTCCCCGCGCCCATGTTCACGAGCATCATACGCTGCTCGCGGTCCTGGTCGCGCCGGTACTGCGCGGCATAACAGCGCAACAATGCCGCAGGCTCGACGTCGATCGCGGCCGGCTCCAAACCCGCTGACTCGACCAGCCGCACCAGCTCCTCCAGTTGCGGCCGATGACAGGCCAATGCAATCACCTCGCGGCGCACGCCGTCCGTGTGCCGGACCTCGCACCCCTCTAGAAAACGCACCTCGGCCTCGGCCCCAGGAAACGGCAGCCGGCTCTCGACCTCCTGCTGCACCACCTGAGACAGCTCGCTGCCGGCCACGCGCGGCACTCTCAAGTTCTGCACAAACAAATTGCCGGCGCCCACACAGAGCACCGCGCGCCGCCCCTGGAACGAATGCCCCTCCCGCGCACGCCGCAACGCCTCTTTCACCGCCGTGCGTCGGGCTGCCGCGTCTGCCTCCGGTCCCACACGCACCTCCTCCCGCGCAGCGTCGATCATCGTTCCGCCGTCCGCCGTAAGCTGCACAAGCTTCACGGCGCGCGTCCCCAGGTCGACCCCAATCGGCCCACACCGCTGCGAGCGAAACCACCCTACCATGGCCCTGGCCGCCTCCCCAGCTTCCGCCTTAGGGCTTGACCCCAACTCTGTTGAGGTCGACCGTGGCAAGCCCTGTGACCGGATTCACGCGCACCGCCACATACCGTTCGTTGCCCCCGTTTCGAGCCGTCAGCCAGACTACGCTCTCCTCTGCACTCGAGGTCTCCCCGTAAGGCCCAAACTCTATGTACGTCGCGCCCGAAGGCCCGGCCCCAATCACCTTGTGAAGAACGATCCCCGCAATCCCCGGTACCTCGTCCAAATCGGTCACGTACGTGTCTGGACGCGCCGCCCGGTCCGAAGCAAAGGGATCCAACGGCACCGTCGATCCCAACGAGCCGCTCACCGGCGCAATCGTGTACCGGTTCTGCCCCAAGTCCCACGTCGCCCTGAAAGCCCGGTTGCGGCTGATCGCCAGGCTGCGAGCATATGCCAGGTCTCCAGCCACGAGCTGCGCGGCGCTCTCCAACCGCGCCTGCATGCTCGGGTTCGCACTGGGAATCAACAGCGCCGCCAGAATGCCCAGCACCACCAGCACGGTCAGCAGTTCGACCAGCGTGTACCCAGAACGTTGTCTGCAAACCGTGCTCATCGGCCAGCTCAGGGTTCAGCCGCGGCCCCACCGGCACGCGGAGCCACCACCACTTGGAGTTTGCCCGAGCGCAACAAGGCGTTCTGCTCCTTCAGCAGGGCATTCGTCTCTTGCAGCAGCTCGATGATCTGCATCCGCTGCTCCTCGGCGTTGGCGAACGGTTGTGCAGGCTCGCGATCGACGCCCGAGGAGGTCTGTAGCAAGCCTAGCATGCCCCAAGCCAGCAAGTTGCCTGCCAGCAAATACTGCCAAAAACGCATGCGGCGGTTCATAAACCTCTCCTCGAAAAGCGGTTAGGGTGAATGTACGGATCTCCGCGGGGCGATTCCCGGCACTCTACGCCGCACCCCGAAGCAGCCGACATGCACTTGCCAGCGTGCTTGCAACTGCGACCCGCCTGCGCAAGCGCTCGGGCACGTGCCTGCATGCGCGGCCCGGTGCCGCCTAGTAGGCATGTAACGTATGGGTGGTATCGGTACCATGAACGCCACGGCTCACGGGAAATCTCGTCGCCGGAGCACGTCCCAGCGCAGCCCGCCGTCTCCCGCAGCCGGCTGATAGATAGGCTCCGTCGGCCCCAACCAGTGATACCTCACTGGACTGCTCTCCGGCACCAGCTTCAAGAGCGGCTCAGGAGGCAGGCCCTCGCCACGCAGCCACTCGGGAAAGTACTGTAACCCGCCCGAGGTGAGAAATTTGTTCCACAGGCCCGTCCACTTGCCGCCAATATCCCACGGCCTCCGGTAGTCGAAGCGGAACTCCCCGGCAATCAAGCGCCCCTCTATGGAGAGACTGCTTGTATCGGCAACGTCCGTAATGAACTTGCCCCAGCCCGCAATAAGCCCATTGATCGTCGCCGCTCCATCCTTCTTAAGAGTCACATCCCCATTAATCAACCACGCCGGCAAGTGCACCGGCTCCGTGCTGCCATACAGAGCCGGCTGCGCTGCTGAGGCACACGTTATGCCCGTGCCCTCGATATCGACCTTCCCCATGCAGATCAGTGTTCCCCGCACTACCACATTGCTGCCCAGCCATAGGTCTCCCGTCGATCGAAACACTCCGAGCGGATTGGTGCGCGGGTCTGGGGCGAGCGAGATACCGGCCAGGTTTTTCTCCACGACGGGCACCGTATATAACGTGCCGCCCGGGTAGAGCCGGTACTGGGAGACTGTCCCGGGATGCGCCCAGCCGCTAAGCGTTGTGGATGCGCCATCGTAGATAAGGGCGCCGAGGTAGGTGGTTACCGCCATGCGATTATCTGCGGAGGTACCGGAACCCGACTGCAAGTAAACGGGCCCAGTCAGCGGCCGGTAGTCGGGCATGCCGCCGAGCCGCATTGAATCCAAATCCGTCAGATAGCGAGTGCGGGCCATGGTGTCTGAAGGGTACTTATTGGCTATTTCGAGCGCACCACGTACGAGCACTTTGCCCCGCACTTGGCAAGGAATCTCCAAGAGGAACTTATTTTTTTCCGTCTGGTACACAGTGTACTGGAGCATGGTGGGCCAGTCTGCGGGTTGCGCCGAAAGCGCCTTGGGCACCAATTTCACCACGGCCTCAGCCTGCCAGGTGGCGGTGGTGCCCAGGGCGGGATCAGAGGCCGTACCTGTCGCCCGCACCGTCACGCGGTAAGGCCACTCGGACATGTCGCCGGCGCCGGACTCAAGTGCGGCGTCTCCCTGCGCCCACGAAACCGTGTACTCTTGGGTACTGGAGAGCTGCCCCGCGTGCGAGGTGCCCACGCCGGGCCAAGCGTTCTCATGCATTTTTCGCAGACCCACTGCCAGACCAACAAGAGCTGCCTGGCGAGCGGCGTCTCGCAACTGGCTGTTGATCTGGATCTGGGCCCCCACCGTCTGGCTGCGCAACACTGCATAGGACGCGGCCAGGGTGATGCCCATCACACCTAGTACCAAGATCACGGTCATTCCGCGGCGGCGAAGCGGCATCTCAGCGACTCAACTGGTAAACGACGGACTGAACCAGCAAGCGAGGACGTTTGGTCGACGTAGCGCAAGCGTCCCGCCGTAGCACAAGCGTCTCGCTTGTGCGGATGTGCCGGACGTGTTCGCACTGCCTGAGCAAGCGGGGACGCTTGCTCTACGTAGCACAGGCAGCCCGCCGTAGCACAAGCG
>FWPU01008012.1_pt1 | contig 18537 bp, 15 predicted proteins | sample 2228361 | NCBI WGS metagenome assembly FWPU01 (sample SAMEA103939777, study PRJEB20133) | metagenome
ATCCCGGGTGAACCGGTCTGAGGCGGGCTCGCGCTGCTCGTCCGCGGCGCGGACGGAGCCGAGGAGGCCGCCTGTGGCATCCCGGGCGAGCCAGTCTGAGGCAGGCTCGCGCTGCTCGTCCGCGGCGCCGACGGAGCGGACGAGGCGGGCCGCGGCATCCCGGGCGAGACAGTCTGAGGTGGGGGCGGGCTGCTCATTGCCTGCATCGGCGGAGCCGGCGTGGCCGGCCGCTGTGGCACCACCGGCGGTACGACCTGCGGCGGAGCAACGGGCCTCGCCACCGCGGGCTGACCCGGAGTGGGCCTGGGCGCCACCACCGGAGGCGCCGGACGCGCGCCGGCGGGCGGCTGTGCCGGCGCGACGCGCGGGGCAGAGACGGGCGGGCCGGGCACGCCGGGCTTCGGCGGATTGCCCGGGGGCTTGCCCGAGCCGCTGTCGGGAGGAGAGGCCATCGCACCCGTCTATACCGCCCCTACACCACCGCGGGGAGGTTGTCGTGCCCCGCGAGCTGCATCGACCGGTTGGCCTCGATGGACTTCTGGATGTCGGCCTCCGACAGGCCCGACGACAGGCTGATGGTGGTCGATGCCTTCTGTCCCGTCTCCAGGTCCGCCGCCGAGACGTTGACGATGCCGTTGGTGTCGATCTCGAACGTCACCTCGATCTTCACCTCGCCGCGGTAGCCGATGCGGAAGCCGGAGAACTCGAACTCGCCGAGCAGCTCGCACTCGTCGGCCTTGTTCGACTCGCCCTGGTAGACGCGAATCTTCACGCGGTCCTGCCCGTCGCGAGAGGTGGTGAAGGTCTTCGAGCGATCGACCGGCACCGGCGTGTTCTTCTCGATGATGCGCTCGGTATAGCCGCCCACCGTGCCGATGCGCAGAGACAACGGGGTGACGTCGACGAGGAACGTCTCGGTGTTGGCGTCGAGCAGGGCGTTGGCCTGCAGCGCCGCTCCCATGGCCACGACCTGGTCGGGGTTGATGCCCTCGAGCGGGTCCTTCTGGAAGTAGTGGCGCACCGAGTTCCTGATGATCGGCAGCCGCGTGGGGCCGCCGACCAGGATGACCGCGTCGACGTCGGCGGCGGTCATGCGCGCCGACTGCAGCGCCTCGTCGCAGACCTTGAACGTGCGCTGCACCAGGTCCATCACCATCTTGTTGAACTGCTCCTGCGTCAGGGTCTGCCGCAGGTCGAGCACGTTGCCCGCGGTGTCCTGGCAGATGCCCTCGCAGACGATCTGGGCCGCTCCGTTCTGGCCGACCTCGATCTTCGCCTTCTCCGCCGCGTCCTTGAGCATCTGCAGGCAGTACTTGTTCTGCCTCAAGTCGAGCCCGGTGCGGGCGAGGAAGTCGTCGGCCAGCCAGGTCATGATGCGGTCGTCGAAGTCGTCGCCGCCCAGGTACGTGTCGCCGGCGGTGGCCAGTACCTCGAAGACGTCCTTGCCGATCTCCAGGATGGAGACGTCGAATGTGCCGCCGCCGAGGTCGTAGACGACCACGCGCTGGTTGACGTCGCGGCCGAACCCGTACGAGAGCGCCGCCGCGGTGGGCTCGTTCAAGATGCGCAGCACCTCGAGCCCGGCGATGCGCCCCGCGTCCTTCGTCGCCTGCCGCTGGTTGTCGTTGAAGTACGCCGGAACGGTGATCACCGCCTTGCTCACCTCGCGGCCCAAATACGTCTCGGCCACCGCCTTGAGCTCCTTGAGGACGAGCGCGGAAATCTCCGGCAGCGAGTACGTCTGCTCGCGCACCTGGATGCGCACCGAGTTGTTGGGCCCCTCGACGATGCGGTAGGGCATCACCGCCTGCGCCTTCTTCACTTCGTCGGAAAAGTAGTACCGGCCGATCAGGCGCTTCGCCGAGTACACCGTGCACTCGGCGTTGGTGATGATGTTCTTCTTCGCCGCGTTGCCCACCAGCACCGTGCCGTCGTCGAGGAACGACACCACCGACGCGTGCACCATCTCGCCCCACTCGTTGGGGATGACCGTCGGCTGGCCGTCCTGCACGATGGCCACGCACGAATAGGAGGTGCCCAGGTCGATGCCGATGGCGATGTCGTCGGCCATGCGCTCTCCCGCGAAAAGTCGAGGAATGACGCGAATTTACGACGCAGTCGGATCTTAGACAGGCCCTCGTCGGCGTGTCAAACTTCCCGAGGCCAAACCCTCAGTGAATTCCACGGCTTAGGGCGCCAGGAAGGCAACCGGGGGCCGGCTGGTTGGGAACGTGGAAGCTGCCATCATTATAGAAGAGCAAGAGGGTACGCGCCGTGTCCAAGGTCCTCGCGCTGTTCACGTCGGATCCCAACCTCATACGCTGCGAGCTCGACCGGCTGAAGGAGCACGTGGCGCTCGACAAGGGCGGCGCTTCCAACGCCGTCGGCATGGGCAGCTACGCCCAGGACGAGGTGCTGCTCCAGCGGCACCCGTCGGACGTGGATCCGAAGCAACTCTCCGAGGTGTGGAGCGGCCCCGAGTCGGACGCGTTCATCTACCACGCGCGGACGTTGCCGGTCGGGCTGTCGCTCGAGGAGAACACGCAGCCGTTCCGCTTCCGCCGTTGGTTGTTCGCGCACCTGGGGCAGCTCAACGGCTTCGCGGCGATGCGCACGAAGCTGCTCTCGTCGCTGCCCGAGTTCTTGCGGCGGCAGATCCGCGGCGACACCGACAGCGAGGCCATCTTCGCCCTGTTCCTCAAGCAGCTCCGCGACACCGGGCGCACCGAGGATCCGCACCTCGAGGGAGGTCTGGCCGCGCAGCTCCTCGGCAAGACGGTGCGCGCGCTCGAGCAGATGGCCACCGAGTCGGGCGTCACCGGCCGCTCGGTGTTGAGCTTCGTGGCCACCAACGGGCGGCTGCTCGCGGCCACGCGCTACGGCCCCGAGCCGCTCTACTACACGCTGCTCGAGGGCGTGGACCGCTGCGAGCGATGCGGCATCGGCGCCAGCACCCCCGACACGCAGCCGCTCGTGCGCGAGCACCGCCGCCGCCGCACCGTCGTCATCGCCTCGCACGTCGCGAAGAACGGGTGGATCGAGCTGCCCAATGGCAGTGCGCTGGCGGTCGACAGAAGCCTGAACGTGCAGACGCTCCCGATCTAGGGCGGCACTGCGCTAGCGGCCGTAGAAGCTCGCCTCGAGCACCATCACTCCGAGGTTGCAGAAGGCGTGGAAGAGGGCCGCGCCGATGACGCTGCCCGTCTTCTCGCGCATCCACCCGAACAACAGCGCGGGGAAGAAGACGCCGAGCCTCCACACCTCGAAGATGGCCAGATGTCCCAGGGCGAAGAGCACCTGGGTGAGCCAGAACGCCCGGCCGAGCCGCGCTCCGAAGAAGAGCCGGCCCTCCGGCCACGCGTCGCGGAGCCTTTGCTGAACGAAGCCGCGGTAGAAGAACTCCTCGGGCAGCGCCACCACGAAGAGCTGGTCGACCACCCACTCGCCGAACCGATCCGGCAGCCGGAGCTCGAAGCGCCACTCGCCGCTGTACGGCGCGAGCAGCCGGGCCCACTCTCGAGGCAGATGCGAAAGCAGCTCGGCGAAGGCCACGTAGCCGGCGATGAAGAGCGGGAAGACGGTGGCCACCATCAGCCCGAAGAGCCGCAGGTCGTCCTTCCACCGCCGGAAGGTGACGCCGTAGTCGCGGTAGTCCTCGTTGCGCCGGCGCATCGCCCACAGGGGCAGGTAGAGGAAGCCCACCGTGGCCACCACCTTCGCGTACGGCCTGACCGTCACCCACGCCACCACGATGGCCGCGAAGCACAGCCCCCACAGAAGCAGCGCCTCCTGCACCGCCGACAGCCGCGCGATGAAGGCGGTTCGTCTCACGGCGATGCCTCGAGAGCGGTCTGGGCCTGAAGGTGGGCCTTCACCGCGCCGATGGGCAGGGCCTTCGAGCCCGACCCGCGTCGCTGCACCGAGATGGCCACCAGCTTCCCCGAGGCGTCGAACAACGGGCTCCCCGGCGGGAGCGGCAGATCGGTTTCGAAGAACGGGGCCTGTCCGCCCGGTGCGACGGTCACGCGGCCGGCGAGCGGCGAGAGCGCGCCCTTGCTCGTGAGGCGAATGCCGACCAGCCACTCGCCTTTCGCCGGCGGCCGATTGAGCCGGACCGGAGCGGCCCGCATCGCGCCCGCATCGGCCAGTTGCAGCACCGCCACCTGGAGGCGGGCGTCGGCGCTGACGACCTTCGCCGAAAGCTCGCGATCGCCCACCGTCACCTTCGCCTCCGTGAGGCCGACGTAACTCACCGAGGTGACGATGTGGCCGTCCGCTCCCACCACCACGCCGGCGCCCTTCCTCCCCTGGCCGGTCACCGTCACCACGCTCTCGCGGTTGCGCTCGAACGCCTTGCGCAGCGCCGCGTCCGTCGGCCGCCCGGCCAGCACCAGCAACAGAAGCGGCCACATCGCCAGCGGCGAGATCATCGCTTACCTAGCGCCGGGAGGACTTGACCGCGGCGACGAAACGATCCGCCGGGAGCGTGTTCAAAACGTCGCGCTTTCGGGCCCAGCCCTTGCGGGCGGTGCCCACGGCGAAGCGGAGGTGCCAGGCGAGCTCGTGCACCGAGTGGGCGTCGGTCGAGACGGTGAGCTTGAGCCCGCGCCTTGTCGCCATGCGCACGTGCTCGGGTTTGAAGTCGAGCCGCTCGGGGTTGCCGTTGACCTCGATGGCCACGCCCTTCTCGGCGGCCTTGTCGAGAATCGGCTCGAGGCGCAGCGGGGCCGGCTCTCGCTTGTGGATCAGCCGGCCGGTCGGGTGGCCCCAGACGTGGAAGTGGGGGTTGTCGAAGGCCTTGAGCACGCGGGCGGTCATGCCGGCCTCGTCGAGCCCGTGCCGGGTGTGGATGGAGCCGATGACGATGTCGAAGCGCTCGAGAATGCGGTCGGGGTAGTCGAGCGAGCCGTCCTCGAGAATGTCGCTCTCGATGCCGCGGAGCAGCTTGACGCCCTTCACCTTCTCCTGCACGGCGGCGATCTCGTCCCACTGGCGCTCGAGGTCGTCCTCCTTGAGCCCGCCGGCGTAGGACGCGGTCTGGCTGTGGTCGGTGATGGTGAGATAGCGCAGGCCCAGCGCCTCGGCCGCGCGCGCCATCTCCTCGAGCGAATTCTTCCCGTCGGACCAGGTGGTGTGCGCGTGAACGTTGCCGGCGATGTCGGCGGCGGTGACCAGGTCCTCGGGCAGCTCGCCGGCGAGCGCCGATTCGACCTCGCCCCAGTCCTCGCGCAGCTCGGGCGGCACGTACTGCATGCCGAGCAGCCGGTAGAGATCGGCCTCGTCGCGCACCGGCAGCTTCTCGTCGCCGCGGTGCACGCCCCACTCGGAGATCTTCAAGCCCTTCTCGTGCGCCAGATTCCGCAGGCGGATGTGGTGCGCCTTCGAGCCGGTGAACTGATGGAGCGCGGTGGCGAAATCCTCGTCGGGGAGGACGCGCAGATCGACCTGGAGATCGTGGTCGACCAGGCGCACCGAGCATTTCGAGTCGCCCGCGGCGAGCACCTCGCGCACCTTGGGGTGAGCCTTGAAGGCGTCAAAGACCGGCGTCGGGTCGGGGGCGGAGGCGATGAGGTCGACGTCGGCGACGGTTTCGCAGAAGCGGCGGACGCTCCCGCCGAGGCCGACGCGCTGCACGCCCGGCGCTGCCCTGACGTGCTCGAGCAGCGATTCCGCCACAGCCAGCACGTCGCCCAACCGCTTGCGGCCGCTCCCCACCGTGCGGCGGTAGAGGGCGATGCCCCCCAGCAGCTTTTCCTCGGTCTTCGGGCCGAAGCCCTTCAAGTTGCGCAGCTTGCCCTCGCGGCAGGCCCGCTCGAGCGCGTCGACGTCGCCGATTCTGAGCTCCTTCCACAGCACCTGCGCCTTCTTCGGCCCCAGGTCCGGCACCTTCACCATCTCGAGCACGCCGGGCGGGTACTCGGCCTTCAGGTTCTCGTAATAGGCGAGGCGGCCGGTGGTGACGAGCTCGGTGATCTTCTCGGCGATGGCCTGGCCGATGCCCGAAAGCTCGGTCAGCGTGCCCGCGCGCACGCGCTCGCCCAGATCGTCGGTGAGCCCGGCGATCCGGTCCGCGGCGATGTCGTACGCGCGGCTCTTGAAGGCGTTCTCGCCCTTGAGCTGGAGCAAGAGCGACAGCTCGCGCAGGACCTGCACCACCTTCTGCTTGTCGTCGGGGAGCATCGTCACACCGTTGGTACGGTCTACCGCCGCCGGGCCCGAAGCGCCACACCGCGCGGGTACACTGGGCGGCGATGCACCGCTTCGCCCTCCTGCTCGCCCTGTCGGCGTGTGTTCCGGCGCCGCCTCCGCCCCACTTGCTGTACGACGTCGATCCGCAGAGCCTCGACAACCCGTTCCCGGACGTGCGGCTTCTGACCGACTCGGGCCTGTCGATGCGGCCCGACTGGTACCGGCCGTTCTTGATGCAGAAGGCCCAGACGCAAAGGGTGCGCGAGTTCCTCCGCGCGTACGGCGAGAGCGCCGCCAGCATTCGCGGCGTGGGCAACTTCGGCCCGACGCTGTTGCGCCCGTCCGAGCCGGTCGAGCCGTCGTCGGTGAAGGGCACGGTGTCGCGGCTGGTGAAGGTGGGCGACGGCTACGAGGTGCTCGAGCCCGACGTGAAGGTCGAGCACGCGCGCGATTCGCTGGTGGGCACCGGCAAGGAGGACGCGGAGATTCCCGAGTTCCTCGTGGCGCGGCCGTCGGTACCGTTGCCCGAGGGTGCGGAAGGCCTGCTCGTCGTGCGCCGCGGAATGGTGACCCGCGCGGGCGAGATGCTGGGGCGTTCACCCGCGTTCGAGCGAGAGCCCCAAAGCGCGGCGCTGATCCGCGAGGCGGCGCGGGCGCTGTCGATTGCCGAGCGCGACGTGCTGCTCGTGCTGAAGCTCCGCGGCGAGATGGCGAGCACGACGTTCGAGCACCTGGCGCAGTGGACGGTCGAGCGGCAGCGGCCTTCGTACCGCATTCCCGCCAAGGCCATCGTGCCCTCGGGCAACGGCTCGGCGCAGAAGCCGGTCGGCGTGTGGAGCCGAGGCGAGGCAGACTGGCCGTCGATGCTCAACTGGCTGGAGAAGCGCTCGTGGAGCCGGCCGGCCGATGCGGTGGGGAAGGTGGTGATCGGCTCGTTCACCGCCAAGGACCTGCGGCAGGCCGGCGCGTGGAATCCCACCTGGGTGGAGTCGCCCGAGCTGGCGCCGGACGTCGAGCTCGAGCTCGTGCTCACCGTGCCCGACGGCCCCAGACCCGCCGGCGGCTGGCCGGTGATCATCGGCGGGCACGGCATGGCGGGCCGCAACACGCTCGAATTCGGAGACCCGGACAGCTTCTGCGGCGACGTGGCGCAGCTCTTGGCACGCGAGGGCATGGCCTGCCTGGGCATCGACGCTCCGCACCACGGCCACCGGGGCAACGAGCTCGACTTCTTCGCCGTCGAGAACCTCACGCACGCGCGCGACAACTTCCGCCAGATGGCCTTCGACCAGATGCAGCTCTCGCAAGTGGCGTCGGCGCTCGACATCGACGCGGACGGCGTGCCCGATTTCGGGCCCATCGGCTACTTCGGCAATTCGCTCGGCGGCATCATGGGAGCCACGTTCATCCGCTACGACCCGCGGGCGCGCTTCGCGGTGCTGAACGTGCCGGGGGGCGGGCTGGCGAACATTCTGGTGTCGGAAGCCATCCGCGATCAGGTTGGCCTGCTGCTGGTCGCCAAGACCGGCATCGCGTTCCAGTCGGTGGAGTACTACGCGTCGTTCCCGTTCTTCCGCGTGGTGGCGCAGCTCTTCATGGAGACGGCCGACCCGGTGAACCTGGCGCGCGACTTCCCCACCGACCGGGCGGTGCTCATCCAGGAAGGCGTCGGCGACGTCACCGTTCCCAACTTCACGACCGAGGACCTGGCGCGCGCGATGGGCATCGAGGCGGCGGACAAGCCACTCTCCGGCGGGCCGATTCGCGCCCTGTTCCGCGCCGATCCCGCCAGGTACCTTCCTCCGAGTCGTGCTTCGGGGTTCAATGGGCACGACATCTTCTGGGTGACGGAGGCCGAGCCGCTGAGGAGGCAGGCGGTGCGCTTCCTCTCGAGCAGGGGCACGGAGTTCATCGTTGAGTGAGCGACGCATCAGGCTGGGGCCCGCCAACTTCAGGGAAGGGGAGATGCGCGGTTTCCAGATCGGCCGGCGCAACGTCGTGGTGGCGTTGATCGACGGCCGCTACAAGGCGCTCGACGACTGGTGCAACCACGCCGGGTGCCTGCTCTCGGGCGGGCGCATCGAGAAGAACCTCGTCGTCTGTCCGTGCCACGAGGTCGGCTTCGACTGGGACACGGGCAAGAACGTCACCTCGCCGGGCGTCTGCGACGACCAACCGGCGTACCGCATCACCGTCGAAGGAGGCCACCTCGTCCTCGAGGGGTTCGAGCTCTGATGGCACACGAAGGACACGACCATTCGCACGGGCACGGGCACGGCCACCGCCACGCGCACGACCACGACCACCATCACGAGCAATACGGCTCCGCCGCGGCAGAGGAGCACAAGGCGCATGCGCCATCGAGCGTGGCCGCGTTCGTGGTGACCTGCTCGGACAGCCGTGACGAGAAGCGCGACGAGTCGGGGCGCGCCATCCGCGAGCGGCTCGAGGGCGCCGGACACTCGGTGTGCGGCTACCGCGTCATCCGCGACGAGCCCGAGGCGATTCGCGCCTCGCTCGACGAGGCCGCCGCCGCCGGAGCGCGCGCCGTGGTGTTCAACGGAGGCACCGGCATCGGCCGGCGCGACTGCACGATCGAGACGTTGCGGCCGTTGTTCGAGAAGGAGCTCCCCGGGTTCGGCGAGCTGTTCCGTGCCCTGTCGTTCCAGCAGATCGGCAGCCCGGCGATGATGTCGCGCGCCGCGGCCGGGACGATTCGGGGGATGGTGGTGTTCGCGCTCCCGGGCTCGCCGCACGCGGTTCGGCTGGCGATGGACCGGCTCATCCTCCCCGAGCTCGGCCACGCCGTCCGCGAGCTGACCCGGTAGCGCCGCCGCCCGGACGCGCCGCCGCAGGGACGGGAACGGGCGTCGCTTCGACGCATCTTCGCGGCGGCTCGGCCTTCTGCCGCCGGAGCGGCAGGCTCGATCCGGTGCGCCCATCGCGCGCTCTCGTAGGATTCTCCTCATGCGGCGGCGAACAGTCGGCCTGTCCGAGCGGGGTGCCGCGGCGCTGAAGCCGCGTCTCGAGGCGTTCCTGGCCACCGCTCCAGTCGAAGCACGCCTGCCGTTCGACCCCGTCGCGCTGCCTCGCCGCTATTCCGACCCGGCGGACGTGGAGGTGGTCGCCTTGCTCTCCGCTTCTGTGGCCTACGGGCGGGCGGATCTCTTCAAGCCCCGGCTCGAGCGCTTGCTCGAATCGATGGGGCCCTCGCCGGCCGCGTTCGTCCGCTCGCTCGACGTCGCAAGAGCGCGAGCTCTGCTCTCCGGCTTCGTCTATCGCTTCAACGTCGGCGCCGACCTGGCGGTGTTGCTGCTCGGTACGGGATCGGTGATGAGAACGCACGGCGGGCTCGAGGCCGTATTCGTCGAGCAGCTCGAGAATGCCGGCACGCTCCACGGAGCGCTCTCCGGCTTCACGCACGCCATCCGCGAAGCGGCGCCCATGCCCGAGATCCGCCGCGCGCTGGGCCCCGTCCGCGGGCTCGATCATCTGCTCCCATCGCCGCTCGGGCCCGGAGCCGCCAAGCGCCTCAACCTCTTCCTCCGCTGGATGGTGCGCGGCCCCGACGGCGTCGACTTCGGGCTCTGGAAACGGGTGCCCACGTCGCTCTTGCTCATCCCGCTCGATACGCACATCGGCCGCATCGCGCGGCGGCTGGGGCTGACCACGCGGAAGGATCTGTCGTGGAAGACCGCGGAGGAGATCACCGCGTCACTGCGCCGGCTCGATCCGGTCGACCCGGTGCGCTTCGACTTCGCGCTGTGCCACTACGGCATGAGCGGTGTGTGCCCGGTGCGTCCGGTGCGGCAGCACTGTGCGCAGTGCCTCTTGCGGCCCGTCTGCAGGGTGGGGCGGAGGGTGGCTCCGGCCGGGCCCGCGACGCGGTCTGGCGGGGCCTTGTAGGGCCGTTCGTCAGCCGGCCGTTCCGCGCGCGTCCTCTGCCGCAACTGCTCGCGCTCTGGTAAGGGACGGCCCCGATGGCTTTCGACGCGGTGTTGGGACAGTCGCGCGCGCTCGACGCGCTCAAATCGGCCCTGAAGAGCGGCTCGGTGCACCACGCCTGGCTGTTCGGCGGGCCCGAGGGCGTGGGCAAGGAGCTCACCGCCGCCGCGTTCGCGCAGGCGCTCACCTGCCCGGCTCTCCCCGACGAAGGCTGCGGCGCGTGCGCGAGCTGCCGCCGCGTGCAGAGCCGAAACCACCCCGACGTCACGTGGGTGCTCCCCGAGGACGAAGCCGTCGCTCGGGGCTGGGCCGCGCGCGCGGACTTCGATCACACCCCCTCGCGCGACATCCGCGTCGAGCAGATCCGCTCGCTGCAGGAGCGGTTGGCCTACCGCCCGCTCGAGGCGAAACGGAAGGTGGCGGTGCTGCTCTCGGCACAGGCGATGAACCAGCAGGCGCAGAACGCCTTCCTCAAGACGCTCGAGGAGCCGCCCGCCGACACGGTGCTGGTGCTGGTCGCCTCCTCGCCCGACAAGTTGTTGCCCACCATCCGCAGCCGGTGCACCAAGGCGCACTTCGGGCCGCTCCCTTCGGCGCTCATCGCCGAGCGGGTCAAGGCCGCGCGCAAGGTCGACGACGCCACCGCGCACCTTCTGGCGATGCTCGCCGCGGGCAGCCTGTCGCGCGCGCTCGCGCTCGATGTCGATGGCCTCGAGCGCCGCAAGGAGGTCGTCGAGCGCTTCGAGTCGCTGGGCCGCGACGACGCACGGGCGTGGCTTCGGTTCGCGGAGGACTACGGGGGTTCGCGCGAAGATGCCGAACGGTGCCTGGCCATTCTGTCGTTGTGGACGCGGGATCTCGCCGCAATCCGGGCCGGTGCCGACGACATCGTCAATCGCGATCTACGCGAGATCGCGGCGAGGGCGGCAGCGGCGGCCGGCGACGGTGCGCTCCACCGGAGGCAGCTCCTCATCGCCGAGGCCGCCAACGCGGTGACGTCGCGCAACGGCAGCCCGCGGCTCCAGCTCGAGCGAATGCTCGTCGAGCTGCACGGCAGCCTGGTCAAAGCGGGCGCTGCGTGGTGAAAGGGGCCGACCGGTGAGCGACGAGCTGAAGCGAGTGCTCGAGGAGATCGACCGCGGCGAGCGGGTGGGCCTCTACCTGCTCTGGGGCGAGGAGCTGCTCGTGCGCAAGGCGGCCGAGGAGCTGGTGAAGCGGCTGGTCCCCGACGATGCCCGCGGGCTGTCGTACGCGGTGCTCGACGGGGCCTCTCCGCGCGAGCTGGCGCAGGAGCTGGCCACGCTGCCGCTCTTCCCCGGGCCGAAGGTGGTGCTGACGCGCGACCCCGAGTTCCTCGTTCCGAAGAAGGGCCGGACCGACGCCCTCGGCAAGTCGCGCGACGCGTGGAAGGCGGGGCGCCGCAAGGAGGCTGCGCGGCGCTTTCTGGCCCTGGCCGCACGCGCCGGGTGGTCGCATCAGGACCTCGACAAGTGCGCCTCGCTGAAGGCATGGGAACGCGAGCTCGGCGTCTCGCTCGGCGAGGCCGACGCGGCCTTCCTCGGGGAGATCTGCGCCTTCATCGCCGACGAGGGCATCACCGCGCCCGAGAGCGACGAGAGCGCGCTGCTCTCGCTCTACGAGAAGGGGCTCCCCGAGGGCCATGCGCTGGTGGTGGCGGCCACCGACCTCGATCCCAAGAGCGCGCTGGTGCGCCTGGCCCAGAAGAAGGGCCGCGTCATCGAACGCAAGGTCGCCCAGAAGCTCGACAAGCTCGACGTGAGCGAGCTGGTCCGCGACACGCTCGCGCCGTACCGCAAGAAGATCGCCCCGTCCGCGGTCGACGCGCTGAAGGATCGGTGCGGCGGCAACCTGCGCCTGCTCGAGTCCGAGCTCGAGAAGCTGGCGCAGTACGTCGACGGGCCGAGCATCACCGAAGCCGATGTCGCGCTTTTGGTGGGACGGGCGCGCGAGGAGGAGTTCCTCGAGCTCTCGGAGGCGTTGCACAAGCGCGACCTTCCGGCGGCGCTTGAGTACGTCGACGAGGCGCTGTCGCAGGGAGCCGCCCCGCTGGCCATCCTGGGAGCGGTCGCCTCCATCGTGCGTACGCTTCTGGCCAACCACGAGCGGCTGAGGCACCTCTCGGGCGGCCGGCCGCCGCGCTCGTACGAGGACTTCCAGTCTCGTGTGTTTCCGAAGATCGAGGCCGAGGCCAAGGCGGCAAAGCAGAAGGTGCCGCACCCGTACGCCGCCTTCATGGGCATGAAGGCCGCATCGAGCTACTCGCGCGAGGAGCTGCTCGGAGCGCTGGCGAGCTGCGCCGAGGCCGATCTGGCGCTGAAGTTGGGGGGAGGGCGCCTGGTGCTCGAGCGCCTGATGTGGACCGTCTGTGGCGTGGCCGCTCCGTGGGACTCGGGCATGGCCACCATCCGAAAGGAGTGGGAGCGCTGACATGAAGACGCTCATCACCGCGGCGCTGCCGTACGCGAACGGGCCGATCCACCTCGGCCACATGGTCGAGTACGTGCAGACCGACATCTACGTGCGTTTCCTCAAGAGCTGCGGCGAAGATGTCGTCTTCTTCTGCGCCGACGACACGCACGGCACGCCCATCGAGCTGAACGCGCGCAAGATGGGCCAGACGCCCGAGCAGTTCGTCGCGCGTTTCTTCGAAGAGCACCAGCGCGACTTCGCCGACTTCGACGTGAAGTTCGACTACTTCTGGTCCACGAATTCGCCGGAGAACCGCCGCTACGCCGAGCTCATCTACGGCCGGCTCAAGGAGGCCGGGGACATCGACCGGCGCGACGTCGAGCAGTTCTACTGCGAGAAGGACGCGCGCTTTCTGCCCGACCGGTTCATCCGCGGCACCTGCCCGTTCTGCAAGACCCCCGACCAGTACGGGGACGTCTGCGAGAAGTGCCTGCGCACGTACTCGCCGACGGATCTGCTCGAGCCTGCTTGCGCGCTTTGCGGCACTCCGCCGGTACGCAAGAAGTCGCCCCACCTCTTCTTCCGGCTCTCGCGTCACGCCGACTTCTTGAAGGAGCAGATTCGCCGGCCGGAATTCTTGCACCCGGGTCTGGCCGCGCAGCTCGGCCAGTTCTTCGAGAAGGGCCTCGCCGACTGGGACATCAGCCGCGACGGGCCGTACTTCGGCTTTCCCATCCCGGGGGAGACGAACAAGTTCTTCTACGTCTGGCTCGACGCTCCCATCGGCTACATCGCCACCACCGAGAAGTGGGCGTCGGCGACGGGCCGGGCGAAGAGCGCGCTGGACTACTGGGGAGCCGACGCCGACAGCCGCATCATCCACTTCATCGGCAAGGACATCGTCTACTTCCACGCGCTGTTCTGGCCCGCGGTGCTCAAGGTCGCCGGCCTGCGCCTGCCGAGCCGCCTCCAGGTGCACGGCCACCTCACGGTGAACGGCGAGAAGATGTCGAAGACGCGCGGCACGTTCATCAACGCGCGCCCGTACCTCGACGTGCTCGACCCCAGCTACCTCCGGTACTTCTACGCGGCGAATCTGGGCGCCGGGCCCGAGGACCTCGACCTGAACCTCACCGACTTCCGGTTGCGCGTGAACGGCGAGCTGGTCAACAACATCGGCAACCTCGCCAACCGCACGCTGTCGCTGCTCGCGGGACCACTCGGCGGAAAGCTCGCGCCCGCCGAAGACGGACCCGGCCGCGCGCTGGTCACCAATGCCCTGGCCCGGGTGAAGACGGTGCGCAACGCCTTCGCCCACTGCGACTACCGCGGCGCGGTGAAGGTCATCTGCGAGATCTCCCAGTCCGCCAACCAGTTCCTCACCGAGCAGGAGCCCTGGAAGCGGCTGAAGACCGACCCGGAGCAGGCGAGGCGGGATCTCTCGGATGCCGCCGAGGTGGCGTACATCGTCGGCGGCCTGCTCGAGCCGGTGGTGCCGCGCGTGTCGAAGAAGCTGTTCGAGCAGATCGGCGCTTTGCCGTCGACGTTCGCGTCGCTGAAGGAGGCGCAGTACCCGCTGCTCGATCGCTCGCGGCCGGTCGGCAGGCCCGAGCCGCTCATCGCCCGGCTCGAGGAGGCGCAGGTGAGCAAGATTCTCCAGCCACCCGAGCAGCCCAAACAGGCCCGCCCGGCCGCTGTTGCGCCGGCCGCCGCATCCGAGGAAATCGACTACGCCGATTTCGCCCGGGTGCAGCTCAAGGTCGGGAAGATCCTCGCCGCCGAGCGCGTGATGAAGGCCGACAAGCTGCTCAAGCTCTCGGTCGACGTGGGGGAGGGCAGTCCGCGCACCATCGTGGCGGGCATCGCCGAGGCCTACCCCGAGCCAGACGAGCTCGTGGGCCGGAACGTGGTGGTGGTGGCGAACCTGAAGGCGAAGGCGCTGCGCGGCATCGAGTCGAAGGGCATGCTTCTGGCGGCGGGCCCCGGGGGCAAAGAGCTCGCGCTCGTCGACCCGGGCCCGATGGCGCCGGGGACCGAGGTGAAATGATTCCTCCGGGGAGCGCTGTTGAGGGTGGTTCCACCTTGACCGACTGGCGACTCGAGCGCGACCGCGCGCTGTTTCAGATCGAGCACGAGAAGCGGCCCGACGTGCGCGCCGAGGCGGCATTCCACCTGTGCGAGCTGGCCTCGGTCGTCGAGCGCGCGGCCGAGCTGGCGCCGGCGGTGGCGCTCCTTCTGGCCGACGGGCAGGACGAGGTGCGGTGCGCGGGAGTGGCGCTGGCGGCCATGACGCTCCCTGGGGAAAAGGCGCGGCCCATCCTCGTGCGTCACCTCGCCGATCCGGCGGTTCGGGTGCGCGTCGAGGCGGCCGGACAGCTCGCGGATCTCGCCGAGCCGACGACCCGCGGAGCGCTCGCCGAGGCGATGCAGGACGAGTCGTTCGCGGTGCGGTTCGAGGCGGCGTGTGGCATGGCGGCGCTCAAGCACAGCGCCGGGCTCGAGGTGCTCATCGAAGCGCTCGATCACGTCGAGCTCCGTTTCCGCGCCCTGGGAGCGCTGGCCGAGCTGGGCAACCCCGACGCGGTGCCCGCGGTGAAGCGGCTGTTCAAGCGGTGGCTGTTGCCGGCGTTCGACCGCACGCAGGCCGCCGGTGTGCTGGCCCGGTTCGGCGATCCCGACGGCATCGCGTACCTTCACAAGCGCACCCGCCGCCGCTGGGGATTGGACCGGCCCATGGCGGTCGAGCTGCTCGGCGAGGTGAAGGCGCCCGGCGCGTTCGAGCGGCTGGTGGAGATCCTCGACGACCCGAGCGATCGGTCGCGTGGGGCCGCCGCGCGCGGGTTGGGCCGGCTGGGCGATTCGCGCGCCACCGAGCGGTTGGCGAAGTGGCTCGACGACGGCTCCACGACGGACGAGCTCCTGCTCGACCTCGCCGAGGGGTTGTGCCTGTTGGGCACGGCGGAAGCCCGTGGACACGTCGAGCGGCTGGCGGCGGCGGCAGCGGGCGAGCTCCGGGCGGAGCTGAAAAGCCTGCTGTCCGACTTCGCCTCGGGCGAGCGGGCCGCCGGCGCGCAATGAGGCCCGATGATCCTGATCGACGCGCACTGTCACCTCGAGCGGGGCGACTTCGGCGACGGGGCCGAGGTCGTCGCGCGCGCGAAGGCCGCCGGGCTGGTGCACGCGAGCGTCGTCGGCCCGTTCCACGCGCCGGGAGACTTCGGGCAGGCGCTCGAGGTCGCGGCGGCGCACCGCGAATTCTTGACGCCGACCATGGGCATTCACCCGCACGAGGCGGCGAGGGCGACCAGGGCCGACTTCGAGACGCTCGAGCGGCTGTGCGCGCGCGACGACGTGGCGGCGGTCGGCGAGGCCGGGCTCGACTTCCATTACGACCACTCGCCGCGGCCGGTGCAGGAGCAAGTCTTCCGCCAGCAGTGCGCGCTGGCCAGGCGCCTCGGCAAGCCGCTGGTGGTCCACGTGCGCGATGCCCACGAGGACTGCGCCCGCATCATTCGCGAGGAGGGAGTGCGGCGCGGGCAGATCCATTGCTTCACCGGCGACACCGACGCGGCTCGCCGCTACCTCGACCTCGGGTTCCACCTCTCCATCTCCGGCATCGTCACGTACAAGAAGACCGAGGCGCTGCAGGCGGCGGTCGCCTTCGCGCCGATGGATCGGCTGCTGGTCGAGACCGACAGCCCTTTTCTGGCGCCCGTGCCCCACCGGGGCAAGAAGAACGAGCCGCGGCTCGTCGCCGAGGTGGCCCGGAAGGTCGCCGAGCTGAAGGGCCTTGCGCCCGAGGCGGTCGCGCTCCAGACATCGCGCAACGCCCGCGAGCTGTTCGGGCTCGAGGTGGCGCTGCCTCCGTGAGCGAGGTTCAACCGCCGGGAGAGGGAGCGGGAGCGGGAGCGTTGGCGGGAGGGCACTACGTGCTCTGGGCACGCTCGAGGCGCCGCACGATCACCTCGAGGTCCTTGTCCATGTGCGGCAGCTCGAGCAGCACCGCCTCCGGGTCGTACGAGAACTCGGCCTGGGTCAGCCCGACCACCGACTCGATGGCCGCTTCGCCGCTTTGGGACGCGTACTGCGCGAACACCACCCGGCCGCGCTCGAGGTAGATGTGCGCGTCCTGTGTGCCGTTGCGCACGGTGAGCCGGCCCGACTTGCGCCCGTGGCCGAGCAGCTTGAGCAGCTCGAGCGGCGGAAGCTCGTCGTAGCTGCCCCCCACCACGTGGCCTGGCCCGCCCTCCTCGATGCGCTGCCGATAGAGCTGCTCGATCGTCTTCGCGGCCTCGTCGGGGTCGAGCGGCATCGGAATGGTGACAGACGTGCCCGACTGCGCCAGCCGCTCGCGGCTCGGCAAATCCGGCGGCTCACCCAGCACCACCACCGGGAGACCGGCGCACTCGGGCTGCGCGCGCACGAACTGCACCAGGGTGGCGAGGTCGTTGATGCCGAAGCGCAGGCCGATCACCAGCACGTCCGCTTCGCCCGACAAGAGCGCGTCGACCACGCCCTCGAGCCTGGCCACGGTGTGCACCACCAGGCCTCGCCGCGAGAGCGCCTCGAGCAGATCGGTGCGCGTGGCCTCGTCGGGGTCGGCGACCAGCACCTGCCGGCCCTCGCTCTCGAGCCGCTGCCGAAGCAGCTCGCCGGACAAAAGCCGCTCGAGCAGATCGACCACCACCGGGTCGTACAGGACGCCCGAGCCCTGGCGCATGTGCTCGAGCGCCTCTTCCTTCGAGAAGACCCGGCCGTACGCGTTCTGATGGTTCTTGGTCAGATCGATGTAGCTGTCGACTGCCGCGAGAATGCGCGCGCCGGCGGCGATCTCGTCGCCCCTGGCGCCCTGGGGCGTGCCCGAGCCGTCGTAGGCCTCGTAGAGCTGCGCCAGCATGGCGTTGACCGCTCCGGGCAGGTGCACCGTCTCGAAGAGGCGGATCGGCGCGCGGACGTAGCGCTTCGCCTCGGTCTTCCACTCGGGCGAGTGGGCGTTGGACGCCAGCGAGAAATGCCGGTCGGGCCGCTTGGCGAGATCGTGCAGGTACGCGGCGATGCGCACCTGAGAGACCTCGCGCGGCGGAAGCCCCATCTTCCGCGCGACGATGGACGCCTGGCGGGCCAGCTGCCCCGAGTGGCCGCGCAAGTCCTTCCGCGTGAGCTCGAGCAGCCCGACGAGGATGTTCAGCGTCTCGACGTAGTCGTTGTCGCCGAGGCTTCCGCGCACCACCGACAGCGCGTCGCGGAGCTGGGGCGGCAGCGGCCGCACGCTCGTCGAGCCCCGAATCGACGTGCGCGCGCGCGGGTCCGAGTCGAAGGAGAGGTGCAGCCCGGGCGAGGGTTTCGATTCGGTGCGCGCCGACTCGTATGCCCTCGTCATCGCCGAGACGTCCTGCCTCAGCGACGCCACCCCCTCGCGCTCGAGCTGCGCGAACGCCGTCGGGTCGCCGTAGTAGTGCTTCTTGATCGCCGCGAGGATCGCCGAGCGCAGCGCCACGTAGGCATAGACCTCGTCCATGCCGGTGACGACCTTGATCTCGTCGAGCATCACCGTGTTCTGCGGCTCGGCCGAGACGATCGAGATCAGCTTCTGCTCGGGATCGATGGCGATGGGCAGGAAGACCTGCTGCTCGGCCATGCGCACCGGCACCCGATCGAGCACCTCGGTCGGGATCTTCACCTTCGCCAGCTTGTCCGCCGACACGTACCGGGTGTTGAGCTCGCTCGCGAGAAACCGGAGCAGCGCCGTCTCCTGCAGAAGCCCGATCTCCACCAGGCAGTCGCCGAGCCTGTGCCCGGTGACCTTCTGGTGCTGAAGCGCCTGTTCGACCATCTCGGCCGTGACCAGGCCCGCCTCCACGAGGCGCTCTCCGAGCTTCTTGGCCATCTGATGCCCGCGGGTGGGGCGCCCGCGCCCCATAGCCTAGACAAAATGAAACGGCCGGCAACCTGCGCAAGAGCGCGGGTTAGCAT
>FWPU01008013.1_pt1 | contig 18533 bp, 16 predicted proteins | sample 2228361 | NCBI WGS metagenome assembly FWPU01 (sample SAMEA103939777, study PRJEB20133) | metagenome
CCTGCACGTTCACCACGTACTTAATGAGGTCGTCCCGTCCGATCATGCGCCCATGCTACCTGCCATGGCCCCTCGGCTGCCGTTAACCGAGCGATCACCATCGGCGAAAGACGATGGCAGCCGTGCCCCGCGAGCAGCTGGCGCCCTACCTGGCCGAGTCCCTCGGCACGTTTGCCCTGGTCTTTGCCGGGCCCGGTGCTATCGCCGTCGATGCGGCCTCCGGGGGCGCCGTGGGCGGCGTCGGCATCGGGCTGAGCTTCGGCCTCATCGTGATGGCCATGGTCGTCACTCTCGGCCACATCTCCGGCTGTCACATCAACCCCGCCGTCACGCTTGCCTTCGCTGCGCGCCGCCGCATCGCCCCGCTGCGGGCTGCCGGCTACATCGCCGCCCAGCTCGCCGGTGCCGTGCTGGCGGGCCTCGCCGTGGTCGCCATCGTCGGCGAGGCGGGCGATGCCGGCGCCAGCCTGCCGCGCCTCGGCGGCCTGGGGGCGGCGCTCGCTTCGGAAGCCGTCCTCACGTTCTTCCTCGCGCTCGTCATCTTCGCCGTTGCCACCGATGCCCGCGCCCAGGGGAGCCTGGCAGCGGTCGCGATCGGCGGCTACGTGGCGATGGCCGCCACCGGCTGGGGGCCCGTCGCCAACGCCTCCATGAACCCGGCGCGCTCGTTCGGTCCCGCCGTTGCCTCCGGGCTCTGGGCCCACCACTGGGTCTACTGGGTCGGCCCCTCCGCCGGGGCCGTCGCCGCTGCCCTCGCCTACGAGCTGCTGCGCCCCGGTGCGCCGCCCCCGCCCCCGCAGGAAAGGAGCTAGGAGCCATGGCCGCATGGTACTCACCCGCCCAGGAGCGCGAACTCCGCGAACGGATCCGCCGCGAGGCCGACTCCCTCGCCAGCGAGTTCGCCGGCGTCTTCAGCCGGGAGACGATCGAGCGGTTCCTCGATGAGTCGTTCGACCGCCTCGCGCCGCGGGCGAACGTTGTCGATTTCATCCCCGTCCTGGGCTACCGCTACGCTCGCGAGCGGCTCCGCGCCCTCGCCCGCGCCGAAGGGCTGACCCCCGCCGAGCGGCCGGAGGTCCTCTTCGTCTGCGTCCACAACGCCGGCCGCTCGCAGATCGCCGCGGCCCTCACCGCGCGCCTCAGCGGCGGCGCTGTCGGCGTCCGCTCTGCCGGCTCCGACCCGGCCTCCGAGATCAACCCGGTGGTCGTCGAGGTGCTGCGCGAGCGGGGCATCGACCTCTCCGAGGAGTTCCCGAAGCCCCTCGCCGATGAGCTCGTGCGCGGCGCCGATGCCGTCATCACCATGGGCTGCGGCGATGCCTGCCCCATCTACCCGGGCAAGCGCTACCTCGATTGGGACGTGCCGGACCCGGCCGGCCAGCCCCGCGAGGTGGTCGAGGCCATCGTCGCCGACATCGAGGGGCGTGTGCGGGGCCTCCTCGCCGAGCTTGGCGTCCCGGTGGTCGGGGAGCGGTAGCCGCCTACCACTCCCTGCCGATGCCGCCGCGGCCGCCGAAGAAGCCGGACGGCCAGTTGCGGCCCGTGATCATCGCCCGGTCCACGTCCTCCTTGGTCGCGATGCCGGCATCGACGATCGCCTTCGCTTCTCGGTAGGCAGCCGCGAACACGCGGTTGAGGATGAAGCCGTAGGTGCCGGGGGTGTCCTTCACCATTGAGACCTCCTTCCCCGCCGCCTCCGCCAGGCGCCGGGCCGTCTCGATCACCTCCGGCGTGTTCTCCGGCGTCCACACCACCTCGCACATCCGCATCACGCTCACCGGGTTCGAAAAGTGCATCCCAACGAAGCGCTCCTTGCGCGCCGGCGAAACATCGCGCGCCACCTCCTGGATGCAGAAGCCGCTCGTGTTCGAGGCGAAGATCGCTTCCGGCTTCACCACGCCGTCCAGCTCGGCGAACACCGCCTGCTTCAGATCCAGCTTCTCCGGGATCGCCTCGATCACGATGTCGCAGGCGGCCAGCCCCGCCAGCTCCGTCGTGTAGCGCACCCGCTGCATCGCGGCCAGGGCATCGTCGAAGCCGAGCTTGCCGCGCTCCACGGCCCGCTTCAGCCCCCACTTGCCATCCTCGATCGCGTGGCGGGTCTTTTCGATCGCCTCCTCGCTGACGTCGCGCACGACCACCTCGTAGCCGGCCGTCGCGAACACCTGCGCGATACCCCCGCCCATCACCCCGCCGCCGAGGCAGCCAATCACTCGCACGTCGTCGAACCGCATACCATCTCCTTGCTCCCGGCATCCTGCCGGCGTTTCGTGCCCCGCAAGGTACACCGCCAGCGCCCCGTGCAGAAGGCGCGCAGCCGCCGTCCGGGTTACCCTGTGGGGCGTGGAGGAGCTGCCGCCCCGGCTGGCCGCCCGCGCCGTTATCATCGATGACACCGGGCGCACCCTGCTCTTCCGCATCCACGCCCCGGGCGATCCCGCCCGCGTCTTCTGGATCACCCCCGGCGGCGGCCTCGAACCCGGCGAGACGGAACTCGAAGCCCTCCGCCGCGAGCTCCTGGAGGAGACGGGCCTCCGCGCCGCCGAGATCGGCCCCTGCCTCTGGATCCGCGACCAGACCTTCCCCTGGGGTGGCCGCCTCATCCGCCAGCGCGAGGCCTACTACCTCGTGCGCTGCGCCGCCTTCGCCGTCGACACCTCCCGCCACCTGGCGGACGAGCGCGACTTCCTCCAGCGGCACCGCTGGTTCACCCTCGAGGAGCTCCGCGCCTGGCCCGAGCGCCTCGTGCCCGCCAACTTCGCCGAGCTCTTCGAGGCCGTCGCCCGCGGGGCCCTGCCCGCCGAGCCGCTCCACATCGGCCGCTGAACCGCCGCGCATGCGACAATGCGAGCGATGAACCTCCTCGTCACCGCCGACGGCTCCGAACGCTCGCTCTGCATCCTCCCCCATGCCGCCCGCCTCGCCACCGCGCTCGGCGCCCGTCTCCACCTGGCCCGCGTCCTCGACCCCCGCGCCGATGCCGCGGGCGTCGTGGCCGAGCGGCTCGCCCAGGCCGTCGCGTCCGTCCGCACGGCGTGGGAGGCCGACCTCCGCGCCGCGCTCGAGCGCGCCGGCATCGATGGGGAGGTGCACGTCATCGAGCGGCGCTGGGGCGAAGATGTGCCCCGCGCCATCCACCGCGCCGCCGATGAGCTGGGCGCCGCCCTCGTCGCCATCCACACGCGCGGCGCCGGGGCAATCCGTCACGCCGTGCTCGGCAGCGTCGCCATGGGTGTGGTGGCCGCCGCCGACCTCCCTGTCATGACGCTCTCCGGCTGCCCGCCAGCGCCCACCGGGTCCGGCCCCTACCACCTGCTCGTCACCACCGATGGCTCGCCCGATTCGCGCAGCGTGCTCCCCGGCATCGCCCCGCTGCTCCTGCCCGGCCGGGTGCGGGTGACCCTGCTGGAGGTGGCCGTGCTGCGCGCCCGAGAGACGGAGGCCGAGGCGAAGGCCCGCGCGCTGACCGGCCTCGAGGCGCTCCGCCCGCGCATCCCGGCCGGGGTCGAGGTCGCCTACCACATCCCCGTCGTGCCCCCCGGGGCGGGCATCGACACCGCGATTATCGAGGCCGCGCGCGAGCTCGCCGCCCACGCCGTTGCCAGCGCCACGCACGGCCACAGCGCGCGTCGTCACCTCGTCGCCGGCAGCACCGCCCTCGGCGTCGTGCGCCTCGCCCCCGTGCCCGTCATCCTCGTCCGGAGCTCGCCCGTCGCGTGAGCGGCGCCCGGTTCACCAGGGCCGCTTCCAGCGGTTCCAGTCGAACGGTTCGATACCCTCGTCGGTGATCTGCCAGATGGTCGCCTCGGCCTTCCCGCCGCTGATCTCGAGGAAGCCGATCGTGCCGTACTGCGTCTCCAGGTTGTGCGGGTAGGTGGGCGACCCCGGGTTGACGCAGAGGATGCCGTTGATGGTGTTGATTGCTTCGACGTGCGTATCGCCGTAGACGAGCACATCGAGCTTCGTGGTGCCGAAGTACCGCTTCAGGGCCCGCTCCAGCGTCAGGTGCGGTGGGTACTCCGGGATGGGCACATCGTGCACCAGCCCGACCTTCAGCCCCTCCAGCTCCAGCAGCCACGCCTCCCGCAGGCGCGGGTGATCCGGCTGGATCGGCCGCCCTCCCGAGCCATCCTCGCCATTGCCGCGGGCTGCCCACGTCGGCGCAATATCGTGAAGCTGGTCGATGACGACCAGGTCGTGGATATCCCCGGCGTGGAGGATGCAGTCCACCCCGCGGAAGGCATCGAACACCTGCGGCCACAGCTCGTAACGCGCCTCGGGGATGTGCGTATCCGAAATCAGGCCAACCCGCATGGCCGAACTGTAGCAGCCGCCGGTCGCAGCTTCAGCCGCCCTCCCGGTGCATGTGCTCGGGCAGCAACAGGCGGAAGGTGCTGCCCCGCCCCGGCGTGCTCTCGGCTGAAAGCCACCCCCCGTGCGCCCGCGCGATGGCCAGCGCCGTCGGCAGGCCGAGCCCCGACCCGCTGCCGACCGGCTTCGTGGTGAAGAACGGGTCGAAGATCCGCTCCAGGATTTCCGGCGGGATACCGCTGCCCGTATCGCGCACGGCGATGACGTGGTAGCGGCCGCGCGGCAGCTCGGGCGGCGCCCACCGCCGGCGCGCTCCCAGCTCCGTCAGCGAGCGCGTCACGGTGATCGTCCCGCCGCCCGGCATCGCGTCGCGGGCATTGACGAAGAGGTTGATGAGCACCTGTTCGAGCGCCGTGGCCGAGCCGAGCACCTGCCCCGGCTCCCGCGAGCGCCGCACCACCAGGCGCACCTGGGGCTCCACCATCGGGCGCGCGAGGGCTGCCGCCTCGGCGATGAGCCGGTCCAGGTCCACCACCTCCTGGCGCTCCACATCCGGGCGGCCAAAGGTGAGCAACCGGCGCACCAGCCCGGCGCCCCGCTCGGCCGCGTGGGTCGCGTCGTCGATCAGCTCCTGCACCTCCGGCGTGCCTGGCACCGCCTGCCGCAACAGGTAGAGGTTGCCGAGCACCGCCGTCAGCAGGTTGTTGAAGTCGTGCGCGATGCCCCCTGCCAGCACCCCCAGGCTCTCCAGCTTCTGCGCCTGCCGCACCTGCAGCTCCAGACGGGTGCGGTCCATCTCCGCCTCCTTCTGGCGGGTCACGTTCAGGAAGCTGCCGGCAGCGCGCACCGGCCTGCCGCGGCTGTCTCGCTCCACAATCCGGCCGCGCGTCAGGATCCAGCGCCACTCGCCGCCGCTCACCCGGTACCGGTGCTCCGCCTCGATCGATTCCGCCCGCCCCTCCGCGTGGGCCCGGAACGCCTCCTGCAGGGCGTCGCGGTCGTCCGGGTGCACCCGCTCCAGCCACGCCGCCAGGCGGGGGTCCGGCGGTGCGAGCTGCTCGGCGTCGCCGGCGAACGCCGTCAGTGTCCCGCCCGGGATGTCCCATTCCCAGAGCGCAATCTCCGAACGCTCCAGTGCCGTCTCCAGCCGCCGTTCAACCTCCAGGCGCCGCTGCTCCGCCCGGTGCGCCTCGATGATCGTCGCGCAGGTGGTGGTCAGCGGCCGCAGGAACTCCACCACCCCCGGCGGGTAGCCGCCCGGGCGGTTGGCGAGCCCCATCATGCCGACCAGCGCTCCCCGGCTCTCAATCGGCACGCCCAGGTAGGTACGCAGCTCCGGGTGCCCGGCCGGCACACCCCCCGCGCGGGGATCGTGGGCGACGTCGTTCGCGATGACCGGCTCGCCCGTGCGCAGCGTGTGCCCGAAGAGCGTCGAGAGGTTCTCGACGACGAGCTCCGCGGCACCCTGCGCCTGCGCGAAGGCCTCGGCCTCGGGCGTCGCCGGGTAGGCAATGGCCCGCACCAGCAGGGCGCGGCGCCCATCGCGCCCCTCCTGCACCTCGCCGATGAACCCTGATTCGCTCTCCGTCAGCTCGATGAGCAGGTCGAGCAGCGCGCGGAATACCCGCTCCGGCTCGCCCTTGCGGATGAAGTCGGCCTGCGCCTGGCTCAGGGCCGCCAGCAGCCGGTTCGTGCGCTCCAGCTCGGCCGTCATCCGCAGCCGCTCGGTGATGTCCCGGGCGATCCCGCCGATGGCGGCCACGCTGCCCGCCTCATCCCGTACCGGGAAGAGCGACAGCTCGATGTCGAACACGGTGCCATCCCGGCGGCGGCGCTTCGTCTGCAGTTGCACCGCCTCGCCGCGGCGTACCCGCTCGGTCAGCTCCGCCACCTCCGCCTCGAGCCCGGGGGGCGCCAGGATATCGGCGGTGCGCCCGACCATCTCCGCCGCGGCGTAGCCGTAGAGCGCCTCTGCGCCCCGGTTCCAGCTCAGGATGCGCCCATCGAGGTCCCGGCTTACGATTGCGTCCCCGGCCGACTCCACGATCGCCGCCAGTCGCCGGTGCTCACGCTCCCGCCGCAGCCGCTCGCTGATGTCGCGGAAGATGAAGCGCACGCCGACGGGCACGCCGCGGGCATCGAGGATGTACGACCCCTGCGCCTCGATCGGCAGCGCGCTTCCGTCCTTGCGGATGGCGGTGAAGCGGCTCACCCGCTGGCCCGGCTGGCGCTCGTAGGGCAGCCCCTTCCGCACCTCCGCTGCGAAGTCCTGCTCCCCCTGCGCGATCGCGCGGCGCCAGCTCTCCGCATCGAGCAGCTGCGGCCCGTAGATGCCGGCCAGCACATCCTCCACGGTGTACCCGAGGATCGTCTCTGCGAGGCGGTTCAGGTAGGTGACTCGCGCCGAGGGGAGCTCCAGCTCAATCAGCGCATCGGGCAGGTGGTAGCGGAACTGCTCGTACTCGGCCGAGAGCGCCAGGTAGCGCTCCGCGAAGTCTCCAGGTAGCGCCAGGGGCGGGTTCGTCACCTGTACCTGCCCGGGCTCAGCGGTCCCCCTCCCGCCGGCGCCGAGCCCCGGGGCGCGCGGCTCCCTAAGGGTAGCGCCGGGCCAGCACCTCCCGCACTCAGGGTTCTCCCGCAATCCCGGCACGGCGCCCCGTTCGACACGCCAGCCGCGCCGGCCGGACAATCGCCCCGATGGACGCGACCCGGGAGGTGACCCATGCCGCCCTGCGCGAGGCCTTCCGCGCCCGCGGCCGCCAGCTCTGGCTCGTGGGTGGCGCCCTGCGCGACCGCCTCCTCGGCATCGACTCCAAGGATATCGACTACGCGACCGACGCCTTCCCCGATGAGATCGAGGCGATCGTGCGCGGCCTCGGCGCCCGGGTCTCCACCGTCGGCAAGCGGTTCGGCACCATCGGCGCCCTTGTCGAGGGCGAGTGGGTCGAAATCACCACCTTCCGCGGCGAAAGCTACGCCGATGGCAGTCGCTGGCCCGAGGTGACCTTCGGCCGCACCATCGAGGAGGACCTCGCCCGGCGCGACTTCACCATCACCGCCTTCGCCGAGAACGCCCACACGGGCGAGTGGCTCGACCTCTTCGGCGGCCTGGCCGACCTCCAGGCGGGCGTCATCCGCGCCGTGGGCGAACCGGCCGCCCGCTTCCGCGAGGATCCGCTCCGCATCCTCCGCGGCGTCCGCTTCGTCAGCCAGCTCGGCTTCCGCCTCGACCCGGCCACGGCCAGCGGCATGCGCGCCACCGCCCACCTCATCGCCACCCTCTCCCAGGAGCGCATCACCGGCGAACTCGACCGCCTGCTCCAGGGTAAGGCGCCCGCCGCCGGCCTCGAGGCACTGCGCGAGGTCGGCGCCCTGCCCTTCGCCCTCCCCGAGCTGGCGGGCATGCCGGGCTGCGAGCAGAACCGCTTCCACCGCTTCGACGTGTGGGGGCACAGCCTCGCCACGGTGGAGGCGATCGCCGTCACCCCGGAAACGCTCCGCCTGCGCCGCTGGGCGGCGCTCCTGCACGACCTGGGCAAGCCCGCCGTCCGCCACCGCAAGCCGAACGGCGAGTGGGGCTTCTACCGGCACGACGTGGTCGGCGCCGAGCTCGCCGAGGCCCTGCTCGAACGGCTCCGCTTCGGCCGCCACGAGGCGCGCATCGTGGTTCTCCTGGTCCGCCGCCACATGGATCGGCCCGACCCGGGCGATGCCCGCGCCGTGCGCCGCTTCATGAACCGCCTCGCCGGCCACTGGAGCGATCTCCTCGCCCTCAAGCGCGCCGACAACGCGAGCCACACCTACGACGACACCGCCTACCACGATGCCCTGGAGGCCGCCTGCCGCCGCGCGGAGCAGGAGGAGGCCGAGGCCATCCGCGCCGAGAGCCCGCTCGATGGCGCCGAACTCATGCGCCTGTTCGATCGGCCGCCGGGCCCGTGGGTCGGCGTCATCAAGCGACAGCTCGGCGCCATGGTGCTCGATGGCGAGCTCGCCCCCGGCGATAAGGCCGCGGCGGCACACATCGCCGCCCGCCTGCTCGGCCGGGAGCCGCCCGGGCAGGGCCACGACGCCGGCACGGTGTGCTAGCCTCAGCGGCGGTGAACGCCGCAGCCCTCCGCCAGCTCGCCCGCGAGGTGGCCCCGCCGGCCACCGGCCGGGAGCACATCCTGGTCCTTGGGGCGGGCATGGCCGGCCTGGTGGCCGCCTGGGAGCTCCGCCGCCGCGGCTTCCGCGTCACCATCCTCGAGGCCCAGGCGCGGGTCGGCGGCCGCATCCAAACCCTGCGCGAACCGTTCTCCGAAGGGCTGTACGGCGAGGCCGGCGCCATGCGCATCCCCCGCGCCCACGACCTCGTCCTCCACTACGTCGAGCGCTTCGGCCTGCCCACCATCCCGTTCCAGATGGAGAACCCCCACACCTACGTCGCCTTCGGGGGCGAGCGCATCCGCCGCGCCGAGTTCGACACCGCCCGCCACGCCGGCGAGTTCGAGCTCCAGCCCGGCGAGACCGACCTCCCCATCGGCACCCGCTGGGAGCGGGAGATCGCACCGCTCCTCGCCACCATCGATGCCCACGGCGACCTCGGCTGGGAGGAGGTGGCCAGCGCCTACGACCAGTACTCCCTCGCCGAATTCCTCGAATCGCGCGGCTGGTCGCAGGGCGCCATCGAACTGTGGGGCCTCCTCACCCACATGGAACCGTTCATGAACAGCGCCTTTCTCGAGGTGCTGCGCGAGGAAGCCGGCCGCTGGTTCACCGATGTCGTCACCATCCCCGGCGGCATGGATCGCCTGCCCGCCGCCTTCCTCGGCGAACTGCGCGATGCCATCCGCTACGGCATGCGAGTCATCGCCATCGAGCAACACCCCGGCGGCGTCCGCGTCCGCTGCCGTACGGTCGCCGCCGAGCACACCTTCGAAGGCGACCGCGCCATCATCACCATCCCGTTCTCCCTCCTCCGCCACATCGAGATCGCCCCGGCCCTCTCCCGCGGCAAGCAGCGCGCCATCCGCACCCTGGCCTACGACGCGGCGACGAAGATCTTCTTCCAGTGCCGGCGCCGCTTCTGGGAGGAGGACGAGGGGATCACCGGCGGCGGCTCCGTGACCGACCTCCCCGTGCGCACCATCTACTACCCGGCGCCGCCTCCGGGCGCTGCCCCCGATGGCCGCGGCATCCTCCTGGCCAGCTACACCTGGGCCGAAGATGCCCGCCGCTGGGGCACCCTTGCCCCCGAAGAGCGCCTCGCCCAGGCCCTCGAAAACGTCGAGGCCATCCACCCCGCGGTCCGGCAGGAGTTCGAGCTCGGCGCCAGCAAGGTGTGGCACCAGGATGAGTTCGCCGGCGGCGCCTATGCCCTCTTCGAACCGGGCCAGCAGACCCACCTCTACCGCCACATCATCGCGCCCGAGGGCCGCCTCCACATCGCCGGCGAACACGCATCGCTCGCCCACGGCTGGATCCAGGGTGCCGTCGAATCCGGCCTCCGCTGCGTCGCCGAAATCCTGGAGCGGGCCGCGCGCTAGCCCGCCCCGCCCGGGCGCCCGCCCTCCGAGCGCGCCCGCTCGTACGCGCCCAGCGCCGAAAGGAGCAGGTCCTCCAGCCGCGCGCGCGTCCACTGGCCGTTCCGCCGCTCGGGCCCGGCGGCCACCGTGGGGCCCAGCGGCCCGCCCGTGCTCATCGTCACTGCCACGTGCCAGCGGGCACCACCCATGCGCCGCCGCTCCACCAGCGCGAAGGTGAGCACGTACTCCCGCGCGATGCTCACCGTGAACGCGGTGAGGGCCGCATCATCCAGCGGCAGCGCGCTCACCTCCACGGCCAGGCCCGGCCCGTAGACCGCGCGGATATCGGCCGCCGCGGCCATCGCCCAGCCGTGGAGGGTGCGCAGGAGCGCCGCCTGGGAGGCGCGGTCGTGGGCGCCGGCAATCCCGCGCAGCGCCCGCCGCTCGGCCCACGCATCGCGCAGCTGCTCCACCCGCCGCCGAAACGGCTCCAGGCTCAGCGCGGGCATCGCGACGCCCCTCCCCCACCCCGGTGCAGCCGGCCAGTTGCCACCATCGTGCCGATTCTGGCCCGCCCCCGTTTCGGCCGATTTGCGTGGACGTTACGGGCAGATTTCCCGCCCCGGGCAGCACGGAGGCCGGGCACCCCGGGCACCCGGCCTTCGCGTGTGGTTGCCTCCACCAGCGCGGTCGGCTCAGACGGCCGCCGACCCCCGCTCGTTGGTGCGGACGCGGATCACGTCCAGCACGTCCGAAACGAAGATCTTGCCGTCGCCGATCTCCCCGGTGCGGGCGTTCTCCACAATCGCGGTGACCACCTTCTGCAGGTCCTGATCGTTCACGACGAGGAGGATCCACACCTTCGAGAGGTACTCCACCTTGTACTCGCGGCCGCGCCACTGCTCGGTAATGCCGCGTTGCTTGCCGTGCCCCTTCACCTCGGCGACCGTGATGCCGCCGTACCCGAGCTCCTCGAGGGCCTCGCGCACGAAGGGGAGGCGGGAGGGTCGGATGATCGCATCGATGCGCTTCATGTCCTCGCAATCCTTCCTGGGCTGGCGTGGGGCCGGGGTCGCCGGCCCCACCGGTAGTCTATGCCGCCACTAGGCCCCCGGGCTGAAGACGCCCGGGCCCGTGGGGCCGAAGTCCGGGTACGAATCGAGCCCGTGCTCCAGCAGGTCGAGCCCCTTCTCCTCCTCCTCGGGCGGCACCCGCAGGCCGATCGTCACCTTGATACCGAAGAAGAGGATGAACGCTGTAACGACCACCCACGCGATGATCGACGCCGCGCCGATGAGCTGCATCACCAGCTGCTCCGAGCCGCCGCCAAGCAGCAGGCCGTACTTCCCCGGCTCCGCGTAGCCCGCCTGCTCGATCCCCGCCTCCGTGGAGAACAGCCCGACGGCGATCACCCCCCAGAGCCCCGCCGCGCCGTGCACTGGGAATGCGCCCACCGGGTCGTCGATCCGGACCTGGTCGATGAGCAGCACCGCGCAATACATCACCGCCGAGCCAATGGCACCGATGACCACCGCCGCCCACGGATCGACCGTGGCGCAGGGCGCCGTGATGGCCACGAGGCCCGCCAGGATGCCGTTGATGAGCAGGCCCGGGTCGTAGCGCGTGGTCAGGACCTTCGAGTAGAGCACGGCTGCCACGCCGCCGGCCGCCGCCGAGAGGGTGGTGTTCACCGCCACCTTGGCCGCCAGCTCGGCGCCGCCGCCGGTGAGCGCCAGCGTCGACCCCGGGTTGAAGCCGTACCAGCCAAACCAGAGGATGAACATCCCCAGCGTCGCGATGCTGATGTTGTGGCCCGGGATGGCGTTAATCCGCCCGCCGGGGCCGTACTTGCCGAGGCGCGGGCCCAGGAGCGCGGCACCCACCAGGCCGGCCCAGCCGCCCACCATGTGCACCACGCCCGAGCCGGCGAAGTCGATATAGCCGTTCGCCATCAGCAGGTCGGCCGGGTCCTCCTTGAAGGCCGTCATCCAGCCATTCACATCCCACGCCCAGTGCACCACCACCGGGTAGATGAAGCCGGTGATGACAACCGTGTAGACGAGGTAGGCGCTGAACTTCAGCCGCTCCGCGAGCGACCCCGCCACAATCGTGGCTGCCGCCGCGGCAAAGGCAAACTGGAAGAACCAGCCCGCAAAGCCCGCCGTGTCGTTGAAGAAGAAGTCGCCCATGCCGATGAAGCCGTTCGACGACTCCGAGGTGCCGTAGGCGATGCCATAGCCCACGGCCCAGAAGAGCAGGCCGCCCACGCAGGCGTCGATCATGTTCTTCATCAGGATGTTCGCCGTGTTCTTCGAGCGGACGAAGCCGCCGGTGAGCATGGCGAAACCGGCCTGCATGAAGAACACGAGGAAGCCGGCCACGAGCAGCCACGTCGTATCGAGCGCCGCGACGAGGTCGGCGACCGTCTCCTCGGTCGTTGGCTCCTGCGCCGCGGCCGCCGAAAAGACGGCCATCGCCAGGACCGCGCCGCCCAGCACGCCGAGCGGACGGTGCAATCTGCGCAACCAGGTGCGCCTCTCCATGGTGCTGTTCCCCCGTTGGTACTTCCCGGCGCCCCACGGCGCCGGCAGCGTGCCGGGCGGGCACTCCCGGGGCCCCTCGGGGAACCCGCGCCGGATGCCCGAAACGGTAGGAACGGCCCGTTTCCCGCCCATTTCGAGCGAGTTTCCAACCTGTTTCCGGGCCATGACGTTCAGATTTCGTCGCCCGGGCGGCTGGCTGCCCGGCCAGCATTGGTGCGATATTTCACAATCTCGACACGTGTGGTACGCTGCTCCGGGTTTGCCCCAATTCACTGCAGGAATCGCCCCGGCCCGCACCCCCGCACGAGGACCGGCAACGCGCAGGAGGCAAAGAACGCCGCGTGAACATCGTCGTCTGTGTCAAGCAAATCCCCGATCCCGAGACCCCCGCAGCGTCCTTCAAGGTCGATGAAGCGGCCAAGAAGGTCATCCCCGCCCAGGGCATCGCGCCGGTCGTCAACCCGTACGACCCCCAGGCCACCGAAGCAGCCCTGCGCCTGAAGGAGGCCGCCGGCGCCGGCAAGGTCACCGTCATCAGCCTCGGGCCCGATTCCGCGCGCGATGCGATCAAGCACGCGCTCGCCATGGGCGCCGATGAGGGCGTCCTCATCACCGGCCCCGAGTTCGAGGACATCGATAACTTCCAGACCGCGAAGGCCCTCGCCGCCGCCATCCAGAAGCTCGGCGGTGCCGACCTCGTCCTCACCGGCCGCGCCGCCGCCGACTGGGACATGGGCGTCGTCCCGCTCGGCATCGCCCAGGCGCTCGGCGTCCCCTGCGTCACCGTCGCCAAGGCGATTGAAAAGAACGGCAACAGCCTGAAGATCGAGCGCGTCCTCGATGACGGCTTCCAGACGGTCGAAGCGCCGCTGCCGGCCGTCGTCTCCGTCTCCAACGAGTTCGGCGAACCGCGCTACCCGCAGCTCCGCCAGATCATGCTCGCCGCCAAGAAGACGGTGCAGGTGTGGGGCGCCGGCGACCTCGGCATCGCCGGGGAGCTCGGCAAGGAGAACCGCCTCCTGGTCCTCGATGCCCTCTACGTCCCCAAGGTCGAGAGCAACGTCGAAATCATCGAGGGCGATACCCCCGAAGAGAAGGCCCGCAACCTCGCCCAGAAGCTCCGGGCCGCCAAGCTGATCTAACGGAGGAGCACGCACCATGGCAGGAATCCTGGTCATTGCAGAAGCCAACGAGGGGGCCCTCGCCCCCATCTCGGGCGAGCTCCTCGGCGCAGCCCGCAAGCTCGCCGGCGAAGGCGCCGGCAGCGTCACCGCCTTCGTCGCCGGCAGCGAAGCGCTCGGCAGGGAGCTCATCGCCCTCGGCGCCGATGCCGCCATCGTCGATACCAACCCCGCCCTCGAAGGCGCCCTCGCCGAGGTCTACCTCCCGGCCGTCCAGGCTGCCCTGCAGCAGTCCGGCTCCGATATCGTCCTCATGGGCCAGACGGTGCTCGGCCGCGACCTCGGCCCCATGCTCGCCTTCGCCCTCAACACCGCCGTCTCCATGGAAACGGTCGACCTGAAGTTCGACGGCAAGCTGCGCGCCACCCGCGCCTGCTACGGCGGCAACGCCCGCGCCGAGGTCTCCTTCCGCAACGCACCGGCCATCGCCACCGTCAAGGCGAAGTCGTTCGACGCCCTCGAGCCCGATGCCAGCCGCAGCGGCTCCGTCACCACGATCGATGTCGCCGGCGAGGCCCGCGTCAAGGTCCTCGGCGTCACCAAGGCCGAAAGCACCGGCATCCGCCTCGAGGATGCGCCCGTCGTCGTCTCCGGCGGCCGCGGCCTGGGCGACCCCTCCGGCTTCAAGATGCTCGAAGAGCTCGCCGCTCTCCTGAAGGGTGCCACCGGCGCCAGCCGTGCCGCCTGCGACCTCGGCTGGTATCCCCCCAGCCAGCAGGTCGGCCTCACCGGCAAGGTGGTCTCCCCCAACCTCTACATCGCCGTGGCCATCTCTGGCGCCAGCCAGCACATGGCGGGCATGGCCGGCTCCAAGAACATCGTCGCCATCAACAAGGACCCGGACGCCAACATGGTGAAGGCGGCCAAGTACGCCATCATCGATGACTACCGCAAGGTCGTCCCGGCCCTCATCGAGGAGATCAAGAAGCTCGGCTAGGGCTCGCGCCCGCATCCCGGCAGCACCTGCGGGCGGGGGAGCACCTCCCCCGCCCGCTCGCATCTCTCCCCGGCGCGCCACGCCGAGCGTCGCTCGGCCCGCCCGTATACCATAACCGAGACAGCACCCACGCCGGCACCCGCACGGCCTCGCCCCCGGGCCGTGGACCGGCCCCGACCCCATCCCGGCTCCCAAGGAGGAAGTGGCGTGAGCACCCCAGCACCCAGCGACGATCCCCGGCCGGCCCGCGTTGCCCACCAGATCTACGACGCGGAGGGCAGGCCCACCCGCGACAGGCCGTGGATCTTCCGCACCTACGCCGGCCACTCCAGCGCCGCCGCCTCCAACGCCCTCTACCGCGCCAACCTCGCCGCCGGGCAGACGGGCCTCTCGATCGCCTTCGACCTGCCTACCCAGACCGGCTACTCCTCCGACCACCCCCTTGCCCTTCCCGAGGTGGGCAAGGTCGGCGTCCCCATCAACACCATCGAAGATATGCACCAGCTGCTCGATGGCATCCCCCTCGAGCAGATGAACACCTCCATGACCATCAACGGGACGGCGATGTGGCTCCTCGCCCTCTACATCGCCGTTGCGCGCGAACGCGGCGAGGATGTCCGCAAGCTCCAGGGCACCACCCAGAACGACATCATCAAGGAATACCTGGCCCGCGGCACCTACATCTTCCCGCCCGATGCCAGCCTCCGCCTCATCGCCGAGACGTACGAGTACTGCCTCGATAACCTCCCGAAGTGGAACGCCTCCAACATCTGCAGCTACCACCTGCAGGAGGCCGGCGCCACCCCGGTCCAGGAGCTCGCCTTCGCCCTCGCCAACGCCATCGGCGTCCTCGATACCATCCGCGACCGCGGCCGCGTGCCCGCCGACCGCTTCCCCGAGGTCGTCGGCCGCATCTCCTTTTTCGTCAACTCCGGCATCCGCTTCATCGAAGAGATGTGCAAGATGCGCGCCTTCGTGGAGCTGTGGGACGAAATCACCCTCGAGCGGTACGGCGTCACCGACCCGAAGCACCGCCTCTTCCGCTACGGCGTCCAGGTCAACTCCCTCGGCCTCACCGAGCAGCAGCCCGAAAACAACGCCTGGCGCATCCTCATCGAAGCACTCGGCGTCACCCTCTCCCGCAAGGCGCGCTGCCGCGCCCTCCAGCTCCCGGCCTGGAACGAGGCGCTCTCCCTGCCCCGCCCGTGGGACCAGCAGTGGTCCCTCCGCCTCCAGCAGATCCTCGCCTACGAGACCGATCTCCTCGAGTACCCCGATATCTTCGACGGCTCCACCGTCATCCAGTCGAAGGTGGATGAGCTCAAGCGCCAGGCCCGCGAGGAGATCGCCCGCATTGAGGCGATGGGCGGCATCCGTGCCGCCGTCGAATCCGGCTACCTCAAGGCCCAGCTCGTCCGCTCCATGTCCGAGCGCATGAGCCGCATCAACTCCGGCGAGCTCGTCGTCGTCGGCGTCAACCGCTGGACCGAGGGGCTCCCCTCGCCGCTCCTCGCCGGCGAAGATGGCGGCATCTTCAAGGTCGATGAGGCTGAGACCCGCCGCACCCTTGAGGCGCTGCGCGAGGTGAAGGCGAAGCGCGACCCGGCGCGCGTGGCCGCGGCCCTCGCCGCGCTCGAGGAGGCTGCCCGCAGTGGCGCGAACATGATGGAGCCCTCCATCGAGTGCGCCCTCGCCCGCGTCACCACCGGCGAATGGGCCGATACCCTCCGCCGCGTATTCGGCGAGTACCGGCCACCGACCGGCGTCGAAGGCCAGCGCCTCTTTGTCGACAACGACCGCGTCGCGGAGGTGCGCCGCCGCGCCGAGGAGTTCGTCCGCCGCACCGGCCACCGCCCGCGCATCGTCGTCGGCAAGCCCGGACTCGATGGCCACTCCAACGGCGCCGAGATCATCGCCGTGGCCGCCCGCCACTGCGGCTTCGACGTCGTCTACTCCGGCATCCGCCTCACCCCGGAGGAGATCGTGCAGAGCGCCGTCGAAGAGGCCGCCGACGTCATCGGCCTCTCCATCCTCTCCGGTTCCCACCTCGATCTCACCCGCCAGGTCATCGAAGGGCTCGATGCCGCCGGCGCCGGCCGCGCCATCCCCGTGATTGTCGGGGGCATCATCCCCCGCGGCGACCACGAGGCGCTGCACGCCCTCGGCGTGCGCGAGGTGTTTACCCCCGCCGATTTCGACCTCGCGGACGTGATGAGCCGCGTGATGGATGTCGTCGAGGCCTCGGCAGGGGTCGCCGCACGGTGACGGATCAGCCGGCGGCGGCCCCGGTCGAACAGCTCGTAGCCGGGGCGCTCGCGCTCGATAAGTGGCCGCTCGCCCAGCTCGTGCGCATCTTCGAGGACCAGCGCCCCGGAGCGCTCGCCACGCGCGCGGCCGCCATGGCCGCCCTCGATGCCGCGGGTGCCGCGCCCAGGGCGATGGTCGCCGGGTTCACCGGCACTCCCGGCAGCGGCAAGTCCACCCTCGTCGGCGAGATCGCCGCACGCCTCGTCGCGCGCGCCGAGCATACCGCCGTCGCCGTCCTCGCCATCGACCCCACAAGCCACCGCTCCGGGGGCTCCATTCTCGGCGACCGCACCCGTGTCCACTTCCCGATTGGCGAACGTCGCCTCTACTTCCGCAGTCAGCCCTCCGACCGCGAACTCGGCGGCATCGGCCGCGCGACCTACCCCGTCATTCGTCTCCTCGAGCGGCTCTTCGATTTCGTCCTCGTCGAGACCGTCGGCATCGGCCAGAGCGAGGTCGAGATCGAACGGGTCGCCGATCGCGTCTACCTCGTCCTCCAGCCGCTGGGCGGCGACCACATCCAGTTCATGAAGGCCGGCATCATGGAAGTGCCCCACGCCTTCATCCTCAATAAGTGCGACGTCGGGCCCGCCGCCCGACGCAGCTACCACGCCCTCCGCTCGAGCATCGACTTCGCCCGCCCCGGCGAGGAGCACCCCCCGCCCATCTACCGTACCAGCGCCCTCTCCGGCGAGGGTATCGATGAGGTGCTCGACGACCTGGCTGCGCACCGCACCGTGCGCGACGCCGCCGCTCGCCGCGAGCGGGACCGCTACTTCTTCGAGAAGTGGGTGCGTGATGAGTACGGCCGCTTCGGGCTCGGCCTGCTCGAGGCCCAGGGCGGCGCCCTCGGCCTCCTCGATGCGGCCGGCACCTTCGAGGCAGCCCAGGCGGCCTACCGTGCGCCGGTGAGCCCGCTCGATACCCCGGCGGTGCGCTGATCGCCCGCGCCGGCTACGGCCTCGCCTCCACCCCGCCACGGCCGCTGCCCGCCAGCCCATCCGGCGCGGGCGCCGGTGCGGCCTCCAGCTCCAGCGGCAACTGCTGCGCCGTCCGCGCTGTCCCCTCGGCGAGGATGGCCCGGTAGAGCTGCTCGTGCCGCAGCACGTTCAGGCTGGCGCTGAAGTGGCGCTCCACCCGCCGACGACACGCCCGCCGGTCGAGCGCGCGGGCCCGCCACGCCGCCTCCGCAGCCGCGTCGATGTCGTCGCAGATGATGCCGGTCACTCCATCCTGGATGACCTCCGGCACCGACCCGTTGCGGAAGGCGATCACCGGCGTGCCCGTCGCCATCGATTCGATCATCACCAGCCCGAAGGGCTCGGGCCACTGGATCGGGAAGAGCGTGGCGAGCGCATCCCGGTAGGCGCGCAGCTTCTCCTCCGTGGGCGGTTGCTGCTTCACCTCCACCTCGAGGCCGCGCAGGCGCGGGCGCACCTCCGCCTCCCAGTACTCCCGCTCAATCTGCTCGTTGATCTTCACCACCATCAGGAGCGGCAGGCCCGCCCGCCGGGCGATCTCGATCGCCTGCACTGGCCCCTTCTCCGGGTTGATCCGCCCGCAGAAGAGCAGGTACTCGCCCGGCTCCGCGCGGAACGGGAACGCGGCCGGGTCGATGCCGTTGTGGATGACCGCGGCATGCACCCCCGCCGGCAGCGTCGAGCGCTGGTGGTGGCTGATAGCGACGAGGTGCAGCCGCCGGCCAAGCTCGGCGATGAGCTCACGGTTGGCGGGCGTCACCGGCCCG
>FWPU01008014.1_pt1 | contig 18529 bp, 18 predicted proteins | sample 2228361 | NCBI WGS metagenome assembly FWPU01 (sample SAMEA103939777, study PRJEB20133) | metagenome
ACCTTCCCCCACAGGGGGGCAGGGATGTTCTCGCCCCCCATGGGGGAGAGCCAGAGAGGGGGCAAGCCCCCTTCCTGACCTTCCCCCACAGGGGGCAGGGACATGGCCCCCTATGGCCCCCTTCCCCTCGACAGGCTCGGGGCAGGCTCTAACCTTCCCCCAAGGGGGGCAGGGATGTTCTCGCCCCCCATGGGGGAGAGCCAGAGAGGGGGCTATCTTAGCGCCTCCAGGATGGCTTGCTTGACCGCCTCAATTTCTTGCAATACCTGGGCATTCTGGAACCGTAACACCTGGATACCTTGCGATTCCAACCATTTTGTGCGTTCAGAATCGTATTCTACTTGCTGCAAGTGTTCGTTTCCGTCCAGTTCGATAGCCAGGGCCTTCTCGAAGCAGAAGAAGTCAAGAATGTATTCGCCTAAAGGGTGCTGCCTACGGAAACGGTACCCGTGAAGCTGGAGCCTGCGGAGGTGCTGCCACAACAATCGCTCGGCTTCCGTGGCATTCCTGCGAAGCTCTCTTGCTCTTTCGATTAGCTCCCTTGTCGGGACTGAGAACCTCTTGGACAATGGTGACTTGCCCTGTTCCATAAGTCTTTCCCTCATGGCCCCCTTCCTGACCTTCCCTATGGCCCCCTTCCTGACCTTCCCCCACAGGGGGCAGGGACTTCCTCGCCCCCCATGGGGGAGAGCCAGAGAGGGGGCTGGCCCTCGCCCCCCATGGGGGAGAGCCAGAGAGGGGGCCAGTCCTGACCATTGCCTCACGGAGTTTAGGGCATGCTGACGCGCCTGGTCAATCCGGGGGCGCGTAGCCGCTGCCTTCGAAGATGGCGCGGGCCAGCAGGCCGACCAGCCCGGCGGGGTGCAGGCCTGGGTGCCGCGCCAGGTAGCCTTTGACGAACTTGTAACCGAAGGTGTAGCCAGTCCAGATAGGGAAGCGGTCGTTGTCGCCGAAGAGGACGCGGCGGACCTCGGCGGGGTCCGACACCGGAAAGCGCCTGTGGACGCGGGGCCAGAGGTGCCTCTCCATGTCCGGGGAAAGCGCATCCGTCCAGCGCGGGTGGATGTCCGGGTGCAGGGCCATGGCGAAGACATCGGCCAGCCCCTCCATGACCAGGGCATCCAGCAGCGTCTCAGGCTCCTGGGTCTTGGTGTAAATGAGCTTGCCGGCCGACAGGCCGCGGGGGAACAGCAGGTTGCGCACCAGGTGCATGTACTCGTGGGAGACGGTGTAGGCCAGCCAGCGCTGCCAGCCATCGGCGGGCCAGAGGAACAGCACCATGGCCTGGGCGCCCAGACTGAAGCCCAGCACGCCATTCATCTGCCGCGTCAGCACACGGCTCTCGCCATCGCCTGGCAGCAGGAACACCCGCGCGTTCAGGTCTGGCCGCGGCAGCTCCTGGGAGCAGCGCGCCAGGGCTTCCTCCACGATGGCCTTGGGAGAGTGGGCCTCCAGTTCCGTCAGCGCCTCCACCAGCCTGTCCGGGTCAGGGTCGCCAAGCTGGGTGATGGCCGCCCGCTCCCCGATCTCCATAAACGAGGGGTGCAGCATGGACAGGAGGTTGCGCACGTAGGCCCGCAGGTTGGCCTCGGTCTGGCCGATGGCCTGCTCCAGGGGAAGCCCCCTGGCCAGTCTGGCAAACTTGGTGATGACCCGGTAGGCCGGGATGACGGTTAGGCTCATATAGACCTCTTGGGCGCTGGCCCGCGCCGATGCGCTGGCCCCCCTCTCCAGAGGGGGCGAGAAATGTCCTTCGGCGGGCCGCTGACGCGGCACTTTTCTCTTGGAGCATACCCTGAGAATTGTTGACAAGGTATCCCTATTGACCCTATACTTTGCACAGTAATACCCGAAAGCTGCGGCAACAGTGGCGAATTCTGCTAGACTCATAACACCAGAGGTGGCGCAATAGTGGGGGGCCTCCTTTCCTCCCCACCACCTCACCGCCCCAACCCCTCTCGTCCCCCTCAACACCCGGTCCAGCGTTACTCCGTTCCGTCAGCGGTCTCAGTCTTGTTCCAGTAAAGCAGGTCAGTTTTGATATGGCCAGATTTATTTTTGTTACAGGCGGCGTAGTAAGCTCGGTAGGCAAAGGCATCACCGTCGCATCCATCGGACGCATCCTCAAGAGCCGCGGCATATCAGTGTCGGTCCTCAAGCTTGACCCCTACCTTAACGTGGACCCCGGCACCATGTCGCCCTACCAGCACGGCGAGGTCTTCGTGACCAACGACGGCTGCGAGACAGACCTGGACCTTGGCCACTACGAGCGCTTCATAGACGTGGACCTGACCAGGTCGTCCAATGTCACCGCCGGGCAGATATACAGCGACGTCATCGCCCGGGAGCGGCGCGGGGAGTTCCTGGGCGGCACCATCCAGACGGTGCCCCACGTCACCGACGCCATCAAGCGACGCATCCTGAACCTGGCGGAGGAGAGCAAGACCCAGGTGATCGTGGTGGAGGTGGGCGGCACCGTGGGCGACATCGAGGGCCTGCCCTTCCTGGAGGCCATCCGGCAGATGCGCAACGAGGTGGGAAGGGACAACGTCCTCTACATCCACGTGACGCTGCTGCCCTACATATCCTCCACCAGGGAGCTGAAGACCAAGCCGACGCAGCACAGCGTCCGGGAGCTGCGCAGCATTGGCATCCAGCCCGATGCCATCATCTGCCGCAGCGACTACCCCGTCACCGAGGATATCAAGCGCAAGATCGCTGTCCACTGCGACGTGCCCCTGAAGGGCGTGATAGCCCTGCTGACCGTCCCCACGGTGTACGAGGTGCCGCTGATACTGGAGGAGGAGGGCCTGGGAGACCTGATCGTCGAGGGCCTGCGCCTGCCCAACTCCGAGCGGGACATGGCCCAGTGGCGCGCCATGGTGGAGGCCATCAAGCGCCCCAAGGAGCCTATCTCCATTGCCGTGGTGGGCAAATACGTTGACCTCCAGGACTCGTATATATCAGTAAAGGAGGCCTTGCTCCATGCGGGGCTGGCCCACGGCCGGGACGTCCAGGTCCACTGGGTGCACTCCGAGGCCGTGGAGCAGGAAGGCCCCGACCGCTTCCTGCGCTCGGTCAACGGCATCGTGGTCCCCGGGGGCTTCGGGCCTCGCGGCATAGAGGGCATGGTCCAGACGGTGGAGTACGCACGCGCCCATCATGTGCCTTACCTGGGCCTGTGCCTGGGCTTGCAGGTCATGGTCATCGAGATCGCCCGCCACCTGCTGGGCAAGGAGAAGGCCAACTCCACCGAGTTCGACCCCAATACGCCCGACCCTGTTATTGACTTCATGCCCGACCAGCGGGAGATTACCCAGATGGGCGGCACTATGAGGCTGGGCGTGTACCCCTGCGATATCGTGGCCGATAGCTGGGCCGAGAGGGCCTACGGCCAGAGGCGCATCCACGAGCGCCACCGGCACCGCCTGGAGTTCAACAATACCTACCGCGAGCAGCTAGAGGCCGTAGGGCTGTGGCCCACGGGGCTTTCGCCCGATGGCCGGCTGGTGGAGATCATGGAGATGGTGGACCAGCCTTTCATGGTGGGCGTCCAGTTCCATCCCGAGTTCCTGTCCCGGCCCAACCGGCCCCATCCGCTGTTCCGGGAGTTCATCGGCGTCGCTAAAGAGACGATCAGGGAGGGTGGACAACACCCCTTGCCCCTGGAGTCGTCCAATTCTCAGCCCAGGGTATAGACGAAAAGCGGCCAGGTGTGCTATTATCAAAGAGGTTATCCCCCACACGGTAACTTCTTCCTGTGCTCAGCCTGCAAGAGACCCTGGCCTGTTGGCCCCCCCTTGCCCGCTGAGAGACCAGACTCTGCCGGAGCCCAGCTTAAGGCCCCTGCTGTTTTCCCTTGACAACGGGCACCGCAAGTCTGGGATGGAGTGCATGTATCTCCTGGTGTCGTACGGTTCTGCCGGTTTGCTGACACATGTATGGCTGCCAGGCCGGGACTGTAGTGCTACCCGCCTGGCGTATCCTGTGTACTTGTCCCACCTCAAAGTATGTCAGTAATTTGCTTTCCACCTTCTGGGCGGCCATGAGGACCGCCAGAGGGCTGCTGGAAGACGGTCGGTGTCTGAGAGTCCCAAAGCCAATGAATCTTCTCAAGGCGTAGGTGGAGACCAGAGCTTCATACCTCTCGAAGCCTGCGGCCTGCTGGCCCGCAGGCTGGAAGAGCGCCGGTGCAGGTGTGTGTTGTCGGTTGAGGTATGCCTGGGGTGAGTCTAGCCCACGCTCCTGATGCAGTCCGCTGTACCGCCTTGCGCCTGGTCTCCAGCAAGGCCACGGTCAGACTCCCTCCCGGTGGAACGGATGCGCCAGGACCATGAAGTGCATTGCATGAAAAAGGAGAACAGGAAGAAGGGCCCAAGTGATAATCCTTCGGAGTAGGAAATGACTCTATCGGAACTGCAAAACAAGACCAATGAAGAACTCCTGGAGATGGCCCGGGAGCTGGGCATACTGGAGAACGGCTCCGTGCCCAGGAGGCAGGAGCTGCTCATGAAGCTCCTTCAGGCCCAGGCCGAGCAGCAGGGCCATATCCTCGCCACGGGCATCCTGTCTATTGTCAGCGAGGGCTACGGCTTCCTGCGGCAGAACGGCAACCACCCGGGGCCAGGCGATGTGTACGTCTCCCAGTCCCAGATCCGCCGCTTTGGCCTGCGCACCGGCGACCAGGTCACCGGGCAGGTGCGGCCCCCCAAGGACGGCGAGAGGTACTTCGGCCTGGTGCGCGTGGAGGCGGTCAACGGCGTTGACCCCGACGCAGCCCGCAACCGCCCCAACTTTGAAGACCTCACGCCCATCTTCCCCACCGAGCAGATCAAGCTGGAGACCGCCCAGGACAACCTGTCCCAGCGGCTGGTTGACCTGGTGGCCCCCATAGGCCGGGGACAGCGTGGCCTCATCGTCTCGCCTCCCAAGGCAGGCAAGACCACGCTCCTGAAGCACATCGCCAACGGCATAACCACCAACGCCCCCGACATTCACCTCATGGTGGTGCTCATAGGCGAGCGCCCGGAGGAGGTCACCGACGTCATGCGCTCGGTGGACGGCGAGGTCTTCAGCTCCACCTTCGATGAGCCGGTGGAGGACCACTGCCGCGTGGCGGAGCTTGCCCTGGAGCGCGCCAAGCGCCTGGTGGAGGGCGGCCGGCACGTGGCCATCCTGCTGGACAGCATCACCCGCCTGACCCGCGCCTATAACCTGGCGGTGCCCAGCAGCGGCCGCACCCTCTCAGGCGGCATAGACCCCGTGGCCCTGTACCCGCCCAAGCGCTTCTTCGGCGCTGCGCGCAACACCGAGGGAGGGGGCAGCCTGACCATCATCGCCGCCTGTCTCGTGGATACCGGCAGCCGCATGGACGACGTGATCTACGAGGAGTTCAAGGGCACCGGTAACCTGGAGATCCACCTGGACCGCAGGCTGGCCGAGCGCCGCATCTTCCCTGCCATTGACATACAGCGCAGCGGCACCAGGCGCGAGGAGCTGCTGCTGGACGAGACAACCCTGCGCCAGGTGTGGCTGCTGCGCCGCATGGTGGGCATGATATCCGCCGACGGCACCACCTCAGCCGAGGCCACGGAGCGGGTGCTGGAGCGCCTGGCCAAGACCCGCGACAACCGTGAGTTCCTCATGACCCTCAGCCGCGAGTTCTAGCCCGCTGGCGGCAGAGGCTATGACTGGCTGAGGCCGCCGTCCAGGTAGATGGTCTCGCCGGTCATGTAGTTGGAGGCGTCGGAGACCAGGTACAGGGCCAGCAGCCCGACCTCGCGGAGCTCTCCGACGCGGCCCAGCGGCACCGTGGACCTGGCACGCTCCCGGCTGGCGGCGACCTGCGCCGGGTCCCCCGTCTCGGGGTCGGGGAACATGCCTGGCGCGATGGAGTTAACGGTGATGCCGTAGGGCGCCCACTCCAGGGCCAGCGTCTGGGTCAGCCCGACTTTGTACAAAAGCTAGCTAAGCACTTTACCCCGGGAGATGGGCCAGGGCCTGCCGCACGAAGTCCACGCCTACCAACTCGCACCAGGCGGCTAACAGCTTGCCCGTCATCGGCCCGGGCAGCTCGCCGCCGATGCGCAGGCCGTTGAGGGTAGCCACCGGCAGCATGCAGTAGCGCGTGCTGGATATGAACGCCTCGTCGCAGACGTACACGTCGTAGGGCGAGTAGTCCCCCTCGTCCACAGGGGCCTTGAGGGACTCGGCCAGCTCCAGGACCGTCTGCATGCTGATGCCGGGCAAGACGTTGCGCCGATTGGGCAGCTTGATGCGGCCATCGCTGACGAACATGAAGTTGGCGCCGGCGCACTCGGTTATGTTCCCCTCCTGGTCCAGCATCAGGGGGAAGACCTGCTGGCCGCCGTGTTTGGCGCTGGCCGGTAGCTCCTGCACCGGGAAGCCGTAGGTCGTCGGGGTCACCACCCGCACGCCACGAATATAGCTCTGGGCGAAGGCGGCGAAGTCCAGCGGCTGGCAGTATATGACAACGTTGACGCCAGGCTTGCCTCCAGGCGAGTCCCCTTGCTTCAGGCCCACCACCTGGCTGATAACGTACTCGTCTCCCGGGCGCAGGAGCGGCCGGTTGGCCTCCAGGATGCCCAGGGATACGGCCTCCATCTGCTCCAGGGTCAAGCCCGGGTCCATCTGCGCCCAGGTCAGCCCACGGTACAGCCGCTCCAGGTGCTGCCGGAGCTTGAACACCCGGCCGTTGAAGGTGCGCTCGCTGTCGTAAAACCCCTGGGCCGCCTGGAAGTCGCTTCCACGCATCAGGGCGATGCCCTCGCTCTGGGGCATGACCCTGCCGTTAAGGTACATGACCAGCTCGCGTTGTTCGCCCATAGCTCACTTCCCCAGCGGGGCCAGGACAGGAGGTACCAGGGAAAGCCTAGCGCCCACGCATCATTTCCTGGACGGTCCTGCCGATATCTGCCGGCCTGGGTATGATGGTGACGCCGGCCGCCGCCAGCGCTTTCATCTTCTCGTCAGCGCGGGCGGCCGAGCCGGTGATGATGGCGCCTGCATGGCCCATGCGCTTGCCCGGAGGCGCGCTCTGCCCCACTATCAGGGCCGCGACGGGCTTGGTGAACTCGCTCTTGATGTACTCGGCGGCCTCTTGCTCCTTGGTGCCGCCGATCTCGCCGATGAGCACCACGCCATCCGTCTCCTGGTCCGCCTGGAACATCCTCAGGATGTCCACGAAGGTAGTGCCGCTGACCGGGTCGCCGCCTATGCCCACGCAGGTGGACTGGCCGATGGCCAGGGCGGTAAGCTGGCCCACGGCCTCGTAAGTGAGGGTGCCGCTCCTGGACACGACCCCGATCCTACCTGGCTTGTGGATGTGGCCCGGCATGATGCCGACCTTCACCTTGTGCCCTGGCGATATCATGCCGGGGCAGTTGGGGCCTATGAGGGTCACGGGCTTGTCCCTGAGGTAGCGCACCACCTTGACGCTGTCCATGACGGGGACGCCCTCGGTGATGCAGGCGATAGTCCGTATGCCTGCGTCCACCGCCTCCACGATGGCGTCGGCGGCGAAGGGGGGCGGGACGAAGATAAGGGACACGTTGGCGCCGGTCTCGGCCACGGCCTGCGCTACTGTGTTATACACGGGGACAGTCTCATCGAACATGGTGCCGCCCTTGCCAGGCGTGACGCCCGCCACCAGGTTGGTGCCGTACTCCTTGCAGCGCCTGGCGTGGAAGCTGCCCTCCCTGCCAGTGATGCCCTGCACCAGAAGCCGCGTGTTGCTATCCACAAGTATGCTCATGTAGCTGCTCCTGCGCCTGAAGTAGACTAGCGGGCCGCCTTGATGGCCTCCGCCGCCTGGTTGAGGTCGTTGACCAGCGTCACATCCAGGCCGGACTCGGCCAGGAGGCGCCGGCCCTCGTCGGCGTTGGTGCCCAGCATGCGCACCACCATGGGCCGGACGGCATCGGGCATCTGCTGGGCGGCCATCAGGAAGCCGCGGGCGGCCACATCGCAGCGGAGGATGCCCCCGAATATGTTCACCAGCACGCGCTTCACGCTGGGGTCGGACAGCACTATCTTCAGCGCCTGGGCCACCTTGGCCTCGTCGGCGCCGCCGCCGATGTCCAGGAAGTTGGCCGGGGAAGCCCCCGCCGCGCCGATGACGTCCATGGTCGCCATGGCCAGGCCCGCGCCGTTGACTATGCAGCCCACGTCGCCGTCCAGCTTCACGTAGTTAATATCGTACTTGCGGGCCTCCACCTCTTGCGGGGCCTCCTGCTCCGGGTCGTGGAGCTCCTGGATGTCGGGGTGTCGGAACAGGGCATCATCGTCGAAGTCCAGCTTGGCGTCCAGGGCCATGATGCGGCCATCGGCGGTGACCACCAGCGGGTTAATCTCGGCCAGGGAGCAGTCGTAGGTCTCAAATACCCTGTACAGATTGCCAATCAACTCGGCCAGGGGGCGCACCTGCTCCGGCTTGACCTTCAGGCCGTAGGCCAGGCTGCGGCCCTGGTAGGGCATGAGTCCCAGCACCGGCTCCACGGTGACGCGCAGAATCTTTTCTGGCGTGCTGGCAGCGACCTCCTCGATCTCCATACCGCCGGCCTCGCTGGCCATGACCACGACGCCCCTGGCTGCGCCGTCAACGACCATGCCCAGGTATAGCTCGCGCTGGATATCGGCGACCTCCTCCACCAGGACGCGCCGCACCGGCACTCCCTCCGGGCCGGTCTGGAAGGTGACCAGGTTGGTGCCCAGCATGGCCCTGGCGGCCCTGACGGCCTCCTGGGGCGAGGCCGCCAGCTTGATGCCTCCAGCCTTGCCGCGTCCCCCCGCGTGGACCTGGGCCTTGACGACCACCCTGCCGCCGAGGCCCCTGGCAATCTGGCCCGCCTCCTCCGGCGTCGAGGCGACACCGCCCCTGGGCACGGGGATGCCGTGCCGGGACAGGACCGCCTTGGCCTGGTACTCGTGGATTTTCATATTCAGACTCCAAGCTTCAGAGTTTTACGCCACGCCCTCTCCCAGCATCCACGTGGCGATGACGAAGTAGATGAGGATGCTGAGTATGTCCTGGACTATGGTGGCAATGGGGCCGCTGGCGTTGGCCGGGTCCAGCCCCAGCTTGTTGAAGATGTAAGGTATCACCAGCCCCGTGAACATAGCTGACATGATAGCGCAAAACAGCGATACCCCCAATACCACTCCCAGTCCCAGGTCGCCATACAGGGCCAGGGAGATAAGGCCCAGGGCGGCCGCCGTGACCAGGGCGATGAGAAGCACCACCAGGAACTGCCTCAGGAAATACCTGCCATAGTGCAGCGCCGAAGAGATGGCGAAGTCCCGGATGGCAAAGGCTTCCATCTGGGTGCCCACCGCGTCCGCCATGTACACAATAAGCGGCAGGAAGGCTGCCAGCACCAGGTTACGCTCCAGCGTGCTCTCGAAGGCGCCGATGACGCGGGCAGCCAGCACCCCGCCCAGCAGGCCAATGAACAGCCACGGTATTCTGTGCCTGAAAGCCTCCAGGAGCGAGATGTCCAGGATGTTGTCCAGCGGGCGACGAGAGGGCCTGACGCCAGCCATGTGCAGCAGGTCCTCCTGGACCTCCTTGTGGATAATGGCGAGTATGGCCCGGCTGGGCACTGCTCCCAGGAACCTGTTGGCTTCGTCCACCACGGGAATGGCCTTGGTCTCGTGCTCCAGTGCCAGGTAAGCCGTATGCTCCTGGTCCATCGTGGGCAAGGCCGCGACCGCCGGTGCCGCTGGGAGTACGTCCCCCACCCTCGTACCTGGGGGGGAACGGAAAAGCTCTTCAAAGGGCAGTACCCCGGCCAGCCTGCCCTGGTCGTCCAGTACGTACACGTACTCCAGCGTGTCCAATTCCTGGGTGCCGCTGGAGATGTGGCCCAGCACGTCACCGATGGTCTGCTCGGGCCTGGCCACAGGTACTCTGGTGGTCATCTGGCTGCCGGCCGAGTCTCTGGGCCATCGGTGCCGAGGCGAGTTGGAGGGCCTGGGCCTTGGACCGTCCATGACGCTCTGGGGATAAGCCGCTCATCCTCTGGCGGAGGGGGTGGGATTCGAACCCACGTTCCCTTTCGGGATTCCTGTTTTCAAGACAGGCGCCATAAACCGCTCGGCCACCCCTCCGCGTGGAGAGCACAGGACCTTTTCAGCGTGCCAGCGACAGCAACTCCGGTAACTCCAGCGGAGGCAAGAATGTAGAGTCGCAGTGCCCAAGTAATTGTAGCTATTATACCAGGGACGGGCAACTATAAATGCGCCCCGGAAAGTCCTCCCCAGGCAGATTGGACTGCCCAGGACTTTTCGTTGACGCTACCGAAGGCTTGTGCTATCCTTCGTTCGTGAAAAGATGCACAGGTGCCACCATATAAGGGCCTGGCTGCCGTCATGAGCAAGACTCTCGCCCCCGGGGCCAAGACACACCTGTTATTCCGCATCGTGGCGGCGGCCGCGCTGGCTGCTGCCTTCTTCCAGGTGACCCTGGGGGGCGTGGTGCGCGTCACCGGCTCTGGCCTGGGCTGCCCCGACTGGCCTCTGTGCCATGGGCGGCTTATCCCGCCCCTGGAGTTCACCACCCTTCTTGAGTACTCTCACCGCCTGTCTGCCTCGACCCTGGGCGTGCTGGTCCTGGCGACAGCGGTGCTGGCCTGGCGCTACTACCGGCCCAATGCCTGGGTGCTCGTCCCCAGCCTTCTAGGGCTGGCCCTGGTGCTGGTGGCCGCCATCCTCGGCGGGATCACGGTCCTGACGGAGCTGGCCTGGTGGGGCAGGACCATACACCTGAGCGTGGCCGAGTCGCTGGTGGCCTGCATGGTGGTGGCGGTGGTGGCCGGGTGGCGCGCGTCCCCCCAGCCGGCGGAGCGGGCCTCCAGCGCGGAAGGCGTCGGCGTCCCTGGCTGGCTCCTGGCGGCTACCGCCGTGGCGACGTTCCTGGTGATCATCTCAGGCTCCTACATGGTGGGCTATGGCGCTGGCTCGTCCTGCGCCACCTGGCCCCTGTGCCGCGGCAGCCTGTTCCCCGAAGGCACCGCCTATGCCATCCACATGGGGCACCGGCTGGTTGCGGCGCTGGCCGGGCTGGTGGTGCTGGCGACAGCGGTGGCAGTATGGCGCCGGCGGCTGCACCAGCCAGGGCTGGAATGGGCCAGCGTGGCCCTAGCCGCGCTGTTCCTGGCCCAGGTCCTGCTCGGGGCGGCCACGGTATGGACTGGCTTCGCCGTCGCCCTCAAGGCTGCGCACCTGAGCCTGGCTACCCTTACCTGGGTGGCGGTGGTCTGGCTCATGGCCCTCAGCTACACGCCCTACCGGCCCGTGGTTGCTGCAAGTGAGGCAAGTCCTGGAGGCATCCCAGGACTGGAAAGGGTGAACCCGTGATAGCTCAACAGGTGGCAGCGTCGCGGAGCGTCGTCAGGGACTACCTGGCCCTGACGAAGCCCCGCATCGTAATGCTGCTGCTGGTCACGGCCCTGGGGAGCATGTTCCTGGCGTCGCGTGGCGCGCCGGACCCGGTCCTGGTGGGCCTGGTGCTGACAGGAGGGGCGCTGGCCTCTGGCGGGGCCAACGCCCTGAACCACTTCCTGGACAGGGATATAGACAGCGTCATGAGGCGCACCCGCCACCGGCCAGTGGCAGGCGGCCGCGTGCAGCCTCGCCAGGCCCTGGCCTTCGGCGTTGGCCTCAACGTGGTCGCCTTTGTGCTGCTGGCTACCCTGGTGAACCCCCTCAGCGCCCTGCTGACTGTCGGCGCCACGCTGTTCTACGTGCTGGTGTACACCAAGCTGCTGAAGCGCAGCACACCCCAGAACATAGTCATCGGTGGCGCAGCGGGAGCCGTGCCCCCGCTGGTCGGCTGGGCCGCCGTGACCGGCAACGTGGACCTGCCTGCGGTGTACCTCTTCGCCATCATCTTCTTCTGGACGCCGCCCCACTTCTGGGCGCTGGCGCTGCTCATCAAGGACGACTACGCCCAGGCGCGGGTGCCCATGCTGCCCGTCGTGGCCAGCTTGCAGGAGACGAAGACATCCATCTTCCTTTACACGGTGCTGCTGCTGCCACTGACGCTGATGCTCTTCGTCACCCAAGCCGTAGGGTGGATATACTTCGCGTCCGCGCTGGCCCTGGGCGTGGCCTTCGTGTACTACGCCTGGCAACTGGTGCGTCGCCCCGACATCTCAGGCGCCAGGTCTCTGTACCTTTACTCGCTACTATACCTTGCGCTGTTGTTCCTGGCTATCATAGTGGACAGCATCATTCCCTTGTAGCCCATCAGGCGAAGGAAAACGGCAGAGGCCCCATCAGGTACGGCGAGACCAGTCCAGACGCCCGCTGCTTGACTCTCTCAGAGGGTATTGGTAGATTCTAATGTCGGCCTGGGGCCATTGAATCAAGGAGATGGTGATTCTTTACCATGCCTAGGATGGACCGCCTGTTGATGCGATTTCTGAGCGTCTCTCTGTTCGGGCTGCTGTTGGCGCTGGCAGCCGGCTGCTACCCCTCCCATCCCCAGTCCACCTTTGACACCCGTGGGCCGATTTCCGAGTCCCAGGCCCAACTGTTCTACGTCATATTCTGGGCGGGCATAGTCGTCTTCATCCTCGTCGTGAGCGTGCTGCTGATTGCCGTGGTACGCTACCGCCGCCGGCCCAACCAGGCAGACCCGGAGCAGGTCCACGGGAATTCGCGCCTGGAGGTCGCCTGGACGGCCATACCCGTCATCATCCTGGCCGTCATAGCCGTGCCCACTGTTACCACTCTGTTCCATAACGCCACTTCGCCCGACCCCGCAGGGCTGACGGTGGAGGCCATCGGCCATCAGTGGTGGTTCGAGTTCCGCTATCCCGGCCAGAACGTGGTCACCGCCAACGAGCTGCACATCCCCGTGGGCGAGGTGGTGAATGTCAGGCTGAGCGCTCAGGACGTAATCCATAGCTTCTGGGTACCCAAGCTGGCTGGCAAGGTGGACATGATCCCCAACAACCCCAACACCATGTGGCTGAGGGCGGACGAGGCCGGGCTTTACTACGGCCAGTGCGCCGAGTTCTGCGGCGAGGCCCACGCCAAGATGCGCTTCAGGGTCATAGCCCAGCCACGGGAGGAGTTCGACGCCTGGCTCCAGCAGCAGGCCCAGCCGGCGGTGGACCCGGTGGACCCTCTGGCCAGGCAGGGGCAGGAAATCTTCATGTCCCGCGAAGGCGGCTGCTTCGGCTGCCACACCGTGGCCGGCACCCAGCGCGCCCGTGGCCGCCTGGGGCCTGACCTTACCCACGTGGCCGGCCGTACCACTCTGGCGGCGGGCATCATGGACAACACCCAGGAAAACCTCCGGCGCTGGCTGGAGGACCCGGCCACCATCAAGCCAGGCAACATCATGGCCAAGCAAGCCGCCATTTACAACGACCCCAGCCTGAGACTTACCGAACAGGAAATCTCCGCCCTGGTAGCCTACTTGTGGGGCCTCAAATAAAGCCTGATTGGATATAATTAGGATTGCATACAGACTCACCATGCACTGACGGAGTCGGAGGCCAGGAATGACGACGTTGGCGTTCCCCATACCCAGGCCCAGGAACCCTGCCGGGATATGGGCGTGGATAACTACCATAGACCACAAGCGCATCGGCATCCTGTACGGCGTCACCGCCTTTGTCCTGTTCATCATCGGTGGCATCGAGGCGCTGCTGATCCGGGTACAGTTGGCCGGCCCCAACCAGGATATAGTCAGCCCGGAGGTCTATAACCAGCTCTTCACCATGCACGGCACCACCATGATATTCATGGTGATCATGCCCATGGCCGCCGCCTTCTTCAACTACATAGTCCCTCTCCAGATCGGTGCGAGGGACGTGGCCTTCCCCAGGCTCAACGCCTTCAGCTACTGGACGTTCCTATCGGGCGCCATCCTGCTCCACGCAAGCTGGTTCCTGGGTGGCGCTCCCAACGCGGGGTGGTTCGGGTATGTCCCGCTGACCGGCGAGGCGGCCAATCCTGGACATGGTGTGAACTTCTGGATAGTTGGCCTTCAGATCCTGGGAGTCGCCTCCCTGGCAGCCTCCTTCAACTTCCTGGTGACCATCCTCAACATGAGGGCGCCCGGCATGTCGCTGATGCGCATGCCCCTGTTCACCTGGATGACCCTGGTGACGGCGGTCCTTATCGTCCTGGCCTTCCCGGTCATCACGGTGGCCCTCATCGAGCTGATGTTCGACCGGTTCTTCGGCATGAACTTCTTCAGGGTCAGCGCCGGGGCCAACCCGCTGCTGTGGCAGCACCTGTTCTGGGTCTTCGGCCATCCTGAGGTGTACATCCTGATCCTGCCCGCCATGGGCATCATCTCGGAAGTGCTGCCGACCTTCTCCCGCAAGCCGCTGTTCGGCTACCCGGCAGTGGTGCTGGCCGGCGTGCTCATCGGCTTCCTGGGCTGGATGGTCTGGAGCCACCACATGTTCACCGTGGGGCTTGGCCCGGTGGCCAACTCGGTCTTCGCCCTGACCACCATGGCCATCGCGGTGCCCACGGGCATCAAGATTTTCAACTGGCTGGGCACCATCTGGAAGGGCGCACTGGACTTCAAGACGCCCATGCTCTTCGCCCTGGGCTTCATTGCCCTGTTCACCATTGGCGGCATCAGCGGCGTCATGCACTCCTCCGCGCCCTCGGACGCGCAGCAGCAGGACACCTACTTTATCGTGGCCCACTTCCACTACGTCCTCTTCGGCGGCGCTATGATGGCCATCATGGCCGGGGCCTACTACTGGTTCCCCAAGGTCACGGGCCGCATGTACGACGAGAAGATGGGACAGGTACACTTCTGGCTCATGTTCATCGGCCAGAACCTGACTTTCTTCCCCATGCACTTCGTCGGCATGGACGGCATGCCGCGCCGCATCTACACCTACGATGCCATCATGGGCTGGGGCTTCTGGAACGCCGTGGAGACGGTGGGAGCGTTCATAATAGCCGCCAGCATTCTGGTGTTTATCGCCAACGTCCTGAAGAGCACCCGCAAGGGGGAGCGTGCCGGCAGCGACCCATGGGACGCGCGGACGCTGGAGTGGTCTATACCGTCGCCGCCGCCCCCCTACAACTTTGAGCAAATCCCCGTGGTGCGCGACCGCGACGACTGGTGGCAGCAGAAGCGCCGGGAGACCAGGCGCGGCGTGCCGGTCGGCGGCGGCTCCGGCAATGGCCACAGCATCCACATGCCGCAGCCGTCCTACTGGCCTATCGTGGTCTCCATCGGCCTCCTGGTAGGCGGCTTTGGCCTGCTCTACAACATCGCCGTTGCGGCCATCGGCGGTTTCATCGCCATGGCGGCCGTCTACGCCTGGTCCTTCGAGCCGGTCAACGAGCCGGAAGAGACCTCGTCCCACTAGGGGGAGTGACAAGTGGCACACGCATCTGCAACACCGCACGGGCTTGAACACGAGGCGACCACCACCGGCCTGAACCACCGGAAGATGCTGATGTGGGCCTTCCTGGGCTCCGACTGCATGTTCTTCGGGTCGCTCATCGCCACCTACCTGGTCTACAAAGGCAAGAGCCTGGTCCCGCCCTACCCGGCCGATGTGTTCGACATCCCGGTAACCTCGGTGAGCACCTTCGTGCTGCTGATGAGCAGCATGAGCATGGTGATGGCCTACGCGGCCATATCCAGGGGCAGCCTCAAGGGCTTCCGGGTGTGGATGGCATCCACGGCCATCATGGGCATGACGTTCCTGGCGTTCCAGGTCTTCGAGTTCCGCACCTTCGCCATGGAGGGCCTGACTCCCAGGACCAACCTTTTCGGCTCAACCTTCTTCACCCTGACAGGCTTCCATGGCGCCCACGTGACGCTGGGGGTCATCTGGCTGCTGTCGCTGCTGTTTTACTCCTTCCGGCCTGGCGCAGTCACGGCGGAGAAGAGCCTGGACGTGGACCTGGCGGCGCTGTACTGGCACTTCGTGGACATAGTCTGGATAGTCATCTTTACCGTCGTGTACCTCTTCGGGGTATTCGAGGGTTTCTAGTCGCAAGAGGAGCTTATGAGCCAACACACCGAGTCCAGAACGCATACCGCGGCCCACCAGGGGGCTGAAGGAGAGCTGCACACGGGCCATCCGACGCCTGCCACCTACCTCAAGGTTGCCATGACCCTCACCGTTATCACAGCCATTGAGGTGGGGGTGTTCTACCTCTCCTGGCTGGGCCACGGCATTATCCCCATCCTTATCATTCTGTCGGGCGCCAAGTTCGCGCTGGTGGTCATGTTCTACATGCACCTGAAGTACGACTCGCCCCTCTTCTCGGGGATGTTCCTGTGGGGCCTGTTCGTGGCAGGTAGCATAGTGCTGGCGCTCATGGCCCTCTTTGGCTTCTTCCTGTGATGCTGCGGCGGTCTGGTGGAAGGAGTGAGTCCCTTTGGGTGATGCGGTGGAATCTCTGTGGACCTATTGGTACGGCCACCCCGAGGCGCTGATAGGGGTGCTGATATTGCAGGGACTGTACCTGCTGGGCGTGGGGCCGGTGAGGGAGCGCTACGGGCTGGCCGAGGACGTGGACGCCAGGCAGGTGGCTACCTTCACGGCCGGTGTGTTCCTCTTCCTGGTGGCCGAGGTATCCCCTCTGCACGTGCTGAGCGACCGGTACCTGTTCAGCGCCCACATGCTCCAGCACGTGATTATAACCCTGCTGGCGCCTCCCTTGATAGTCCTGGGAACGCCCCACTGGCTGGTGCGGTTCCTGCTGCGTCCGGCCTGGGCCTTCCGGTTGGCCCGCGTGCTGACGCACCCGATACTGGCCTTCGCGGCCTTCAACCTGGTCTTCTCCATGTGGCACATACCGGCGCTGTATACCGTGGCCGTGGAGCACCACTGGGTACACTTCGGCCAGCACCTTCTCCTGGTGAGCACGGCGCTGCTGATGTGGTGGCCCATAGCCAGCACTTTGCCTGAGCTACCCAAGCTGTCCTACCCGTTCCAGATGGCTTACCTCTTCCTGCTCTCGGTCGCCCAGATCATCGTCTTCGGAATCATCACTTTCTCCAGGGAGCCTATCTACCAGTGGTACGCCCATACGCCCAGGCTGTGGAATATCAGCCCCCTGACGGACCAGCAGATTGGCGGCATAATCATGAAGGTGGGAAGCTCCGTAGTTTTCCTCACGCTCTTCGTCATTGCCTTCTTCCGCTGGTTCAACCAGGAGGAGCAAAAGGCGCGGATACAGGAGGCCCTGGAGATAGAGCGACAGCGCGAGGACAGATAGAGCGAAAGTCCACGCCAGGGGCAGGCTGATGCCCCTGGCCAGGAGGCAGACCTGTAGATGATGGACCGCATCCTTATGGCCGTAGGCTTCCCGCTGCTGGCGGTGCTGATAGTTGCGGTGTACGCGGGTGGGCTCGGCGTGTTGTTCATGGTGCTCCACGAGACGCCGTTGCATGCCGGCGCTGTAATCATCCTTGGCCTTGCCCTGGTCATAGGTGTCCCCACCGCAGCGGCGCTCCTCCAGAGGGCGCTGGAGCGGCGCTAGGCCCCCAGGGGGTGTGATGCAGCCTCTCAGCCGCCACGTTGCCCTGTTTCCGCCAGGCGCGGTCTGCTGGACATTCCTGCGCATGGTGGCCTGCCTCCTGTTGCTGGCGCTGGCCGGTTGCTCCAGGGCGGAGGCCTTCCAGGGCACCGTGTTCACCACTCCCAAGCCCGCGGCGACCTTCCAGCTCCAGGACCAGTTCGGCAGGCCCTTCAGCCTTTCAGACCACAGGGGCAGAGTAGTGCTGCTGACCTTCCTGTACACGAGCTGCCCCGACGTCTGCCCCATAGTGACAAGCCAGCTCCGTGAAGTCCACCAGATGCTGGGCCAGGATGCAGGCCGCGTCTCTTTCGTCGCCGTCAGCGTTGACCCCGAGCGTGATACAGTGGAAGCGGCGCGCGCCTACTCGGAGAAGTGGGACATGCTGGACAGGTGGACCTACGCCGTGGGCAGCCGTGAGGAGCTTTCGCCAGTGTGGGCGGCCTACTACGTTGACCCCACCGTGGACGAAGGCCAGGAGCACACGCCGGAGAAGGAAGCAAGCCCCACGCCGACTCGCCAGACCGGCGTGGCTGGCCTTCGCGAGGATGTCCTGAAGGAGTACCTGGTGGCGCACTCGACGCCGGTATACCTGATAGACCGCCAGGGGCAGACTCGCGTGCTGTTCACGCCGCCGCTGGACACCCAGGCCCTGGTGCACGACATCAGGCTGCTCCTGGACTCCTGATGCCCTGTCAGCCGGCCCCTCACTACATGATAGTCCTTGAACATGGAGCGGACAGTAGTGCAGGCGCTGCCCCGACGCCTCCACCCCCGTATGGAAAGGTGTCGTGTAGTAATACCAGGTCTGCGTGAAGGTGGCGGTTATCTCCTCGCCCTTGACGGGAGAGGACCAAGGTGAGGGTGAAGGGCCTGGATAAGGCCAGGTTACCCCTCATCCCCTCGGCAGGCTCTGGCCTTCCCCCAGCGGGGGAAGGGACTATGTTCTCTCCCCCTGTGGGGGAGAGCTAGAGAGGGGGCCAAGCCT
>FWPU01008015.1_pt1 | contig 18526 bp, 7 predicted proteins | sample 2228361 | NCBI WGS metagenome assembly FWPU01 (sample SAMEA103939777, study PRJEB20133) | metagenome
GCCAAGGCCAAGGCCGCGGCCGCCTGGGTGCGATCCAAGGCGAAACTGCGGGCGAAGCACCACTCCGCATCACCTTGCATGCCCAGGACGTGAAACAGAACCCCCGCCCGATAACAATGACGCGGATGATCGGGCTTCAAGTCCAACGACTTTCGCATCAGGTGTTCCAACGTTTGTTGATCGGGGAGAAGGGGATCCGTCCCGTCTTCGGAGGGCTGATCGGGCGGCGGCACGTCTTGGGGCTCCGAAGTCCCGCCCTCGGCGGTCTCTTCCTCGGAGCGCTGCCTTTCCGCGACCAATTGGGCCTGCCGCATCCAGGCTCCCAATCCGGCCGTCGCCGCCAGATTCAACACGTCCGGTTGCTCCGGAAAACGATCCAGCAGTCTTCGTGCCCAATACCACACTTCCTTTTCGCGGCGGAGGACCGAGGCCAGTTGCCCGGCCACGAAAATCAGTCGCGCACCGTCTTCCGGCAATTCCACTTCCGCCGGATCGACGGCCAGCATTTCATCGAGGATGACCTGCATGTCCTTGGCTTCGGCGTCGGTGCCGTCGGGCAGACGTTGGAACCAAGCGTTGAATTGCGGCCCCATCGGCGTCTTGTCCCAATCGACGGAGGGAACTCGCGCCTTCTCGGCGGTCTCCGACGACGGACCATCGCCCGGCGATTCCTCGGCGGGCTGCGTCAACGGGGGGAGCGGGATGCGGTCCGTTCTGGGCGGGTACAAAAAGCCGACGGCGGTGGGCGCCACCCTGCCCGAGGCTACGGCTTCCAACCGCGCATGGTACAGGGCGGCCTCGCCGGGTTTCACGCGCCGCCGCAAGTCCTCCTCCAGCCCATCGGCCTGCCCGTCCCTGCCCATCAACCGCAGTACGGAAATCAACCGGGTTCGGGTTTCCAGCCATTGGGGGATCGCTTCCCAATACGCGAGCCGCCGGTCCCACCGCTCCAAGATTTCCGCGGCCTCCGCCGGTCGATCGGCGCTCACGGCGACCACCGCGTCGAACAAGGCCTTGTGCCAGGCCGCCTCGGGGTTTTCGTCCTCGGGCGGAATGAGCGACCAATCCAGCGGTTCACCGACTTCGGCGCAACGCTCTTCCAATTCGTTGCCGCGGCCGGCAAGGAAGAGGGCGGAGCCGAGCAACGTAAAGGCCTCCAGCTTGGCAAGTAGCGGCGTGTGGTAGACTTTGGCCAATTCCAAGGCCCTGCGTCCCTGGTCCGCCGCCTCCGTCAAGAGTCCGCACAGCAATTGGATGAAGGCGTGCATCCGCGCGCCCTCAAACCGATGGTCGCCCTGGTCCAGAATCGGCAGCTTATTCTCGATCGACCGCGCGAAGTGCAAGGCGGTCTGCACATCGCCCAAGGTCAGATAGACCCACACCGTGTAGTCGCGAAAACACTCCAGGCAGGCGATCTTTCCCGTCCGTCGGCAGACCTCATTCCCTTCCCGCACCACATCCCGCACCCGGGGTGAACCGAAGCCGTAACGAACGGCCGCGTGCGAACCCAAATGGTGGTAAGCGCACGTGGACAACCAAGCGACGGCGCTTTGGTATTCGTCGTCGGGGAAGTCGGGCTGGAACTGCCGGGCGTGATCCTCGCTTTCCAGCAAGGCGACCATTTCCGTCGCCAATTCCATCCCCAGTTCCGTTTCGAAGGTGGCCAAGGCACAATGCGTAATCGAGAGCGTGGCGCGAATGTACGGAATCAACCGCCGCTCGGACTTGGCCAACCTCCGCAGCTCGTGAGCAACACGAATCGAGGACCGGAAGAATCCGCGTTCCTCCAGCTCTTGCTGCCTCTCCCACAACTCCTGCATCCGTCGTTCGACGGGATCCGCCGGCAATTCCGATGACATGGCTCGCGCTTTCTGAAAAAACCGGCCGGTTTCGGGCGAACTGATTCCAAGGGAACGCGAATGAGTAAACGTGCCCGCGGCGGGCCTCGATCCTTCCAGGCCGAACGCCTCGCACCGAATCCCGGACACGACCGGGCCTCGCCCCTCCATCAGGACGAAAACGACGCATGGAACGGAATACCCTGCCGAAGGCTCGCGCTCGGTCAGGGTTCAAAGGCCCCCAAAAGGGATCGCCTCCGCTGCTCGATGCGGCGAGAGCGCGCCCAGCGCGGCTCTAGTCTCCGCCGGGCCGCGCATCGCGTCCCCACAGGGCCTCCGCAATCCACATCAAATCGTCCTCCTCGCGTTGAACGGCGGCACGATCCGGCACCCAACCCGCCGTCGCCAGGGCCTTGCCGACCAATAACCGCACCACGCTGCCTAGCGGCGTACCGGGCGATTGTTCCAGGGCGCGGCCGACCAGGCGGTGATCGAGATTGAGCACGACCTCGTTCGGCCGGGGGACGTCGCCCGAAAAATGGGCGTCGATCAAGCGTTGAAATCCCGCCGGTACGCTGCCGCTTTTCTTCAACTCCTCGAACGTCTTGTAGAGTTCCGCGCGTTCGCTCAGGAAGGCCATGACGGGAATGCGAGGAGCAAACCGCCCCACCAGCACGCGAACGCGATCGGACCCGACGAACTCCTGCCAGATCGGCGGCGCCTCGCCCAAGTCTCCCATGCCGAGGACGCTGCGGGCGAAGTCGGGGCTGCCCGGCCCGGCGATGCGGACGTCGATATTACACCCTTCCGCCGCCAGATCGGCCGCCATCAACGCCAGCAGGGTCTCCTCGAAGCTCCGCATGGTGTGCACGCAAGGGGCCGGATAATCCAAAAACAGCGTATTCATCCACGATTCTTGGTGCCGATTGGGATTGTACCACAGCACGTAGTCGGCGTCGCTGTCGAAGGCCGACCGGTTGCGACTGCGTTTGAAAATCTGCTCGAAGGTCAACAACCCCTGCGAAGTGCTGAAGCGGTAACTGCGTCGCAACAGCAGACGCAGCCGCTCCTGCGCCAGGGCCGCGCCGGCCAAGAGGTAGCGGTGCCAGGCGATCAGCGTTTCCCAGCGCTTAGGATCGCTCTCGGCCAAGTTCTCGAAGTGCGAGAAGACGGCGCGATCCAACTCGTCCTGCACCCAGGAGAATCGCACGCTGCGGACCAAATCCTCGCGACTGACGGTGGGGTCGCACTCGGGCAACTCCACGACGCCGCGGATGAACGGCGCCCAATCCGGCAGAAGCCCTTGCAGGCGGCGCGAGATGACCATGCGACGCACGGTAACAGCCAAGGTGGGGGCATCGGTGAAGCCGGGCGTCCGCTGCGGCGTGACGTACAGCGCCCCGCGGATGGTGACCGGCCGTTCCACACGCAGCGGAATCACCTCCAGCGGCGTCTCCCCGAAGTACGACTCCAGCTCCATTTCCACGGCGTGGCGGTCGGGAGTGGTATCCAGCCAGGCGGCCGTTCCCACATTCACACGCTGCCCGCCGTCGTTGAGAAAGATGGGCAGGGGAAGGAAGTCGGCGTATTGCCGGATCACCGATTCCAGTAAGTCCGCCTGTTCGGCGTAGGCGGCGAACTCGGGCTTGAGGTGCAATCGCACGGTCGTGCCGCACGATTCCCGCTCCGCCGAGGCCAAGTAGATGTCGGTCCCCGACCCGGCCTCCCACAGCACGGCCCGGTCATCGTCGCGGTGCCGTGAAACGACGACGATCCGCTCGGCCAAGAGGAATCCGCTGAGCAGGCCGACGCCGAATTGCCCGATCAGGCTGGATGCCCCCGGGGCATCGCCCCGGCGCTTGATCCAGCCGCTGATGCCCAGCCCCAGCGTCCCCAGATAGGTCTCGGCCTCTTCCGGCCTCATGCCGATGCCGTCGTCACGGACTTCCAGGACGCGTCGCGTCGGGTCTTGCCGCACGTCGATCCGTCCCTGAAACGTCACTTCCTGGGCACGCCGCCGCATGATGCCGTCGTGGGCGTTTTGGATCAATTCCCGAACGGCGACCTCGGGACGGCTGTAAAGGGATTCGCCCATCAGTTGGATGACGCCCCCCACGTCCACCTGAAAAGGAACGCGTTTGGACCAGGCGGGTTCATCGGAGGGTTGTTCGCTGGGGACGGGTTGCTGCGAATCCATCATCAATCCATGGGGCAAGGAGGTATCGAGGGAGGGCCGCCGCACAAAACGACCCGGCCGGACGTCGGCACGGCGAAGCAAGGAAAGACGCCCTCGGAAAGGCGGCCGTCCGTCCTCGGCCGAATGGCGATTAGTCGTTCGGGTTTCACCGATGATAGGCTGACGATGTTCCGTTGCGCCGACGATCGCATCTATCCGCATTATCCGGGCAAGGACCGGCGGGGGACAAGGTCCGCAGGCATGGGTCGGGTCGCGCATCGCGCCCGGCTCATGCCGTCGGCGCGACGGGATCGCTCGTCAACCAATCGCCGTGGTCGGATCCCGCGAGGGTGCCGTGAGGACGGCCAGCACCTCCTCGTGCAGCAAGCCGTTGGAGCCTAGACCGTTCCCCGACGAAAAGGAATAGACGCCGTTCCAATCACTGAAACGTCCGCCTGCCTCGCGAATGATAGGGGCCACGGCGGCGGCGTCCCAAACCTGCATCAAGGGATCGATCATGAAATCGACGCGGCCGGTGGCGACCAGCAGGTAGCCGTAGGCGTCACCCCAGGTGCGGACCAGTCGGGCGGCCTCTTGCAGCCGGAAGAAGGCGTCGCGGCCCACATGATCGAAGTTGGCCACCTCGCTGGTGACCCAAGCCGCCTCCGCCAAGCGGTCGCAGGACGAAACGCGGGCCGGTTGCGGCGGCGCCTCTCCTTGGACGTACCACGCTCCCAAGCCTTCGGCGGCATAGACGGCCTCTTCCAAGGCGGGAATGCGGGCGACTCCGGCCACGGCGCGATCTTCGTAAACGATCCCCACCAACGTCCCGTACAGCGGCACGCCGTGAATGAAGGACTTGGTGCCGTCGATGGGATCGAGAATCCAGCGATAGACTCCCGAACCCTCCGCCGTACCCCATTCCTCGCCGACGATGCCGTCCTCCGGGAAGGCCTCCGCGATTCGCCGCCGCAGGTGGCTCTCGGCTTCGCGGTCGGCGACGGTCACGGGCGAATCGTCCGCCTTCCGCTCCACTTCGATCTTCGAGCCGAAATACCGGAGCGTGATTTCCCCCGCCTCGCGCGCGATCTTCACGGCCCAGTCCAACCTGCGGCGCAGGGCCTCGGTCACGCCGGTAAACGTATCGGTTCCACTCATGGCGTCATCTCCTGCCCGATCGAATCCCGGTTCGGCGATCCCTGCGATCGTTCCAGCCCCGGTTTCTCCGCCCGGCAATTCGATCGTGGGATCCTTGTCCGCCGTGAGCCGCAGCACCATCCCGGGGGCGATGGAAGTCACGGCGTGGAAGCATCGCGGATGTTCCTCAAGGCATCCTCGATGGAAACCCGCGCCACGGGACCGGCGGATTGCAGGGCCTGCTCCAGGGCGGGCAACGCATCCTTCGCCTTGGCGCCCAACCGCCCCAAGGCATCCGCGGCGGCGCTTTGCACGTTGGGGTCCGCATCTTTCAGGGCATCCATCAGCCGCGCAACGACGTCGGGGCCGTCGGCGCCGCATTTCCGCAAGGCCTTGGCGGCGGCGGCGCGGACCGCGGCATCTTCGTCCTTCAAGAGGGCGCAAAGGGCCTCGATCGCCTGCGGATCGCCTCGGCCGGACATGCCCAAAGCCTCCGCGGCGGCAGCCCGCACATCCCACTCCGCCGCTCGGCAACCCTCCACCAACTCAGGCACCGCCGCGTCCGCGGCGCCGCCCAGGGCGCTCAGCGCGCGGATGGCCGAAACCCGGGCATCCACGCTCCGCGTCTCGCGGACCACCTTACGCAAGGCGGGGACTTGCCCCGCTCCGTAGCGCACCAGCGCGTCGATGGCCTGGTCTCGGACTTGCGGCTTGCGGTGGCTCAAGAGCGCGAGCCATTCCTCGGGCGTTTTGTCGGTGTGGCGAAACTCGAGAAATGCGGGGCGCTCGCCGGAGCGTCCTCGGGCCGGGATTTCGCCTTCCTCGCCCATCGGCGGCATGGGGCGACACCCCGCCGTCGATCCAAGCCAAACGCACGCCGCGCCGAGGATGAACCACGGCCCAATCCGCCGCCATCGTCTCCACATCATCGTCGCCGTCGGTCCTCGCAACGCCTGCTCGATCAATGCCCTGGACAATCGGTTCTCCGCCGAACCGCAGGGTCGGGCGGCGGAGTCGAACTCCCGCCTTTCATTCTAATCCGGCCGTCGGAAACACGTCCTCTCCCACGGATTGGATTTCGACGATGCTCTTGCCGCCGTCGATGACGACCTGGTAGCGCAGGCCGGGCTTGGCGTGGATCACCAGTTCGCCGTCTCGCCATTCGGCGGCGAAGGGAACCACCACGCGGTGCCCCTTCACCTCCAGCACTTGCGGACGCTCGATCTCGCCGGAGAGTTTGCGCCGCAAGATGTAGAGCGCGCACGGATTGATGAAGGGACCGTTGCGAGTCTGAGCTGCCAAGGAGAAGGAATCCGGCAGCGTCCCCGCCTTGGGATCGCCCGCCGGCACCTGCTGCTGCTCGCCCGAAATCAAGATTCCCCAGGCCAAACGATTCCAGTCGAGCGTGGCATCATGCGGGGCCAGCATCGTCAGGGCAGCGGCGTACACCAGGCCGCACCACTGGACGGGCAATCCCATCCAGTTGGGCGCGACCCAATTGGTGGCCCCGTACACGGGAATCGTGGCATAGAGCATGACGGGCTGCTCCGACCAGAGATAGACGAAGGGAATGCCCGTGATCGCCCATTTGCGGGCCAGTGCCAGGTACTCCTTGTTCCCGGTCAGTTCGTAGCCGCGGACGTAGGCGGCGACCAAGTGCGCGGAGGCCAGAATATCCGGCGTGTGCAGCGACAGTTCCCAGACCTGCGCCCCGCGCGGGGTGCGAAATCGCTTCATGTACTCCAGCGTGCGGACTCCGGCTTGCAGGGCCTCTTCGTCGCCGGTTGCGTACGCGTACTCCAAGAGTTGCTTGGCGTACAAAGCGCAGTAGCCGCTTGCGGTATCCTCAAAGTGCCCCTTGAGGTAGGTTCCCGCGTAGCGATAGGAGCCGTCCGGCTGCTGAGCGCGAAGGGCCTGCTGCGCTCGGGCACGCTGGAACTCGGCCCAGCGGTCGGCCCGGCCGGTCAGGAAGAAAGCATAGTCGTCGGAGAGGTGGCCGCCGCCGGGAACCAGTGTCGGGGTCGCCGGGACTTCTGCCGTGATCCTTCCAATCGTCGAGGCCATATCGGCGAAGAATTGCCGTTTCCAATTGGGCTCCACGCAGTGTCCCCAACCGTCTTCATTACGGAGCGGCCCCCGCGTCAGTGCCCAAAGCACCAGCTCCTCCTGCTCCTTGGGCGACCGCGGCGGATCGGGCAGTTCCGGCAAACCGTGCCGCCGCACGGCCCAAACCACGGCATCTTCCAGCGACTCTTGCTTCACCCGCAAGAAGGCCTCGTAGCGCGTGCCGACCAGACTCATGCGATGGTCGGCGGCGCCGTCCACGAAATTCGGCGTGGCGTAGGTCGGCTGGAGCCGCATGTCGTCCCAGCTCAAGGAGACGGTCGCGCGGTCCGTGGCGAAGGCGGCAAGCGGCATGGTCACCTTGAGCCGATCCGGCGCGAACCGCAGGTGCTCCGGCGTCTCGATATCAGCCTTCGAGGAGCTGGTCTCTCCCTTGCCCAGGTATTCCAGACCGGCGAATAGCCCCTGCTCCAAGCCGCCGCGGGCGCGGACCACAGGGCCTTCCACCGGTTCCTCGGCCTCGATCCGGAAGCGAATCTCGCCGTCGGTCGGGCGGACGGCGACGCGGATGCCGTCTCCCCACAGGTCCAAACCCTCGGCAACCGCCCGAGCCTGGAGCGCCGGGATGCGGACGAATTGGCCGGGTTTACCCGGTTGCGACGGGGCCGCCACCGGCGCGATCACCGCCAAAACGGTCTCGCCCTTCCTGATTCGGGCCAGGTTGGATTTTTGCGCGGCCTCCAACGTCAAGTCCGCATCGCCCGGCAGCTTGCAGCCGACCCATTCGGCGGGAGCGGCATCATGCACGACGACGGCCTGCCTGGCGACCGGCGGACTATCCGGGAAGGAGAGCTTCAGTTCCACGCAATCCAGCGGACGGTCCGCAGCAGCAGCCTCCCGCAATGCGACGCGGTCCCCCGGAGCCGTTTCGACCGGAGTATCGCCGTGCCGAAACGTAACGGGCTTTTTTCCCACATTCCGCACGAAAAAGGCGACGGCATCCTCGTCGGCCGCAACTTGTTCCACGACCAGCGGCGGCGCCGTCAGGGGAATCACGCGGACCTCGCCGATCTCGTACCGTCCCTCGGCCGTGCCCGGGTCGATCCGGAGATTGCGAAGCCCGCCCGGGGCATGGATCCGCGCTGTGTACGTGTGCCACCGGCCGTCCGCGACGATCGCGAAGTGCCGTGCCTTGTCCTCGCCCCGACCGGGAGAATCGCCGCAAGTCCAAAAAACCCCGAAACCGCCGGGGACCGTGGTCCGATGCCGGACTTCGACCTGATAGTCGTCGCCGGAGAGTCCCAACTCGCGGCTGAAATACGGATCGTTGCCGCGACTTTCCACGACGAGGACCCCGTTCTCCATCGCCAACGAACATTGATTCTCGGCGCGAAACCCGCCGGTATCCCGCTCGAACGAAATCACCAGCGGTTCACCGCCGGGCACGAATTCCCGGGGATAGGGGTTCACCGGCTCGGCGGCGGGCTGCAAGCAAACAACGGCGGCAAGAAGCCATTGGCAAAGCATGACGGCTGTGCTCCTGGTATTCTGAGGGTGAGCGGATTTTGCTTACCGGGCGGACGACGTCGCCGTCGCGCCCGGCGGATCGTGAGGCTGAGGCGGGACGGATTGCAGTTCCCAAGCGTAAACCGAAGCGGGCGGCAATACCACATCCATGCCCCAGTTCGGCGGAGACTGCCGGGGTCCTTCGCCGGTCTGCGCGTCCACGCGGCGGACGATGAGCGGACGGTCGGGCAGCCCCCACCGCTCGGCATCGACCTCGATCCGCACGGAGACCGGCTCCTCGGCGGCATTGACGGCCATGACGAGCAATCGCTCTTCCCGGGGGATCGCCCAGCAACCGCGAAATAACGCATCCGTGGTGACCCACATCGTGCCGCCCCATTGCCAATCGGCACGCAGTTTGGGGATTGTTCCCATCACGCGAGGCGGCCGGGCCATCTCGCCCGCATAGAAATACTGCGCCGTCGCGGCGCGGAGCGCGACCAGTTTTTTGAGAAAGGCGGCGTTGTCTTCCTCTTGGAGTACGCCGGGGTTGATCCAGCCGATCTGCTCGCCGAAGACCAACTGCTGCGCCGCCCGCATCCGCAGCGCCGTGTCGCGGTTCTTACCCGCTTCCTCCGAAGGCAGCAACCCGCTCCCCGTCCCGCCGTAGTAGCGGCCGAACATCTGCACGCTGCCGCCGTACACGGCCGGAAATAGCGGAACCTCATCGGGGTACTGCCAGTGCCAAGTAAGATAGCCGTCGAACCAGCGGATGTACGGTTCCGCATTGCACTCGGTGGTAATCATGCGGTCGTCGGGCATCGATCCGCGGATCGCGTCCAGCAGTTGCCAATACGACTGAGTCCACCAGTGCCCGCCGCCGAGAGGGTGTCCGTGCGACCGATCCATGCACAACGTGGGCGCCGCGGCCGCGATTTGATCGATGTACACGCCGTGCACGCCGCACTCGGAAAACAATCGCGCCACGATTTCGCGGACCGTCTCCTGCCATAACGGCGTCGAGGGACACATCACGCCCAACCGGACCGGGCTGCCGTCCTCCTCCTTGCTGTTGTACGTTTCGACGTACGGCTCGCCCTTTTCGTCCTTGGAAACGGCCGGCTCGGCCCTGGCGGTGAACTCGAAATCCTCGCCGCCGCGGTCGCGCGTGTCCCACAACCGGCCGTTGATGTACGGCATGACGTGCACGCCGTGCGATTGCAGATCGCGCACGCCCTCCGCGAACCCTTCCTTGGTGGGAAAGTAGTGGGGGTAATCGTTATCGAAGGGTATTTGGTGCCAGTTGTACCAATGAAAGCCGGCGGGCACCCCGAAGTAGGCGGCGAACTTGCGGACCGACTCGACGCAATCGCCCGGTGCACCGCCGCCCAATGCCCAAATCGACAGTTCCCGCATCCACATCGGGGTATCGCTGCGGCCGTCGGGACCCAATTCGGGATACCAGCGGGCTTCGCGCCGGACCCAATCGCGATAGAGGCACGCGGCGTCGAACCAGTCCCCGTCGAACAGCCGCCAGACGACCTCGCCGGAAGTCTGGAAGGCGTTGCCGGCCGTTCCCATACCCTCCGCCCAATGCTCGACGGTATATTCCACGAGGCGCTCTTTGGGCAGGCTGCGGAGCCGCAGCTCCTTGGTTCCGCCGAAAGGATAGTGGACGCCGAGATAGAGTCCGCACCGCTCGTCTTGCGGATAAGCCGCAATGAATTGCATGGTGACCCAGCCGCTGGGATATCGGCCGCTGAAATCCATGGCCCGCCGCCAAGCTCCCTGCTCGGCCACGCCCGCCGCCTTGGGATAGACCAGCCAACCGTCGGCCCCCGGCTCGGACAGGACCGTTTGCGGGAAACGGACGGAGCGGATGCTCCAGGTCGCGCCGGCGTTCCGGACCTGAAGCGTCCAGCGGATGGCGTCGTTCTCTTCGTCGGCCACGGCTCGGGCGACAACGCCGAGGCCATGAAGGCGTGCATCCGCCGGCGTCTTGAACTCCAGCTTGAGCGCTCGCGCATCGGGATCCGGCGTCACGGCGAAGTCCTGCCAACCGTGATCGGAGCTGAGCGTCGCGTCTTCTTCGCGGCCGATCGCGCGGAGGTTCACCGTAAACAGCGGCGAACGGTCGCCGATCACCGCCCGGCCGTCCGCGGCGGCGTACAGCGTCGGCCCCACGACGCCGTCCGCGTTCCGCTCGCAAACCAAGGCGGCTCGCCCCGCCGTAAGGACGGTGAAGCGATCGGGCAAGCGGCCCTCGGCAGCCGCCAAGGCGTCGTCCCAACGCCCCGCCGCCTCCAGTTGCCGAGCCAAGCCGGCTACGACGGGCGAGACCCTTTCCGTGCCGGAGGCGATACGGCGGTGAATCTCATCCGTGGTGACGACGGCCTTTATCGCCTTGGGAAGCTCCGCTCGGATCGATGGGAGTCGTGCGGCGGGATCGTCGGCCGAAAAGCCGAACAGCCAAGCCGATTTATCCAGGATGCCGCTCTCCCAAGGCTGCCAGGCTGCATCGCCGTTGGATTGGATGTAGTGCCCGTCGCCGCCGGGCGAATCGTAAATCAGCACGCTGCCGGGCGAGGCCACGCCCAGGGCGTTCGGGCCGTCGAGGATGACGGCGGCTTCGGCCAGGGGATACGATTTCGTCGCGCGTTCGAATCGGCCGCGCTGCACCGGATCGCCTCCCAGCCATTCCGCGGCCGTCTCTTGGGAGAACTGCAATTCCAAGAAGTGGTGCTCGTCCCATCGAAAGGGAGCGCCTTGCGAGGCCCGGCCGCGGACCCACACCCACGGGGCATCGTGGAAATAGACCCAGTCGTAGACCACCCAGGGATGAGAGCCCGGCTCGCCACTTCCCGACTTGTACCCGGCCCGAGTGCGGACCACGGTCGCGATCGGCCCGACACCGAGCTGAACGACCTCGGCCTGGGCGTCGCTCGCCGCAAGGAAGCTTCCCTTGTCGCGGCTGTGAACGCGATCGGCGAATCGCAGCGGAAACTCCTTGCCGCCCGATTTGAGGTACAGCGAAGAGAAAAAGCCGCCTCGCTGGGGAAGATGGGTGACGGTGAAGTGCGACGTGTCCACGCGGCCGTCGAAATCACGCGCCGCCTGAGGCGGTGCTTCCGCCGGTCGGGGCCGCAAGACGACGCGGTGGGGCGGCGGGTCGGGCAAGACCAGCAAGAGCGTGCCCGAGCCGTCGTCGCCTATCGCCCTCAAGTCGATATGGGGATCGTCCATGACAGGAGCGGGCAAGAATTGGGCAGGGATCGGCCGGCCGTCTTCCGTCACGACCTGAAGGCGCCCGGCCCAGTCGGCATCCCAACCGCACCGTTCCGCGACCGCCGCGAGACGCACTTCCAGCATCACCGTGCCGGGTCCGACCGGCGGGTCGAGAACCAGCACGGCTTCCTCGGCCGAGGGTCGGCCGCTTGCCGACCAAAGTGCGATCCAACCGACAACGGCCGCCGACACGTTGAACAGCGACGTTCGCATTGCGAATCTCCCGGAGATCCTCGGATATTGCCGGAAAACCTCGGCGGCGGGGGAGACCTCCGCCCCTCGCCCGCTACGCCCCTCTTACCGAATTGCGTATAATTGCGGCCTAATGCGTAGTTGCGGCCTCATCCGGTTCGCCGGCCTCCGTTTGCGGCAAGCGCCGAGGGCTGCATCCGGGGGAGAGCGTCCCTACCACCGCACGGCGACCGATCGGACCGCGTTCCGACCTTCCAGCCGGGAAAGCGAGAGCCGACGCACGGTATGGATAACTTGGCACAACTGGTCATGGTGTTGAGCTTCGGCATCGCCGCGCAGTGGGCGGCGTGGCGGCTGCACGTTCCGGCGATCATTCTCTTACTTTCGGCGGGGATTCTCGCGGGGCCGTTTGCAGGGTTGATTCACCCCGACGCATTGTTGGGCGAACTCCTCATGCCCGCGGTGTCGTTGGCGGTTGCCGTTATTCTGTTCGAAGGCGGGCTGAATCTCAAGTTCCGCGAGTTGCGGCAGTTGCACGGCGTTTTTCTGCGATTGATGACGCTGGGAGTGGCGGTCACGTGGGTGGGCGTTGCGGCGGCCGCCCGGCTGACGCTCGGCCTGTCGTGGAGCGCGGCCGCCTTGATCGGGGCCGTGCTGACCGTCACCGGCCCCACGGTGATCGGGCCGCTGTTGCGGTCCTTGCGTCTGCGGGGAGCCACGGGGGCCATCTTGAAATGGGAAGGCATCGTCGTCGATCCGTTGGGAGCCGTGTTGGCCGTGGCCGCCTTCCAATTCGTTCGGCTCGGAGAGGGCCATGGCCCATGGCAGGAGGCACTGCGTGAAATCGCCGTGTCGGGCGGGGTGGGGTTGATCGCGGGCGTTGCCATGACCTTGGTTTGGACGCAGTGCATCCGCCGCCATTGGATTCCCGACTTCTTGCAAAGCCCCGCCGCCTTGGGTTTGGTCGCGTTGGTGTTCGCGATCGCCGGTCAGTTCGGGGAAGGCGCCGGACTGTTGGCCGTGACGGCGGCCGGCATCGGATTGGCCAACAGCGGCATTTCCGTGCGCAGCATTCTGGAATTCAAGGAAAACCTGGCGATCGTCTTGGTTTCGGGCCTGTTCATCGTCCTGGGAGCGCGGCTGCCGCGAGACACCGTGCTGTCGTTCGGGCTTCAGGAACTGCTCTTCGTGCTCCTTCTCTTGTGCATCCGCCCCGCCGCCGTGATGTTTTCGACGCTTGGGAGCTCCCTCACGTGGCGCGAGCGTGTTTTTTTGAGCGCCATGGCCCCGCGCGGGATCGTCGCCGCCGCCGTGATTTCCGTCTTCGCCATGAAACTGGAACGATTCGACGCCCAAGCCGCCGCGATCCTACCCTCCGCCACGTTCGCGGTCATCTTGGGGACCGTGACGTTTGCCGGGCTGTTCGCCCGGCCCCTGGCTCGCCGCCTGCAACTGATCGATCCCAACCCTCAGGGGACGGTTTTCGTCGGAGGATACGCCTTCGCCCGGGCCTTGGCCAAAACGCTCATGAGCCAGGGATTTCCGGTCGTCATCGTGGACACGGACCGGATCAAGATCGCCGCGGCCCGGATGGAGGGATTGCCCGTCTATCACGGGAGCGCCATTGCCGATCGGACGATCGAGGAGCTGGACTTTTCCGGAATGCGTCGAGTTTTGGCCGTGACGCCGAACGACGAATTGAACAGCCTCGCCTGTCTCCAGTTCTCGTCCGTCCTCGGACAACGCGAGGTCTTCCAACTGCATTACACGGATTTCCGCAACGCGAAAAACGGCGGGGGAATGCCACAGGCATGCGGCCGATTCCTGTTCGACGATAAGACTTCGTTCACGAGGATCGTGGAACGGTTCGGTCAGGACGTGGTCGCCAAGACGACCCGGCTCACGCCCGAGTTCGATTATCAGGCCTACTTGCAGCAACACGGCAATTCGGTACTCCCGGTCTTCCTCATCCGAAACAAGGAAATAACGGTCTTCGCGGCGGATGAACGCATATCCCCCCAGCCGGGTGACACGATCGTGGCCATCTGTCAAAAAGGGAAGGTGAGCACGCCGTAAAGCTGATGGAATCGCAAGGAAGCGATTGGGCTGCCTCGTGCCGTTTGCCTTGAGAGAATATCCACTTTAGCGGGGGTGCGGACATGGGCCGCGCGAACCGTCCTTGCGTCCCGATTGTCCCGAAGCAAGTTGACCAGCCGGCCGCTATTTCTGCGTTTATCGTATTTGCAAATAACACAATACCGGCGCGCGGGTGATGCGACAGTGCTTCGCTGCGGCTTGCATGGGCAATCCAGAGAGGGTCAGTGCGGAGACGACGGAATTTTGGGAAGATAACACCACTACAACGGGCATGATGGTGGTAGCTCGATAGAGTTATTCACCCTAGTCGATGCCAACTTATGATGGCATAATGTATGAGAACGCTGTGATGGCTGGGTAACGCCAAGTTTTGACTTCTTTGCTTGCGATCCTTGGCGATTTTTCGAATCGGTTCCGTTCACACGAGCGTTCGACGCTCACTCATCCCCGGGATGGGGCGGCGCCGGTCCCAGGGAGCCGCGACCTCCCCGCGAAGGGCGTCTTCGACGGCGTGGCCGACACGCCGCAGAGGCACGCGGTCGAAGCGGGCTGACGAGAGAGAATCGAAATCGAGGTGATACTATGGCTGTGGCATTCCAAAGCGAGATCGGGAATCGGATCGTGGGGCCGCCCGAGGTCCTCCGCCTGCTGCAAGAGGCGACCCGAGTGATTCTGCCGGAGACTTCGCAAGAGCTGATCGATCTCGCTTTGGGGGGGCCGGATCGCGACTACAACGAAGTGGTTTTCGATGTTCCGGGCAAGGGTCCGGTCTGCGAGGCCTCTGTGGTCCGATGCCGCAACGGCCTGGCCGTGAATTACACGGACCCTTATCTCCGCCGCCGCGACCCCGACTGCATGGTGGTGGCCGACGACCGTCCCACGGACCGCCCCCGATTCACCGAGCGCTTCTCCCAACCCTTTCCCGAGGTTCGGAATCAAATCCTGGACTGGCTGGCCGAGCAGGAGTTGATCATTCTGCCGTTTTACGCGGGCGGCCGGCGATTGGGATTTCCCGCCCTCTTGGTCTGTCCGATTAATGCCGCGTTTTTCGCCGCGGGGCTTTCGCTATTGCAAGAGAGCATTTTGGCAAAGGACGTGCCGGAGAATTTTCTGCCCCGTGCGGTGGTTTACGTGGCCCCGCCGTTCCGCCACACGCTGTGCGACGGCAAGCAAGTCGTCATTCACAATCGCGCCGCGGCGCTGCACGAGATTTTCTCCTTGAAATTGTACCCCGGGCCGAGCGCGAAGAAAGGCGTTTACGGCGTGCTCATCAGCCTGGGCGAGGAGGAAGGTTGGCTGACGCTGCACGGTTCCACCGTCCAAGTCGTGACCCCCTACGACAACATCATGACGTTGATGCACGAGGGGGCCAGCGGCGGCGGCAAGAGCGAAATGCTGGAGTATCCCCATCGGGAGCCGGACGGGCGACTGTTGATGGGCAAGAATCTGGTGAACGGGGCCGAGCGGCGGATCACCCTCAATCAGGGCTGCGAATTGCACCCGGTCACCGACGACATGGCCCTCTGCCATCCCTCCCTGCAACAGGATCACACCAAGTTGATCGTGACCGACGCGGAGACGGCTTGGTTCGTCCGCGTGGATCACATCACGGCCTATGGGACCGACCCGCACTTGGAGCGGATTACCACCACGCCGGGATCGAATTTGGTCTTCCTGAACATCCACGCCGTGCCCAAGGCGACATGCTTGATTTGGGAGCATACGGAGGATGAACCGGGCAAGCCGTGCCCCAATCCGCGGGTGATTCTTCCTCGCCGGCTTGTTCCCCACGTGGTGAACGAACCCGTGGCCGTCGATGTGCGGAGCTTCGGCGTTCGTACGCCGCCTTGCACGCGGGAAAAACCGACCTACGGCATCATTGGGATGATGCACGTTCTACCGCCGGCGTTGGCCTGGCTTTGGCGGTTGGTGGCCCCCCGCGGGCACGCCAACCCCAGCATCACGGATGTGGCCGGCTTGCAGTCCGAAGGCGTCGGTTCCTACTGGCCGTTCGCGACCGGTTGCCGCGTCGATCAAGCCAATCTCCTCTTGCGGCAGATCATCGAGACCCCCGGCACCCGATTCGTGCTCATTCCCAACCAGCATATCGGCGCGTGGAAGGTCGGCTTCATGCCGCAGTGGCTGGTTCGCGAATATCTTGCCCGTCGCGGCGGTGCGCGTTTTCGCCCCGAGCAGATCCGCCCCGCTCGTTGCCCCCTCCTCGGATACTCCCTCAGTTTCATGCAGGTCGAGGGGACGCAGATTCCCTCCTGGTTCCTCGAAGTCGATACGCAACCGGAGGTCGGGCCGGAAGCCTACGATCGGGGCGCGCAAATACTCCATGATTTCTTCGCGGACAACTTGCGGGAGATTTTGGAGTCGCCCGGCCTGGACCCCGTCGGCCGCCGGATCATCCGCTGTTGCTTGGATCACGGCACGGTCCACGACTACGAACAGTTCATCCCGTTCATTCCCTACGGGGGCTGATGGGCGCGTCGGCGCACGGCCTTCCGGCAAGACGCGGCACGGCGTCGTCTCCGCCGTCGGCGGAAGACGTACGAGGCGAATCAGGCGATCTCTTGGGCCCGGCGGTCCACCTCGGCCGCCACCGCTTGCTCCCCGTGGACGGGTTCCTCGCAACGGAATCCCCGGCAGCGATAGAGTGTGACTTCGCCCTCCCGAGCGGCACGGCCCGCGAAGATCGGATCCAAATGCGGACTGACCGGCCCGACGGGGTGACCCTGTTCATCCACCCGCCGCAGCGCGGTCACGGACGGGGCCGGATAATGCCGATGCAACCGCCTGAGCCAGGTATCGGCCGTATCGCGTCGATGGGCCGGGCTTGCGGGGTCGCTGGCCGGCACAACACTACCCGTTTTTGGAATGACGAACACCCACTCCGTCCACGGCAGGTCGCACAGTTGCCGCGCATAGAGGGCATGTCCCAATCCGATCGGTGATTGCCGCATCCAGCCGTTCAATGCGTGAAGCGCCTGATCGGCGGCCTCCCGGTACCGCGACACCCCCGTCAAATGCCCCAACCGGAGCAAGGCTTCCGCCGTCAATGCCGTGCCGCTGGGCGTGGGATTATCGAAGAAATCCAAACGGCGGACCAAGACGTGGGGATGCTCCGGCACGGTCTGGAAAAAGGCTCCGCCGGCCGGGTCACGAAAGGCCGACAAGATCACTTCCGCCCAGCGCACGGCCTCGTCGATCCGTCGCTCGTCGCCTTGGGTTTCGTACAGGCTGATCAGGGCGACGGACAGGGCCGCGTAATCCTCGAGCACGGCGGGAAAGCGCGCCAAGCCTTCCGACCAGGTTCGGCACAGCCGGTCTTCTCCCGCTGCGAACGCGGCGAGCAGGAATTCCGCGCAGGCCGCCGCGGCATCGGCGTAGCGATCCTCCTCGAGGACGACGCCCGCCCAACAGAGCGCATCGACGGTGAGCGCATTCCATCCAAGGAGGAGTTTCTCATCGCGTCCCGGTCGGACGCGCAGGCTGCGCCGTGCCAGTAACTGCCGTCGTGCCCGGTGCAGTTCCTCGTCGTGTTCCGCCTCGTCGGGGGGCGGAGAGAATCGTCCGTCCTCCAGATACCGCAATCGGTTAAGAATGCTCTTGCCCTCGAAGTTGCCGTGCCGGTTGACGTCGTAGGCTCGGCAAAATCGTTCACCCAAGGCCGGCCCCAGCGTTTCCAGCACTTCGGCCGGCTCCCACAAATAGAACTTGCCTTCCTCGCCTTCGCTGTCGGCGTCCTCGGAGGCGAAAAACCCGCCCCCGGGATGCCGCATGTCGCGGAGCAGGTAATCCAGGGTTTCGCGAACGACTTGGGCGTAGAAGGGTCGCCGAAACAGCCGATAGGCGTCCAAGTACGCCCGCGCCAAGACGGCGTTGTCGTAGAGCATCTTCTCGAAGTGCGGGACCAGCCAGACGGGATCGGTGGAGTAGCGGTGAAAGCCGCCGCCCAGGTGATCGTAGATCCCGCCCGCCGCCATGGCGTCCAGCGTGACGGCGGCCATTCGCTCGGCCTGCTTGGAGCCGCACCATCGAGCGCGGAGCATCAGGAATCTCAATACGGACGGATGAGGGAACTTGGGGGCGGGCGAGAAACCGCCGTAGGCGGCGTCGAAACCGCGGAGCAACGTCCGCTCGGCCAGTTCCGCGGCGGACTGCTCGGCGGACGCGGCGGCGGGAATGGACTGCGACAGGTCTTCCAGCAAGACGGCCATTTTCT
>FWPU01008016.1_pt1 | contig 18524 bp, 13 predicted proteins | sample 2228361 | NCBI WGS metagenome assembly FWPU01 (sample SAMEA103939777, study PRJEB20133) | metagenome
ATTGTTGTTCCAGTATAACGTATTTATACTGATATACTGCCCCCCCATATAGACTGGACAAGTCAAAGGTGTAGAGGATAAAATCTTTGTATAAGCAGAGAAAACTAAAGATTTGGGGGAGGAAATAACAATGCAACAAAGGAAATGGACAGCAGATGAAAAATTAGCGAAAGTGATGGAATGGCTGAAAGAGAAGAGGTCTGTAGCCGAGATATGTCGGAAGTACAAGATAAGCCAGACACAATTCTCTTGACAAGTGCCGACAAGTGCCAAGGAGAGTTTTTTTAATCCCTTTTAATGTCCACAAATGATTTTTACGTAACACAACAAAATGAATTATTGACAAATTTTTAATTAGTGCTATATATTTTGAGTGTCATGAAGATAGTCATAGTAGGGCTTAGTGCCGCAGGACTATCAGCCTTGGAAACTATAAATAGGCAACCTGTATCAACTGAAGTGACTATCATTACCGAAGAGCCCTTTGAACCCTATTCCCGCTGTCTTCTTACAAACTACTTAGGAAAAGAAGTTCCTCATGAGAAACTTTTTATCTCCCACTCTTCTAAATTTCGTAACAGAATAAACTTTGTCTTTGGAGAAACAGCTTCAAAGATTATAAAAGACCAAAAATTTGTTGTAACATCAAGTGGCAAAACCTACCCTTACGACAAATTACTGCTTTGTGTAGGCGCCGACCCCATTAAACCTGATTACGCAGCAAAATCTGACAGGGTGTTTACATTAAGATATCTGAAGGACGCACAAAATATTGAAAAAAAACTTACCACATCCGCAACGGTTGTGGGCGGGGGATTTGTTGGTATTAAATGTGGTTATAGTCTTGTAGAAGATGGCAAAAAGGTTAATTTAGTGGTATCTTCTGGTTATCCGCTCTCTGTGATTCTTGACGAAGAGACGGGAGAAATTATTGAGAAAGAGCTTAAAAATCTGGGCATCAATGTACTTACCTGCAGTGATATTGCTGACATTCAGTCCGATTCAAAAAGCATAACAGTCTTCACCACAACCAACCATGTATTAAAGTCAGATGTTGTGATTGTAGGTAAAGGGGTTACGCCAAGACTAAAGCTTGCAAAAACAGCCAGTATCGCCGTAAATAAGGGCATAATTGTTAACCAGTTTTTGGAAACAACAGAAAAAGACATTTTTGCTGCCGGAGACTGTGTGGAAACCCTTGATGTGGTAAGAAAAGAGAGTTTTATTAATGCCATCTGGCCCAATGCGGTGGAACAAGGTTATTACGCCGCAATGAATATGTTAGGATTTAATTTATGCTATCCCGGTTCTATCGGTTATAACAGTTTGAAGACAAAATCTTTTCATCTTATAACCGCAGGCATTCTTAAAGGTGATAATATTAAGATCTACAAACATTATCAACCACACAAAAATCAACTAAGAAAGATAGCTGTGAAAGACGATGTGGTGGTTGGAATGGCATTTCTCAACAACAGCGATGAAGCCGGCGCTATGGTAAACCTGATAAAATCAGGCAAACATCTTTCCTGTAACCCCAGGGACATTGTTTCAGGGAAGGTAAGTTTCCTAAAGCTTTTTTATGAAAGGAGTCAAAAATGAAAACTGTAATTGTTAAGCCAGAACGATGTTGGGTGTCTGCAGTGCCGTTTTGCCTGTGCTGTTGCACACTCCAAAACAAAAAGTAGCTATACCGCAATATCCGAATCTCCCCTTTCTAAACCTCGAATTCATATAGCCCTTTTTCCGGACAGTTCTACTTTTCCAAATAAGTGCCGACACTGCGACCCTGCACCCTGTGAAAGGGCTTGTATCACACGTGCAATTTACAGAGACAACGAAAAAGACATTGTTCTCATTGACCCTACACGCTGCATTAACTGTGGCATGTGCGCCATGGCATGTCCCTTTGGTGTAATAAGATACCATTTACAGGTTATTAACAGAATTGCGGCACATAAATGCGACCAGTGTATCCTAAGGCAAAGCGAAGGAAAGGTGCCCGCCTGCGTTGACGTATGTAAGGTAGGAGCTCTGGTGTTTGGGGAAATTAACAAAGAGATGGATAAACAGTCAGAAGAACTGGCAAAATTTGTCTGGCTCGGTATCCGTGAAAAGCAAGAGGTTGACGGTGGATTTACAGCTTTAATGCAGTATAAAGCAACACTTAAAGAAATAGCCGAAAGGAGGTAAAAAATGGAAGAATATAAAGAATACACCATATGCAAAGACGCACAGGAGATGTTAAAAAAGGCAGATAAAGATGGTGTCGAAACTGTCTGGGACAGGCACAAAAAACAACAGCCCCATTGCGGTTACTGCGAGCTCGGTCTTTCATGCAGAATTTGCACAATGGGACCCTGTCGGATAGATCCCTTCGGGGAAGGACCACAAAAAGGTGTCTGTGGTGCCGATGCAGACATTATGGTTGCAAGGAATCTTGCACGGATGGTAGCAGCAGGTTCAGCATCACACTCTGACCATGGCAGAGATCTCGTTGAAGTGCTTTATAAGATCGGTGCTGGTAAAACCACCTCTTACACCATTAAAGACGATAAAAAACTGAAATCAATCGCAAAAGAGTACGGTCTGGATATAGATGGTAAAGACGAAAAAAACATTGCAAAAGAGCTTGCCCTTGCCATGATGGAAGATTATGGCATGAAAAAAGACCGTATCAACTTTATCACAAGGGCACCTAAAAAACGTCTTGAGTTATGGGAAAAGCTACGGGTGATTCCGAGAGGAATAGACAGAGAAACAACAGAGATGTTACACCGAACCCACATGGGCGTTGATAATGACTACGTCTCGATTTTGTTACAGGCTGTGAGAACCAGTTTGTCTGACGGATTCGGCGGATCAATGATTGGAACAGAAGTGTCAGACATAATTTTCGGAACACCCTCACCTGCCATTTCTTCAGTAAATCTCGGTGTTTTGAAAGAAGATATGATTAACATCCTGGTTCATGGACATAATCCTGTTGTATCAGAAATGGTGTATCTTGCCGTAAACGATCCAAAGATGATAGAAGAGGCAAAAAAAAAGGGAGTAATAGAGCAAAAGGGATAAATCTTGCGGGCTTATGCTGCACGGGAAACGAGCTTATGATGAGAAAGCAGATACCTATGGCTGGAAATCATCTTATAACAGAGTTGACTATAGTTACCGGGGCAGTAGAGGCAATTATTGTTGATTATCAATGCATCATGCCGTCTCTGGCTGAGGTGGCAAAATGTTATCACACAAAGCTTTATTCAACCTCAGACAAGGCTAAATTTCCCTTTATGGAACATGTAGAGTTTAACCCTGAGAATGCAAAGGATAAGGCATATAAAATCGTAAGCGCCGCTATAGACAACTTCAAAAACAGAAGACCAGAAAGGGTCAATATCCCGGTTGATCCAGTAAAATCAATGACTGGCTTTTCGGTTGAGGCTGTCCATCAGGCGCTTGGAGGGTCACTAAATCCTCTAATTGAGGCAATTAAAGCCGGAAAAATAAAAGGTGCCGCTGGTGTGGTAGGTTGCAACAACCCAAAAATCAAACAGGATTATGGGCATGTGGAGCTTATTAAAAAACTTATTGCGAATGATATACTGGTCCTAACAACAGGATGTGCTAATGTGGCAGCAGGAAAAGCTGGGTTACAGCTGCCAGAAGCAAAAGAGTTAGCAGGAGATGGTTTAAAAGAGGTGTGCGGAGCCCTCGGTATACCACCTTCCCTACATGTTGGTTCCTGTGTAGACAACTCAAGGATTATTGTGATCGCCTGTGCCTTGGCTAATGCACTCGGCGTTGATGTGTCTGATCTGCCACTTGCCGGTGCTGCACCGGAATGGTATTCAGAAAAGGCGGTTGCAATAGGATTTTATGTCATGGCTACAGGCATATTTACCGTTCTCGGCGTTATGCCACCCATTCTGGGAAGCAAAAACGTAACAAACCTTGCGGTGAATGGTTTAAACGATGTGTTCGGAGCAGCCTTTGCTGTAGAGCCTGATCCCTTGAAAGCGGCAGATTTGATAATAAATCACATCAAAGAAAAAAGGGCTAAGCTTGGAATTTAGCCGCTTTTTTAAAAAAAGTTTTATGACAATATTTGCAGGCATACCAGAAGGTTATGCCTGCAAATATACCAATGCTGTTCGCAACAATGTCAAAAAAGGAAAAGGTTCTGTAAGGCAGAAAATACTGCACCAGCTCAATAAAAACACATAAACCGCAAGTCTAAAAAAAGATCTGCTCACCATGTTTTTCTGAGCAGAATATACAGAACAAAAAAAGCAAAGGCATGCTCGAGCTTATCGTTTATATTTTCCAGTGGAAAACTCTTTACTGGAATAACTGAAAAAACAAAGATAACAACAAAGACTGCAATGGTAACTATATGCATCTGTTTTTGTCAGTCACTACAGGTTTATATTCTTCAAAATGGTACTCTTTATCATTTCAAGTTCCTTTTCATCGGTAATTTTAGCATTGTTTCTGGAAATATAAAACACGTCAACAGCCCTGTCGCCCATAGTGGATATACGTGAAAAGTGTATATTAAGGTCAAGTGCAGACAGGGTGCTGGTTATTTCAAACAGAAGTCCCATATGATCCTGTGCATAAACCTCTATTATTGTGTATTTATCGGAACTGATATTGTCAAAATAAACATCGTTCTTCTCTTTAAATGCACTTTTTTTGTGATACCTCCTTGCCCTTTCAAGCACTTCTTTCCCTATAGGCTTCTTTCCTTCTATTACCTGACTCAGGTGTTTTACAAGATTTTCAAACATAACCTTATCATATTCATAGTCCCTTTTCCCCAGATCAACCATAAACACATCTATTACATTGCCATTTTCAAGCGTGTTAATATTTGCTCCGAGGATGTTAAAACCTGCAAGTGTAAAAGAACCCGCAAGTTGCGAAAAAAGCCCCTTCACATCCTTTGTTGCCACCAACACTTCAAAAAATCGTTCCCTGTCATGGGGAATAACCTTGAAAACAAAAGGCTTTGAGGATGCCATAAGCTCTCTGTTCAGTTCTAAATACTTAATGAGCTCATCAATTTCTGTTTTCAGCACACAGTTGTCACTTAAGCATTCAATCATGGGTGACAGTTCTTTCTTGTTAATCTTTAAAATCCTTTCCTTAAGCTCCTTTTTCTTTGCCTTTACTTCCTCTTCTGTAAAATCCTTCTCAGAAACCATAACCTTCTCAAAATTGACAACCAGATTCTTAAGCAACCTGCTCTTCCACTCACTCCAAACGCCTTCGCCAACAGCCATCAAATCTACAATCGTAAGGAAATACAGGTGGTTTAAGTTTTCTTTTGTTTTTATAACTTCCCTGTAAACCTTTTTCAAAAATTTGTAATCAGATATGTCCCTTCGCTGAGCAATATGAGACAGAAGCAGATGATTTTTTACCAGAAAAACAATAAGCTCCCTTTCTTTAAAATCTAAATCCATCCTCTTTGCAATTTCTTCAGCTATAAGTCCCCCCTTCTGAGCATGATTTTTACCTTCACCCTTTCCTAAATCATGCAAAAATACAGCAAAAGCAAGCAGGTGGGGTTTCTTAATCTTGCTTCTTATATCATCAACATTTTTCACGTACAAATCGGCAAGTTTTGACATGGCAATTATTGTGTGCATATCAATAGTGAATATGTGGTATGCATCAAACTGCATTTTGTGATGTATATTTCTAAATTCCGGAAACAGAATCTGGAAAAAATCTGAGTTATACATGTCTTTAAGCAGTTCTTTTACGTAAGATTCCTGAGGAGAAATAACTTTAAAAAACAGATTTTTGAGCTCTTCGTCCCATTCCCAGCCCTTATTCTGCTGGGCATAACTTTGAATGAGATTGATTGTTTTGTAAGACAGCCTTTTTTTCCACTCCTTTGAATAGTAAAAGCATTTCAGTAAAAGCCGGTTATTGTTTTTTATAACGGCAGGCAAAAGGTTTATTTCTCCACCTCCAAATCCCTCAATATAAATTCCCCTGTCTATTTCCTGCCTGACAAAGTTGCCTTTCTTCTTCAACGCAATATTTACATTGTGTAAAAATTTAGAGGTAATAAGATAAACATTGTGGGTGTAGCGGTAATAGTCGCTCATAAACTGCTCAACCCTAAGTGCACTTGTGGAATCCTGATAGCCAAGAAATGTTGCCACCTCATCCTGCAGATCAAAAGATAGTTTTTCTTTCTGCAGGTAATGATAAAAATGTGTGTAGATTCTTACCTTTGATAAAAAAAGATAGGCTTCACGCAAAGTTTTCATATCCTTTTCTGTAAGAAAACCTATATAAGTGAGGGCGTCGAGATCTGAGACTGTAAACAACACCTTGCTCAGCCACGATATGTAGTGGAAATCACGTAGCCCGCCTATGCCTTCCTTGATGTTTGGCTCCAGTATGTAGGGAGAATCGTTATACTTTTCAAGACGTTTTTCATACTCCGCCATTTTCAGCTTAAGATAGGGTTTTCTGATTTTCTTAAGAAAGTGAAAAAATATCCCCTCTCTGAAATAATCAAATAAATCATAATCACCCCATAAAAAACGCAAATCTAAAAGCGATGTTATGTTAGTAAGCTCCGTTTCAATATTTCTGGGCATTTCTCTGTAATATCTGAAACTGTATCCCACCTCCGTTTTTGCGTCTATGAGTGGAATTACTACGGTTTCATATATCTTGTCCAGTAGTTTTTCGCTACATTTTCTGTGCACAATCACAAGGTCTATATCCGATTTTGGGTAAAGTTCTTTTCTGCCATAACCTCCTACGGCAGCAACAAAAACATCACTTTGTGCCTTAAACTCTGTTAACTTTACAAGACTTTTTTTTATCAGATTATCAAAAAACTCTGTCCTGCCTTTAAAAATCTCTAAGGAATTTTTATGATGGGTGAACCGCTCTTTCTGGCTATTATTTAAATCTGACAAAGCTTCTTTCAGTGACACTGCATTTTTCATCTTAGCCCTGACAGTTCTTTGCCTCTGGCTGATGCTGCAACGCTTTTAGTAATATACTCTTTTACGCCTTCAAATAAGCCTTCCGCTATTTTACGCCTGTAATTTTCGTAAGAAAGCCTTGTTGCCTCTCTCGGGTTACTTATAAATGCTGTTTCTACAAGAACACTCGGCATAGCTGCACCAAGTAAGACATAAAAAGGACCCTGTTTTACTCCCAGATCCAGCACATCATCATACTCCAATTTTATCCTGTTAACCAAGTTTTTCTGAACAAGAGAGGCAAGCATACTTGATTCGTTATATTTGCTACTGACTATGAGGTCTTTTAAAATCTCCTGAACCTCATCCACCCCTTCTATGGATGATGCATTTTCCCTTGCAACCACCTCTTTTGCACGCTCTTCCTTTGCAAAGTTTAGAAAGTATGTTTCAATGCCGTAAGCTTCTTTATTTTTACTTGCATTTACATGTATGGATATGAACAGATCTGCCTTCTTTTCATTGGCAATGGCGGTTCTTTCTTCCAATTTGAGGAAGGTGTCATCGGTTCTTGTAAAAACCACTTCAATCTGAGGAAAATGGTTTTTTATTATCTCCCCAAGTTTTAAACCAATATCAAGGGTAACATCCTTTTCTTTAAGCCCTCTGTAACCTATGGCACCAGGATCATGTCCACCGTGTCCCATGTCAATCACTACAAGTTTTACAGGCAGTTTTTCTGTGTTTAAGCCTTTTTCAAGGGCAGTTTCAGGTTTGTTTACCGTAATCGGCATTTTTGTGGCACCGTTTGAAAAAAGCTCCACCACAATCCTGAAAGGATCTTCAAAGGAGATGGCTCTATAGGCAGAGAAATTTTTAACATCAAGAACAACCCTGAGCGTCTCAGGATCAAACTGTCCAACACGTATCCTGTCTAAAACAGGAAGGTCAGCAGTTATGACTTCCAGCTGTTTGGTGTCCGAATAGGTAGCGTTTTTAATGTCTATAAAAATCCTGTCCAGCTTTGATTTGTCTGGTTCGCCTTTCAGATGTTTGTGCTCAAAATTAGTTTTATCATCCAGCTGAATAACAATCTTCGCCACACCATTTTCATAGCTGTGTAGTATCTCTTTTAGCAGAACCTTCTTTTCCTTTGAAATAACTTTTTGTTTAACATCCTGAATTTCAGCAGTATTAGCCACCTTACTTCTTAAAAGTTCCACCTTCTTTTGTGCAGCAAGCCCATAGCTGTCGGGATATTTGCTTAAACTCAGATATATATCGTAAGCCCTTTCCAGATACTGCCTGTCGTTGGAAAGTTCATAAATTTTCTCGTTTATGTCGGCAATATAATAACTGCTCTGGTGCGACTCCTGCTCCCTGCCACCCGTCCTGAACCTGTCAAACTTTATGATGTAATCTTTAAACTTTTCTACCTTTTTGTTGCTGTTAGGTGAGTTTTTATAGACAAGATACTCTTTTTTTAGTTTTTGAAAAGGGGTCAGAACAGTCTTTTTTACTTGCTTCTTCTTAACCTTTTTTGGGTTTGCTTTTGCCCCGACAAACACAAAAAAGGCTATCAGAAAAAAAATACTAATCTTTAATCTTCCGGAAACCATTCCACAAATCCTTTTCTGCATCTGGTAAAAGTTTAACATATTTATCAAACTTTTCGGCAAGTTTTTCTCTTTCTGCCACCAGACAAGCCGTTTGCATCTGTGAATACCAGTCCCCTACAGCCTGTTCATCTAAATGGTAACAATCTTTGTGCACAGTGACATGACTTTTTAGCTTAGGCGGAGAAAAAATCAACTCCCTCTTTGGATAACCAAATGCCAGTGTGGTTAAGGGAAAAACCTTATCCGGCAGGGAAAGTCTTTCTTTCAGATAATGATAATCCACAAGCCCTGTCCTACCAGTCTGTGACAGCATAATTGACTTCATGCCCATAGCTTCAACGGCAACAGTCATGTTCATGGCAGCAAGAGAGGCATTCATAACCGCCAGTGTGTAGAAAAAAAGCGGAAACTCTTGATAGGTTTTATCAATAATATCAAGCCTTTTAAGGTCTGCTGCTATAATTATGGCGGCTTTTGCCCCGAATGGTATGGGAGCACCAAACTTATTTTTCCACTCGTCTGACAGAAAGGGGAAAAAGCTCCATGTCTGTAAGTTCACCGTAGAGGGCGAGTTTATCCCGACCTTAAGAACTGTGTCAAGCTGCTCTCTTGTTACTTCCCTGTCACAAAAATCCCTGCAGCTTTTTCTGGATAAAAGCATATGAATAACATCATTTTCCACTCTGGGAACCCTCTGATTCAACAGTATTCTTACTATATTTTTCAAAAAATCAATCATATTCCAGCCTTTCTTTTATTTTTCTCAGAAAATCAAAAGCTTCTAAGGGAGACATGTTTTCCAGTTTAAGCTTTTTTATCTCATCTAAAACACGTTCCTCAACGGAGGAAAAGAGGGACAGCTGTTTTACCTCACCTTTGTAAATCCTGTTCAGGTCCTCAAAAAGCACACCTTCCTCCAGTTTTTTCAGCATCTCCTTTGCGTTTTCTATGACTTCCTGCGGGAGACCTGCAAGTTCAGCCACATGAACTCCATAACTTTTATTGGCTATACCTTCTACAACCTTATGAAGAAAGATTATCTCTCTGTTCCATTCTTTAACAGCCACATTGTAGTTTTTTATGTTGCTTTTCCTGTTTGCAAGCTCCGCTATCTCATGATAATGGGTTGAGAACATCACAAAGGGGGTGGACTGCTTGTTAGCAAGGTAATCGAGAGATGCCCACGCAATTGCCATTCCGTCATAGGTGCTTGTTCCCCTTCCCACCTCATCTAATATTACAAGGCTTCTTTCAGTAGATTCTTTAAGTATCCTTGCTGTTTCAATCATCTCAACCATAAAAGTGCTTTTACCGGAGGCTAAAAAATCTGACGTGCCTATGCGTGTCAGTATCTGATCAACGATGGAGAATTTCATGGAGGATGCAGGCACAAAGGAGCCGCACTGAGCCATTAAAACAATAAGTGCCACCTGTCTCATATATGTTGATTTTCCAGCCATATTCGGACCTGTTATGAGCATTATTTTTCTGTTCGGAGCTTCAAGATCCGTATTGTTTGGGACAAAGTTTTTTACATTCCTTTCCACAAAGGGGTGTCTTCCGTCCTCAATCTTTATAATGGGCTGGTCAACAATCTCGGGCTTTGTATAATTGTATTTTATGGCATTGTAAGCAAAAGAGGAAAACAGATCAATTAAAGCCACTTCATAAGCCAGCTTTTTTATGTCTTCCTGATAGAGCCTTATACTGTTTATAAACTCCTTGAAAAGCTGTATTTCCAGTTCTTTGAACTTTTCAGAAGCGGTCAAAACCTTCTCTTCGTATCTTTTAAGCTCGTCGGTAATAAAACGCTCTGCATTAACGAGTGTCTGTTTTCTTATATAATTATCAGGAATCAGATGCAGATTGGGTTTTGTAACCTCAATATAGTAACCATAAACTTTGTTATAACCAACTTTTAAGGAGTTTATTCCTGTCCTTTCCCTTTCCTGTTTCTGATAACTGTATATGAATTCTGCACCGCCTTCTATAATATCTCTCAGTTCGTCCAGCTCCAAAGAATAGCCTTTTTTAATAAAGTTTCCTTCCCTCATATTTAAAGGTGGTTCATCAACGATAGCACTGTCTATGCTGTCACTTAACCCTTTCAGTTCGTTTAACTCCAGCTGAACAGGAAAGCCAACCCCGGTGTTCAAAAGTTCTTTAAGCCCGCCTATTTGCTTTAAACTGTCTCTTAATGTAGCAATATATCTGGGTGAAGGCGAGTTGCCAAAAATATTGCCCCTAATCCTCTCAAGGTCAGCAATATTCTTCAACTGATTTCTTAAAGGATTCAAAAGATGGGCATTATTAATAAAAAACTCCACCAAACTGTACCTTTCGTTGATTTTGTTTCTGTCAAGCAGCGGAAAGGCGAGAAACTGCCTGAGTTTGCGGCTTCCCATGGCTGTTATTGTGCTGTCCATAACATCAAGCAACGACGAATCCTTTGCACCTTTCAGTATGGGCTCAAACACCTCCAAATCTCTTTTGCTGTTCTCGTCTATAAACAGATAGTCATTGATTTTCACCTCTATGGGAGCCACATTTTCAAGGCTTTTTAGCATAACCACATCCGCAAGGTAATGGGTTAATAAATCGTAAGCCTTTTTTTCCACCGTTCCATCGGAGATTAAACCTTCCTCTGTTTTTACAAAACTTATAGGCACAGACAGCTGAACTGATGTCTGTATTTGTGTAAAAATCTCCTTATCCCTTTCGAGGGCAACCACCTCTTTCACGCTTAGCCTCTCAAAAAGGTCTTTTACGAGATTTTCGGTTTTAAAACAGTTTATTTCTCCACAAGAAACATCTGCAAAGGCAACTCCGAAAACTCCATCCTCCGGGTATAGAGCAACTATATAATTGTTGTCTCTGGGGTTCAGGAAACTGAAGTCGGTTACAGTCCCCGGGGTTATAACCCTCACAACCTCCCTTTTTACAATGCCCTTGGCATACTTTGGATCCTCCACCTGATCACAGAGAACAACCTTATGCCCTTCAGCAATCAGCTTTTTAAGGTAACTCTCCACAGCATGGTAAGGAACCCCGCAGAGCGGAACAGCATCCTTTTCAGATTTGTCCCTGCTGGTTAAGGCAATATTTAAAATGGAAGAAGCCTTTATTGCATCTTCAAAAAAAAGCTCATAGAAATCACCTACCCTGAAGAACAAAAAAGCGTCTTTGTAACGCTCTTTCACCTCCAGATACTGCCTCATCATTGGAGTTAGTTTGTTATTGCTGTTCATGGAACTTTATCTGTGTCATAACATCAAATTTGTTGCAACGTATACAAAGAAAGGAAAAATGTTCCGACTCATAGCCACAACTGGAACACCTGAACCATCTTTCCACATCTTCTCTTTCCATAAAATACCATGTCAGGTAATCACAGTTAATCTCCAGACCCAGCTGTTTTACACACTGAATATATGATTTTAGCAAATAGGGATTTCTGTCAGAAGGCTTATAATATTTTGTCAAAAAATTGTAGGCAGACTGGTAATTTCCGTCCTCAATATGTCTTTTTACAAGTATGTGAAGTGTATAAAAATCATCTCTGTTTTTTGTAAAGTGATTTTCCACCATCTCTGATACTGCATCATCACATCCAAATCCGGAAAAATATTTTTTCAGAAATATACCAAAAAAAACAGGAAAATTATTGCTTATCTCATCTCCAAGCCTTAAAAGACCATCTTTATCCCTGTCATAAATAAAAAAATCGGCATAATGAAATTTTATGTGAAGACTGTCGCTGTCTATAAGTTCAGCCTCTTTTAACAAAAGCTTCGCCTTTTTGTATTCATTATTGTCAAGGAGAGATTTGCTCCACTGACACAGTCCGTAAACGATGAAGTTACTGTCCTTGTTTTTCTTCATTCTCTGATAATTAAGAAGATTCTCCCAATCGTTAAGCTCTATACAAAGATGTGACATATAGTCAAGCAGTCTGTCCTTTTCGCTGCAGATAACAAAAGCCTCCTTCAAAACATTAAGTGCGTTTTCATACATTCCTGCTTTATGAAAGTCAGAAGCGAAATGTTCAAGAATCTTCACCCTCTGTTCTTCCGAAACACCTTGCCTTAACAACTCTTCCCGTATTAAAAAAGCCTTTTCAAAATCACCTCTGCCACTAAACATATCTGCAAGTTCCATCAGGAAGCTGAAGGTTTCGTTAAAATTTTTCGCCAGTGCCTTTACTATAAGCTCAAAATTCTTCATTTTTATCCACCTTTATCTTTTGCCCCCATAGAGCCTTACCTATACCCTTCAAAAGCACCCATTCCACCTCTCTGTCTTTTCTCTTTTTGTCAAACCTTATAAGTTCCAGTAAACTGGCAACAGGTATATCTGTTCTGTCGGGCAAACCGTAATCTTTAATCATTTTAACAATTCTTTCGTATTCTGTCCCGCTCAAAAATCCCCATTTAAAACTCAGGAAGGCGGCATAACACATACCTATTGCCACCGCTTCACCATGCAGTATCTTCCAGTTAAGATATTTTTCAATGGCATGCCCCAGCGTATGTCCGAAATTGAGGATAGCTCTTTCACCAGACTCCTTTTCATCTTTCTTTACAACCGAAATCTTAACCCTTTCCGCCTCCTTAATTATATGTGTAAGTGCAAGGTTGTCCCTTTTTAAAATGTTATCCCTGTTTTTCTCTAAAAACAGGAAAAGCCTTTTGTTTTTTATAACTGCAGATTTTATTACTTCTGCCATACCAGATAAATACTCCCTTTCAGGCAGTGTTGATAAAAAGGCACTATCGGCAATAACGGCAACAGGTTGGTAAAATGTGCCAACAAGATTTTTGCCTGACTTAAGATTGTATCCTGTTTTACCACCTAAGGAGCTGTCCACCTGAGCAAGAAGCGTGGTGGGCACATGGATTAAAGGAATACCCCTGTGATAGGTTGAGGCGACAAAGCCGCCAAGGTCTCCCACAACACCACCACCGACAGCAATAAAGGCTGTTTTTCTGGTGCAACCCGCCGTTGACATACCGTCGTATATTTTTGAGACGGTTGTTATATTTTTAAACCGCTCTCCATCAGGTATTAAAAAAACCGTTTTTCTTATCCCCTTTAAAGAAGCCTCAATCCTCTCACCCCACAACCGCCATACTGTTTTGTTACTGAGAACAAAACAGTCATTAACACCTGTCTTTTTAATCATCTCCTTTAAGGTGTTCAGTATGTTAAAACCCAAAAAAATCTCAACCTCTTTCTGGCTGGCTTTTATTCTGAAACTTATTTTTTCCATCTTTTATAGGCTTCCTTAATTTTAGTTGCTGCTTCCAGTGGATTTACTCCATCTGTGTCACATACATAATGGGCTCTTCTGTAGTAACTTTCCCTGAATTTGAGCATCTTTTCTAGATTATCCTGCCATGCAAGCGGTCTGATTTTCTTTTCACCATCCCTTTCCAGTCTCTCTTTTAGTTTATCAAAAGGAAGATAAAGATAAACAACAAAACCATTTTTTTTCATAACGGAAAGGTTATCAAAAAACACAGGCATTCCACCGCCTGTAGCCACAACTATTCTATCTTCCCTATTTAGCGATCTTAATATCTCCCGTTCTTCTACCCTGAAAAAAACCTCACCCTTTTCAGAAAATATTTCCTTAATTGTTGTGTCACACTTTTTTTCTATCAGGCTGTCCGTATCAACAAACCGCCATCCGAGAGACGCCGACAACTCCCTTCCGATGGTGCTTTTTCCCGCACCCATGAAACCAATCAGGTAGATTTTTTCCATAGCCTTGAAAGGTAATCAAGATAGTTACTGTAGTTTTGCTTTATCTGTTCAACGTTGTCATATCCAAACTTTTCCAGAAAGGCATTGGCTATTCCTATAGCAAGCATCGCCTCTGCAACAACAGAACAGGCAGGAACGGCAGTAACGTCTGAACGTTCATAAACTGCCTCTTCAGCTGAAAGCGTTTTTATGTTAACAGAAGGGAGTGGTGAGAGCATGGTAGGAATGGGCTTCATAATGCATGTGAATATAATATCTTCACCGTTGGTGATGCCGCCCTCCACACCACCTGCAAAGTTTGTATTTCTGTAAACCCCCCGCCTTTTTGAGTAGTAGAGGGCATCATGCAGCTTTTTTCCTTTCAGGCGAGAAGAAAATACACCGCCACCAGCGGACACAAGTTTTACAGCAGGAATGCTCATAAGCAGCCCGGCAAGCACTCCGTCTAACCGCTTGTCAAACTGTATGTGTGAGCCCAGCCCCGGCACTACCCCCTTTGCTGCAACCACAAAAACACCACCGAGTGTGTTGCCTTCTTCTTTCGCCTTATCAATACAGTCATAAACAGATCTTCTGTCTTCAAGAGGCATTCTGAGATCGTTACCCTCTGCCATGTGGTGTAATGTTTTCACATCGATTTTTTTTCTGAAAATATTTTTCAGACTTCTTTCAACATTAAGCCCCTTTCCACCTATCTCCAGAACAAAACTATAAATGTGGATACCAAAAATGCCAAGCAAACTTTTGGCAAGGGCACCCGCAGCCACTCTTGCAGCCGTTTCTCTCGCACTTGCCCTTTCAAGGATGTCCCTCATGTCTTTTCTGTTGTATTTTATCGCCCCCGCAAGGTCTGCATGTCCCGGTCTGGGTTTAAATATTGCCCTCTTTTCATTTGGCTCTCCAAAGGCATCCATTACACCGTGCCAGTTTTTATTATCTAAATTTTCTATTTCCATTGCAATAGGGGCACCTGTTGTCTGTGAAAACCTGACACCGGCGGTAAAAGTAACCCTGTCCTCTTCTATCTGCATTCTTTTTCCCCTGCCATAACCCACCTTACGCCTTTTGAGCTCTGCATTAAAAAAAGAGGGGTCTATATGGACCCCTCCGGGGAAACTGTCAACAATCACGGTAAGTTTAGGACCGTGACTTTCTCCTGCCGTTAAAAATCTCATGATGCCTCTGTCTCTACAACATTTTTGATAATATTTGGTGTCAGAAATATGAGAAGTTCTCTGTTTTCAACCGTTTTTGCCTCCTTCTTGAACAACCATCCTATTATCGGTATATCCATTAAGAAGGGAACACCGCTTTTAACCTGCCCCTCCTTATTCCTGATAATACCTCCGATAACGATAGTCTGTCCATCACGGACAAGAATTTCGGTGCTTGCTTCGTTCTTATCTATGCTTGGCACTCCTCTTGAACTTCTAAGGGCTGTGTTTGGATTGTTGTTACTTACCTTAACCTTTAAAATTATAGAGTTGTCCGGTGTAATCCTTGGGGTAACCGTAAGCATCAGATTGGCATCAATAAACTGTGTCTGTGTCCCCTTGTCTGAAAGCGTTTCATATGGTATGGATGAACCCTGCTGGATATTTGCCTCCACATTGTTCAGCGTGGTTATCCTCGGTCGTGATAAAATCTTACCCACGCCTTTATTTTCCATAGAAGTAAGCTGTATATCAAGACCTACTCCACTCCTTAAATTTATCAGTGCAAAGTTGATTCCGCCTCCAGCACCCTGTCCTGTCGCAGCCGGCAGATTTACAAAATAGGGAACCGGGGTAGCACCGGTCCCTGTTAAATCAAATGCTGCATTACCACCTGCACCTGATGGGAAGGTGGCTGTCCCTGTAGGATCCGTTCTTGTGGAAGCTCCTGAAAAACCTGCCCTGTATCTGCCACCGTTTAGGTCTTTGAAAAATTTTGCACCCCACTGTATTCCCATCTCTTTACTGAAGTCCGAATTTGCCTCAACCACCCTTGCCTCTATCACAACCTGCTGTGGAGGGGTATCAAGTTTTGCTATAAGCTTCTTCACCTCGTCTATGTTTTCCTTCAGGTCATTTATAATAAGTGAGTTGTTTCTTTTATCAAGTGTCACAGAGCCTCTGCTGCTTAAAAGGGGCTTAATCTTGGATTCAAAATCAGAGGCGTCGGCATAATTCACAGGAACTATTTCAAGCACCAGATTGCCAAGTTTCTCCTTTATCTTACTTGCTGCAAGCAGGTCTTCCTGCTCCTTCTTCAGCTTATCCTTTGGCATCACCCTGATTATATTGCCTATTCTTTTCATGCCCAGATTATTCACTTCCATTATCACATCAAGCACCTGATCCCACGGAACCTCCTCCAATTGAATGCTCACCTTACCCCTTACATCATCACTTGTTACTATATTCAGTATTTCGCCATCCAGTTTAGCCACTTCTGCTATCAGCTTAAAAATATGCTGTATTTCGGCATCTTTAAGATTAATTGTTATAGGTCTGCCCTTATACTGGGACAGTGTCTCTTCTTTTTTGATTACTGGTTTTTCTTCCTTTGGTTCCTCTTTTGGTTTAATGGCTACAACAACAGGTTTTGTTTCCTGCAGTTTTTCCTGTATCTTTGGTTTTTCTTCCTTTAACTCTATCTGCTTAATAACAGGCTCTTCCTTTTTAATCTCCTTAGATGGTTCCGGCTTTGGCTGCTCTGCAACTGTTTTTACCTCTTCCTTTTTTGACTCCTTTTCAGGCTGTATAGCTACGGGTTTTATCTCTTCTTTCGGTGGCTGAACCTCCTGTTTTGTTTCTTCAAGCTTTTTCTCTTCAGGCTCTTTTACAGCTGGCTTTGATTCAATCTCTTCCTTCTTTTTTTCAACCTCAAAAACAGGTTGCACCGGTTTTTCCTCTTTTTCGGCAACCACAACAGGTGGAGCAACAGGTGGAGCGACTTTTGTCTCAACAGGAGTTTCCTTAGGTTCTTTTATCTGAACCGTTTCCTTTTTTTCTGCCTTTCCCTTTAAAAACTCTATCAGTATATCGCCATTTGAACGACTGGATTTATAGGGGACAGCCGTTTTCAGGTCAACCACAAATCGCACCTTGTTTTCCTCTTCAGGCTTCAACTGGTAGAGAGTAAAACTTTTAATAATATTACTTACGTCCCGCGTATCAAAGGTTTTCTGAATATCCTTATGCAGACCTATTCCGACGAAGTCAAAAACAAGCATGTCTTCTTTTAACTTGTAAACCTTGAACTCTTTATCACCAATTCCCTTAAAACGGAAGAGAGCTCTGCCGTTATTCGGAACGAATTCAACCATTTCAAGAACCTTAACTTCCTTAGCCTTTTCTATCACCTCTTCAGTTGTGAACTCAATTATTAACTTATCGTTTTCGGCTTTAGCAAGAAATGATGGCATTGTGTCTTTAGCCACATCAAGAAAGATTCGTGAAAGGGATGGGAAGGATTCAACCCTTATCGCCCTTATCACGTCATTTTTTGTGAAAAAATTATACTGACCGAATTCATATTTTGCATTCTGAATATCAAAAACGATTCTCAGCGGGTTTTTAAGGACATAACTCATAAAATCAGGCTTGCCTGATGTCTCAAGTATAACAACAAACTTATTTCTGTCACCGGAATAAAGCAGTTTATTTACCGAAATGACCTCTGCGGATGTAACCCTTTCTTTTCCGGCTTCGGCAGCAGCTTTAGTAACAGTTTTTTTCACATATATTGACAGACTATTTTTATCCTTCTCAATAGCGTAATCAGGTTTATTTAAGAAATTTATTTCCAGCCTTCCTATCTGGTTGGGCGAAGTCCCTATATGTTTAATAACATACCCTTTTAACCCGTCCCTTCCAACTTCCTTTTCTCCTGCAAAATTGCCAAAATCGGTAAGCGGAAACTCCATTATCAGTTTCCATGGTGCTTCCGTCGTGTAACTTGTGTAGGTCAACTGCCTGTCAGTAACAATTTTAAAATCAAATCTGTCAGCAGTTTCATTGAAATCAAAGTTTATAACCTTTGAACCTGCTTTTTTGGTGTCCTGGGCATTCAGACTATGAAAACTGCCTGACGTCAGTATAAAAGCAGTGATAAAAAATATTAATAATTTTCTGAGGCTCATGTTGCCCCTCCTAAGGCATCTCTTTAATAGAGATAAACATTTCGGAACTTTTCT
>FWPU01008017.1_pt1 | contig 18523 bp, 11 predicted proteins | sample 2228361 | NCBI WGS metagenome assembly FWPU01 (sample SAMEA103939777, study PRJEB20133) | metagenome
GTTCGTCTTTGGAAGCAACGCACATGGCGTATGCGGATGGTTTTACCGGTTTTGGGGTTAGTGTAGAACAGGCCTCCCTCTTTTTGCATTTCTTTCAGGGATTTTTCTTGAACTTTCTCTTCGAAAATTTTTCGAATTTCGGGGTCAATGATTTTTTTTATGTCTAAGTCTTGGCCTACCGGTACTCTTTTTACAAATTTAAATACTTCATTTCCTTCATCATCTTTTAACCAAATCCACTCTCCGTTTTCGCTTCGTTTTGGTTTCCCGTTTTCATCGCGTTCTACCATTTTTATTTTTCCATAAAATGTTTCGAGGTGTAATTGTCCTCTTACTAAATCACCTGTAGCACGTTTGCCTTTCAGTTTTCCTTTTTTAATTCTCTTTTTGGCGGTGGCAAATATTTTGTTTTTATCTCTAGTTCTTAATATCGCAATGGTTTGTTGTTCTATTTGTTCAATGGCTTTGTAAATGATATTTTTAGATATACGACATTCGGCCAATAATTGATTGATTTCATCATTAAGTATTTCAGCTCTGCGTTTATTTAATGCAACCTCATTTGCATTTAAGTTTTCGTTGTATTTTTCCAAATCGTTTTTTTCAGCATATTTTTCAAGAATACTTTTTGAACGGGCACTGTCTGGAATCAGAGAGAGTATCAGTGCATCTACGGTGTGGTGTGTGTGTTTGTTGCGGTTTTTAGGCTTATACCTTTCTCTCACTCCCAGAATTTCTGCAAATTTTGCTGTTACTTCACCTTTTTGAACCTGCACATTTTCGAATAATGTTTTCAAATAATGAAAGGCGTATTTGCTGATGACTTGGGTTTCAACCAATTGGGCGTTTACAAACTCTTCTTTTATTTCAGTCATTTTAAATCGCTCGACTTTGCTTTGCCAGTATTGAAGTTCCCACGTCCAAAGATGTTTTTCAATAATGCATTTATTTTTTCTATCCTTTGTAGGAGCTTTTTTACTTTCATTTTTCCAATATTCAAGGTGTTGTTTGATGTTTTCTATTTTTTCCTCCCATGGTTTTATACGAGCTAATATCTCATCGTAATTGGGACATTCGAAGGGCAAACGATTTTGTTTGGTTCTTCTATTGTATTCTTTAAAACAAACAGTTTTGTTTTTCAGACTGTTATCCAATGAGCGAGAATAAGGCAGGGTATGTTCAATATCAATGGTATCTTCATTAAATAGCTCGCTTATACTGATAGCTTCGCCAGTGTATATGCAAACAGCTTTCTGCTCTTGCCATAAACGGTATTTTGTCAGGACATCATCTTTTGCCTTTTGGATTTTGAACCAGAGGGATGAATTAATTTTTTCGTAGCTGTTTTCTTCCCACTCTTTGTTATCTTCATCAGTTTCTTCTCCTTTCTTATTTTTCTTTTTAACCGATTTAAATTTATTAGAGCCTTTATCGGTAAACTCTTTGCTGATTTCATCAAAACACTGTTCATACCATAATCTGAATTTGTCAATGTCTGAATCGTTTTGGTCGTTGGCTTTAATTTCCGGGGCATTTTTTATAAGTTCTGCAATAGCGATGGCAAATTGTTTGTTTTCTTCTTCTCTTCTTTTTTGCCAGATTTGGTATGCTTTTCGTTTGTTGGCATCGTTGAGTTCGCGGGGTATTTCTACCACGATTCTGGTTTGTTCATCAATTTGGTTGGTTTTGATTAAATAGTTGATCAATTGACGCAGTTCTTGTAACACCCTTAATGCCATCGGGTTTTTCCATGACCCGGTCTTTGGGCTTTGAAGATAAAGTTTACCGTCATCAGCTTTGTTCTGGTCGGTAAGTTTGGGATAGATATCGATGGCGGATGGGTGATAAAGTTTGTTTAACTTATTGTCATCCAGAAAATCAAAATTATCTTTTAAAAAGTTTTTTAAATCATCTACTAGGCGTGGAAGTTTTTTGTATTCTCTATTTTTATCGTTTATGAAACTTTGTAATTGATATTTTACTCCATTAATGTAATTGTTTTTAGTTAAATCATCAAAAGTTTCCCAAGTTTTATCACCAAAAGCTTTTTTACAGCATTCAATAATCTTATTTATATCATCTTCTTGCAATACATAGTCATATTCTCTTTTGTGGTAATGATTGATTTTGTATTCAGAAATCCGATTATTGGTGATGTTGATGATGGTTTTATTTTTCCTGTTTAAGCTAATGATATCCTTTAAGGAGTTAATCAAAAGACTTTCCGTGTTCTGGTTATAAATATTCTTTCCTAAAATATCAGGTATTTTAGCAAGCAATACGGCATCTGTGTAAATCAACCCTTTTTGCAAAAAGTAGTTGATGTTACGAATGGCTTTTAAACTGAGCCGCCCATAGTCAACCGGCATGTTTTTAAACCAAGTGAGGTAGGTTTTGATTTGTTCATCGGTAAACTTGAATTTGTTCCGTGCTATTTCTTCAATATCTTCCTCGTCATCTAATTGAAATAAAACATGCCAGATGTCTTCGTAGTTGTAATAGTTTTTCTTAGAGGGTTCTTTGATTTTTTTCTTAAACCGAATTCTTTCAATAGTAGGATGTTCAATTTGTTTGGTTTGCCAATCGTTTCCGAGAATTTTTGTTAAGTAGTAAATGCTGGGCGAACCCGATACATTTGTTTTGTCAGAAAAGTTTAAGATAACAGCCTTTTCGGCCAGCTCTTTGATAAGCCACTTTCTTATAATGCCCACATTAAAATCACTAACCTTGATAAAAAGCTCCTGATAAAGCCTTTTTTTCAAATCAATTGATAATTCCTGCCATTTATTCTGATTATCTGTTTTGAATTTTAAATTATTGATGAAAGACCACGCTCTGAATATCTCGAACTCCGGATGACTTACCGGGCAACGATACTTGACCGGGCAACCATACTTGTTTTTTTCTAGTGTGCATTTTCCGACAGATGCCTTTTGTGAGCGTAAAGGTCTTTGCCAGAAGACACAACTTTTAGCGACTTTCTGAACTCCAAAAATTTTTTCAAACTCTGTTTGCCAATTTTCTTCACCAAATTGAAATTTGAAAATCTGCTCCACTTCCTGCTGGAGCATTTTGCGAGTTACATGAGGATGAAGTTCGTTTCTAATCCTTCCATATCCACGTTGTTTAAAGAAAGATTCGGCTTCTGCCAGGAGTTGCCCGATGGTTTTATCCTCGTCAAACAATAAACCTAATTTATCAAACGCGTTTTTTAGGTTTTGTTTCTTTTTCCTTTCGGCTCCAATGTCGGTCGTGTCTTTCTCATCTTCTTCAAGTTTTACTTTTTTACTGCTTTTAAAGGCCCGGTGTTGAGCAATATGATATATTGCTCTGCCAAGCATGTACCGATGTGATGGAAATGAAAAATCAAGTTTGTTTTCTGCCAAATACTTTCTTAATTGATAAGGGCTTTCAAAATCGGGAATACCATCTCCATTAAAATCCAGCTTTATCCATTTTTCTAATTCAGTATCCCATACCGGATATTTTCTTTTCAGTCCAAGTTTTTTATTGTAAGTGGTCCACTCTTTTAAGGCTTGCTCCTGAATTGGGCAATAGTCCATTCCTTTTAGTTTTTTTAATGTTTCCCATAATCTATATTTACGAGCCTGGTAAAGCCTTCGTAAAGAGCGATATCTGGTTCGTTTTCCGGCTAAAGAGTATTCGTTATTTTTTTCTTCGCCTACTCCTTTATCAAAAGTCCATACTCCGAATTTAGTGAACTGTTCAACACTCTCTTTATCTGTATCCCTTAATAACCATCCTATGGATGATTGTCCTAAATCTAATGCTAAAGTTTTCATAGTATTTTTATTTTAGATTTTTTGCCTTAAAAATAAGAAGCAAAATTTTAATAAAAAAATTTTTCTCTAATATTTGGTTATAAAATATATTTTACTTATATTTGCGGCAATATTTGAAAGACAAATCACAATAAGGCTATAAGCCGAAGGATTCTTGACCCTGCGCCTTGCGTGGGGTTTTTTGTTTGTGGGAGTATTAATAAAAATTTTATATTCATATTTGTGAGGTCAAAAAGTTGCATTTGTAGCATGAATGTTATTACATTTGATTTGCTCAAAAGTATATTTCAACAGTTAAAGAGAGATGGAATAATCGTAAGTATAGGAAGATTGTTAATCTGAGATATTGGATTTGGGTAAAACGAGCCCGATGAAGCCATTTAAAAAAAACAATTTTCAGCAAAGCAATTTGATTGAGTTTTTGTATATTTGCGGAAATGATATTGTATCTTAAAAATCAATAATGACTCATCAAAAAGTTATAATCAAGATTTATTCATTAGTATTATTAGGTTTTTATTTTTATTCAAATGTAGTATTTAATTTTTTTCATCATCATAAGTACACATTTTTTCAATTTGAATATGCATCAAATTGTGAAAAGAGTATTTATTACTCACATAAAATTCATTTTTGTGAGGATTATGCCCACATAAGTAAGCCGTATGAAAAATGTTCTATTTGTGATCAGCATACTTATTCCAATTATTATAAATCTTCTTTTCATTATTCATTTATTAATATAACTCAATATTTTGAATTTGTTGAAAACATTGTTTGGTATGATTTCCTAAGAATTGTTTGTCTCAATAACAAAAGCCCTCCATCAGTGATGGTGTTGTCGTAATTAATAGTTCTTTAATTTTTTATTCACTTATTTATTAAAAAAGTTTAGATAAGTTTTAGGATATAAATTTCTAAAATTTAAAATTCATTATTACTTAAAATCATTAATAACTTAAAAAATATTAAGACTATGAAAACAAAGACATTCATAATATCAGCTATGATTTACATTATTACATTGAAAAATTTATTTTCTCAAATTCAAGTCAATGGTACTGTTTTAGATAAAGAAGACCAATCTTCACTTGCGGGTGCCAGTGTTTATATTCATGAATTAAAAATAAGTGCATTGACAGATAAGGATGGAAAATTTAGTTTTACTAAAGTTACATCAGGTACTTATATTTTTGAGGTGAATTTACTTGGATATAAAAAATATATTCAAAGGATTGATATTAAAAAGGATACATCTTTGAGCATCAATCTTATTCCATCGGTTACAGAGTTAAATGAAGTGGTTATTACTTCTGTATCCAAGTCTACTGAACTTAAAAGAAGTCCTGTTGTGGTACAATCAATTGATATGCAACAAATCAATTTTAAGAGCTCCACAAACTTAATAGATGCATTAAAGGAACTGCCGAATGTAGAGCAAATTACAACTGGTGCAAATATCTCAAAACCGATCATAAGGGGTTTAGGATTTAATCGTATAGTTACGCTTTACAATGGAATACGTCAGGAGGGTCAACAATGGGGTGAAGAACATGGAATAGAATTGGATGAATATGCAATTGAAAAAGTGGAAATTGTAAAAGGAGCAGGTAGCTTGATGTATGGTTCTGATGCCATTGGAGGGGTGTTAAATTTTATGACTACCAAAACTCCTCCACAGGATAAAATTAAAACTCAGGTGGTTTCAAATTATCAAAGCAATAATCAATTTATCGGAAATTCTATAATGAATTCCGGCAATAAAAGGGATTTTCATTGGATTTTAAGACTGAGCAATAAGTTGGCGAGCAATTATCAAAATCGGTATGATGGTAAAATATACAACTCAGGATACAGAGAAAATGATGGCATGATACAATTGGGAATAAATAAACAATGGGGATTTAGTCATTTAAATATCAGCTCATACAATAGCATAGTGAATATGCCGGAAGGTGAACGGGATAGTTTGGGAAGGTTTATATACCAAACAACAGATGAACACCATGATGTTATTGAAAAACCTGTAACAGATGCAGAGTTGAAGGGATATAAAATCGGAGAACCAAGACAACAAATCAACCATTTACGCATTCAATCAAATAATTTATTTTTACTAAAGAATGGTCAAATGTATGTTGATATTGCTTATCAAAACAATTTAAGAAGAGAATTTGGTCATCATCATGAGGGGCATACACATCATCATGAGGAGGATAGTCCATCTATTTTTTTAGATTTAAAGACTTTCAACTATCAGTTAAAATATAATTTTAATGAAAAAAAGGGTTGGAATACTACAATTGGTATAAATGGGATGAATCAGATTAACAAAAACAAAGGAGAGGAATACATCATTCCGGATTATCAATTATTTGATGCGGGGATTTTTATGATAAGTCAAAAATCGTTTGGTGAAAAGTTTCATATTTTAGGTGGAATCAGATTAGATAATCGGTTTATTAAAACTCAACGGTTGATATTGGATTCTTTGAACCATCCTGTAAGTATTGAGGATTCAACAACTACACTAAAGTTTAAATATATAGATAAAAGTTATTTTAATATATCGGGTAGTATAGGTATGTCGTATCTAATAGATGATAATTCAACAATGAAGTTAAATATATCAAGAGGTTTTAGAGCACCGAATATTGCAGAACTTTCATCAAATGGGCATCATGAAGGTACATTTCGCTATGAGATAGGTAATGAACAGTTAAAACCCGAGATAAGTCATCAATTGGATTTTTCATATCTATTAAATAGTGAACATATTGATTTAGAAGTATCTCCTTTTATTAATTTTGTTTCTAATTACATTTACATAGAGAAATTAAGAAGCATTTTAGGGGGCGATTCTATAGTAGATACGGAGAATTTAATACCCTCATTTAAATTTGTACAAGGTAATGCAATGTTATCGGGGGGTGAAATAATAATGGATGTTCACCCACATCCTTACGATTGGTTACATGTAGAAAATTCTTTTTCTTTTGTTCAGGCTGTTCAGTTAAATCAAACAGATAGCACTAAGTACTTACCATTTACACCTGCTCCAAAGTACAGAGGGGAATTAAGATTTCGAATAAATAAAATCAATAAAATTTTTTATCAGAGTTACTTTAAGGTATGGGTATTACATTATTTTGAACAAAACAGGATTTTTTCTGCTTATCAAACAGAAACTAAAACACCTGCTTATACATTACTTAATGCCGGCATTGGTACTCATATTGCCTTAAGAAATAATAAGGAGTTTTTAACTTTGATATTTAGCGCAGAGAATATCGGTGATGTTGTGTATCAAAATCATTTGAGCAGGTTAAAATACGCTCCTGTTAATCCTCTTACCGGAAGGCAGGGCATATTTAATATGGGTAGAAATTTTAGTGTAAAGGTGATTTTTAATTTTTAGAATTTGGTATAAAAATGCAAATCAGATGGGCAGTATGTAACATTGGATACCGCCTGTCTGATAGCATTTTCAATCTTTGACTAAAAATTAATGCTTTAGCTTATTTTTTTCAAATTAATATGTCGGATGCAAGCTGTGTGATGCATGCCTGACGACTGATATTTTGCTTAACTTGTTTATATGAGGTAAAACGAAATACAGAAGAGATGATTTAGAATTCATCGCAACAGGACTATAAGTGGAAGGATGTATCGCTCTGTGTCTTGCACCGAACTATTTATTTTCTATGTTGTTACTTGAGAGTAATTCTTTAAATACTTTCTATCCCTTTAAAAAACTAAAATGTACTTTGCTGTATTTTCTTTCTTGAATAAAAGAAGGATATTGAGTAAAAGATTTTTCCTTTGAATGTTCGAAGATGATTAGACCATCTGGAAGAAGGAGTTGTCTGTCTTGTATAATGGTGAGGATTTCATCTAAGAGATGCAACTTTTCGTATGGTGGGTCTGCAAAGATGATGTTGTATTTTTGTTGAACTTTTTTCAGATAGTCAATAGCATCTGCTTGATGAGGATATACGGGTAATTGGGTAGCGTTGGCAAATTGTTTGATGAATTTGATACTTTGTGGGTGAATATCTACGGCATCTACGAATTGTGCTCCACGAGAAGTAAATTCAAAAGCTATATTTCCAAAACCGCTGAATAAGTCTAATACAATAAGGTTTTCAAAATCAAAATAGTTGTTGAGGATATTAAATAATCCTGTTTTTGCAAAATCAGTAGTGGGTCTTATTTCTTCAATGAATGGAGCGTTTATTCTTTTGCTTTTGTATTTTCCTGAGATAATACGCATAGATAATGGTTTAGTGTGATGAAATGATAATGAGAAATAAGAGATGAGTCAATAGGTAATATGTGTATTTTAGGATGATGATGTACCAGCTGAATAGAATAAATGTATCTTGGTAAAAGTTTGAAGATGCTGTGTTCTGGAGAGATGTTACCGCTGATATGTACTGTTGTTTCCTTAGGATTTAATTGGAGTTGTTCTATACAAAATAAGAGATAATATAAAATGTCTAATGAGGTTTGAATATCAAATGTATTGTAAAATAGGAATTCTTTGTGGTTTTTAGCTATTATTTCGATGTAATTGGGATGGATATGTGTCCATATTTTGGAGTGAATGAGTAAAGGATGATGAAAAAATATATTCATCATGGAAGTGGAGGAATGGAAGAGTTTAACTGAAGGGAATATTTTTAAGATAGAGTTGTAAATATCTTGTGGAATGCTGTATATGATTTTGATGTTATTAAAATTGTTGTTAAGAATTGTTTCATTTAATTGAACAGGGTGTACATAATTTAATAGTTTATATTTGTTTTCCGGTACATAGAATTCTGCGGGACAAAAAGTAAAGTGTGGAAAGGAACATATAAAGTGTATGTGTTTGAAGGGATATTGATGTAAATGGTAATGGTGTATAAAGTCGTTGATTAAAAATAAAATTTCATGGGGTGCAATTTTCTTTTGAGATGAACAATAAATACCTGTGGTATAGATAGAATGAGTACCCAAATCAATGATGGCGTATTCTATTTCATCTTGAAAGAGTGCTAAGGAGAGTAATAGTCTTTTTTGTTTTAGTTGTGATTCACTGATTTTTTGAGGGATGACAGAATATTCGTTTATTTTTATATCGTTTTGTAATTGCATTACGATGGCTTAGGGTTTAATTAAAATCATATTTTTGTTTCTCTCTTTTGCAAATGTAGTTAAATTCGCAGTATTTACATATTTTTGTGTTATCCGTCTGAGAAAAAGGTTTGTCAGGATGGAGAATGTAATTGTTGAATATATGAGCGATAAAATCTTCTATTTTATCTGGATTTTGAGTATTGAATGTAAGGATAGAATTGTCGTTGTTATGGATATATTGGTATAAAGAATTATTATTGCTTTTGTGTTTTATTTTTAGGGGTAAAATAGCACCTGTTATATTAGTGTCATGATTGATAGGTACAAGATTTTTATTAACAGCATAATGGATGTAAAGGATGAGTTGAACTAGTTTATTGATATTTTTATTTTCCGGGATGTTGTCAAGATTGTTATCATTAAGAATATCGTAAATAATATCGTAGTTTAATGAATCATTGGTGTTTATAGAGCTTTTGTAGTCTATAATTCGATATAGATTAGCATCTCTTAAATAATCTATTCTATCTGGAATTCCAATAATTCTGATGTGATTACGAAGGTATGTTTCACCATTCAAATTACTTTGTTTTTCAGGGGGTTCTATGTAGATGATTTTTGTTTTATTGTTTTCGATGAATTTAATTTCTTCTTTAAGGAAAGATAGAATATTTTCTTTTAGTAATTCCTTTTTGATGAGTATTTTACCTTTTAGTTCCAGGTTTATTTTTTGTATTTCTTCAACAATTATTTTTTGTATCTCATTTTGATAAGATTCTTTTTCTATGTATTTCTTTAGTTTGTTTACATCTACATATCCTTCATTATTACTGAGATTATCATTGTAAATAATACTCATGATTTTATGGAAGATATTGCCTTCTATGTTGGCTTCTAAATCTTCGGTGATTTCTGTTTCTTCCTTTAAGTTTAACACATAACGAAAATAGAATTTCAGCGAGCAGTCTAAATAAGTGGTGATGGATGTCGGGGAATAGGAGATGTTTTCCAGTTTTTTAATCAGGTCATTGGTTTTTCCTATGATTATTTCTTTTATACTTGGTAGTTTTTCAGATGAAGAAATAGATTGATAGATAACAGAGATATTTTTTTTATCTTCGGATAGTTCGTATTTGATTTGTTGAATGTATCTGCTTTGTTCACCCACATTGGTTTTTAATATGTTACTGTCGCTTGTATCTGAATTATTATAGGAGATATAAATGTTTGTAGGGTAGTGTAAATTTCTGTAAAATAAATAAGAGAATATAGCATCATCGTGATGATGTGTGTGTAATTTATAATAATATCTTAAATCATATGGAATAAAAGATATTTTACGGTGGTCAGGTGGAAATAATCCTTCATTCATAAAAGGAATGATAAGATTTTGAAAATCTAATAATCTGGATTCTAACAATCCTATGATTTGTAAGCCCTGTAATGGTTCTCCACTCAATGTTATTTTTTCTTTGCCTACTATCTGTTGTACAAGTGTGTAAACATCGGTGATGTCGGTAAATACATTGTTTTCTTTGTCTCTTTTTAAGAGTTCTTGAATTTTATTGAGATGCTCGCATATACATTGTGTGATATTGATGTTTACGAGGTCTTTTGCTTTTGATGATAACATTATGTTTAAGTAATCATTATATAATTTACTGATGTTACTGATAACATCATTGAGTGAAGTATTATTGAATATTTGTAAGAAAGATAAAAAGTTTTCTGTTTGTTGTTGATACTCTTCATGCAAAATAGAAAAGATAGTATCTCTATCTATAGAAATATAAACTTTGTTTTGTACCTGGATTTTACTGACGAGGCGTTGAATATAATTTTCTTTAATGGCATATTTGGTTTGTAAATAGGTTTTGAGATATGGGTTTAGTAAAATAGAAATAAAATTTTTGTGATAGATATGATGAGGGTGTTTGTTTTGTTCAATAAATATAATAAGTAATTGAGTGAGTAATTGATAAGCTGATGTTAAAAATAATGGATATTCTAAGGATATATTATATTTTATATCTTTTGGAATAGCTGATAATACGAGATTGAGCTTTTCAGGATTGTGAAGAATTATGGCAGTGTTGATAAAATTACTGTTATATTGTTTGATATCTTGTAATGTTTTTTTGATAAAGAGTGCTTCTTCAACATCATTAGTAGCAGAAGTGATATAAATGTTTTTAGGTTCATTGAAATATGATTGTTTTTGTTGATTTGGTTTCTCAATACCAAATTTCTTAAAGTTTTCTTTTAAGAATTTTCCTGCTTCATGATTTTCTTTTTCTTCGACATAGTATGTGTCATAATCCCAGTAAAATATGGCTTTTTTTTGTTGTTGCAGATGGGTATAGATGATATTTTCTGCATGAGAAATTGCATTTAGCCCGATGAATAGGAATAAATGTGTGTTATGGAGATATTCATTGTGAGATGAGCTTTGTATGATTTCAACAGCTTTCTGATAATTCAATGCGGGGTATGCAAAACCATTGGAGAGTAAGGAGGAGTTGAAATCTTGAAAGATAGAATAAAATTTTTCCATTAGTTCTAAGTATCGTTTTTGATTTTCAGAGAGGGATTCTTTGTTCAAGCTCCAATGTTCTATTTCTTTAATATCTTTTAGATTAAGGAAAAATTTTTCCTGTTCTTTTTCCTGGTTGGGATGACTGATAACCACATCATTGAAATCATTTAATAATATTGAGCCCCACTTGATAAATTTGGAATATGGTTCTGAATTTTCTTTGAATACTTTTTTGTATGAAAGATATAGTTGATATATTAAATCGGTATTTGGGAGTGTAATAAGGGATGTTATTTTTTCAATCAGTTGATTGGGAGTAATGAACTCTGGAAAAAAGCTATGAATAGCTTTTGTTTTGAAGATGCTTTTGAGGTAATGCTTAGAATAATAAATACTTCTTTGAGAAGGCAGTACAAATGTTATTTTTTGTGTATTAAAATTAAAATCATTAGCGGCTTTGAGTAGTATTTTATCTAGTAAAAGACTTTTCATGTGGGGATATTTAAAAATAAAAACTGCATCTTTAAGATGCAGTTTTTATTTTAGTATTTAAGATTTAAATTATTCGGCAGATTCATTAGTTGAAGCTTCAGAAGTTTCTGTATTAGCTGCAGCTTTTTTATTTTGTTTTTTGGTTCGATATTCGGCTTCAGCTTTTATCTTTTCAGTTATTTTTGCTTCTTTTTCTTTTGCGATTTTTTGTTTTTTAGTTTCAATTTTACTAAGTTTTTGATTGAGCCATTCCTGGAATTTTTTTTCTGCTTCTTCTTCTGTTAGTGCATTTTTCTTAACACCTCTTAGTAGATGTCTTTTAAGTAAAACACCTTTGTAAGATAAGATTCTTCTTGCGGTGTCTGTAGGTTGAGCGCCTGTGTTGAGCCAGTATAAAGCTCTTTCAAGGTTTAGTTCAATAGTGGCAGGGTCGGTGTTAGGGTTGTAATATCCTAATTTTTCAATAAACCTCCCATCTCGTGGGGCTCTACTGTCCGCTACCACAATGTGAAAGAAAGCATAGTCTTTCTTTCCATGTCTTTGTAATCTGATTTTTGTAGCCATTTTTTGTTGTTTTTAAAAATTAAGGAGGTGCAAATGTAGAAAAAGTATTTTAATTGAGATAAAAATATTTCTATAGTTCAATGAAAGTAACGGCGCTTAATAAGTATTGAAAGGATTTAATTTTATTAGGTTTTAATGTGATTTTAATATTTTATCAGGAGGAAATATCGTTTATGATAAACTTGAAAGTAACCAAATGTATGGGGATTCTTATACAAAACAAATGATGATTTCAAATAACTTTTTAGTAATTTGAATTTCAAATGAAGTAAGAAACTTACTTGTCAAATAACGGTATATTGAATTTACATTAACTTCATTCGCATTTCATAGCACCGTTGTTATCAAACTCAATCTTATTTATGTTTATATACATTTTTTGTGCTAATAGTATGAAGGTTGATATAAGAAATGATTTTTGTGATAATGGATAGAGAATATCGGTTATAATAATTATAAAAGTTTCTCTGCATTTGGATATTTAGCCATCCATTTTTTCAAAGATTTCTCATCTTTAACAAAGATAATTGTTTTAGTGTCTATTTTTAATTTTACTAAATAATTAGGCTTTTGCCCAATGATAGGAGTGGGGGTTTCTGTAGGTTTTTTTTTCTTTTTTCTACCACGTTTAGATTTTTGAGGTTTTTGTTGGATAGTTTCTTTTTGTTTTTTATCAGAGATAGCTTTTTTCTGTTTAGTCGTTAATTTTTTTGGCTTTTGTATGGCGCTTGATTTCTTTTTAGAATTTTTATTTTTTACTTTTGGAGGGGCAGTTTTCTTTTTTGTATTTTTTTTAGAAGTCTTGCTTTTTTTTGTATTGCGTGATTTATTTAACTTTTTTGCCATATAAACATGATTAAAAATTAAAAAAATATTTGGTAAGAATTGCATAAATATACAAAAAAAATAACGAGATTTGCTTTTTTTCAAAAAATGAAGTCAATTTTGATAGTTTTAACATTTTTTTTAGGTGTATTATGCGCTCAATATGACGAATCTGAAATTGATAATATCTTCTTGCAAAATGGTTTAAACAGCTCAATAATAGGGGTTTCTGTAAAAGAGGTGCTTTCACAAAAAATAATTTATGAAAAGAATAGTCATTTACAATTAGTACCTGCCAGTACATTTAAGTTGCTCATTACAATTTGTGGATTAGAAAAATTAGGTGCTGATTTTAGATTTATTACTGAAATGTATTATCACGGAGAAATTAAAAACAAAACTTTAAATGGAAATTTAATCATTAAAGGGTATGGAGACCCTACAATAGAATCAAGATTTTTTAAGCAATCAGCACTACAGAATATTTGTAATCTATTGAAAAATAAGGGAATTGAAAAGATACAAGGAAATATAATAATAGATAATTCTTACTTTCAACCATTTATTCATGACAATTGGATATGGGAGGATATTAATAATTATTATACAGCTGTTCCTTACCCTGTTAGTATATACGATAATGCGTATCATATTTATTTTCAATCTCAAGAAAAAGAAAGAGCGGATATATTAAAAATAGAACCACAGTACTCATCAAATCCTATCATTGAAATTGAAGATAATCAGGTATTTGCTAAGCCTGGTGGGGATAATGCTTTTATTTACGGCGACCCTATGAGATATGTAAAAAGAGTAAGTGGAAGTATTCCTCCGAATCAAAAAGAATATTCGATAGAAGGCGCGTTGCCAGATCCTGCCAGAATGTTTGTACAGGAATTGCTTAAAAAATTTAAACTTTGTAATATCGGTTTAACAAATACTCATGTGCTAATTACTAACAAAGATACACTTAATTACAAAGCTTTCAATTCATTAGGGAATATACTTTCACCTTCACTATCGGAAATTGTTCGTTTAACAAATCTTTATAGTATCAATCTGTTTGCCGAAGCTATATTGTGGGCTATAGGAAAAGGTGATTATGAAAAAGGAAAAAAAGAAATAATAAATTATTTAAAACAAGAAGATTTAAATACTCAAGAAGTAAATATAGATGATGCCTGTGGATTATCAAGATTAAATGGTATTTCTGCGGATATATTCTCCTCATTGCTGGTAAAAATGTATAATAAAAAGAATAAAGAAGTATTTTTGAACTCTCTTCCTGTTAGTGGAGAAAGTGGAACAATGAAACATTTTTCTAATACATTCCCTTTAAAGGGTAATTTAAGATGTAAAACAGGATATATTCAAAGAGTAAGAACTTACGCAGGGTATATCAATACAAAGTCTGGGAAACCTCTGGCTATTTGTCTTATGTATAACAACTTCAATTTATCTTCTGAAAAAATCAAACAAATAAGTAAAAGATTTTTTGAAACTTTATATAAAAATTATTAAAGCATTCTTTATGATTAAACTGATAAAATATATTTGGCAAATTCTCAAACAAGGTTTGTGGAATGTTCGATTAGATAAGGAAAAACCAGTAGTTTTATATGTTTTAAAAGTTATTAGGATATTTAGTTTGACAAGTAAAAAGTTTATTGCTGATAAATGTCTAACCCATGCCTCTGCTCTTACTTATTATACTTTTTTTTCCATAGTTCCATTAGTTGCTTTGGCATTTGCTATTGCGAAAGGGTTTGGACTTGAAAAAGAACTTGAGAAGAACATATTAGAGCAAAATCCGGAATATAGTTATATGCTTGCCAATGTCTTTGAATATGCCAACACTATGTTGAAAGCTGCTAAAGGAGGTGTTATTGCGGGTGCAGGCGTGTTGTTATTATTGTATAGTGTTATTTCTCTTTTAAATAATATTGAAAACGTTTTTAATCAAATATGGGAGGCAAAACAATCCAGGAATTGGTTTAGAAAAATAGCAGATTATGTTGCTATTATAATTTTTGCTCCCATTTTTTTGATCGTATCAAGCAGTATTACAGTATTAGCGCAAACTAAATTATCATCTTTATTATTTTCTACTGCTGCAGTTATTGGAATTAAATTGATATCTCTTGCTTTATTGATTTTAGTATTTTTCTTTGTATTTAAAGCACTTACATCGGTATTTGTTTCTACAAAATCAGCTTTCTTTTCTGCTTTTATTTCTGCATTATTGTTTCAAGTATTACAATGGGCATATATTAATTTCCAAATCGGAGTATCCAGATATAATGCTATTTACGGAAGTTTTGCAGCAGTGCCCTTATTCTTGATATTTATTCAATATAGCTGGTATTTGGTATTATTTGGTGGTGAACTTGCTTATGCTCATCAATATGTAGATAAATTTGAATTAGAAGCAGAAACTGATAACATGAGTTTTAGATTGAGAAAAATTTTTAGCATCATGGTACTTAATAAAATACTCAATCATTTTATACAAGGACAAAAAGGACTAAAAATCAATGAAATATCTGAAAAGCTAGATATGCCTAATAGATTAGTACAAAGTATTATACAGGACCTGATAGATACAGAACTGATTATAGAAATCAAACAAGAAGATGACGATTCTTTTTATATTCCATTAAAACCTGATTATCAAATAACAGTTAGTAAAGTAATACAACTTTTAGAGACAAAAGGCGTCAATGATTTGCCTATAGAAAAAACAAAAGAATACGAGGCGACCATGCAAATTGTAGAAAAAGTAAAACAAACTATTGAAAATAATTTTGGAAATCTATTAGTAAAAGATATTGTTTGCTGATGAATCCTTTTTTTATTATATGGAGTATTATTTTTTTTACTAATGCTATTAATAATATTTATTCTCAAACGAACAAAGCAGATACAGCTTTAAATGAGAAAACAAAAATTAAATTCTTTAAAGTATCTGAATGGTCGCCACCAAAGAAGGCAAGTGTATTAAGTGCTATTTTACCAGGGGCAGGACAAGTATATAATAAAAAATATTGGAAAGTTCCTATTATATATGGAATAGGAGGTTTTTTGGTTTATAACACAATTAAGCAAAACAATGATTATAAATATTTTAAGAAAGAATTATTAAATGTTCTGAATGGAGGTGTTAATCAGGATGGATATTCAGATCAGCAACTTACATTATTAAAAAATCAAAGTAAAAAGTGGCGAGATTTGTCAATAGCAGGTACTTTTTTAGTATATGTTCTGAACATTATAGATGCCAATGTTGATGCCCATTTAGCCAGTTTTGATATAAATGATGATTTATCATTTAAAGTTATTACTCCTTTTATCAACAGTAATTTCTTAGCGAATGATAATTCTTTTATACTGTGTTTTAATATCACTGTATCTCTAAAGTAATCATGGTTTAGTTTATTATTTTCTGTTACTTACAATACTTAATTATGTAAAGTCATTCTCAAAAAGACTAATTAAAAAGCTGTTTTTATACTATCGGTAAAAAAAACATTATGACGGTCATATAATTACACCAAATATAGAACTATTATTGATATATTAAGTAACTTTGCAACATCAAAAATTTGACTATGAAGATAAAAAAGTATGTTTTAGGAGTATGTTCTACATTGTTTACACTTATCGCTTTTGCTCAACATCCTCAATTTCCAAACAGAGGTTGTGGTACACCAATTCCACCGCAACAGTGGGAAAACCATTTTCAACAACTCATTCAGCAATATATTCAACAACACCCTGAGCTTATAAATGATATATTAAATAATAATAGCTCTAACAAGAATATCAATGGAAATAATCAAGTTCAAGTAGCCTATACTATTCCCGTAATTATTCATGTTATTCATGGAGGACAATCAATAGGGACCTATCCAAATTTGGCAAATGGACAATTGATTTCTCAAATTCAAGTCCTAAATGACGATTTTGCAGGTGTCGGACTTAATACAGGTACTTATCCTGCTAATGCATTTGTAAACTATGCAGCTTCTTTACCAGCTGCTAATAAGGATGCTAATGGCAGAGTAAAAATAGCCAATACTAACATTCAGTTTTGCTTAGCAACTAAAGATACTCTGGGAAATACTTTACCAGAACCAGGTATACATAGAGTTAATTATAATACGCTACCTGCACTAACTGGAACATTTACATCTAAAAATCCTGCCGCACCTGTTTATAATAATCCTTCTAAGTTTATGGGATTTATTGATGGTTATATCAAAAAAAATACAATATGGAATGTAAGTAAATATATGAATATATGGGTAACAGATCAAAACGCTTCAGTTGGGTTGTTGGGCTATGCTACTTTTCCACCACTTAGTGGATTGACGGGTATTCCGGGAAGCACCGGAACATCTACTACAGATGGCTTATGGTGTTGGGCAAGAGCATTTGGCTCAGTAGATATTTTTCCGGGAGGCACTTATGACCCTACATTTAATAGGGGGAGAACAGCTACTCACGAAATAGGTCATTGGTTAGGACTAAGGCATATATGGGGGGATGGTACTTGTGCTACTGACTATTGTAATGATACTCCTCCTGCTCAAACCTATAATTTTGGTTGTCCTACCTACCCATATAAAGCAGGAAGTTGTATTGGTAATTCTCCTAATGGTGAGATGTTCATGAACTTTATGGATTATACAGATGACCCGTGTATGTATATGTTCACTGTCGATCAAAATACCAGAATGCAAACAGCTATGGCTAACTCTCCATATAGAAAATTCTTAGGTACCCATGGGCTTTGTAGTACAGCGGCACCAACACTTACAGTTTCTTTTAATTCTCCAACAGTGGCGTGTGCTGGAAGCGCTGTTACAATGACTAATACATCAACCGGAACACCTACTCCCACTTATACATGGTCAGTTAATCCAACTACCGGAGTAACAATTAATCCCAATCCTAATGCAATTAATCCTTCCATTACCTTTGTCAATCCGGGAACTTATACAATTGTTCTTGCGGCAAGCAATGGTACTGTTGGAACAGCAACTAATGTTATTGTGGTTACACAATTATCATCAACTATTACCTCAAGTAGTGTTACCTGCAATGGAGGGAACAATGGTAGTGGGACGGTAACGGTGAGTGGAGGTACTCCTGCGTATTCATACACATGGATGCCGGGTGG
>FWPU01004421.1_pt1 | contig 18520 bp, 16 predicted proteins | sample 2228361 | NCBI WGS metagenome assembly FWPU01 (sample SAMEA103939777, study PRJEB20133) | metagenome
AGGTGCCGCCGGGCCGTGACAACAACTTCGAGATCGAGACCAACGACTCGATGCAGAGTATCTTCGAGGCTTTCACCGGGACGCTCACGCTCGGCGGGGCCGTCATCGGCCTGATCGCCCTGCTGGCCGCCGGCATCGGCATCATGAACATCATGCTCGTCTCGGTGACCGAGCGGACCCGGGAGATCGGTCTGCGCAAGGCCCTGGGCGCCCACGACAGCGACATCCTGCTCCAATTTCTCATCGAGGCCCTGGTCCTCACCTCCGTGGGCGGTATCCTGGGCATCGGCCTGAGCTACGGCGTGGGCTACCTGGTGAGCAACATGCCGGCGGCCACCTTCCGGGTCGTGATCCTGCCCCAGTACCTGGTGCTGGCCCTGGCCGTCAGCTCGGTCTGTGGCTTCGTCTTTGGGCTCTATCCAGCCATGCGGGCCACCCAGTTGGATCCCATCGAGGCCCTGCGTTTTGAGTAGCAACCTCTCTCAGTAGTTCACGATTTCGACGCGGAGTCGGCATCCTGTCCTGAAAAATAAGGACGCAGATTCACACAGCAGATGAACGCAGATTCGTTTTTTTCATCCTCCGCGGCGCAATGGAGGTGCATGAAGAACATAAATGCCGACCCAGATGGAACAACACCGCGTGGGAGGGTGCGCCCTCCGCACATGGGCCACAGTCGTCAAGTACTGACTCTATCTTCATCAGGAAAGGGACACGATGACGGGAAAGCGCATCTGGATTGGGCTGCTCGTGGCAGCCCTACTCGCTGCAGGCGGCTACTACTTCCTCTTCCACACCCAGGTAGGGGCCAGTTTGCGGGGCCAGGAGGCGGCCCCGACTCCGGGCCAGGTGGCCCAGACCGGCCAGGGACAGTTTGTCCGTACCGGCGCCAATGCCCAACAAGGGACGGCCGCGGGTACCGTACGCATCCAGCCGGCCAACACCGTCCTGGGCCAGGTCAGCGCCTCCGGCAACATTGAGCTGATCGAAACGGTGGATGTGGCCATGGAGGTCGGCGGCCGAGTGAACAGGATCCACGTGGGAGTGGGCGATCAGGTTGCGGCCGGTGACGTGCTGCTGACGCTGGATACCACCGCGCTGGAACGAGCCGTCCGGCGCGCGGAGCTGGCCGTGGAGTCCCAAAAGAATCAGCTGGAGGAGCTCCGCTCCGAGGTCACCCCGGCGGACATCGCCGTGGCGGAGGCGGAGCTGGCTTCGGCCCGAGAAAACCTGGCCCAGGTGCTGGCCGGCCCCACCCAGGAGGAGATCGACGCGGCCCGCAACCAACTGGCCGCGGCCCAGGCCCGCTACCAGGAACTGGTCGCAGGCCCCAGCGAGTACGAGCTGACCCAGCTCAGCGCCGACCTGAAGAAGAAGGAGATCGCACTCCAGGAAGCCCAGCGGGCCTACGACCAGGTGGCCTGGCGCAACGACGCGGCCGCCTCCAGCCAGGCAGCGGCCCTCCAGCAGGCCACCATCGACTACGAAGCCGCAGCCGCGGCCTACGCCCAGGCCACAGAACCGGCCACCGCCTCGGAACGGGCGGACGCGCTGGCCGCGGTGCTCAACGCGCAGCACGCGCTGGACCTGCTGCTCCAGCAGCCCACGCCGGCCGACATCGCCAGCGCCGAGGCCGCCGTGGCCCAGGCCGAAGCCAACCTGGAGACCCTGAAGGCCGGCCCCTCCGCCACCGACCTGCGCAGCGCCGAAATCGGGCTGGAGCAGGCCTTGCTCGACCTGCAGGAGGCCTACGAAGCCCTGGACAAAGCCCAGGTGACCGCGCCCGTGGACGGCACCATCCTCGCGGTGAACGTGGCGCCTGGCCAACAGGTCTCCCAAGGGGCTGTGGTCATGACCCTGGCCGACACCACCCAGCTCCAGCTCACCATCGACGTGGCCGAAGTGGACATCCCCCAGGTGAGCGTCGGCCAGCGGGCCGAAATTCAGGTGGATGCCCTCATCGGGCAGCGGTTCATCGGCCAGGTCACCCGCATCGCACCGGCCAGCGACGCCACTTCCGGCGTGGTCAACTACCCGGTGACCATCCAGCTCCTGGAGGGCCCGCTAGACCAGGTGCGCCCTGGCATGACCGCGGTGGCCACCCTGGAAAACCAGGTCGCCGGCGCCGACAACGAATGGCTGGTCCCCAGCAACGCCATCCGGAATCAGGACGGCACCCCGGTGATCCTGGTGGTGCGGAACGGCCAGAGTCTGCCGGTGCCGGTGACGCCCGGTCGAGTCCAGGGAGAATGGACGGTGGTCCAGTCCGATGAGCTCCAACTGGGCGACGAAGTGGTGGGGTCAGTCGCTTCCTTCGCCAACCAGCAGTCGAACTTCCGCTTCGTCGGACCGGGTGGTCCCATGAATTTATCTGGGCGGGCCCTGGGCGGCGACCGCCCGTAGCCCAGCCCGGGTGGTTTCTTGTCGCTTGCTCATCCTGTCATCACGCAGTTGAGAAGGATTTTCATGACGAACCAACCTGTTCAAATCGGATGGAGCCAGTACCGGCGGGAGAAGAGCCGGGAGATACGTCTGGTCCTGGCCCTGCCGTTGATCGCTCTGTTCATCTTGGCGCCGTACGGGATCCTCTGGGGCCAAAGCGCCACCCCTCAGGAGAATTCCAGGGAACCCGGAACCGTGGGCGCCCGGGTGGCGGTGGTAGGTGCCCAGGGCGCCGTCATGGCAGACGTCCCCGGCCAGACCCAGGGGATCCCCCTGGAGGCGGGCACGGTGCTGTCTGGCCTGGGCCGCACGGCGGACGCCGAATGGCTGCAGGTCCAGACCACTGAGGGCATGGTCGGCTGGGTGCCGGCCGCTGGCGTGATTGCTTTCGGCGTGACCGGGTGGCCGGTCTTCAATCAAGATGGGCCCCCGGCAGCCATGCCAGGCCAGGAGGGTCGACCTGCTGGCGGAAACCAGCAGGTCCGACCGGGCAGCCCGGCCCAGCCGGCAAATGGAGCCACCGCCAATGCCACCGTGCAGCCCCCGGCTCCGCCGGCCACCGGCACCGCGCCGGCCACCCGGACCACTGTGGCGGCACCCGACGTCACGCCGGAAACGGGCCCCACCGCAACGGCCGCTTCCCCGGTGGTCACCGCCATGGTGATCCTCACCGAGAGCCGGCTGAACGTGCGGGCCGGCCCCAACACCACCTACCCCATCATCGCCAAGGCCTATCCCGGCGAGGTCTACGTGGCCCTGGCCCGGGATGAAGGGGGCGGCTGGATTCAGATCGGGGTGCCCAAGGTGGCGGACGGCTTCGGTTGGGTGAGCCAGGAGTTCGTGGCCCTGAGCCAGCCTTGGGAACGGCTGCCGGTCTCCAACCAGGTGAGCACGGCGCCGCCCCTGGCCTTGACGGCCGTCAACCAGGTGATAGGCCAACCCGCGAACCAGGCAGGAGCCGCCCGACCTCAGGCTACACCGTCAGCCGTCCCTGAAGGGCTAACTGGCAAGTTGGTCTTCCAGGGCAAGCTGGGCGAACAGATCTACGTCTACGACTTTGCCAGCGGAGCCCTGTGGCCCCTCACCACCGGCATCGATCCGGCCATCAGCCCGGATGGGCAGACGGTGGCCTTCACTCGAGAGGGAGGCGAGGCCGGGCTCTACCTCATCGACATCGACGGCCAGAATGAGCGGCGCATCTACGTCAGCGGCTTCGGCCTGCGCTCGCCCAGCTGGAGCCCGGACGGCCGCTATATCGTCTTCAGCCGGGGCGTGGCAGGGGACCGCTGCCGCCAGATCAACGAGCGAATCTGCCTGCCCGATGACGAAGCCCTCAGCGACTTCCCCCTGGTGACCCAGCGCAACTGGGTGCTCAGCCGGGTGGACGTGAACGGCCAGGACTACCGGGACATTCCGTCCCTGCTCTCGGCCCGCAATCCAGACTGGAACCAGGCGGGCATTGTCTACCAGTCCGACGCGGGCATCCAGGTCACCCAGGACGCAGCCACCACAACCAGCCATCTGGTTGCCTTTGACATCTACATCCAGTACTATCAGGATCCAGACTGGCAGCCCAACGGCGGGCGGATCGTCTTCCAGCGGCGGGAAGCCAGCCACTGGGAGATCTTTTCCGTCAACCCGGACGGTTCCGACCTGGTGGCCCTGACCCGCCCGGTCACCGTGCTGGTGGATGCCCTGCCCAGCAACGTGGCCCCGGCCTGGAGCCCGGACGGGCAGCACATCGTCTTCCTGAGCAACCGGGATGAGCAGAACAGCGCCGGCGCCTGGCGCCTGTGGGTCATGGCGGCCGACGGCAGCAACCAGCGCCCCCTGCCCATCGACGTGCCCCTGGCCTATAGCTTCACCGGCGAGCAGATGGTGGACTGGGGGCCATGAGAGAGACTCCAGAGCGGCCATGAATGCACAACAAATTCTGATTGTGGACGACGACCGGGAAATTGTGCGGGTGCTGCGGGGCTACCTGGAGCAGGCTGGCTTCCAGGTCCACGCGGCCTACGACGGCGCCCAGGCCTGGCACCTCCTCCACAGCCAGCAGCCCGACCTCCTGCTGCTGGACCTGATGTTGCCCCAACAGGATGGCTGGCAGCTCACCCGCCTGATCCGCCGGGACCGGGTACTGGCCAACATGCCCATCATCATGCTGACGGCCCGGGTGGAAGATGCGGACAAAATCATCGGGTTGGAGCTGGGCGCGGATGACTACATCACCAAGCCCTTTAACCCCCGGGAGGTGCTGGCCCGGGTGCGGGCCCTGCTGCGCCGGAACGCCCGCACCACAAACACGGCCCCGTCGCCTACCGTCCTGCAGGTGGGCGCCCTACGCATGGACCCAAGCCGCCGGGAGGTGACGGTGGGCGGGCAGCCCGTGGAGCTCACCCGCACCGAGTTCAACCTGCTCCAGACCCTCATGCAGCATCCAGGTTACGTCTTCACCCGCACCGAACTCATCGAGAAGGCGCTGGGCTACGACTACGAAAGCATCGATCGCACCCTGGACACCCACATCAAGAACCTGCGCCGCAAAATCGGTGACGACTCCCGCTATCCCACCTACATCCAGACGGTCTACGGGGTGGGCTACCGCCTGGCCGAGCTGCCATGAAACGACTCCCCCTTCACCGCCTGTGGTTCCAGTTCAGCCTGGCCTTCAGCGGCGTGGTCATCCTGGCCAGCCTGGGCCTGGCCTTTTTGGGCTACTTGCTGCGGCCGGCCCTCCCCGTGCCGCCGCCCTCTCTGGACACCGAACAGGCCCAAGCCCGCCGGATGGTCTTCGTCCGCTACCGCGATCGGGGCCTGCTCATCACCATCGCAGTGGGGAGTGCCCTGGGCATCGCCGCCGGGGTGTGGATGAGCCGCCGGCTGACAGCCCCGCTGGAAGAATTGGCCGAGGGCACCCAGGCCATCAGCACCGGCCGTTTCTCCTACCGGGTGGCTGAGCGGGGCAGCCAGGAGCTGCGCACCCTGGCCCAATCCTTCAACGCCATGGCCGCCGCGCTGGAGAGCGCCGAACGCCAGCGCCAGAACCTGCTGGCGGACGTGGCCCACGAGCTGCGCACGCCCCTGACCGTGCTCCAAAGCAACCTGCGGGCCATCCTGGACGATGTCTACACCCTGGACAAAAGTGAAGTTGCCCGCCTCTACGATCAGACCCGCCACCTCAGCCGGCTGGTGAACGACCTCCACGAACTGGCCCAGGCGGAAGCCCGCCAACTGCCCCTGGACCGCCGATCCGTGGACCTCAACGAGGTGGTCCAGGCCGCGGTGGAGCTGCTGGAGCCGATGGCCGAGCTGGAAGGGATCCACCTGGACACCCGGCTGCCCGGCCGTCCGGTAGTGGTGGACGGCGATGGGGCGCGGCTGATGCAGATCTGCCAGAACCTGCTGAGCAACGCCCTGCGCCACACGCCTGCCGGCGGTACCATCACCGTGGCGGTAGAGGCCACCGGGGACGAAGCCACCCTCACCGTGGCGGACACGGGCGACGGCATCGAACCCGTCCACCTGCCCTACGTCTTTGACCGCTTCTACCGCACCAGCCAGGCTCGAGATCGGGACAGCGGCGGCACCGGGCTGGGCCTGGCCATCGTGCGCGCCCTGGTGGAGGCCCACGGCGGCCGGGTCTCCGCCGACAGCCCAGGCCCGGGCCTGGGCAGCACCTTCCGGGCCATCTTCCCCCGCCATTTCCCGCACCGGTCAGAACCCTAGCTCTAGCTGTCGCCGTTGGGCCCGGGTGAGCCCCTGAACCACCAGGGCATAGGACTGGTCGATCTGCCCCCACACTTCCGCTTCAGGGAGCGTGCCATCCAGCACCAGGGTATTCCAGTGGCGCTTGTTCATATGGTAGCCTGGCAGCACGGCGGCGTACTGCTGGCGGAGGGCCAGGGCCTCCAGCGGATCACACTTGAGGTTCAGGCGCAGGGGCTCCTCCCGCCAGAAGAACAGGGCAAAGATCTTCCCCATCACCTTGTAGACCAGGACATCCGGCCCGAAGGGCTGCTCCTCCGTCGCCCCTGCTTTAGCCATCAGGTAGGCGCGCAATTGTTCAAACTCCATCGGGCTCTCTCCCCCTGTGGAGACGCACGGCCGTACGTCTCCATAGGCCATGCACCTCTACAGGCCGGGCAGGGTGGCAGGCGCCGGCCGCGAGCGCCCCCACCAGAGGGCCAGGGCGATCAGCAACAGGGAAAACCCCGTTCCCAGCACGCTGACCCCCGCCATGGCGCTCCAGGCGAAGAGGAGTCCGGTGCCGAAACTGCCCAGGCCCGACGCCACAGCCACCAGGGTCTCTGCCACGCCCTGCACCCGCCCTCGCTCCTCCACGGTCAGGGAGTCGGAGAGCAGGGACGAACCGGCAATGAAACAGAAATTCCAGCCCAGCCCCAACAGGAAGAGGGCCATGGCCAGCCAGGCCATGCCGGCCGACAGGGGTGTCGTGGTGCCGACAAGGGCCAGGATGCCGGCGCCGGCCACCACCATGGCCACCGCTCCGAAGCGATCCACCAGCCAGCCTGTCAGCCCCGAAAGTCCAAACATCCCCAACGTGTGGGCCATGATCACCCAGGAAATGGCCTCGGTGCCGTGGTGGTGGTACTTCATGTGCAAAGGCGTGATCACCATGATCAGGGTCATCACCAATTGACCCACCACCATGGCCAGCAGGGCCAGGCGCACGCCATCCCGGCGCAAGATCGTACGCCAGGTAGCCCGGCTGTCCACCCCATCCCCCGGTGTGGCGGCCACACTGGCGTCGGCGCCGGGGTACAGGCGCCCCAGGTGCATGGGATCAGGACGCAACAGCAGGAGAATAAGGAGAAAAGCCAACCCGGTCAGCACAGCCGCGACCGCAAAGGGGCCGGTCTGGGGATCCAGGCCCAGGCGGGAGACCCACTGGGCGGAGGGCGGCGCCAGCAGCGGCCCGGCCACCGCGCCCACGGTCCCGGCGAAGACGATGAGGCCGATGGCCTTGGCCCGACGCTCGGGCGGCTCCACCTCCGCAGCAGCGAAGCGGGCCTGCTCGGTGGCCCCTCGGCTCATACCGCTGAGGGCGGCCCCCAGGCAAAAGCCCACAAAGGATCCTACGCCGATGGCCCAGAGGCTCACCAGGGCCCCCAGGATGCCCAGCAGGAAGCCCAGGGAGAGGCCCGGCCGTCGCCCCAGCCGGTCCATCAGCCAACCCAGGGGATACGCGGCCATCGCCCTGCCCAGCAGGAGCACCGTGGAGGGCAATCCGGCCAGGCTGTCGCTGCCCCCCAGTTGTGCGGCAATGATAGGCACCAGGACGATGGGCGCAATCTGGGCGGCCGCGTTCAAGCTCTGGGCCACAAACAGGGCGCCCATCAGGCGCAGGCGCAGGCTACGGGATACAGGGATAGGGTTCATGACGTTGGACTTTCTGGGGATAGGCGCCGGTGAAATGGGAGCCATCTTCCTTTTTGGATCCCAGGGTCGGGATTATGCTAAAGTATCTCGCTTCGGTAAAAGCTATCTCAATCATCACGCCAGTACAGTCTGGCGTAAATACCACGGCAGAAATTCCGGGTGCCCTCTGGGCGCACTACCTCTGGTGGAAACGATTGGCGAATTTCTGCCGGGATTTACTAGCTCATCACAATCAATCATCACAAGGAGGCAGCCATGGCAACCATTCCCCAATCCCAAGAAGACATCCTGCAGAAGCGAGCCTTTGCCCACGTAGCCACCGTGGACGACCAGTGCATGCCCCAGGTCACCCCTGTTTGGGTGGACTATGACGGCCAGTACGTGCTGATCAACAGCGCCAAGGGACGCAAAAAGGATCGCAACCTGCGGGCCCATCCCCAGGTGGCCTTGAGCATCCAGGATCCCGACAACCCCTACCGGTACATCGGCATCCAGGGGCGGGTGGTAGAAATCACCGAGGAAGGCGCCCGGGCCCACATCGACAAGCTTTCCCAAAAGTACACGGGCAAGGACTACGGCCCCATTCCGGAGAGCGAGATCCGGGTCATCTACAAGATCGAGCCCCAGCGGGTATGGACCATGGGCTAGCCCAGGAAGCCGGTGGACGCGCAGGGGTGCCGGCAGCCCCATCACGCAAGGATGCGTGACCTACATGCCCCGTGCGGCTACGCGCTAGACCCTGGGTTTCCACCAGGACACAGGACAGGGTGATGCAGGGACCGTCGGGTTCGCCCGACGGTCCCTTGTTTACCCAAGCTGGGCCAGCAACAGGTCCAACAGGCCAAGGAACTTGAGGATGGAGTAGATCACCACCACGATCAGGAGCCGACGCACCCACACGTTGGCGTTGGGCACCCGCACGGCGAAGTGGGCCGCTGCCCAGGCGCCGATGCTCTGCCCCGCAGCCATGAGCAGGCCGATCCCCCAGTCGATGCCCACCGGCGACAGCATGAAGACCACCATGGCTACCACGGTCAAGGCCAGGACGATCATGAGCTTGATGGCGTTGGCGTGGACCAGGCTGTAGCCCGCGCCCAGCACCATGGCCGTGAGCAGGAAGACGCCCACGCCCGCCTGGATGAAGCCCCCGTAGATGCCGATGAGGAAAAACAATCCCAGGGTGCCCCAGCCCGGCCGTCCATCCTTCACCTCTGAATGCTGGCGCAGCCATTTGCTGGGGTTGAGGAAGATGGTGATGAGCACGATGACCATCATCACCCCGATGGCCAGCTCCATCTGCTCCTTGTCCAGGAGGGTCGCCACGTAGGCCCCCACCACCGAGCCCAACATGGCCGGGATGGTCAGCCAGAGGCCCCCACTCAGGTTCATGCGTCCGCTGCGCTGGAAGGTGGCAATGCCCACGATATTCTGGATGAGCACCCCAATCCGGTTGGTGGCATTGGCCACCGGCGCCGACAGCCCCAACAGGTCCAGCATGGGCAGGGTCACCGCGGAGCCACTCCCGGCCAGGGTGTTGATGATGCCGGCCAGGATGCCGGCCAGGATGGCAAAGATGTAGTTGTACCAGGCGATGTGCATAGGTCAGGACACTTTCGGTCAGGTGGATGGGGGCGTTAGAGCTCCGGCACAACCCTGGCCAGCCGCTCCACCGTGCGCTCCAGGTCCTCCATGCGGGTCGCAATGCTGAAACGCACGTGGCCCTCCCCCGCCGGCCCAAAGGCGATGCCGGGGGTGGTGGCGATGAAGGCCTTCTCCAGGAGCAGGGTGGCGATCTCCAGGCTGTTTTTCTGGGTGTGGGTGAATTTGGGGAAGATGTAGAAGGCGCCCTCGATGGGCGGGCATTCAATGCCCGGGATTTCGGCCAGCGCGTCCAGCATAAAGCGACGTCGTGCCGCGTACGCGGCCGTCATCTCCCGAACACAATCCTGGGGGCCGTTGAGCGCGGCCACGCCCGCGGCCATGGTGAAGCTGGCCGCGGAGGTCACGCTCTGGGTCTGCAGGGTGCGGGCCAGGCGCATCACCGGCTGGGGGCCGGCCAGCCAGCCCAGGCGCCAGCCCGTCATGGCATAGGCCTTGCTGAAGCCGTTGACGATCAGGGTGCGCTCGGCCATGCCCGGCTCCGCCGCCAGGCTGTGGTGGACCGCGCCGTCGTAGAGGATGTGCTCGTAGATCTCATCGCTCAGGACGTAGAGGTCGTGATCCACGGCCACCTTGACCAGGGCGTCGATTTCAGGGCGGCTCAACACCCGGCCGGTGGGGTTGTTGGGGCTGTTGACCATGATCAACTTGGTGCGAGGGGTGATGTAGCGACGCAACAGCTCCTCGCTCACGGTGAAGTTCTCTGCACTGGGCAAGGGCACCCGCACCGGCACCCCGCCGTTGAGCTCCACCATGGGCCCATAGCTCACCCACGACGGATCCAACAGCATCACCTCGTCGCCGGGGTTAAGGACCGCCGCCAGGCCGGCGAAAATGGCCCACTTTCCCCCGGGCGTCACCAGGATCTGGCTGGGGGTGATGTGGTGGACGTTGTTCTCCCGCTGGAGCTTGGCCACGATGGCCTCCAAGAGCTCCGGCGTGCCAAAGGCGGGCGGGTAATGGGTATCCTCGGCCTGGATGGCCCGGAACGCCGCCTCCACAATGTGGGGCGGGGTGGCAAAATCCGGCTCGCCCCCGGCCAGGTTGATCACGTCGTGGCCGGCGGCCTTCAGCTCCCGGCCCTTCTGCATCATCATGGTGGTGGGTGAGGCCGGCACACGCTGCAGTCGCTGGGATAGCTCTTTCATGGTTCGCTCGCTTTGACTGGTTGGCCCAAAGGAAAAGAGAATTCAAAGCATAAGTATACCAGCATCGGGCCGTTTATTCGTAGCGCAGGGCCTCGGCGGGGAAGATACGGGAGGCCTGCCAGGCGGGCAGGATGGCCGCCAGCAGGGAGGCAAAGTAGGCCAGGGACAGCATGCCGCCGATCTGGAGCCAGGGCATGGGAAAGAGCCGATCCGTGGCCAGGGTGTAGAACTGGCCGAACATCTTGTCGCCCAGCACCACGCCGGTGACCGCGCCCACGGCCAGGCCTGTGAGCGCGACGAAGCTCGCTTCCAGCACGAAGAGGAGGGCCACCGTGCTCCGCCGGTAGCCGATGGTCCACAACACCCCCAACTGCTGGCGCTGCTCCACCACCGTCCGGCTGGTGATTACCCCCAACCCGGCGATGCCCACCACCAGCCCCAGGGCCAGGAAGCCCTGGAACAGGCACAGGATGCCCCGCACGATGGCCTGGCCCGCGGCAAATCGTTCGGCCAAGGAGGTGGCGTTGAAGCCGCTGTTGAGCATGGCCCGGGCCGCCTCGACCACATCGGCGCCCAGCACCACCCGGATGTAAAAATGCTCCGGCTGGACGGGTTCGCCGTTGAGGGCATCCAGCACCGCCCGGTTGACCTGGATGCTGCCCTCGGCCAGGGTCTCGCCGGGCGCCAGCGCGCCGACCACCTGCAGGGTGCGGGTCACCACCGCCTCCCCAGCGACAGCCCGCACCTGGATGGTCACCGGGGGCAGGCTGCTGCCCTCCGCCACCGTGAAGCCCCACAGCCGGACGGCCCCATGATGGCCACCATCTGCCCCTGCCTGGATGGTCAGATCCACCCCACGCAAGGCATGCACCGTCACCCGGCCCGTGCGGTAGGTCTTGTGCACCTGCCGGGCTTCCACAATGGTGGCCATCATGAATAATCCTGTTCGGGCAGCGACGCATGACGAAGGAGACGGCGCGAAGAGCCCCGTCGTTCATCCCCCGTCATTCGCCCCCTGGTACAGTCTGGCGTAAATACCACGGCAGAAATTCCGGGTGCCCTCTGGGCGCGCTACCTCTGGTGGATACTATCGGCGAATTTCTGCCGGAATTTACGGGATTTACGGGTGCCCCTCCGCGCCCCGCGCCGGCCGCTCACGCCACCGTGGCCAGCACGTCGGCAATGGCGCTGCAGAGGTAGTCCATATTGGCTTCCGTCATGCCGGCCACGTTGATCCGCCCCGAGCCCACAATGTAGACGGAATAGCGCTCCCGCAGGGCTTTGACCTGCTCTGGCGTCAGGCCCGAGAAGGAGAACATGCCCCGCTGCCGGGCGATGAAGCTGAAGTCGGTCTGGACGCCCTTCTCGTTCAGCGTCTCCACGAAGAGATGGCGCATGGTGTTGATGCGATCCCGCATGGCGGCCACCTCCGCCTCCCACAGGCTGCGCAGCTCCAGGTCGTTCAACACGGTGGTGACGATGGCCGCACCGTGGGCCGGCGGGTTGGAGTAGTTGGCCCGGATCGCCTGCTTGACGTGGCTGAGGGCGGCCTGGGCCGCGTCCGGCGTGGCGGCCACCAGGGTCAGCGCGCCGACCCGCCCGCCGTCGAGGCCGAAATTTTTGGAATAGGAGTTGGCGATGAGGAGCTCCTGCCCGGGCCGGGCCAGGGCCAGCACCCCGGCCGCGTCCTCCGTCAGCCCCTGGGCAAACCCCTGGTAGGCGAAATCCAGCAGGGGCAGGATGCCCCGCTCCGCCACCACCTCGGCCACCTGGGCCCACTGGGCGGGCGACAGGTCGACGCCGGTGGGGTTGTGACAACAGGCGTGGAGCACCAACACGTCGCCGGCCGGGATGGTGCGGATGGTCTCCAGCATGGCCTCGAAGGCCACGTCGTTGGTGCGGCTGTCGAAGTACGGGTAGCTGGCCACCGCCAGCCCCGCCGCCCGGAAGACGTTGGGGTGGTTGGGCCAGGTGGGGGTGCTGAGCCAGACTGTGGCGTCCGGCTGGGTGCGGGCGAGGAAGTCCGCGGCCACCCGCAGCGCGCCGGTTCCCCCAGGCGCCTGGGCGGTGACGGCACGCCCGCTGGCGATGACCTCGTGTTCGGGGCCAAAGAGCAACGCCTGGGTGGCCGCGGCAAAGGCGGGCGAGCCGTCGATGCCCAGGTAGGTCTTGCTGGTTTCCTGGGCCAGGATGCGCTCCTCGGCCCGTTTGACTGCCTGCAGGATGGGGGTATGGCCTGCGGCGTCCTTGTAGACGCCCACGCCCAGGTTGATCTTGTTTGGGTTGGGATCGGCTTTGTACGCCTCTGTCAGCCCCAGGATGGCGTCGGGCGGCGCGGGAATAATCTTTTCGAACATGGGATTCCGTATCCTCGCTGTCATTTGGATCCACAGATTTTACAGATGGGCACAGATGATCTTTGCCTGCTGTTTGACCCTTTTGCAGCAGAGTCAACATTTGCAGCAGAATTATCAATAGCTAAACAAACAGATCGACGAAGTCGAACTTCTCCACATCCACCAAGCCCTGGTCGGTGAGCTTCAGCTTGGGGATAACCTCCAGCCCCATGAAGCTCATGGCCATGAAAGGGTCGTGCAGGGAGGCCCCACGCGCGGCCGCGGCCTCCAGCAGGCGGTCGTAGGCGACCCGGACTTCCGCCACCGGGCGGTCGCTCATGAGCCCGGCCACCGGCAGGGGCAGGGAGGCCACCACCGTCTCCCCTTCCACCACCGCCAGCCCGCCTCCCAGGCCGGCCACCGCCCGGGCTGCAGCCATCATGGACCGGTCGTCTGCACCGATCACGATCAGGTTGTGGTGGTCGTGGGCCACCGTGCCCGCAATGGCCCCCCGCCGCAGGCCCATGCCCTGGATGAACCCCAGCCCCATGTTGCCGGACGCTCGGTGGCGCTCGATCACTGCAATCTTGAGCAGGTCCCGGGATGGGTCGGCCACGGCCTGTCCCTCCTCCACAGTCGCGGGCAGGATGCGCTCCTCGGTGACCAGCTGGTTTTCGACGGCCCCGATCACCCGGACCTGTTCGCCCCGGGCCGGGATGCCAAAGCGCACGGCGGACCACTCCACGTTCACCGTGGCCCCCACACTCTCGGGCAGGGTCGGTGCCTCCAGGGATAGGTTCGGCGCCAGCTGGCCCGCCTCGGCAACGAGCCTGCCGCCCGCGTAAACCTGGCGGGGTCGGAAGTCCTGCAGGTCGTCGAAGATCACCAGATCCGCCAGACGCCCGGGCGCGATGGCGCCCCGGTCGTGCAGGCCAAACCACTCGGCCGGGTTCAGGGTGGCCATGCGCAGCACGGTGATGGGATCCAGGCCAAAGGCGATGGCCTCCCGCACCATGTGGTCGATACTGCCCTGCTGGAGCAGGTCCGCCGGCATGCGGTCGTCGGTGCAGAAGCAGATGCGCCGGCTATTGGCCGGGGTGACCAGGGGCAGGAGGGCGTGGAGGTTGTGGGCGTTGGTGGCTTCCCGGATGAGGATGTAGAGGCCCCGGGCCAGCTTCTCCGCGGCCTCTTCCACCGTGGTGCACTCGTGTTCGCTGCCGATGCCGGCCGCGATGTAGGCGTTCAGGGCCGGGCCCCGCAGGCCCGGTGCATGGCCATCCCGCGGCCGCCGGCTGAAGGCGCTGATTTTGGCCAGCACACCCACATCGCCGTGAACCACGCCGGGGAAGTTCATCACCTCGGCCAACCCGTAGACGGTGCCGGCGGCCAACAGCTCGGCCAGGTCGTCGGCGTTCAGGCTCGCGCCGCTGGTCTCCATGTGGGTAGCCGGCACGCAGGAGGGCGCCATGAGAACCACCCCCAGGGGAATGGCATGGCTGCTGCGGGCCATGTAGCGGATGCCGGCCGCGCCGGCCACATTGGCGATCTCGTGGGGGTCGGCCACCACGGTGGTGACGCCCCGGGGCAGGACGGCCGCAGCGAACTGGGGGGGGATGCACAGGCTGCTCTCGATGTGGACGTGGGCGTCGATCAGGCCGGGTGCCACCAGCGCGCCCTGGAGGTCTACCTCCCGGGTGCCGGTGTACTCCCGGCCGATGCCGGCGATGCGCCCATTGTGCAGGGCCAGATCGCCCGTTTCGACGGTGCCGCTAAAGACGTTGATCAGACGGCCGTTGCGCAGGACCAGCTCGGCAGGGCGATCCCCGCGCGCCACGGCCAGCAGTTCAGGGGTGCTCATGCCAGGATGCCTCCTCGTTCCAATTTCCGCCCATTATAGCGCCATCAGCGCCATTCGCTGAAAGCGCTGGGCAGGCGACGCCGGCTGGCCAGCAGCAGGCACCAGGCCAGCCAGGCCACCCCGGCCAGGATCAGGTGGGCACCCCGGGGCAGAAGAAACGGGCTGGGTAGGGCGCTGAGACCCGCCACCACCGCCGGCACCATCCACCACCCGGGCAGGGTGCGCTGGCGCATCAGGTCGACGGCCAGCCAGAGGGTGACCGCGCTGCCCATGAACAGCCCCGCGCCCAGCAGGCTAAACGCCAGGGTATCCACCAGAAGCACCAGTTGATTGGCGTTCTCCTGGCCCGCCGCCCAGGGCAGACCATTCATCCAGACCGCCACGCCGGCGATGACCAGCGCGGCTGCCAGCAGGATCAGGCCGGACTGGAGCATGGTGGCGATGCGGTGGGCCGGGATGTAACCCCAGATCAGGGCCATCAACAGGAGCATCCAGCTGAACAGGGCCAGCAGCCAAAGCCACCAGCCCAGCCGCCAGATCCAGGCATGCTCCACCAGCCAGACCTGGCGGGGCAGGAGCACGCCTATCACGTGGAGTCCGGGGCGCATCATCAGGGCTGAAAAAAGCCCGGCAGCCAGCACCGCCAGCGCGCTGAAACCGGCCGCTAAGATAATTTTCATAGAGCGCCTTCACCTTGGATGATTGCTGACTCCGAATGAACCCACAGCCACGAAAATCCTTCTGGCTAAGTGTACCCCATCTGTACCCGACTTGTCATGTCCCCCAGAATAGGATAAAAGGGGCTCCATGCCGCCATATTGAACAATTGTTTCAATGGACATACAATGGACACCGACGGATCCGTTCTTGCCAGTTCAAACCCTTTGCCAAAGGAATGACCATGCAGATCACCATCCACGGCGCAGCCCAGGAAGTCACCGGTTCCCTGCACTTGCTCGAAGTCAACGGCCGCCGCATCCTGCTGGAATGTGGCCTCTTCCAGGGACGCCGTGCGGACACCTACCAGCGCAACCTGAACTTCCCCTTCGACCCGGCCTCCATCGATACCCTCATCCTCAGCCACGCCCACATCGACCACTCGGGCAACATCCCCAACCTGGTCAAACAGGGCTTCCGGGGCAACATCTGGTGCACGGCTGCTACCCGCAACCTGAGCACCTACATGCTCCTGGACAGCGGCCACATCCAGGAGCAGGACGTGCTCTACCTGAACAAGCGACGGACGCGCCGGGGTGAACCGCCGGTGGAGCCCATTTACACCCGCCAGGATGCCCAGCGCTGCCTGGATCAGTTCATCGGTGTGGGCCTGCACCGGCCGGTCACCGTGGCAGACGGCGTCGAGCTCACCTTCCACAACGCCGGACATATCCTGGGCGCGGCCCACGTGGCGCTGGATATCCGGGAACACAAAACGGGCAAGCGCTGGCGGCTGGTCTTCAGCGGGGACATCGGCCGGGCAGAAAGCGCCATCCTCAACCCGCCCGAGCTGCTGAAAGAGGCCGACATCCTCATCATGGAGAGCACCTACGGAGACCGCCTCCACGACAGCTACGAGTCGGCCCGTAAGAAGCTACGCCGGGTGATCAACGACACTGCCCGCCGCCAGGGCAAGGTCATCATCCCTGCTTTTGCCGTGGGCCGCACCCAGGAGATCGTCTACGCCCTCAACTACCTGGACGCCCAGGGGGAAATCCCGGAGCTGCCGGTCTTCGTGGACAGCCCCTTGGCCGTGAACGCCACCGACGTCTTCCGTATGCATCCGGAAGCGTGGAATCCCACCGTCCAGCAATTCCTGGTGGAAGATCAGCGCCACAGCCCCTTCGACTTCCACGGGCTGGAATATGTGCGGGATATGCGCCGCAGTAAACAGCTCAACCACCTGGTGGGGCCGGCCATCATCATCAGCGCCAGCGGCATGGCCGAGAGCGGGCGCATCCTCCACCACCTCAAGAACAACATCGAATACTCCCAAAACACCGTGCTCCTGGTCAGCTTCATGGCCCAACACACCCTGGGCCGCCGCCTCAAGGACGGCCACAAGCGGGTGCGCATCTTCGGGGAAGAGTACGAAGTGCGGGCGCAGGTGGAGTCCATCGACGGCTACAGCGCCCACGCGGATCAGGCCGGCCTCCTACGCTGGGCCGGCGCGTTTGACCGCCAGCGGCTCCAGGAGATCATCGTCGTCCATGGCGAGCCTGAAGCCGCCAACACCCTGGCCGAACACCTGCGGGCGGAGCTCAGCGCCCGGGTGCATGTCCCCAGCCGTGGACAGACCTTTCAGTTTTAGCTCGCTCCCCAAGTCCCATTCATCACACCGTCGAGAGGCGCCCCCTTTCAGGTGGGCGTATCTTTTTTCACCGGCCCACGTCCTGATCCCGTAGAACAATCAGAAGCCAGCTATCCTGTGGCAAAAGCCCTGTGAACAATCAGCCCTCTGACGAAAGGAGTCCCTGATGGGTAAGACTGACAGTGCCGGAAGAGGATGGCGCCGCCTCCTTGCTTCCCTTGCGCTGGCCCTCACCCTGTTGTTGGTGGCCTGGCCCGGTGCAGCCCTGGCTGGCCGCGACGAAGTCAGACACTACACGGTCCGCCCGGGCGACACCCTCTCCGAGATCGCCCTCTGGTTTGATGTCTCCATAGGCGCGCTCATGCAGGCCAACGGACTGCGCAATCCCCACCACATCTACACCGGCCAGGTCCTGGTCATCCCCGGCGCGTGGCACGACACCATGGGGCCGAAGTGTGTAGACTATCACACCGTCCGCCGGAACCAAACCCTCTCCACCATCGCGGCCTACTACGGGGTCGACTCATACGACCTGGCCCGGGCCAACGGCATCTACAACCTCAACCAGATCTAGGCCGGGGCAAGGGGGAGATGAAGCCGCCCATGGGCGGCACAGGTGGTCCGGAACAGGCCATGCCCATGAAGCCGCCGCCCATGGGCAAATCCATGGACGCCATGCCCCCCATGGATCCCCCCATGAAGAAACCCATGGGCAAGCCCATGGACTCCATGCCCCCCATGGGCGCACGCCCAGACCGGCCAGAGATGAAGGGGCCGCCGGAAAAGCCAATGCAGGGGCCTCCACCTAAGGAGACCCCTTGGCATGGGGTGTACTATCGGGGTAAATACTTCGAGGAAGTGGTCTTCGAGCGGGAAGAGCCTGAGATTCGCTTCTACTGGGGCACCGGAAGCCCGGGCGAAGGAGTGCCGGAGAACTACTTCAGCGTGAAGTGGGAGCGCATCGCCTTCTTCCCGCCGGGCACCTACCGCTTCTTCGCCACCGCGGATGACGGCGTGCGGGTCTTTGTGGATGGCCAGCTCATCATCGACGGGTGGCACATCCAGCCGGCCACAGAGTACCAGGCCGACATCCAGCTCCAGGGCGGCTACCACAGGGTGCAGGTGGACTATTTCGAGGAAAGCAATGAGGCCACCATCCGGGTCCACTGGGAACCCCGCCGCTGACCTGGGGTAGGAACCTCAGGGCTGCATGGTATCAGGGCTGTATGGTAGAGGTCTTGTGCGCCTGATAGGCCTGACGTAATTTCTGGGCCATGGCGTCTAGCCCCAGAGAGCCCACGTAACTCAACATCTCCCGCAGAAGTTGCTCCACAGGCGCGCCGGGGGGCCGCAGATCTGCCAGGATCAG
>FWPU01004879.1_pt1 | contig 18518 bp, 13 predicted proteins | sample 2228361 | NCBI WGS metagenome assembly FWPU01 (sample SAMEA103939777, study PRJEB20133) | metagenome
TCTGTCTCTGTCTTCAGAACTGTCTGTTGTGGGTTATCTGAAGACTCTCGCTGTGCAAAGATTGCATCGCCTGTCGATTTTTAGAACGACGTCTCAATAATATGTAATACTTGACAACAACATGACGCACAATTGAAAAATGTGCCCCTCTTGTGTCATGTCTGAGATATAATACGTGCTCCAGCCTCTATCTTGCCACAGACCTATCCCTCTCTGATTCTAGACACATAGTTGCCTCTTGGAAACATTTTTATTCACATCGTAGGAAGTTATTATGCTTCGTGTCTCAGGTGTCAGGTCCGATGCCTGTGGCTCTTCTTCACTCAAGCGATTGAGTGGCCATGCGATGAAGACTCATTGATCCCGACACGAATACATACTCCCTCGCGTATAGTATAATATATCGCGAGAATCATGCGGACGTGAGATAGACTGACATTCATCTCCGTTTGTCGTAATCCTCATGTCTAAGATATGCTCAACAGTGTGCAGACACGCTGAACCAGCGCATCTGACCGCATAGCATATTCGGATCCCTTGCGCCAGTTCCGCTTCGTCTGTACTTCTCAAGCTCGTGTATGTTGTATCAATAGTGTGCACGGTACGTGCCCTTGCCATACACACGTACCAGATCTACACGATTGAACACTCTCACATTCAATTCGTGTTGATCCTACACGAGGACACTGCTATCGGCTTGGGGCTAAGACATGCAAGTGGTACGGATAGCATCCTATCTCGTCGCGAACGGCTCAGTAGTGCCGCTAACCTACCCTATGGAGGCGGATAACGCCGGGAAACTGACGCTAATACGCCGTAGGAGCCTTGTTCTGGAAATGATATAGCTCTCATAGGGGTGCTCTAGGCATGCGGAGCATTCCGCCATAGGATGGGACGGCACCGGATCATACTTGTAAGTGGGGTAACTGCCCACTTAGGTTGTGACCCGAACGGGCGATGTAAGTCGTGGCCCGGAGAAGGGCACTGAGACAAGGGCCCTAGCCCCACGGGGTGCAGCAGTTACGAAAACTCACCAATGTGCGAAAGCACGAGTGGGCCAAGCCGAGTGGTGGGGGATAACTCCACCTGTCGCGGTTCCGTAAGATGGACCGCTAGAAAGGAGAGGGCAAGGCTGGTGCCAGCCGCCGCGGTAAAACCAGCTCTTCGAGTGGTGTCCAGAATTATTGAGCTTAAAGCGCCCGTAGCCGGTTTGGTGAGTCCCTGCTTAAATCCGACCGCCCAACGGTCGGGCTGGTAGGGATACCACCTTACTTGGGGACGGGAGACGGCGACGGTATTCCACGGGTAAGGGTGAAATCTAATGATCCGTGGAGGACCACCAGTGGCGAAGGCGGTCGCCGAGAACGTGCCCGACGGTGAGGGACGAAACCCAGCGGAGCGAATCGGATTAGATACCCGAGTAGTGCTGGGCGTAAACAATGCCCGTTAAGTGTTGCATTGACTCCGTGTCACTGCAGTGCTGAAGCGAAAGCGTTAAACGGGCCGCTTGGGAAGTACGGCCGCAAGGCTGAATCTCGCGCAGATTCCTCCACTCCGGCTCCAATCCAGGATGCCCTGTTCTGCACGAGCAGCTCACTTAAAGGAATTGGCGGGGGCCCTCCATAAGGGGTGAAAAGCCTTAGATTTGCTAATGCGACACTATACTGGCTCAGATTTCCTGAACCAACACTATGCCTGCGGTTTAATTGGATTCAACGCCTGTACTCACCCGGGCCGACAGCCGTATGAGGACCAGACTGATGATCTTGTCCGACGAGCTGAGAGGTGCTGCATGGCCATCGCAAATTCGTGCCGTGAGGTATCAGCTTGAGTGCTGTAACGAATGAGACCCACGCCACCTAGTTGCCAGCCAGGAACCCCCGTTCCTTGGGGCACTCTAGGGGGACTGCTGACGATGAGTCTGAGGAAGGTGTGGTCCACGGTAGGTCAGTATGGCCCTTTATGCCCGGGGTAACACGCGCGCTGCAATGGGTTGGACAGTGCGTCAACAACACCGAGAGGTGAAGTCAATCGCTAAACCAGCCCGTATTTGGGATCGTGGGCTGCAACTCGCCCACGTGAACCTGGAATCCCCAGTATCCGCGTGTCACTAGCGCGCGGAGAATACATTCCAGGGCCTTGCACACATCGCATTCGCTTGCCGAGTGTGAGTGAAAACCGCCCGTCAAGCCACGCGAGCTGTTTTTGGGTGAGGCGTCGTCCAGTGGGCGATGACGAATCTTAAAACAGCAAGTGGGGCTAAGTCGTAACAAGGTATCCGTAGCGGAAGCTGTGGATGGATCACCTCCTAAGCGAGCAACACAACACGACACAACATCTATTGTGTTGTGTCATGAAAAAAAGGAGATGTACGGACAGTAAGCGGTTGGCGCAGCGACTGGTATGAGAGAATGAGGTCTAGTCCTGGTGAAGGTGGCCTGTGACACTGTTGAGCGCCCTATTTTTCACACATGCATTCATTCACACATATACAGACTCCCTCTCACACAGACTCCTCTATGGGCGACTATCTGATAATTAATGAGTGCTATTGGTAGTAAGGGATAAACAAGTGAGTGCTAGATCATGCATGTGAGCTGAGGAGAACATCACTGAACCGGTATTTGTGACAGTCGGACTAGATCTTGCGGGTAGAGTCTACTGGTACAACACGACATTGACCCCAAACGACAAGACTCTGATGTTGGACCTACGAGAGTTTGCTAAGAGTATGAGTCACATGTTCAAGGCAGAGGGCAATGGTGACGATGGTGTACCCATGTGGACCTCTGACAACTACATAATGAGTACAGTACCAGCAATGTTCATTGCGGCATGGAGACAGGATCCAAGGACAGCAACAGACTTTCTGTCACAGTCAAGCAACCTGCTCTACTCTGATCTCTTCTACGTGAAGATGGACTTTGATAGAGGGTATATTCAATGCTACAATGACATCCTGAGGAGTCAAGAAGAGGCGGCAGAACAACTCAGACCGTATATGCTATTACTAGGAGCAAGCATGTTTGCAGTGGGTGCACTCACAGTCAACCCTGCATTGGCCTACTGGGGCGCAGACATGATTTGTCAGACTGTGACTGGCAGTTCTCTCGTTGATCATATTGCACGGCCACTACTGCGTCTTGCAGGAATGTCTGAGAACTTTGTTGGTAACTTCTCGTTCTGGCACATCACATCCGACAGAGGACTGGACCTGTTTCTGCAAGAGGCTGTGGCAGAGGTGATGTCTGGAGGAATTAACATGGTTGGTAGGGGACTGTTGGTACGGGCGGGTTCAAGCCGTGTCGCATCCGTTGTCAATGCTATAGGTCACTCAGGTGTGCTACGCTATGTGGGCAGAGGCCTTGCATATGAACTTGGAGAAGTGCTTGAAGCGACAGCAATGAGTGGTCTACGCAAAGCCGGTAGGATACTCTGGCTGTTGACAAAGGAGTATTTTGAACTTGTATTCGAGGTGATGTTTGAGATGGGCTTCGACAACATGCTGAGTATGAAGCCGGGCGGACAGCCACTTGGTGGAGGCGCAACATTTTTGACCCTGATGTCTGTCTACACACTGACAAGGGCTGCTCTAGATGGTAGGATGGAACCGACACTGCCTAAGGAGATAAGTAGCACACGTCTAAAGATAGGTCGCATTGGTACGATGTTGTTCATAGCACAGATGGCCTGTCTGGTACCGGTTCTTCAGGCGAATCTGAGTTCGGATGTTCTTCCATGGGGGTGATGGTTATAATGACAGAGCAAACGCGCAGAGTGAACGAACAGTGGATCGTCATATTTCGAAGAATTGACTGCTCTGAAGAAATAGATAGAGTCTGCATAGGATGAGAGAAGACTGTATCGGATCTCTGTACACCTTCACGGTCATTACAACACCATGTATTAGTATTCTATATGTTAGTCAGTCCTTGTCATCACATGGCTCTAGGTACTGCACGAGCCACACTTTCATCCCGCACGCCTCGGACATTAGTAGCGGTGAGCTGAACACCTCGCCCGAAGGCTTGGTGCTTACACCCCCGCCCTATTCACCTCGTCTTTTACGAGAGTCCTCGTCTGTGAACTGCACGTCGCTGTCACCAGCCCCGTGCTGTGTATCCCAACACAACGTTCACCGATTGGATGACTATTTTCGACGCCCGCTTCTCGCTTAGATGCTTTCAGCGATTATCGGTTATGACGTAGCTACTCGGCAGTGCCCTGTCGGACAACCGATATACCATTGGCCACGACGAATTGTTCCTCTCGTACCGAATTCCTCTTCGCCTCAGTCATCCGTAGCACAACCAGTGGATAAAAACCAACCTGTCTCGCAACGGTCTAAACCCAGCTCACGTTCGACTTTCATCGGTGAGCACCCGCACCCTTCGCGCCAGATGCGACGCGAGGATGTCAAGAGCCGACATCGAGGAAGCAAGCCGCGCGGTCGATATGAACTCTTGCGCGCGACGACTCTGTCTGGGTGCGTTCAGAATGACTCTCGAACTGGGCGAGCCAGTCGTAACTTGCCGAAACTTACCAGCTCATCCCGTCCGTGATCTCGACTTCAGCACTCTCCGCTCTTGCAACCCACGTTCTGTCAATGGCCAGTACAAATTACTGTATGGGTAATAAGCGCGGATAATGCTGAAAATTGAGAAATCAAAACGCATACCCCTGGGGTAAGTTTTTTGTTATCTCCACTACTCACAATAGGCAGGTGAAGGTTCGCTAGGCCCGACTTTCGTCCCGGGACGCGTCGCGTTGCGGTGTCCCGTCAGCCGAGCTTATGCCCTTAATCTCCACGAGACGTTTCCGTCGCCTCTGAGCTCAGCATTGGTCACGGCTGATCTCTTGTCAGCCGTGTGCCGCCCCAGCCGAACTGCCTATCTGCTAGTGTCCCTAGACACGCTTGGTCTAGGTTAGCCACCCCCAGGCGCATAGTCAGTATTACAGTGGCGCATTCACACTCCCCGGAGAGAGTGTTTCGTCGCTCCTGACTATGCTCTGTATGCGCCCAGAGATGGCAATAACAGACTGCGTAGTAAACCTCCGCGGGGACTTCTTTTCCTGCTGGTTGCACGCACGCTGTTCGGTGCGAGTTGCAGCTTCACCCGGTACCTCCTGAGGACAGTGGGAACCTCGTTGATCCATTCATGCACGCCGTCATTTAAACGGCAAGGCATTTGGCTACCTTAAGAGACTCATAGTTAGTCCCGGCGTTAACCCGTGCTTAGACCCCTTCCGGAGTTTTAACAGACGGGCACAGACCAGGATTCACCGACTGTACAAACGCTTACGCGCTCGCAGTCAGCTATGCTTGTACTGAGCAGTCGGGATCCCCTAGTTACAGAGGCCTGGAGGGGCTTGAGGCCGATCCAGGCACGGCTTATTCCGAAGGTACGCCGCTAATTGGCCGATTTCCCTCAGGCAGGTGTCAACCGGATACACCTTGGCCTTCTCAGCCAGGGAACCAGTGTCGGATCTTGGTACGGACTCGGATGATTCTTCCAGACTCGCTTTTCAAGGTCACCGGGAATGGGCCGAACGGGTGTCCGACCACCCGCCATTTCGACTTTCGCCTGTTTCTCACCATTACGGTACTCCACAGGTTTATAGTGTTAGACACGGTGACGGCCGTGCTCGGCTTGTCCTGATGAGTCACAAGTCTGGCTTAGCGTTACCGCGAAGCGTACATCCGAGGTTCAGGAATATTGACCTGATACCCTTTCGCGATATCGAGTTACGATTACGCTTAGGACCGACTACCCTTCGGCTGATGACGCATCGCCGAAGAACCCTTTCCCTTACGGTGGCATGGATTCTCACCATGCTTCGCTGTTACTACTACCAGGATCAACGATCCCGGCCGGTCCACGGGAGCTCACGCCCCCACTTCTACCCAACCGGGACGCTCCGCTACCGGATCACGCACTGTTAGGTGCGTGCCGTGAGGTCTCGGTGGCCAGATTTAGCCCCGTCCATTTTCAGGGCCGGGAGCCTCGGTCTGTGAGCTGTTACGCTTTCGTTCGGGGGTAGCTGCTTCTAAGCTCACCCTCAGACTGTCTTCGGCTCCCGACACCCTTCTTCACCGCACTTATCTGGCGCTTAGGGACCTTAACCCCACTCTCGGTTCTCCCCATCTCGGCCTGCCTGGCTTACCCCGGGCACCCGTCTCTGACCGTCTACGGTTCACGCAGCTTCGGAGTTTCTAGGATGGTGAGGGTCTAGGTGACCCCCGCGCCGATCCGAGAGTGCTCTACACCACGTGATACCTCGGGTCAGGCTTGGCTGCGACCAAATTCGCGGAGAACGAGCTATCTCCAGTCTAGATAAGCCTTTTACTCCTAGGCCCAGCTCATAGGAACGAGTTGCACGTCAGAACCCTTCCGGGCTTCCACCGAGCTTTCGCCAGGCTTCACCCTGGCCAGGCCTAGATCGACTGGCTTCTCGTGCTGTGGGAGTGACTTCACGCGCTTATGGCACGTCGCCCCTTGCCCTTACGGGTTGCGGGCTTGTTGGTTTCCCTTCGTCTGCGGCTGAATGCCTTACCCTCGCCACGCCCACAGGCTCCCTGGCACGTGTTTCAAGACGTAAGATGCCGACCCGATCCGCTCGAGTCCTACTGAGGGATTGCTCCCACATCGTTCCTCGAGCCTCTATTCTTTTGACCGGCATCCTCTGAGTAGGTTGCTGGTTTCAGGTACTTTTCACCCCGCTCCCGCGGCGCTTTTCAACTTTCGCTCGCGCTACGTAGTTAGCTATCGGATTGGCTGAGTATTTAGGCTTCGCAGATTGTGGCTGCGATCTTGACGCGAGAAGACCGACCCGCGCTACTCTGGGCGCGAAGACAAGGTACCCGTGGTCTACACCTACGGGGGTATCACCCTCTATGCCGCGTCGTTCCAGACGACTTCAGTTTCAGCACGTCGGTATTAGTCTTCGGCCCCTACACCACATCCCCCATGACTCATCGCCATGGGATTCGGTTTGGCCTGTTCCCTTTTCGCTCGCTGTTACTCAGGGAATCACTATTGTTTTCTTTTCCTGAGCGTACTAAGATGCTTCAATTCCGCTCGTTCCCTCTCCGGCTGTGACCCCGGAGTCACATGGGTTATTGGCCCATGTGTGGAAGTCCTATTCGGAGATCTCCGGATCAAAGGCTCCATGCGCCTACCCGGAGCATATCGTAGCTTGTCACGTCCTTCATCGGCTAGCCAACCGAGTCATTCCCCAGCAACCGTACAGCGAAACGCAGGACTACTTATGTGACCAGCACAGTAGTACCCACCATGATCAATGACTGATCGACCAAGGACTGTCTAATCAACAATCGTTGTTAATATTATTATGATATTAGATATTGTTGTTGTGAAATGATGCCAGATGATCTAACCAGATGATTAGATGCATCGCACCGACCGTAAATTAAAGGTGTACGGTTGATGTTTCTCATCCTATGCAGTCTCAACGAGTGCTCTTCTCGCGGATGGCGAAGGGGTACGACCCCAGAGCATTCGTATGTTGACGGTCCTCCACAGGGACACGCAGGTTGTACAGGCGTTGGAGCCAAAGTCAAGAGTGACTAAGGGTTGATGAACGTGTCATCAACGGTTGTTAACGCGAACACGCCTAGCGTTAGAGTCCATGTGGAAAAGCACTCACACCCATTGTTTGAGCGAGAGTACCCGTTCTGTGGACCTTAGTGTGTTTTCATCGCCTGCTGGACAGGCGATTTAAAGCTTATGCTGCATCGAAACTCATAGAATAGCTCTCCGTGAAGACCATTGCATAGCCTTCACACAACGCATTCTCTACTCGACGAAGCAAGTATATAGTACAGGCATTCAAGATAAATCTTTTGCAGTGTCACGGATGGCTAGATCTGGGGCGTGAATGCCCCACTGACGCTCCCAACACCCCTTCTCGAGACTGTGTATGGGATGTGCTGAGATGAACGCGCAACGCATTGTATCGCATTGTGACACTCGACTGAGAAGTCAGGTCTGAAGAGCCAAAACGCCCCACGCACCACATTGTGTCGCATTGTGACTCTAGGACTCAAGCGCCTGCCGCTGTGACTGCATGAGAGTTGAGATGCCCTTTGAGGCCATATCTAACAGGGTGTCCATCTCTTCACGGTTGTAAGTACTGCCCTCTCCAGTACCCTGTATCTCTACAAACGCATCATCTCGCATGACGACGTTCATATCGACTGTGGCAGTGGAGTCCTCGCTATAACACAGATCAAGGAGGCACTCGCCATCGACAATGCCCACGCTGACAGCAGCCACCTGCCCAATGAGTGGGTCTTGAGTCAACAGACCGGTCTCAAGCATATACCGGACAGCATCATGGAGTGCGATATATCCCCCTGTGATAGATGCAGTTCTTGTTCCACCGTCTGCCTGAAGCACATCACAGTCAATGATGATGGTGTACTCTCCGAGCAATGTCAGGTCCACTGCAGCCCTGAGAGATCTACCAATGAGCCGTTGAATCTCATATTCACGTCCACCGGGTCTGTTCCTCGCAGTCCGTTCTGGAGTTGCGCGCGGTAGCATTGCGTATTCTGCGGTCACCCAACCCTTTCCACTGTCTGTCAACCAGTTGGGAACACCAGCCTCAACAGTCGCGGTGCAGAGGACCATTGTGTCACCCATCTTTATCAACACAGACCCCTCAGGATGCTTGAGAAAGTGTCTTAAGAACTCAACAGGCCTGAGTTCATCATTTGCTCTGCCATTGATTCTCAACTGCATATTCATCTCTTGTCAGTTGTATAGGTCATCAGGATCACAATGAATGACCACACAGACACATTAGTAATATTAGAGATAATTTTATTCTGCTTGCTTACATATACAAGTCGGTCAGCATGACAATTCAATTCAGACATGATTCAGGTTTGTGAGGGTCAAGATTATGATTGATGTTCGAACGCGCTTTAATCAGGTCGTCAGAGACACAGTTGATACGTGGAAGTCTAAGAGAGAGGTCAGAGGGGTGTTCGTATACGGCTCGTACGTGAGCGGGACACTGACTCTCAATTCAGACCTTGACATATGTGTGGTATGGGCTTCAGAGGAGGCACCTGCACAACTGATTGCTGAACATAACGGTATCAGGGTGGACATGACGTTTCTGACAACACATGACATCAAGCGAGTCCTAGAGGCTACACCACGGGACCCATTTGAAGTAGCCATGGTTGTTGGTCGCCTGAAGAATGCACTGGTCATGTATGACGCGGATGGTGTGCTGAAGGAGTGGCAGAGACAGGCCTCATCATATAAATGGCCTGAGGAACTCATTAGACATCTGAGAAACAGGGCAATGAGCTCTCTAGACAAGGCAACAAAGTATGTGGCTAGAGAAGACACCGTCAATGCAGTATACGAGATCAGAAATGCGCTTCTGGACATTGGTCGGGTACAGGTGATGAGAAATGGACTGTTTGAAATTATTCGTCCCTCCGAGATACTCAACGAGGTCAGAATGCTAGACCCTCTGACATACCAACTCTTTCTCCGTACATTCAAACTCAGGGCACTAGATGAGGAAGGGCTGAGAATGGTCCTTGAGGATGTGAAGCGGTGGCTGGACTTTGCAGAACAGGAGTACGGTAAGTCACCATATGCAGCCAGTGCAGTCGAGATACTTGCCCAGGCACAGAGAGAGTATCATTCAGCCATGACTCACACATTGAATGGGGACTACGAACTTGCAGTCATAGAGATGCGCAGTGCAATTCATTCTCTGGGACAGGCATTGATAACCCTTGACGGCGTGACTGAGATGAGAGGCGGAGTCCTTGTGGATGAACTACGCGACCGACATCCTGCGTTCTATGACCAGCTCATCGTTCAGCATGGAGGGTTTGAGTTTCAACCAAAGGGAATTGAGAGAAGCATTAATGAGATAAGATTCATCGCGCAACGATTATGAGGATGATAAGAGACTCAGTACACAGATGAGCAACTCAACGAACTGACGAATGGATAAATAAACGAATTAATAAATTAATAAACAAATAGATGAATAAATGAGTCAACATTTATAGTATGATTGTCAGGACTTGTGAACCGAATGCAAGACACACATCAACAACCATTTGTTGTACTAAGACTACAGACAGTTGTCTTGACCACTGTAAAACAGGACCAGATAAAGAGAGAGATCGACAGATATACACAGGCGACCCGGTATGTCATACGGCGTATAAGACACAGACATCTGACTCCAACGAGATGGAACGAACAATACATTATTAGTGTGATAGAGGAGGAGTTCCGCAGACATTTTCGATATGATGACGAGGTTTCGAAAGAATATGGCAGAGACTACTTGAGAGACGTTGTCAGAACGGCTGTGATTGCAATTGGACGCCATCGAAAGAGGTTGGCCCATTCTGGTACACTGAGAGATGACAGACCCATATATGACGGGGGGCAGATCATACTCTCGCCACCAATATTGAAAGTGCAAGAGAATGGTGTACTTCTTAAGACGGAGAAGAGTGAGATCCTTATTCCATTCGATTCCACTAGTAAGCAGCATACTATGCAAATATTGCCGATACTCTGCAAGAGAAAAGATGGAATAGACCGCGTCAGACTGATACCCGTGAGAGATGGTTCACTATTAGTAGACATACGCATTAGAACAGAGGCAATTGTTGAGTCCATCCGCCGCGCAGATAGGCCGTGGGAGGTCCTCCACCTGATCTGCAACCAGCAAGAGATCCAGACATATAGAGCAATTATTACCACAATCACAGAAGTGGTACCAAGAATAGCAAATGATATTCGCCGCTTGCACAACCCATGGCGGGTTCTTGCTGCAATCAGCAACTGCAATGGACTGAGAAATAATAGCGACATCACGAATGCGGTCACAGAGTCAGTCCCAAGAATAGCAGATGCCATCCGTGACTCGGACAGACCATGGGAGATCATTGTTGCAGTCCGCAACTGGCAGGATATCATAACACGTGAGCCCATCAGAACTGCCATTGAAGAGATCATTCCTCAAATTGTAGACACCTTATCCAGTTCATCAGTGAGAGATCATCTTGAATATCTGCTCAAGATAGATGTCATTCGTGAGAGTCGCGAGTTTCAGGAGGCGTTGAGACGTCTAGGTATCTATGACCAATACTATCAGACAGGTGCTGGAGCCAGAGAGCAACGAAGAAACGGTGGTAGACGGCGACTGAGATGAGAACACACAGATCAGATGTCAACACACAGATCAGATGTCAACACACAGATCATTTGTTCGTAGTATAAGGGACTTGGCATTCAGTGCACCAAAGTGGTTTATCTGGACGCCATCACAGACTCGCTGGCGATAGCGATAGTAGAGGCATACAACAACGACCATCATGAGCAGCACGACTGATGTCACTATGAGCGAGATGTCGTAGGATGGTATGAACACATGGTCACTGCCCGCGTAATTCAAGAGAAACACTTCAATGACACGGCCGACACACTCCAGACTCTGGGGACTACATCTGTCAGGCGTATCGGATATAGTGTGCCATGTTGCGGGGAATGGTGCATGATGTATCACATCCAGAGCAGGTATACCCGCTCGGAGAAAGGGCTGGTGGTCATCGATGATAGATTGCCCAAGTTGATCAATGAATATGTCACTGTGACCCAATTCATGTGCAATCTCCCACACAGCATCTTGTACAGACCGTGTTGAGTCGCGCTCGCGCAACAGGCGCAGATCTACATCACCAACCATGTCTAACAGTATCATGGCACGGGTCTGAGCGCGTCGTGAGGCTGTCATAGAATCAACATAGTACGTGGAACCGACTATCCAAGACCAACCATTGATGTTTCCACTGTCCTCGGCATCAAACAACACCAACTCAACATCTTCACGGACTGAAATGGGTAACACAGTGGCAAGTTCAAGTATGACCGCTACACCACTAGCACCATCATTAGCACCCAGAACAGGGCGTCCTCTGTTTGCTGGCACGGGGTCATTATCAGCTCGCGGGCGTGTGTCATAATGCGCACCAATTATGTAAGATGCATTTGTTGTTGTTATGTTATGCCGAGCAATAACATTCGAACAGGGAACTCCAAGGTAGGTAAAGTTTTGCAAAACCACATACCAACCATGACTAGTCAGTTGTTCCATCAGATAATCTCTACACCGACTGAGATTCTCTGAACCGGGCGGGCGAGGACCAAAGTCACACTGTGCCACAAGGTGGTCATAGGCACGTTCGCCATCAAAGAGGGGTGTGTATGACACATCTGTACCAGTCTGAACTCCAGCGCTAGGGATCACAAGTAGTAGCACAATTGTCAATATTATGACTGCTTTCATCATCTCTCTCAATAATGTATGGCTCTAAGAACCTTTTCGGAGTATTCTGATACGTATTAACTGTGGCAACAACCATGGAAGACGTCGAAGTAGTTCGGTGGGAATGTCTGAATATCCCATATCTCCACGTGCAAGACGTGCAAGGATCTCTGGTACAAAGTCGAGCCGGGCGGCTGTGGTCAGAACAGAGCGCGCAAAAGATGCACCGCGTAGACCCGCCCAGGATGCGACTTTGAAGTTGGCTCCAAACTCGTTCACACACAGACTTTGGTACCTCGACAAGAATTTCTCATCTAATCGGTCCGATTCTAGTCCCTGCCCCACAATTGTTGCGGCATGGACTCCAGACCGCATCGCATAGGCAATACCCTCTCCCATCATCGGATCAACAAAACCAGCCGCATCCCCAACTAACACTGCTCGTGCAGTGACATTTCGACTAGTCACTCCATCGGCACCAATAAAGTATGTTCTACGCCTATCAGGAGTCAGTCTGAGATCGATACGTTGTTCAATCTGCTGAAGGAACCTATCAAAGATCGGGCGTAGTGGATGCATATGAACTGCTGCACCAGCAACACCAACCGAGAGATGGCTCCTCTTTGGGAATACCCAACCATAACTCACACGATTCTCTATTGGAAAGATCTCAAGTATGGTGGGATTGCCGTCAAAGACTTCCATAACACGCTCCTCACCAATATGGATATCCGCCTCCATTCCTAGTCCAACGCGTGTCAGATTCTTTCGTTCGGGTCGCAGACCTAGTGAGCGCGCAACTACAGAGTTTACACCATCTGCTCCAATAATCGCACGCCCTCTGAACTCACGACCATCACATAGTCGAACCTCTGCTGCCGTTGAAGAGGTCCTCGCCTCTTTTACATAGGTCTGTTCAAGGAGGACCGCACCCGCGTCACTGGCCCGACATGCAAGAAACTCGTCAAATGCGGAGCGGGTTGTAGTGATACCAAGCAATCGGCTCGCGATAAAAGTAGGTTCTTCACCCTCAGATAACACAAACCGCAGACCATAGATGGGACGCTCTACTAAATGTTGTGGTATCTGCCTCGCGAGTACACGAATACCACGATACATCACTGCCCCACCGCAGGGCTTGTCCCGCGGTAAGGAACATTTTTCAAGCAGGAGGGTGTTGTATCCCATCTTTGCAAGGTGATAAGCGGCAACCGCACCAGCGGGACCCGCTCCTACAACTACTACGTCATATGAGTTCGTCCAACAGGCCTCCTCAGGCGTGCCTAATCACATCACAGGAGCAGTCTCAAAGAGATAAATTCACCGCATATATCTCTGACTTTGGAGAGAGGACGAGTCTCAGATATCCCGACAGTCTTGACAATCAGCACGACGCACTGATTGAAGGCGTCGCATTATCTTTCCACCGGGTGGCTTGGGAGTGGGCTGTGTGTCAGTTCTCTGTGAGATAGGGACAGGGATCTCTCTTCGTCCCACCTCCTCAAATCCATAGGATGTTATCAATAGTCTTGAGGGTATGTTCTCCTCGTAGACCTCACAATAGACTTGTTCGACACCTGCATCCCTGAAATACTCCGCCGCACGCAGAATGAGTGCAGTGGCGATACCCCTTCTTCGACGTGACGGCAGAACACCCAGTCCAGTTATCTCACCATAGGCAGAGTCCGCCCCCTTCTCAACAAAACATGCAATGAATCCAACTAATGAGCCCCACATCTCTGCAAGAAATATGCCATCTGTGTCCAACTTCATTGCATCTTCAACAGTCAACGGACAGAATGGATCCGGTGCTGCAACAAAACAACGATTGTAGAGGTCCACAAATTCTGCAATACGTGACTTGGACAGGCTGTAGACCTTTATGTGTGATGGAACAGTCCGCTGTGCCTGTCGCTCTCTAACGAGACGCAGTGCGGTCTCTGTGTCCGCACGCATTAAGAGATATACACGGCGGGCCATAGGTGGTTCAGAGGACTCTGTGACGTCATCTGACAAGAACGTACACCCCCCGATGTTGATCAGATGACTGTACAAGAATCAAGAACTTCATGATGGTTCCACTCCTGCATCAATGGCACCAATTGTAGCCAGAATTGTCTTCTCCACTGCCTCAATGAATAGAGCGTCCTGTTCACCCGATTGTTCTGAATCGTTCTTCTGTTCGCTCTTCTGTCCAGTATGAAGATTGCCGTCACAGGCGAGAATAGATGCTGCATCAAGACCATGCGTACTGGCAAATACAAATAATAGCGAACTCTCCATCTCAATGCACTTGACACGTGCTCTGGTCCACATGGGAAGCTGATCTGAGTATGGGTCTGTATAATAGACATCACTCGTCCAACAGAGACCAGCATGCACACGATTCAGCGGGAGCAGTTCACACACCCTGTGATATAACCGACTATACCAGATTGGGGATGCCACTGCAGGGTATTCAATTGGTGCATAGTTCAGGCTTGTTCTCTCATCACGGACACATGCAATGGGCACTACTACATCCCCTGTCCTAACGGCAGGATCCACACCACCACACGAACCCACACGAATAAACACTCGTGCACCAAGTCTGGCAAGTTCCTCAACACAGATATGAGTGGAGGCAGTACCCATTCCAGTACCAGAGATTGTGACTCCAGTACCCCCTGGCGTATAGCCCTTGTATGTGACAAGTCCCCGGTACCTTGCAACCTCTGTTGCATCGCGCATGAAGGATGCTATCAATGGCACTCGATCCGGATTACCTGTGATGATGACTATCTCAGTCACATCACCTTCCCCAACACGCAGATGAGGCTGGATTCTACGTTTCATCTTGGGTCGGGATATTACAACAAGACTGCCTTTTCACTGTTTACATCCGTCACAGAGGCGACGCGACTCTAGTCCACAGCTCTGTTTGTGGCCTGTGAGGAGTGACTTGTAGAATGCTGACAGAGTTGATTCAGAGGACATTGTCCACATCGCGGTGCCTTTCTAAGACAGACCGTTGCCACAAGGTCGATGATACCCCAATATAGACGCCGATCCTGTTGTGCACCACCCAGTTCAGTCATAAATTGCCATGACGCTTCACCCTCACTCCCCTTGAGATCAATCCCAAAGACTCGTCGTATGAGATGAAGTATGTTTCCATCAACAAGTGGCACCGGACGACCAAATGCAAAGTTCAAGACAGCAGATGCAACATATCTCCCCACGCCAGGCAGACGTGTCAACACAGTCAGGTCAGATGGAACCGAACCACCGTATGTCGACTTTAGTTCTCTTGCAGTTGCAATCATATGCGCAGTACGGACTGACTGAAGTCCCAGAGTTGCCACTACCGATACGACCTCTGACTCATGGGCATCCGCCAGTGCCTGGACTGTTGGAAAACGTTCTATGAACAGAGGATATACTCTTGAGACCGCCTTGGCAGTAGTCCTACGAAGCATCATCTCAGCGATCAATACCCTGTATGGATCAGTCGTTGTTCGCCATGGTAACTGGCGGCCATGTACCTCAAACCAACGAATTATGGACTCACGGACCTGGTTCATGGCATGTTTCAACCCTACTTCTAGTCTGATTGCAACCTTGGACAATAATAATACTCGGTTCATTTATTAGCGTTTCAACCCTACTTCTAGTCTGATTGCAACGTGTCATCCGAGTCTGACACCCGAGGACATGTTCTAGTTTCAACCCTACTTCTAGTCTGATTGCAACTCTTCCTGGTGGGTATGTCCCCCTTATTGTCATGAAGTTTCAACCCTACTTCTAGTCTGATTGCAACCGAGGGAAATTTTACTATATTCTCCTAAAGAAGTGTTATGGTGGTTGCTTTTTAGGGGGTGTCTCAAAAACCGTTGGTTATGCAAGGCGTTTCGAAAAATCGACAGGTGGGACGACAGTCTATACTATGAAGTTCGTGTCACCGCGATACACACTGATGACAGTTTTTTTGAAGATATCTTTAGATTGCCGTTCTCAGGAGTGTGGCGTCAGGCGTTATTAGAGTTCTCCGACTACCTCTCAGAGAGGTCCGGAACGACCATGTGAGAGATGGGCATAGAAAGACTACGAGAGCCATTTGAAGAGATTTAGTTGTTCAGGGTCAACGTACCAACCCTGAGGACTATATTTCCAGTTCTTCTCAAGATCGAGCATACTTCGGGAGCCAGGTGGAGTCAGAGTGACTAATGCATTTACAGACTGGACACCATCAAGCGTTTCAAGCGACTTAAACAACTGAAAGTACTCCACCTGATAGGTACTCGGGACATGAATCCATAGAATAATACCTCTAGAGGAGAGGTAATACATCGCAGAGGGAACAAAAGGAATCAGAGAGAGTATTTGTTGTCTTTTTGCAGAGTCACAGAGTATCTCAAAGCAGAAGTTGGTTGATAGGTTTAGACCACCAAGAAGTACATGAGGGAGTATCAGATGGCGACGCTTTAGACGACGTATAGTCTGATACACACGTGAGGGAGTCACAGAGAACCCCTTAGCGCTGAGATTCTGAGCAATACTAGGGGCGGACTCACGAATGGACAGTCTGAACTGTGCGGCTATGGCATAGTCCAGACGAGTGAAAGATGGATCATGTCTAGCGGGATACAAAAGAGGCACCTCGTCCGAATATGGGGCGAACACTGCATTGATATCACTCACCTCATCTGGGAATCTCCAGACTCCATTCTCTAACAACCGCACACTTGCATATGCGCCTGTTGCAACCTGGTCGTGCAGCGTACATCTCTTAAAGACGGGACCAACTAGTCTTCGCACACTAGTCCTCAAGATATTATGTGCATATGGGGAGGCGGGAAAAAGCAGACCAACATAACCATGACGTGTCTCCCGGTTGATGAGCAGGCTCTTAGTGAGAGGAAATCTAGCAAGACCACTCTCAATGACTGCAGGGTCAACACCGTCCTGAAGTCTAAAGAACAGGATCACGGACTCCAGTCCAAATACACCTGTATCAACAATACTTGTGAAACGAACCCCGTTACGTTCACGAAGACGTCGAAGAGAGAGCAATACAGTACGTGGAGTCACACCCACCGCGGTGGCTATTGCACTCACAGGGGCAAGAGGTTGCTTGACGAGGTATTGAAGAATTGAACTGTCTATTGTATTGAGTGGATTATTGTCTTGAAGAAATGCAAAGTTGTACGCGGATTGGATAGCATCAGCATTACAGAGATTATACTTACTCAGTGTCTGTAAGTTGTCCAGTAATCGTGCCTTTACAGTATCACTCAAGGGTAATATTGTTGGATCAGTGGGGCGCTTAGTGAACTCAGGATGTTCCTTAAGACTCTCTACATGACTGATTGCATCATCAAGACTGACTGTGCCTGTACACAGTCCAAGGTATATGCGTATTACACGGAGATAGTACTGTGCGGCTGGTTCCACGGCGGGTGGAAGAATATGATCATAGGAGGTCGCAATATCGTCATTAGAGTCATGCTCTGAGACCAACACTAAGGACCTCCATGTTGGTTGTGGCGCATATGAATTTATGAATATTAAGTATTTATTTAACGTTATGTGAAAGAAGATAAGGTATTACATGCTCTAATGCTTTTCTTCGCTCTTTGGAATTAGACAATATTGTACAGATGGTCGTTTCGTTGTCAGAGAGTTGTACAAGTGCGGAGGAGATCGGAATCCATGCCAGACTTGAGGGCAGAAACAGGTCTAATGCAGCAAGTCGGGATCCCTGAACAAGACATACCTTAGGAAAGACTCTCGCCTGCACTGTGAACAGCTTCATTACACGCGGTCCGATGTGTGTTCCACTCACACAGACAAGAATGCGTTGATTGAGATTAATATTATCTATCTCTACAAATGGATTTGCAATCTCTGTTCGAATAGTACTGACTCTACGCCGAATGGTACGTTCAGATGGTGGATTCAGGTCTAGTGCTAAAAACTGTCTTCTGACATCACTTGTTGAGCAGTAATACTCTCGTTCAAGGCAGGAGGCAATGACTATGCGTTCAATTGACACTCTATCAAGTGACTTATATTGTGAGATCTCAATAGTTGGAACCTCTGCAACAGGAAGAACCTCCAAGTAATCCATAATGGCATCCATACTGGTTCCGAATCTAAATGCGTCTTGCAGATGCCAATCTCTTCCATCAAATGCACCA
>FWPU01006711.1_pt1 | contig 18517 bp, 16 predicted proteins | sample 2228361 | NCBI WGS metagenome assembly FWPU01 (sample SAMEA103939777, study PRJEB20133) | metagenome
TTAAATATGTATCTTTTATTTTTTTTACATGTTACTATGTATATGTAGAAAAATTTTTATAAAGGTAAAGTAAAATGCTTCCAAAACTTACAATCAAAAACAAAACATTCAGGCTTCCCATTTTTCAGGGTGGAATGGGTATTGGCGTCTCAATGGCACCTCTTGCAGGGGCTGTCTCAAAAGAAGGCGGGCTGGGCATTATCTCAAGTGCAGCCATAGACAGACTCGTGTCGAGCAGATTAGGGAAAATAGTGAGTAATTTTCAGGCAACCATAGAAGAAATTAATCTTGCTAAAAATATCGGCAAATTTGTGGGTATAAACATAATGGTTGCGGTCACAAAATTTTACAAAGATACGGTAAAGGCGGCTATTGAAGCTGGTGTAGATGCTATTGTTTCCGGCGCAGGTCTGCCCTTAGATCTTCCTTCCATTCACCCTCCAAAAGACACGGCTTTAATACCCATTGTTTCATCAGCACGTTCTCTTGAAATCATATGTAAAAAATGGGAAAGGCAGGGCTACAGACCAGATGCGGCTGTTCTGGAAGGACCTCTGGCGGGTGGTCATCTGGGTTTTAAATTTGATGAGATTAATTCAGAAGAACATACACTGGAAAAACTTTTGCCGCCGGTGCTTGATGTGGCAAAAAAATACGGAGACTTTCCCGTTATTGTGGCGGGCGGCATTTTCACCCATCAGGATATTGTAAGGTTTATAAAGATGGGGGCAAGTGGTGTTCAGCTGGGCACAAGGTTCCTTGCAACCCATGAAAGCGGGGCTAATCCAGCCTATAAAGAAGCCGTCGTGAAGGCTAAAAAAGATGATATTATTGTTGCACAATACCCCGGTTCACCCTGTGGTCTGCCTTTCCGTCTTATCAAATTTTCACCCATGTATCAGGTAGCTATTCAGCGGTTAAGAAAGCCCCTCTGCAATCTGGGCTATCTTTTAAGTAAAGATGAAGAAGGCAGATACACAAAATGTCCCGCAAAGGAAGATAACAACAAATTTTTCTGTATATGCAACGGCTTACTAAGTTCGGGAGGGTTCAATCCTTTTAATGAAGCCATGCTGTTTACCGTTGGTGCAAAAGCCTACCTTGTGGATAAGATTATGTCGGTTAAAGAATTAATGCAGGAATTAGCAGGTGGGGATATATTAACTCCTTTACCTGATACTGTTTAAGCCGATTTACGTCTTTTAACAAGTTTTTCAAGCTCAACCGCAATAAACACAACCGATGATAAGGCAAGGCTGATTAAAAGCTCTTCCAGCGTCAACGGCTCTGTTTTAAAAACCCTGTTTAAAAAGGGCACGTATATAGTTGCTAACTGTAGCAGAAAAGTGCTCAATACAGCAAAAATCAGAGGAATATTGGAAAACACCCCCATTGTAATAAATGAATCTTTTTCTGACCTGATTGCCAGCACATGCCCCATCTGACTTAAACACAGAACTGTAAAAATAATTGTCTGCCAGTGAGAGTGACCTGTTTTGATTGCCCATGCCTGAGAGAAAAGTGACACTATTCCCATTAGTAATCCAACCCACACAATGTGATAACTTAAACCATGGGCAAAAATACTTTCCTTTGGGTGCCTCGGCGGTCTTTTCATTATATCCTTTTCTGCCTTTTCGTAGGCAAGAGCTAATCCGGGTAGTCCATCCGTTACAAGATTAATCCAGAGTATGTGAATAGGCAGAAGCGGTATGGGAAGTCCTAAAAAAGGTGCTAAAAATATAGTCCATATTTCACCGGAATTACTCGTCATTGTGTATTTTACAAATTTTCTAATGTTATCAAATATTCTTCTCCCTTCCCTCACCGCCTTAACAATGGTGGCAAAATTATCATCAAGAAGAATCATATGGGACGCTTCTTTTGACACATCAGTGCCTGTAATCCCCATGGCAACACCGATATCCGCCCTTTTCAAAGCAGGGGCATCATTCACCCCATCACCCGTCATAGCAACGAACTGTCCCTTATCCTGCAACGCCTTTACAATCTTCAGTTTTTGCTCAGGAGAAACCCTTGCATAAACACGTATATCAAGCACCCTCTTTTCAAACTCCCGCAGGTCCAGTTTTTCAAGCTCTCTACCTGTTATTACCGCCTTTTCATCATATTCATCTATTATGCCGATTCTTTTTGCAATATTGTAAGCGGTCAGCGGATGGTCACCCGTAATCATCACGGGGATAATTCCAGCCTCCTTACATATCCTAACCGCTTCAATAACTTCCTCACGTGGCGGATCCATAAGCCCAACAAGCCCGATAATCGTAAGATTATGTTCTATACTTTCATGGTCTTTGGTCTCTGGCAAATCATCAAAAAATCTAACACCAAATCCTATTACTCTAAGCCCGTCTTTTGCCATTCTGTTGGCGATTTTGGTAAGTTCATCTCTGTCCAAAACCTTTTTTTCTCCATCTGACAATATACTGTCAGCCTTTTCAATAAGTACTTCAATTGCACCTTTTGTGATGGAGATGTATTTGTCGTCCCATTTGTGGATTGTGGTCATGCATTTTCTGTCTGAATCAAAGGGTATTTCAAAAACACGTGGATAGATTTTTTCAAGGCTTTCTTTCTGCTCCCCGAGGGCTAAGACAAAATTATAAAGGGCAATCTCTGTAGGATCTCCATCCAAGAACATCTCCATCCTGAGACCTTTTTGCATCATTATTGAGTGCACAGGATTTTATCAGTAAACCTTCTATCTGGTCTTTACCAAAATCTTTAAATATCCTGTTTTTTGAAAACACCTCCTCCACCTTCATCTTGTTCATTGTAAGTGTTCCTGTTTTGTCGGAACAAATGTAGGTAACTGAGCCGAGCGTCTCCACCGCAGGCAGTTTTCTTATGATTACATTTTGTTTAACCAGTTTTTTTGCACCGAGGGCTAAGGAAATCGTTACAACAGCTGGCAAAGCCTCAGGTATAGCTGCAACCGCCAGTGAAATCGCTGTAAGCAGCATTACAACAGGATTTTCCCCTCTGAATAAACCAAAAAAGAACACTACTGCACAAATTAACACAACCGCTATGGATAATTTTTTACCAAATTCAGCAAGCCTTTTTTGCAGAGGGGTTTTTACCTCATCTTCTTTCTGAATCATGGTTGCAATTTTACCCAGTTCCGTATTCATCCCCGTATTTACAACTACACCCACACCTCTTCCGTAGCTGACAAATGTTCCCTTGTATGCCATATTTTTCCTGTCACCCAGAGGGACATTAGATTCACTAATTTTGTCAACCGCCTTTTCAACCGAAACAGACTCGCCTGTAAGTGCCGCCTCTTCCAGTTTTAACTGATAGGTTTCTGTAAGTCTGATATCGGCAGGAACCGCATTTCCGGCTTCCAGTGACACAATGTCTCCCACCACCAGTTCAGAAGCGGGAATATTTTCTGCCCTGCCGTTTCTTATAACCGTCGCAAAAGTTGACGCAAGCTTTTTTAAAGCCTCTATCGCCTTTTCAGCCCTGTATTCCTGAATAAAACCAATGATGGCATTAATAACCAGAATGACTATAATCGCAATGGTGTCTGCCAATTCACCAAGAACACCCGAAATAATTGCGGCAACAATCAGAACAATAATCATAAAATCCTTAAACTGTTCCAGAAACATCATAAGAGGGGACTTCTTTTTGCCCTCTTCTAATTCATTAGGACCATGCTGGGACAGTCTTCTTAAAGCTTCTTCCTTAGACAATCCTTTGTCGCCGGTGTTTAAGCTGCTATAAACCTCTTTTATTTCTTTAGTATGCCAGTCTGACATTATATTTTTTCTTTTCCTTTCGTTAAAAGTTATATGACTGTAGCCAGAAGTTTCTTTCTCGTCTTTTCCCTGTAATCTTCTATTTTCGATGTAATTTCAGGATATTTTACAGAAAGAATGGACAGGGCAAGGAAGGCAGCGTTTTTCGCATTGTCTATACCAACCGTTGCAACAGGAATACCTGGTGGCATCTGAACTATAGAGTATAAGGCATCCACACCCTGAAGGGCACCGGTCTTTATTGGAACACCTATTACAGGAAGTGTGGTATGAGAGGCGATAACCCCAGGCAGATGTGCCGCAAGACCAGCACCCGCAATTATAACTTCAATACCCCTTTCCCTTGCCTCTTTAGCAAGCTTTGCCGTTTCTTCTGGTAATCTGTGGGCAGAAGAGATTTTCATCTCAAAAGGAACATCAAACTCTTTTAACACATCTGCAGCCTTATTCATTACTTCTAAATCACTTTCGCTACCCATAACAATTAAAACAACCGGACTTTTGTCCATTTTTCATGCCTCCAAATTTATTAATATGCCTTGTCTTGTATTTACCATCTGTTGCCCATTGCCATAGACTCTAACCTTGCAACCCTTTCTTCGATTGGCGGATGTGTACTAAAAAGTCTTGCGAAGCCTCCGCCCGTCAATGGATTTACAATAAAAAGATGCGAAGTGGCAGGATTTGCTTCCATGGGAATTCTCTGGGAAGCCATACTAAGTTTTTTAAGTGCACTGGCTAAATAAAGAGGATTACCGCATATTTTCGCACCAGTCTCGTCAGCTCCATACTCCCGTGCCCTTGAAATAGCTAACTGAACCAGCATTGCCGCAATAGGAGCAACAATCATCATAACAAGTGCCACTATGGGGTTACCACCCTCCTCATCCCTGTCTCTGCCTCCACCAAAAATCATTGCCCACTGTGCCATCTGGGCAAGATAGCTTATAGCACCCGCTATTGCAGCAGCAACGGTTGCTACAAGAATATCCCTGTTTTTTATATGGGAAAGTTCATGGGCAATAACACCTTCTAACTCTTCTCTTGAAAGTATCCTTAAAATACCCGATGTGACGGCTACAGCACTGTGTTCCGGATTTCTTCCTGTGGCAAAGGCGTTGGGCTGATCCTGATCAATAATGTAAACCTTTGGCATGGGCATTCCCGCCATCTGGGTAAGCCTTTTCACAATGTTATACAGTTCCGGTGCATCCTTTTCCGTAATCTCTTCTGCACGATACATGGCAAGCACTATCTTATCACTGAACCAGTAGGCAAAAAAGTTCATTCCAAAAGCCATAATCAGTGCAAAGGTCATTCCGGTCCTGCCACCAAGCAGTCCGCCGAAAAACACGAGCATAAGTGTCAAAACCATCATCAAAAGCATTGTTTTAATTCCGTTCATATCTTTTACCTCCTTAAAAAAACACCTCTACCGCAACAAATATAGCATCTGTTACGGTAAAGGTCTCGCTTATTAGGTTAACCTAACCGATGGTGCCGACCCGCTTTCCTGCGGATGTGCTGACGTTCACCACCGATGCAGCTACTCCCCTTTACTTTTTTTATATTATTAATCATTTAACTGCCTTTTGTCAAGCAAAAGCGACCAGGGGTGTTAGATAGGTACAGGTGATATAGTTGCCTCTGTGGGAAAAATAAGCCACAGTTGGGATTAATAGCTTTTTTTGTTGATTATTTATAAACCTGCAGTAAAATTTACTTATGCGGATTAATCTGTTTAATCTGATAAAAGGTGTCTCCAGAACTATAGACCTCGTTAATCCAAGACTTTTTTCTCATCACAGGGACGTAGCACTTGCCTCGCTGTATCTGGCAGAAGAACTCGGATTATCCCGCCAGGACAAAGAAAAGGTTATTATCGCCTCAATGCTCCATGACATTGGTGCCTTTAATTTAAAAACCAGACTGAAAACGCTTAAGTTTGAGGAACGGGATGTTGAACAGCACGCCCTTATGGGGGCAAAACTGCTTTCCGACAGCACATTATTTTCTCCCTTTTGCAAAATTATCCTGCATCACCATACCGATTGGGAAAAACACACAGATATTGAAGATAAAAGCAGCTTTTTCCTGAGCAATATAGTTAACATTGCTGACAGATTCAGCATTCTGGTGAGTAAACGAAAAGATTACAGCGAGAGAAAGGACATTCTGAAGGTTATTAAAGGCGGTTGTCCGTCCCGTTTTGATAAAAGCCTTTGCGATGCCCTTGAGGCTGTTACAGAAAAAGATATTTTCTGGTTTCAGTTAAACGATGAAGGCTATGCCTTTCTTGACGAAGAACGGTTTTACGATAAGGTGATTAATAACAAAAAAGATATTGACGCCCTTTGTGGTCTTGTGTCTGCAATTACAGATTTCAGAAGCCACTTTACGGCAATTCATTCGTCAACAATAGCCCGCTTCGCCTCATTTATGTCGAAAAAGATGAACCATTCTGCCAGCGATGTTGATTGTGTCAGACTGTCCGGTTATTTTCATGATATCGGAAAACTTGCGGTGCCAAACGAGCTGATTGAAAAGAGGGCTTCTCTTTCAGCAGAAGAGTTTTTTGTGGTAAAAAGGCATATTTATCACACCTTTAATTTACTCAAAGAAATCAATGGCTTTGAAGAGGTTACAAAGATTGCCTCAAGACATCATGAAAGGCTTGACGGCAGCGGTTATCCCTTTCGTTTAAAGGAGAAAGACCTTTCCGTGGCGGAACGCATTATGGCGGTATGTGATGTCTTTACCGCAATGAAGGAGGACAGACCTTACAGAAAGGGCATGAATGATGCCGATATTCTGAAAATTTTAAATGAAATGGTCAGGAATAAAAAACTGGATGGAGAGGTTTTCGGCACCCTGTGCAGTAATCTTGATGAAATAAACCACATCTTTATTACCCAAAAGAAACTCTGCCTGACACGTTACAGGGCTCTTTCAGATAATCAGTGACCGCAGGGTTTCCTCGCAGGGCTCTTTTGCTGACACGGTAAAACGGTCATTTATCAAACCCTTTGCCTCTAAAAGCAAAGGCTGACTGTCCTTTGCATCAGAATAACGGTAAATAACCGTCAAAATCCTTTCATCAAAGGGTGGAACAAAATCTTTTATTAGCACCACAGGTCCTTTGGGCTCGACACATTCAAACATCAGGTCACTGTTCTTATCAAAATAAAGGGCTAACTTTTTGCCTTCCTCCTCATCTCTTGCGACGATAATCTTGAGACAGGGTGATAATCTGAGGTGTCTTCCTGACTTTAAAAGCTTTATATCGTCCATGGTGTAGTTTTTTTTGTGTTCAAACAGATCTTTCAACCTTCTGGCAATGTTTTTATCTGTTAAAAGACAGCCCCCGGCGGGACAGGGATAATCAATTTCAGACTGTGTGGCGATTTCCATCTGTTCCTTTCTGCCTCTGCCACTTACAGCAAGCAGTTTGTTTCTGTCAACCCAGCCCATCTTTTCCGGTTTTGTTTCCGGTAACAGTTTTGCAGAAAGGGGACGTAAAAGAATGCCGTCAACTCCTGCCTCCTTTTCAATCAGCCTGAGTGTGTCCCTTCTCTGTGACATGGGTCTTTGTCCAACCACTTCGCCCGATATGATAAAGGAAGCTCCTTCCGCCTCCATAATCTCCTTAGCCTTTTTCATAAGATATATGCGACAGTCTATGCAGGGATTCATGGCGGAACCGTAACCGAATTTCGGATTTTCCACGATTTTAAAATAGTCCATTCCCTTTGCAACCACCTTTAAAGGCACGTTAAGCTGTTTTGCTGCAGAGGCTGCTGCACTGCATGTAGAACCCTTTCTTGTGCAGGTGCAGAAAGGTGATGTAAAATTGAGGGCTAACACATCTATGCCCTGTTCTTTAATAAGCTTTATGGCAACGATGCTGTCAAGTCCGCCTGATAATAATGCTATCGCTTTCATAATTTTATATTATCGCAAATTTACCTAAATTTTTCAGCATTTATCAGCAGGTGATTTGCAATTTGTAAAAAACAGGATATTAATTTTAAGAAAGGCTTATGCTAAAAGTTGATTTTTACGACAAATCTGCAAGCGAGCAGACGGTTGAGATTGTTGAAAGAAAGGGCATAGGGCATCCAGACACAATCTGTGATGGTGTGGCTGAGGCGGTTTCCGTCTCCCTTGCCGGTTTTTATCTTAAAGAGTTCGGCACTATCCTTCATAATAATATTGATAAGGCACTCCTTGCGGCAGGCAGTGCAGAAAAGTTTTTTGGCGGTGGCAGGGTGACAAAACCGATGGAGCTTTATATCGGAGACAGGGCAACATTCCTTGTCGGTGGTAAAAGGCTTGACATTAACAGTCTGGTCATTGAGACAGCAAAAAACTGGCTTTCTGATAATTTGCCATGCTTGGACGTTGACAACCATATAATTGTAAAGTCTGTGCTTGCGGAAGGTTCTGAGGAGTTAAGCTCCATCTACGGCAAAAAAGATAAAGTTTATTCCGCAAATGACACCTCTGCAGCTGTTGGCTACTATCCCTTGACAGAAACAGAAAAGCTGGTTATAGACCTTGAAGGCTATTTAAACTCCGGAAAATTTTTAGATACGGGACAGGATGTGAAGGTTATGGCTTTAAGGTGTGGAAAAAAGCTGGATCTAACAGTAGCAATGCCCCTTATGGCAAAGGATATTTTAACTGAAAATCAGTATTTTGACCGTAAAATGGCTATTGAGGAAGAGTTGTTAAGATATCTTTCCCGCCACAGCAATTTTGAATCCATAAATCTTAGGCTGAACACCCTTGACAAAAGAGGCATGGGCGAAAAAGGTGTTTATCTTACTATAACAGGCACATCTGCCGAAAATGCCGACTCAGGTGAGGTGGGAAGAGGAAACAAGGTAAACGGTGTTATTCCTGTAACAAGACCTATCGGCACAGAGGCTGCAGCTGGTAAAAATCCTGTAAGCCATGTGGGCAAAATTTACAACCTGTTTTCCCACCATCTGGCTAAGGTAGTTTATGAAAATGTTGAAGGGATTAAAGAGGTTTATGTGTTTCTTCTAAGCGAAATAGGAAAACCTGTAAATAGTCCGAAGGTGGCGTATGTTAAACTGACAGTAAGGGAAAATGTTTCAAAGGAGGCTCTTTCCGGGAGTGTCAGAGAGGTGATTGAAAGAGAATTTTCAAAAATAGATCAGTTCTGCAAAGACTTAACTTCCGGGAAATATAAAGTTTATTGATAGCCCTGAACCATGTTTTCTGTAATATTTAAAGGCATTTTTTTTCCATCCTGTTCAAGGTAGATTTCTGTAGCCTTTACAGGGTAGGGGCTGTCAATAGTGTAGGGCATGACAAACTCTTTCCCTTCCTTAGAAGCCCTGCCCTGTGATATGTAAAAAAAGGTTCTGGAAGGTGTTGCTATTTTTGCCTTTAGCACAGAATTTTTAGTACCCTTTATTGTTGCACTTTGAACCAGCTCAAAAATCTTTATTTCGCCTTCCTCAAATATTAATCTTAAACGTGAAGGCGTGTCATCAAAGGGCGGCACCAAGCCATTGAAATGGTAAAGCTTATAAAGAAAAAGCTGTTTAGCTCTATCGTTTAGCTCTTTTTTGCTCTTTATGAAAGGATTGGGGCTGTTGCTGATTACAGCCCAGTCAGTAATAATCAGCGAATCGGGATTGTCCATAAATAAAAACCGTGCCTTTTTTTGTTCCATTATGGCGGTTACATCTTCTTCGCTTTTTTAAACGAGTGCCCTTATAAAAGCCCTTTCATCATTCTTAGGTGATACACCGATAAAATTATGTGCCACTGCAGGTCTTTCTCCAAGTTGAATGATATAATGTCCCAGATGCCATGAAGAAAGGATGCCGTAAGGGGTAGTCCCCTTGCTAAAATCTTCTTTATCTGGCGTCTTTTCTTTTAAAAACCGCATTGCATTGTAAAGAGACTGGTTTTCAAATCGTCCCGAAACATGTTTCTGATTACTGTAAAAGGTGAATATGGTGATCACTCCCGCTATCAGCAGGATATAGCCTTTTTTTATCTGTTTTAAAAAAGGTGACAGTGTCACACCGAGCATAACAGAATAGCCCGTCATAAAAAAGTAGCCAAATCGTAGCTGAAAAAAGGTGAAGACAAGAAAATAAATCGTGCAGAGAAACAGAATATCAATGCCCCGTCTTTTCAGGTATAGGAAAAAAATTAGAGGGAAAAGAAAAAATAAAGGTGTAAAAAGGGTGTTTGCCCTTTTGAACTCTTCGCCGAGACTGTAAAATTTGCTGAAAAAAAGCGGAGCAGTCTCTTCTGCCAGAACAAAAATGGGCTGGATTTTTCCCACATAGCTAAAGCCATTCAGGAGCTCAAAGACAAATCTGTGAAAAAGTCCAAAAAGTATAGTCGCCGCACTTATCCAGATTATGGCAGGCTTTATTTTTGTTTTCAAAGTCAGGTATATGTTAAAAAACACAATAGACACAAAAAAGCAGAAGTCCCTCTGAAATCCTGAGAGAAATTTGTAAGAGTAAGGCGGATAGTCCTGCTGTCCGGTCAATCGCAGATACACAGCTATAACAATTGCGGTTATGTGAAAGGCAATAAAAAGCCCTTTAAATAAGTCCTGATCTCTTTCACCCCTGTAAAGTCTGTAAAAAATGAAAAATATAAGTGGCGGGAAATAGATTACACTGCCGGGCCAGTTGAAAAATGCGGCAAGAATAGTTGTTGTAAAAAGCAAAAGTTTAGTAACGCTTTTTTTATTCAGGTATGCAGAAAATGTGATATATATGGCTGTGATAATAAAAAGTTCAATGGCGTGATGGTCTAACCTTCCGAAAGAGGTGTAAATCCTCAAAATTTCAGCAGAAGCAAGAAAAAAACAACTTATAATAACCGTTCTCTCATCCTCTTTCTTTTTCAAAGCGAAAAAAATCAGCAGAAAACCGAGATAAAAATATATGGGATCAAGCAGGGGCAGCACAAGCTCTGTGTTTTGAAATATCTTTGCAATTGTTGCAGACAGGAGGTCAAACAGGGGAGGCCATGGGACAAAATCGCCGGAAGGGAAGGATAAAAACGCGTCAAAACTGAGTATTTTCGGGTAGTTGTTAAAGGTAAAAAGAATTCTCCTTAAATGATAATAACTGTCCGGGTCAATAAGTTTAAGATAGCCATTGGCATAGACATGTCCAAAGGTGTCAAGTCTGAGTAGGAAGAAGATAAACGACAAAAAGAAAAGAGTAAAGATACTAAAGTAGCGACTTTCCGATTTCTTTTGCACGGACTATCATCTCCGGTTGTTTCAAAATATCATCCTTTTCATCGGCACCCCTTACGAGTAACGATTCTACAAGTTTGGTGTCAATGGCATCAAAAAAGTATTTAACGTTCATCATAATGCCATCAAATAGTTTTGCACCCTTTGTGGCACCAACACCAATAAAAATACCCTTTTTTTCCTTTCCTTTTTTTCCAAGGTAGTACTTTCTTGACCAGAAAGCCTGACAGCGATCCATAAAAATCTTTGTGTGTGCCGATACGGCATAAAACATTACAGGTGAGGCAAGGGCTATGCAGTCCGCATCGTCTATGGTTTTGTATATCATTTGAAAGCCATCGTTGATGGCACAGATACCGTCTTCCTTACACTTGTATATCTCAAGGCAGGGACTTATGTTCAAATCACGCAGGAATATCTCCTCAATCTCATACCCCCCCGCCTCTTTTACACCTTCCAGAAAGGCTTTCATAAGGGTTGCCGTGTTACCATCCCTTCTTGGACTTCCATATAGTGCAAGAAGCTTTTTCATTTGCCCCCCCTCTTTCTTAACATAAGACAAACCATCAGATAAAGCATACCATTTTTGCATTTTAAAAAAAAGTCATGATGTTTTATAATACCTACGTGTCTAAGTACGTGCTTGTGGCTACTCTTACCAATATTCCAAACCTCCTTGTGTACAAACTTAAAGAGAAGCATATCCAAAATGCCCATGTTGGAAAAATCGTGCTTGTTCCAATAAAGTCTCGCTACTACAAAGGCGTCATAACAGAGCTTTTTGAAGAACTACCAGAGAATTGTAAAAATTTTGAAATTGAAGAGATTTACGACATGCCTCCCCTGCCACAGCTTTTTGACGAGCAGTTACTTCAGTTTTATAAATTTGCAGCAAACTACTACAGCGTGCCCTTAGGTGTGGTCCTTAAGTCCGCCTTTCCAGACCTTGGAGGTATTACCGTAAAAGAACGTCTGCATATAAAAGACTTTGAGGAACAGGTGAAAAAGTTTTTCCCTAAACTAACGTTGAAAGAAATAAAAAGGTTTGAGGAGCTTGGCATTATCCACAGAGAAACAGAAATTTCTCTGAAAAATCAGACTGATACAAAAATCAACTATCTTGACATCAGGGATGAAAAAAAAATAAGTCTCACAGAAGAACAGATTGCTATCAAAAACGATGTTATTTCTGGGCTTGGCAGATATATGAGACATCTTTTTTTTGGGAAGACTGGTTCCGGAAAGACAGAACTTTTGCTTAATATTGTTGAAGAAGTGATAAACAGGGGTTATAGCGTCCTTTACCTTGTACCCGAGATTTCTCTGGTTCCGGTTATTTATAAAAGGGCTACCTCGGTAATTAGCAAAGAACAGATTTTTGTCTGGCACAGCAGTATAAACAAAAACCAGCGATGGCAGGCTATGTTAAGTTTCAATAATCGTCCATCACTCCTTATAGGGACACGTTCTGCTGTATTTTTGCCTTTTAAAAATGTAGGGTTAATTATTGTGGACGAAGAACACGACGGAAGCTATAAAAACGAGGGGCAGTTTCCATACAATTCGAGGGATATGGCAATTATGCGCGCCAAAATGTTGTCTCATCCGGTAATACTGTCTTCAGCGACCCCTTCTATTGAAAGCTACCACAACGCCTGCAAGGAAAAAGCAACCCTTCACTGTCTGACACAAACTTTTTCCCCCAGAAGGCCAGAAATTATTATCGTGAACACCAAAGAGGAAGAAATAATCGATGGCTTTTTTTCACGTCCACTACTTGGCTCCATAAAACAAAATCTTGAAAAAGGGGAGCAATCACTTATCTTTATAAACCGCAGGGGATATATCCCTTATATATACTGTGATGGTTGTAAAAGATTCATTGAATGCCGGGACTGCACCGTCCCGCTTACATGGCACAAAAAGAAAAATCTTTTAAGCTGTCATCGCTGCGGTAAAACCTATAAGCCTTTGAACACCTGTACTGCATGCGGAAATCCAAGGCTATCCTTTTTTGGTGCAGGCACAGAAAGGATTGCAGAACTTCTAAAAAACCATTTTCCGGAGGCAAATCTGCTGAAAATAGACAGAGACGATACAGAAAAGGCTGGTTTTCTGAAAAAACATCTGGTTTCTATACTTGACGGCACCTATAACCTGCTGGTGGCAACACAGATAATGGCAAAGGGTTACCACATGCCCAAACTGACACTGGTGGGTGTTTTACTGGGGGAACAGGGGCTTTCTATCCCGGATTTCAGGGCACAGGAAAAGTCTTTTCAGATTTTGTTACAGGTTTTTGGCAGATCGGGTAGAGAAAAAGAAGGTAAGGTTATTATTCAAACAAACTATGTGGACGCCCCGTCCATTAACTACGCCGTAAATGACGATTATGAAGGCTTTTACAACTACGAACTTGAATTGAGAAGGGCTGCCCTGTTTCCGCCCTTCGTAAGGTTGTTAATAATAAAGATTGCCTCAAAAAGTGAGGAAGAAACGGCTAACATTGCAAATCACATTTTTCAGAATATCAGTCATTCCGGCAAAAAGGAACTGGTCTGTTACCCACCCCAGCCTGCACCCATTTACAGGGAGGCGGGCAAATACCGCTATCAGATTTATGTAAAAAGTAAAAGTTACCAGAGCCTGACAGGGCTTGTAAAAAGGCTTCGGATGGAAATAAAAAAGGGGTCAGATGTCCGCATTTATTACGACATTGACCCCTATAACACAATGTAAAGTGCCGAAGGCGGGACTCGAACCCGCACGGTTCATCACCACTACCCCCTCAAGATAGCGTGTCTGCCAATTCCACCACTTCGGCTTAAGGTTATTTAAATTCAGCCTTAAATAGTGACACTTTATAAACGGTTTCTTTGCCTTTCAGCTCTATTTCCGGTTTTGGCAAACCAACATAAGCCTTGCCGTTTTTGTACTCAACAAAACTTTTGGTTTCGTAAACACCATAAACCAAACCGAGTACAGCACCAACAATGACACCAGCACCGATTTTTTTGCCAAAGTCATCACTGTCCAGTGCATATGATGCCACACCAATCAAGCCACCGATAGCAGCACCATAGAGGGTGTCAGTAAAAATCACCTCTCCACCAGCTCCGCCCCTTGCGTAAGCCTTCCCGGAAAAAACAGGTGTTGATAAGGCAATAACCATTATTAAAACTAACAACCTTTTCATCATAGACTATTAATCTATTTTATAACGCCATTTTTGTCAAGTTTTTTTGATTTTAATGGCAAAAAATAATATAATATAACAAAAATAATGAGGAGGATTGCCTTGGACTGCCCACAGTATGAAAGAAATAAAAAGTACTGTAACTGTAGCTATGAACCCTGTTCAAGAAAAACAAAATGCTGTGACTGTTTCCATTATCACAGAAAAAATGGTGAACTACCGGCCTGCTTTTTTTCTGACAGGATTGAAAGAAGTTATGACAGGAGCATAGAAAATTTTATAAGAAATTACAAAAAACTTGACTAAGAAGGGCTTAACGATATAATCTATTATATCTGTTGGGGCTGTAGCTCAGTTTGGGAGAGCGCTTGAATGGCATTCAAGAGGTCGGCGGTTCGATCCCGCTCAGCTCCACTTAAACTTAATGAGTTGCCACAGCACGTACCGTATTCGCCACCTGAACTATACAGTTTGCCTCCTATACTTTTGTTTTGGTAATAAAAAACTCCTGTAATAGGTAAACCGTCTATTTTATGGAGACTGTTTGTGTTTTTATTCTTGCTTTTCTTCCAGATCAGAGAAAAGGAAAAGAATGACGATTTAGCCTTGGGGTTATTTTGAGCAGTTTTACATGAGGAAGCTAATTTTTTTGTTGACCCTTTTTTTATCCTGCAATGTATATTGGGATTACAGTCTGCAGGAGATGGTATTAAATTTTAGCATATCCCCGACGGAAAGACTTTTTTCAACTAAAGCTGAACTTTACCTTTCCGAAGTAAAAAATGGGCAGATTGATCTTTACCTTTATGAGCGTGCAAAGATTAAAAGGTTAGAGATAAATGATCAAACAACAGAGTTTTCCTTTTCTGATGGAAGAATTTTAATAACAAATATCTCTGCAAAAAGTTTTAGATTATTCCTCGAATATCAATTTACTCTTCCTCAAAAGGATATTGAAAATATTTACAGCAACTATGAAGACCCCTCCGCTCATATTTTAAACCTCATCAACGATGATTTTGTATTTTTTGGAAAAGATTTTTATTGGTATCCTCAGACGGCAGATCAGCCTGAAAGGATAAAACTTACAGTTACCTCAAATGATGATATGAAATACATTTCAATGGGAGAGTTGAAGGGGATTAAACAGGAAAAGGAGTTTACTCAGTCGCAATGGCTTATAAACAATCCAAAAACGAGACTTGTCCTTATAGGCGGGCGGTATTATTCTGGTGAGAAAGATTATAAGGGCAGGGTCAAAATCTATACGTTTTTTTCAAAAGAGAACGCAGCGCTTTCTTCAAAGTATATTGATGCCGTTTATAAGTACCTTGAACTATATGAAGAAAGAATAGGCTTCTATCCCTATGAGAAGTTTGCTGTTGTTGAAAGTAAAACCCCTGTAGGATTAAGCTATCCATCTCTTGCCGTTTTGGGCAAAAATATTATTAAACTGCCTTTTATTCTTGACACCAGTCTTCCCCATGAAATTGTTCATTGTTATTTTGGTAATGGTGTTTTTGTTGATTATGGCAAGGGTAACTGGTCAGAGGGTCTTGCAACCTATCTTGCGGACTACTACATAAAGGAGCTGAATAATAGTGAGGAGGCTTTGAACTACCGAAAAAAGCTAACCTTTGATTATGCCATTTTGGTGGACAAAAATTCTGATATACCGCTTTCAAGATTTTATGGAAGGGTAGATGTATCAACAAGAGCCATTGGATATGGCAAATCTGCCATGTTTTTTCATTATCTCAGGTATATGCTTGGTGATGAAGTATTTTTTAAGGCATTAACTAAGTTTTTCAAAGAAAATTTGTTTAAAAAGGCTGGGTGGCAGGACCTGCAAAAAAGCTTTGAAGTGGTATCAAAAAGAGATTTAAACAACATTTTTTCTGCCTGGATTGAGAAAAAGGGAGTGCCAGAGATTGAAATCCAGTATGCTAAACTTGTAAAGAAACAGGCTGTGTATCAGCTAAATGTTGGGCTTAAACAAAAAGGAGAGATTTATGACCTTTTGCTTCCTTTCTGGGTTGAGTTTGGAGATGGTAGAAAAGTTTTTGTTCAGAATATTTCCTTTTTCAGTCCCAGACAGGAGTTTCAGATGGTTTTTAATGAAAAACCTCGCTATGTTTATCTGGATCCAGAGTTTCATATAATAAAAAACTTTGACAGAGAGGAACTTCCTCCAACCATAAACAATCTTAAGTCTGTCAGAGATGTATATATAATGAAAAACAAAAACTATAAGGGAACAGATAGATCAATAGAGATTTTACTGTCAACATTAGGAATAAAAAAATTTGATCCTCTCCCCCGAGAGAGAATATTAAAGCGAGAGAAGCCCATAATTTATTTCGGATACAATGAGCTTGAGGTAGAAGATATAAAAATATTTAAAGACAGATTTACCTATAAAGGAATGCACTTTTCTGAAAAAGATGCCCTTTTTCTTATATTCTATAATAATAAAGAGTTGATAGCTATCTTCTATCCATTGAGTCCTGAGGTTAGTGAAAAGGTGGCACCTAAAATTACCCATTATGGACAGTTTTCCTACCTCGTGTTCAAGGATGGTGTAATCTACCAAAAAGGTGCATGGGAACAAAAGTTAACAAAACTCAGAAAGGAACTCAAACTTTATGAATAACAGTATTTCAGAGCTTTTGGGGTTGGGTCTTGATTCCGTATAATGAGGTAAAGCCACTGCGGAGTGCAGTTTAATTTTTCTTTACGATAACAAAATCATATACAAATCCAATAAATATCTACAAGCTTATCTTCCGCCGTATGCATCTTTAAACCTTGATAGCCTGATTACATTTTCGTTTCTGTCAGCACCACACCGCATTTTTCTATTGTTTTGATAGAAGCTATATTGTCAGAAAAACACCCTAACATAACCTTTTGTAAGCCTAAGGTTTTAGCATATATAAGTGCCATCTTTAACATTTCTGTTGCATACCCCTTCTTTCTTTCAGTTGGTCGCACAGATAAGCCTATATGACCACCATACTCTGCCAGAAATTCATGTTCAAGATTATGCCTGATGTCAATGATGCCCACGATTTTATTGTCCTTTTTTCTGACAGCAAAAAAGGTAGTTGCCGGCACCCAGTTAGGGCTTGCAGCGCTTTTATCTCTATTTTTAATATTATATTCCAGCCATTCATCGTATTCCAACTGATCCAGCAATGCACTTCCGTTAATGACTGTTTCGTTATTATCAAAAAATTCCTTTTTAAACTCTTCTGTTCTCTCTTTATGTTCTAAAGTGGGCAGTTGTAGTTCTAATTCATTCATATAGTTAACTCTCCTTTTTGTCTATTATTTCAGCCTGTAGTTTTAATGGGATGAAACTGATGTTTTCTGCTGTTACAAACGTTATTCCTACTTTTTAAGTCCTCCATAAACAGCAAAATTATAATACTTCCAAATAATATCGACATCAGAAAACCCGATCTCTTCTAACCATTTTACTTGTTCTAACAATTTTGCCGGATTATCTTCATTTTTGTACTTAACCAACCAATTATTGTTAATATCATCCATTGAGCATGATTTACTCATATAAGAAATCCATTTTTCCATGTAAATATGTTGGAAATGCTCATTTGATCCTAACACAACATCAGCATTAAGAAATATTCCTTTCATTTTTAACATATTAAATATCTTTCTGTAAAACACTTTTTTGTCTTCATTCGTAATCAAATGATGTAATGCTAATGAAGATGCGACTACATCATATTTTTCTACAAGATTCAATTCATAAAAATCTATGCAATGACTCTTACAAATTGATTTGCTGCCTATTTTCTTTTCAGCAATTTTCAGCATATTTTGAGAAATATCAATGATGGTAAATTTTGCGTTAGGATACTTCTCTAAAATCGCTTTTGAAATGGTTCCAGTTCCACAACCTAAATCAAGAACATTTATAGGAGCCTCTTTTTTAAAAGGAATTGATGAAACAAGGGCGTTAACCATTTCACTATAATGAGGGATTAATTTCAATATAACTTCATCATAAAAAGGTGCTTCATCTTCAAAATGCATCATTATCTCATTTGTCTTATTCATTGTTTTTTCTTAACTCCTCTGTTTTTGTAATTGCCGCTTGTATCTATGTGGTAGTTTTAATGGCATATAGCCGCTGTTAGGAGCTGAAAACTGGCTAATTTGTCTTTTTTGTTGGTAATCCCAACCATGCTAATGGCAATTCATTAAACTTATAATGACAGTTTACACTCTGAA
>FWPU01003786.1_pt1 | contig 18516 bp, 17 predicted proteins | sample 2228361 | NCBI WGS metagenome assembly FWPU01 (sample SAMEA103939777, study PRJEB20133) | metagenome
GGAACGCCATGAACCGGTCGTTGGGACCTTGCGTCCCCGTTGGGACCGCGTCGTCCCAGCTATCGGTGACGACGGAGTCGAGCGCGTCGTTGAGGTCGAACCCGGGCCCTCCGCCTCGGTCGATGTCCTCGTCGCCCTTGGGCCCGCCGTCCTTCCAGCCGAAAGGCCAGTTGTCGACGTCGGCGAGCGTCAGGATCCCGTCGCCGTCGATGTCATCGATGGTGCCGTCCCCATCGAAGTCCCACTGGAAGCTCACGATGGTGCCGTCGGGATCAGAGGACTGAGAGCCGTCGAAGTTCACAGTCAGAGGCGCCTCCCCGGCCGTGGGAGAGGCCTCTATGATCGCGATGGGCGGCTGGATTAAGAGCGTCTGGCAAGCCGCCAGTGCGAGCGCCACCAAACTGAGCAGAACTCCTAACAGAAAGTATTTCGTATGACGTGTCCTTTGGCGTACTTGGGCTGATAACATGCGTTTCCTCCTCAGCCAAATCATCTTCTCCAATCTAGGCCATCGGGGGTAAAACTCGAAGGAAGCTTGTCCAGTCGCTCGCAGCCACTTTGTTAGCTGGGTGAATAACAGGGGCGCATTTGCACAAGGACATTTTGACCCGTTAAAAGATATAATCAGTGGTGAAACTTTCATAAGGGGTGATCGGTATATCTCGCGAAAGGGCGGAGATGGCCGAGGGGGAACTGGAGTTGATCAGGCGTTCTTTAAACGGCGAGATAGAGGCCTGGGGTGAGGTCGTGCGCCGCTATAAAGAGGCCGTCTTCGGGGTGGCCATGGGAATTCTGGGCAACGCCGCCGACGCCGAAGACGCCTCTCAAGATGCCTTCATTCGCGCTTATGATAATCTCAGAAGCTATGATCTCAGCAGGCGTTTTTCGACATGGCTTTTCGCGATCACGGCCAATCTGTGCAAGAACAAGCTACGCCGCGAGCGGTTCTTCGCACCGCTGCGCCATGCCTCGCGCCTTGCGGCCAACTCCAACCCCGCCGAAGAGATCGCGAAAGAAGCGCTTGGCCAAAGGGTGCGCGAATCTCTCAATGAGCTCTCGTTCAAATATCGCGCCCCCTTGGTTTTAAGATTTTATGCCGACATGGACTATAAAGAGATCGCTCAGGTGCTGAATATGCCCGAAGGCACGGTGAAGACGCGGCTGCATCGCGGCAAACTCGAACTCAAACGAATATTAGAACGGAAGGGAGTGAAAGGCTATGCCTAAGCACAACAATAGGGATTTAGAAACTTTGCTCAAGACAGAGCTAACTCGGGAGACCGAGCGGCATCTGGCGAGATTAGAAGGCTTAGAAGAGAGGGTGGTAGCCGTCTTAGGTGAGCGGGTGATTCGAAGGCAACCTCGGGACTGGCTGTTGTGGGGCTGGAGGCGCCCGGTGCTCGCCTTGGCCGCGACAACGGCAGTGTTTCTTTTGGGCTTCTTCTTGGGTGCTCAGCTGAATAGAGAGGGACCTCCGCTGGTCGTTAGTCCTGGCGAAGTGCTCTTTTTAGTGCCCCCGGTGAATGCCAGCTCCGTAGCCATCTTGGGGGATTTCAATAACTGGACGCCCACTCCGATGCAACGCGAGCCAAGCGGCTTCTGGGCGATTCGAATGAGGTTGGAACCCGGCCGCTACGAGTACGGCTTTCAAATAGATGGCCGCTGGTGGGGCCAGGACCCCAGAGCACACGAGTTCGTGAGAAGCTACGATACTTATAACTCAGTGATCTACGTAAGGGGGGATCGCACATGAAACAGTGGCTGTGGGGGCCGATGAGTATCGGCCTGCTCTTTTTGGTGGGGCTCGGCGCGCTTTCAGGGGTCGAGCCCTTGGACGCCTTGCAAGAACCCTCTTGTCTGCAGCTGGCTCAGCAGACGAATAATCCATCTGAAAAGGCGGTCTTCAACTTCATTCAGTCCACCTTGCAGGCCTCTCAGGCTACGAAGGATCTTTTGTGTCAGGCGCTTCGAGACGGCTTCAATAAGAGTCGCATCACTCCAGAGCGGGCGCTTGCGCTCTTGCAGCGCATCAATCAGAGTACGGCTCCTTTAGAGCAGCGCGAGGGCGTCTTGCTCGTCATTGCCCAGACCCTGCTTACTTTGGATCTGCCTATAGAGATGATCGCGAGCAAAATCGAAGAGGGCATGGCCAAAGGCGTGCCCATGGGCGAAATTTTGAAAGAGATTAGTGAGCGTATGCTAGCCCTAAAAGAAGTTCGGGACTTCTTGCTCGTTAAGGGCATCAAACCCGGCGCTGAGGTCGCGGGCACCCAGATCAAACTCACCGTCCAGATCGTCGATAGAGTCATTACAGACATCACTGGAGCGCTTGAAGACTGGGTCCGCAACGCGAAAAATCCCGAACAAGCTGCGCAAGATGCGAGTGGAATCAAGGCAGCGGTCTTAAGCAGGCTGGAGCTGGACCACCAGGTGCCCCGAGAGCTCTTTAATTTTATCAGCAAGCAGATCAACGATCCCGCCTCGGGCTGGTTGAGCGGCCTGGTTCAGATCGCGATGAACATCGCCGCACGAATTAAGCGGTAGGCGGCAGGGCCGCGGCCTCAAAGCGGGCTCAAAAGGGTGAAACATGCGCGGGCGTGAAATTGTAGATGGGGTGTCAGTGGCAACTATGAGAACAGAAAGAATAGAAAGGAGAATGAGCATGAGAAGAATTCTCATTGCGGCATTTGCGTTATTTCTAATGGGGAGCTTCGCAGGCATAGAGGCCCTGGCGCAGCGGGCGCCTCTGGGCGTGATCGTTGTGCCCCCCGGTGAGTTCCAGATCAGGGTGCGCACCGATAAACCGGCTTATCAAGTAGGCTTTTCGACGTCAATCAAGAGGCGTATGTTTATATTTTGGACATCGACGCGGCTGGGACGGTCAGCCAGATCTTCCCCAACGCCTTCTCACAGAGTAACTTCTTAAGTGCGGGAGAGTACGTGCTGCCGGATAAGCCCACATACGAGTTGCTCGTTGTGCCGCCCTTGGGTCAAGAAGTGATCATGGCCATCGCTTCGAAGGAGCCGCTCACACTCGTTCAAGGCTTTCCGCAGTCCTTCCCGCGGCTGGGCACCAATCCTGAAGAAGTAAGGCAGAGAATCTTGGGGATCATTCAGGGCCTGATTCCCACGGGAAGAGTCACCACAGACTTCATCACATTTCAAGTCACGGCAGGCCCCCCGGGTACGCTATTCGGCGAGCTTTTCGTCAGCTCCGATCCCAGCGGGGCCGAAATCTATATAGACGACGCCTTCAAGGGTTTTACACCTAAGCGCTTCTTCGCAGAGGCTGGCATTAGACGCTTACTCGTCAAGAAGAGCGGCTTTCAGGATCACTTCGAGATCATCTCACTGGCTGCTGGCGAGTTTAAGAACATCTTTGTGCGTCTTCAGCCGGGACCCCCAGGCATCAATAACCCGCCCGTGGCACGCTTTACGTTCAGTCCCGCTAATCCAGCGGTAGGCCAGCCCGTCTTCTTCGACGCCTCGGCCTCTTTTGACCCCGACGGCTTCATTGTGCAATATCTCTGGGACTTCAACAGCGACGGCACCTTTGACGCCTCGGGCCGCATCGTAACAAATGCCTTCTTCTTCGCTGGCACACACATTGTCACGCTTAGGGTGATCGACAATCAGGGGGCAGCTGGGAGCACCAGCCAGCCTGTGATTGTGGGAGTCTTCCCACCCCCCCCTTCGCCTTTCTTTGCCGCGGGCTTCTACATCAACGCCGTCTCTATTAACAAATTCAGCATTCGCGTGCAGGGTCGGAGCGACTGGGCGTTTCAAGATCACCGCTTCAGAATCTTCTTAGAGACCGACGGCCGCTTCACGAGCCTTGAGCATCATGTCATGGGCAGAGCCACGCCACTAGGGCTTCTGCCGGTGCCCACAGGCAACACTTTAGAACTTACAGGCAGCGTGCGCGACGGGGCCATTCTGTATATTATCGGCATCTCGTCCAGTACTACCACCATCAAGTTCGACTTGAGACTCGACATCGACGGCGACGGCACCTTAGAGCGTCGAACTGACTTCGTGTTTCTGGGGGATCAGTTGAAGCACCCGCCCAGCAACCCGTTTGTGCTTAAGTTCGAGGCGGGCAGACTCATCCCCTTCATCGAGATCCAGATCTGCATCGTCTTAGTGGATCAGCCTGGATTCAAGTTCATCATCTGCTTCAGGTTCCGAGATCTGTAGAAGGAAGCAAGGGGAGTAGGACACAGTTAGTGCTCCTACTCCCCTCTAGAAAGGAGCGCAAGATGCTGAGAAGTCAACTCCATCTGGCCGGCTTCTTGATACTGGCGTTTGTTCTTATGGGTTTCGTCAAGTTGTCGGGAGAAGGCTGGGAGTGGGGATCGGTGATGCTCGCAGCAGGCAGTTACTACAAGGCTCTTCTGCCCCAGACCGCCTCATTCAATATCGCCAAAATCATCGAAGGCGCCAAGGGGCTGGGTTTTTGGATTAGAGTCCAAGAGGGCCTTATCATCACATACTTCAAGGGCAGCGAACTTTGTGCCAGCTGTGACCCGCTCAAAGAGCAGGAATTCTTTAAAATGCCCTCACTCTATGTGGACGCAGGGCTCTTTCTCGTCAGAATGGACGAGCCCAAGCTCTTCTTTAACGTGCGGCCGCTCGTCGGCAGCGCCGCAGCCTCAGCGGCAGGGCCGCCGCCTCAATATGAGATCGTAGTCAATCCCAAGGTGAATCTGGAAGCTAAGGAGGCTGAAGATCTTATAGTTGGCAAGCTTCTACAGCTGAGTGTTCTAGAGAGCGCAATCCCGTTGAGCTTTGAGCTATTAAGGCTTCAAAGCAAACCCAAGCCCACCGGAGGGCTACCGCTGGATTCGACGCTCTTCGCGTTGACTCAAGCGCCCGACTGGCACCTCTTTGCCGCAAGAAACAATATAGAACTCAGTGGCATACGAGCGCGTGTGCTGATCGAGCTGAAAACGCCAGACGCCCAGCTTCAAGGCACGGCGAACGTCATCATTTTAGCCAGATCCGCTTCGGGACTCCTCAGAGCCTTAGTGCTAATTCCGGAGCTGATTGAGGTAGCTAAAGATCCGGCTGTGAAATTCGTGCGTCTGCCCAGCCGGCCGCAGTCCCAAACGGAATAGAGCCCATAAGGAGGGATCATGAACAACGCGATGAGAATCGCGATAGTGATAGCGCTGGGCCTGCTCATCATCTGCGTGTCCGCTCTCGCCCAAGAGAAAGACCGATCGAAACATAACCCCAGAATTGACAGTGCTCTTGAAAAGTTGATTTCAATGAGCTTAACTGGCAACATGAACGCTGTGATTCAATATGCCAATCAACTGGGGATTCCCATGAGCGGGAACATGGTCACGGTGACCCTGGAGCCCGGCCGGGGGATGGCATCGTCCGTGGTGCTTCTGATCCGGCCGCTTTTAGAAGGATGGGGAATCATTAAAGGCACATCGCGAGGTCTGATCAAGCTGCAACTGCCCCTGCAGGCCGCGCTGTTCTTGCAGTTAGCGAACGTGGAGGGAGTGACCTTCATCCGTCCGCCCCTGCTGCCTCAGGCCCTCGCCGTCAGCGAAGGGGTGGAGCTCACGGGCGCTACCGCCTTGCACAATATGGGCTTTCGAGGCCAAGGGGTCAAAATTGCCGTGATTGATCTGGGCTTTATGGGGCTTTCGAGTGCTCAAGCGCGAGGCGAGCTGCCTCCAAATGTACGCACCTTCGATTTCACGGGTACGGGCATCGAGTCGTTTACGTCTCATGGAACAGCCGTGGCTGAAATCATTTACGACATGGCGCCCCAAGCGGAACTCTTTTTAATGAAGATCGGCGATGAGGTGGACTTAGAGAACGCCAAAGATGAAGCCATCCGACAGGGCGTCAAAATTATTAATCATTCCGTGGGCTGGTTCAACACGAGTTTTTACGACGGGACGGGGATCATCGCCGATATTGCGAATTCCGCCCGAGCCGCTGGGATTCTGTGGGTTAACGCGGCGGGCAATTATGCACGTCGCCACTATAAAGGCTTTTTTACGGACACGAATGGGAACGGCTGGCACGAGTTTGCATCGGGCGACGAGAGTATAAACATTAACGCCGGAGGCGGGAGCATCGTTCAAGTCTTCATGACGTGGCGGGATTGGCCCGCCTCCGCCCAAGATTATGACCTTTATCTTTTCGACAACAACGGCAATTTAGTGGCCGTTTCGGATCGCATTCAGTCTGGGACAGAGAAGCCCATCGAGAGCCTCAGCGCTTTGACAAGCTCGCCGGGGCCCTTTCATCTTAAAGTGAAGGCCGATCGGGTCACGGCTCACAAAGAACTCGCTATCTTCGTGACCTCGCACGATATCGAGCACGCGGTGCCGCAGAGCAGTCTCGTCTCTCCGGCAGACGCTAAGGGCGCGATGGCCGTGGCAGCTATTAACTGGCAGAACTGGAATACTGGCCCCCAAGCGCCCTATAGCTCGCAGGGGCCTACGAGCGACGGCAGGCCTAAACCCGACATCAGCGGCCCCGACGGGGTTTCTACATCTACTTTTGGGGGCTTTATTGGGACCTCAGCCTCCGCGCCGCATGTGGCCGGGGCGGCGGCCCTGCTGCTCTCCCAAAACCCCGCTATGGGCGTCGATCAGCTCATCAACAAACTAAAGCAAGACGCCGTCCCCATGGGCTCAAATTTGATATTTGGTGCAGGCAGACTCAATTTGGCCATTGTACCCCAGCCCACGCTGAAGCCCGATTTGATCCCCGCCACTGTCGATTGGTCACCCAGAAACCCGCGCGTGGGCGATCTGTTTAATTTTGCGATCACCGTGAGAAATCAAGGCAGCGGCAGCTCCGGCCCCTTCGTTGTGGAGATAAGAGACAACGCGGGCACAGCCAACGCCAGCATAAGCGGCCTAGCCGCCGGGGCTTCAACGAGTATAAGCTTCAGCCGACGCCTAAATGCCCTAACTGAACTCTTCACGATAACCGTTGATGCCCTCAATCAAGTGGAGGAATCCAACGAGAGCAATAATACCACTCAAGTGAGGGTGGAGGCTCAGCCTGAAATGAGCCGACCCGATCTTCTCATCGAAGCGATTGACTTCTCCCCCCGCAATCCCAGTCGGGGCGATACAATCAGCTTCAGCGTGACCGTAACGAATCAAAGCGGCGCCAATGCCGGGCCCTTCAGCGTCGAGATCAGAGACAGCGCCGGGAGCGACCTGAGAAGTCTATCTGGGCTAAACGCCTTTGGCAGAACCAATATCGGCTTCACGAGGCGCCTGAATGCCAACAGCGAGACATTTACATTCATCGTTGACGTGTTCAATCAGGTCGATGAGTCAAACGAGAGCAATAACACAAGGCAAATCACGATCAGCTCGACTACACCGCCAACGCCCACTCTGGGCATCGACGTCTCGCTAGACAAAGACGCATATCAGATCAACGAGAGGGTCGTTATACGCTTTAGAATCAACACCAGAGCTTTCGTTTATATTTATGACGTGGATCCCGCAGGCAGGGTCTCGCTAATCTTTCCCAATGCCTTTTCGCCCAATAACCTCTTAGAAGCGGGGGCATATACCATCCCCGATGGCCGTTACGAGTTGAGAGTCACCGGCCCAGAAGGATTAGAACATATCCATGCGCTGGCCACCTCTCAAGCCGTCGATCTGCGCTTGAGCGGGCAAATAAATCCCGCCTTCACTGATCCCGATACTTTCAAGCGCGAGATCGAGCGTCGCTTAGCGAGTCTGGCACCAGGGGTGGTGTGGGCGCACGACGTGGCGCGATTCAGAGTCACGCAGACATCGAATGTCAATCAGCCGCCGATTGCGAGTTTCAGCTTTAGCCCTCCCGAGCCCTTTGTGGGAGATCGAGTGCTCTTCGATGCCTCCGCCTCGCGAGATCCAGACGGCCGCATTATCGATTATGTCTGGGATCTCAACAGCGACGGCAGAATCGATGCGCGCGGGGTCACCGTCACCGCCATCTACACGTCAGCCGGTGCTCAACGCGCTACCCTGACCGTTATTGACGACAAAGGCGCTTCTAGCTCCGCTTCGCAAACCGTGCCGGTGCGTCAACGCCCGTCGAATAGGCCCCCGATTGCGTCTTTTGTGTTCAGCCCACGTGAGCCACAAGTCAACGAACGGGTCTTCTTCGACGCTTCCAGCTCCACCGATCCAGACGGGCGCATTGTTGACTACCGTTGGGACTTCAACAGTGACGGCCGAGTTGATGCGCGTGGGGTAACAGCTTATACGAGCTTCTCTACAGCCGGGCAGCAGCGCGTCACCCTGACCGTGACAGACGATGGGGGCCTTTCCAACTCGGCTACTCAGATGGTTCAAGTGGGGTCATCTCCATTGGAGATCCCCAGCGGCGTTGCGGGCTTCTTCATTATCGGGGAGGAAAGATTGCGCTTTGTTGTCCAAGGAGACGGTGCCTGGGCTTACAATCACAGCTACAAAATCGTTCTGGAAACCAACGGGGCTTTTACCGAGCTTGAGATGCGGGTACAAGGGAACGCGGCACCGCAAACAGTAGCTCCGCCCAACGGCCAGAGGTCACTGACCCTGAGCGGAAGCGTGCGCAACGGTCGCGTAGATTACTTGATCGGGCTCACGGCTAACGCCAGTAGCATCAAGTTTCATTTGCTATTCGACATAAACGGCGATGGCCGGCTGGAGATGGACCCCACCATCATTTGGATCGGAGCCGAAGGGAAGCTCTACAAACTTCCCTTCGTGCCAGCCTTAGCAGGCTGGAATGTATTCTCCATCGGAGTAACCACAGGGAAGCTACTGCCGTTTGTAGCCCGGAACTTGATAATCTGTTTCTTCGCACCAGAGGGTCCTAGCCGGTTCATCTGCTTTAAGCTCACTTAACGAATCCGAAGCCTTTAAATGAGCTTTAGGGTCACCCAGACATCATACAGCGCATGGGTATAGGCCGTGATGCCAAAGCCTCGGATGACATAAAGCCCCGCGAATATCAGCCCGCTTAAGAAACGGTACAAAAAGCTGTAAAGCTCGAGCCGATCGCCCAAGGGCCCAATATAATGCATCGCTGAAAAGATAAGCGCCGAGATAAGAGCTGCGGCAAGCCCGGCCGCGACTCTATTTGTCAGCACCGATAGCAACCCAAAGAGCCCTGAGAAGAGTATAACACGAAAAAGCAACTCTTCGTACACCCCAGCACCTAGCGAGAGGGTAAGTTGCGCCAAAAAATCAGAACCTTGGGGAAACGACAGCAAGCCTTTCAATACACTTAATATACTCGTCACCACCGTGCCGAAGAGCAGAGCATACACCACGGCTTCGCCGAGCATGAAGAGGAAATACAGGGGCCGCACCGTGAGATCTCTGCGCTGCATCAGCAGAAGCAAGCCGAGCGCACTGAAGCCCGCGATTTTGAGCACCCAGGGGCTGACTTGGCCGAAGAGCGCGAAGAAGCTCGTGAGCCACACGTCCGCTCCGCTTCTAAGATCCGTCTTTAAAGTAAAAGCCAGAAGCTCGTAAAGAATCAAAAGCGGTAGCCCTAACAGAAAGCCGTAATAAGCCGAGCGCGATGCCCTGAAATACTCCATCGCAATCCATGTCTATTCTTTAAGGCGTTCTGTTAACCGGTCCAGATAGTGGGCCAACTTGATGAAGACCAGCAAGGCGCCGACCGCCACCAGCAGCGCCGAAACGCCGATCAACAACCAGAAGAAGCTCACTACAATCTCAGGAGCCTGCTGGGCGCGGCCATCTATCCCCCAAAAGATCGCCCAAAACACGGCGATGATAAAGCCCACAATAACTCTCATGATTACCCCCTCATACACGCTGAGACTCATTATGACAGATTAACTGCTATGAGTCAAATATTATTTGTGCTCCACATAGAGTTCCGGGCGGCCATGTCTCACAGAAGGCCTCTTTAATTTTGGCAAGCTCGGTCATCGTGAGCGAGCTTTGGTTGAGTTGACCATCGAAAAGCTTTTCACGAATCATCTCCTCGACGAAATCTTCCAGATGTGAACTGTCTTCAAGAGTGCGTGACGCCGCTTCCACAGAGTCTGCGAGCATTAAGATAGCTGCCTCTTTAGTTTTGGGTAGCTCCGCCTCGTAGCGATAGTCATGCATGTTGACCGCGCTGTCTTTCCCGCCCTCGCGTAAAGCTTTGAGATAGAAATAGCGAATGACGGATCTTCCGTGATGCTGAGGGATGAACTGCAGCACGTCCTCTTTGAGCCCGTATTCTTTTCCCAGCTCGATACCCTCTTTGATGTGGGAGGTGAGAATGACCTTGCTCATGCTGGGGCTGAGCTTCTCGTGGGGGTTTTCAAGTTCAGGGTTCTGATTTTCCACGAAGAACTCGGGTCGCCTAATTTTCCCAATATCGTGATAGTAGCCGCCCACTTTGGCCAGCAAGGGGTCGGCCCCGATGGCCTGGGCGGCGCTTTCGGCCAGATTCGCCACGCTCTCGCTGTGATGATACGTGCCCGGCGCACGCTCGCGCAACATTCTGAGCAAAGGCTGCGAAGGGTTTAAGAGCTCTAAAAGCCCCAGGGAACTCGTTCTCTGCGTGATGTATTCTGAGAGGGGGATTCCGCCCAAGATCAAAAGCGCGCTGATCGGTCCGTTGAGGCCGGCCAAAATGAGCTCTTTCACGAGATTTTTCAACGACGGCCAAGTCAACGCCTCAACGCCTGTGGCCAACGCACCGCCGAAATACATAAGTATGTTCACCAGTCCGATGAAGGCCCCAGCCCAAATGAGTTGCGAGATCTTATGCAATCGGAGCGTGCTCAAAAGCGCCGTCATTCCACCGCCCAAGGCCACTAGAGCTACCGGAGCCGAGAAAGGGGCATTTATGCCCGCTAGGAAGGTGAGCACCAGCATCATGACGAAACCGGCCTCCGCGCCCAGAAAGATCGTCACTAAACCCGTTCCCGTGGCGACGGGGATCAGATATGGCGAGAGCAAATCTGTAGCCTTCTCCAACAAGGCGATTGCTGTGAGCAGGCCCAGGGCGAAGAGGCGCAGCCGGGGCGTGGCCAACAGCTCGGGCTGGCGAAATCGAAGATAGAGGCCCGTAGAGATGAGCAAGATCAATAGAATCAAACTATTCGCCAATAAATACGGCCACGTCAGAAACTCGCTTAAGATAGGCCTTGAAAGGTTTATTCGAAAAGATTCGATGAAGAGCAAGAGCGCTGAGAAACCTGCGAGGGCAAGCCCTTCCTTCGTCTTCACGCCCCACAGCTTTCTCAGCAGACGTTGGTCTTCTTCCGCAGCATCAGATAACGAGCCCCGCTTATGACGCCTTCTCAGTATTCCCGTTCTCCACCTTCTCATAAGCTTCTATAATCTTTTTGACTAAGTGATGGCGCACCACGTCGCCCTTGTCGAGATAGATAAACGCAATGCCCTCGATGTCTTTGAGGATGCGCTCCACAGCTACTAACCCCGACTTGCCCCGCTCTAAGTCTATTTGGGTGACATCGCCGGTGACGACCACCTTCGAATTAAAACCCAGTCTCGTCAAAAACATCTTCATCTGGGTGGCCGTGGTGTTTTGGGCCTCGTCCAAAATAATAAAGCTGTTATTTAATGTGCGGCCGCGCATAAACGCCAGCGGCGCGATCTCGATCTTGCCCGCCTCTTCTAATCTTTGTACCTCTTCATGGGGGATCATGTCGTAGATGGCGTCATAGAGCGGGCGTAAATAGGGGCTCACCTTGGCCTCGATGTCTCCGGGCAAGAAGCCCAACTCCTCCCCGGCTTCGACGGCGGGTCGGTTCAGAATAATTCGATGCACTCGGCCTTTTTTGAGATGCCCGATGGCGATGGCCACAGCTAAATACGTCTTGCCCGTGCCCGAAGGCCCGATCGCAAAGACCACATCGTTTTGCTGTATCGCTTGTACGTATTTTCGCTGGCCCACCGCTTTGGGTTTAATCACTCCGCCCCAGTAGGTCGCCTGAATGACGTCCTCCATCACGCCTTCGAGATTCGCTTCTTTTCTTATTTGCTCCACTAAGTAGCTGACTTCATCTAGACTTGGCACGTGATCACTTGCAATCACATCGCGCAATTTATCGAAGAGTGTTTGAACCCTCTCGACTTCTGCTACTTCCCCTTCGATTATGACTTTGTTGCCGCGATGAGTGATTTTAGCGTTGAAAGCTTGCTTTAATAGATTCAAATTGCGATTGAACTGGCCCAAAAGGGCCGTAGCTTCGCTGCTGTCTTTCAGCACGATCTCTCTCTTCACTAAATTTTTTGGCCCGTCGCTCAATGATGCTTCGCCAGATTCTCGCATACGCTCGAATTCAGCACCCCCAGCAGATAATCCTTACGTGCTTCTTTAATTTCAACTTTGACGATCTGGCCTGGATGAAGATTCTCACCGTCATAAAGCTGCACATCGAGATAGTTTTCTGAATACCCTCGCCAGCGCCCGGTGTCGGCACGCTCCTCGATCAGAACTTCTAGCTCTTTGCCCACAAAGCCCTGCTTGATCCTTCGGGCGCTTTGAGTCGCGATCCTTTTGAGCCTTCGCACACGCTCCTGCTTGATTGCGCCGTCGAGTTGATCTTTAAAGAGATGAGCGGCCGTGCCCGGACGCTTAGAGTATCTGAAAATATGTATATTCGCAAAGCCGATCTCTTCAATGAACTTACAGGTGTTCTCAAAGTGTTTTTCGGCTTCGCCGGGGAAGCCCACCATTATATCCGTGCCTAAAGTGGCGTTCTTTATATGCTGCTTGATGAGCTCGACGGCTTTTCTGTATTGATGAGTCGTATAGCCTCGCCGCATCTTTTTGAGAATCTCGTCATCGCCGCTCTGCAAGGGAATATGAAAGTGCGGGCAGGCTTTCTTGCTCTTAGCAAAAAATCCCACCAAATCGCGCGTGACCCCGCCCAAATTCAGAGAGCTTAAGCGTATGCGCTCTAGGCCTTCTATCTGCGCGAGGGTTTCTAGCACTTTTGTGAGATTCGCAGAGCTTGTGCCATACTGTGCCAGATTGATGCCCGCCAAGACGACCTCTTTAAAGCCGTGCCCGACCAAAGCACGCACTTCAGAGACTATAGCTTCTAAAGACTTGCTGCTGGGGAGCCCACGGGCGTAGATTGCCTTGCAGAACGTACAGAATTGACTACAACCATCTTGAATCTTCACAAACGCCCGCACATTATGGGTGGTGTCCCGGCTGATGCGTTCGATATTTAAATCCCGTCTGCCAAAGGCGCCATTGTATATAATGCCCCTCTCGCCCCGAAGGGCTCTTTGAATAATCTCCAGAATCTGGGCTTTATGCTGGTTCCCAAAGACGGCATCAACGCCTTCGACTTCGGCGACTTCTTCGGGCGAGACGTCGGCATAACAACCAGTAACGAGTATGAGGCTGCCATTCTGCTTGGCTTTTTTTCGAATGTATTGGCGCGCTTTATATTCCGCGCGCTTGGTGACCGTGCAGGTGTTGACTACATAAATGTCAGCTTCCTCGTCGTCGGGCACGATTTCAATTGGCGCTGCGGTCGTACCGCCTGCAGCCGTGCTGTCGAGCTTCTCCTTCATCATCTCGGTGTCGTACTGATTGGCCCGACAGCCAAAAGTATGAAAAGCCACTCTCAGCATAACCCCTCTACTCACACCATATTATGCTGCGGCCATGCCGCTTTTGTCAAAGGCAGCTGCTCGACCACATATACCACTAAGAGTCCCGTCACAGAGCCGCTCACGAGCCCAAAGAGCAGCAGAAAAGGCAGATAGTAAAGCAGGGCTTGAGATTTAATATAGATCAGAAAGGCCAAAAGGAGCTGCGTCAAATTGTGCGCGATGGCGCCCAGAATGCTGATGCCAATTAAACTTAAAGCCGGGCGCAAGAATTTGAGCGCCAGAGCCACAACTATCGCGCTCACCAGCACACCGCCCAAGCTCAAAAGCGAGCCAGGGCTTAGAAAGGTGCCGCCGATGAAGCTCCCCAGAATCGAGCGCATCCCGGCAAGCCAGATGCCGTCTTCGTAGCCCAAAACGAGCATAGCAATAATGACAATAATGCTTGAGAGCCCCAGCTTGGCACCCGGCACCGGCAGCAAGGGCGGAAAGAGCCCTTCGAGCACGTACAACACGATGCCCAAGGCCAGAAACATCGCAAAGAGTGCCTTGCGTCGCAGCCAATTATCGGGTGATGTCGTCATAGTCGGATCTTCCGGGGATTTCGATGATGACTCGATTCGGCAGGCATATTATAGCCTCGCCGGGCTTGCTGATCCAGCCCCGGTTGACACAAATCTGAAGAGGCCCAGGCGACTTTACAACGCGAACTCGGCCCTCTTTGACTTCGATTACTGTCTCTCCAAGCCGCCCCGTGACAGAGAGCTTGCGATCTTGCCCTAACGCCAGACGTTCGACGACTTGATCGTACACTTTAACTAGCGCAACTTCTGCCTTGCCTCCGGCTCTGCCATTCAAAATGGGAATCGCCAAAATACCGCCCAGAAGCACTGATAAGATGAGCAGCCGGTCGCCCCATGTTAAATGCCTCAAAATGCCGGCTATAAACGCTCTAATCTCGCCAAGCTTCTCTTTCATGGCAGCTCCGAAGGGAGCTTCGCTCCTTTTAGCCCTGAAGATTTCAAAATTTCGCCCTTTGGGGTTACGATAATACATTCCACGTCATCGAGTTTTTCTATCAGTTCCATCCCCTTCTGGGGCCCCAATACGAACACGCCTGTACTCAGCGCATCAGCGATAAGCGCCGTGGGCGCAATGACTGTAGCGCTGATAGTCTCATTGGCGGGTCTTCCCGTATCGGGATCGAAGATGTGATGGTATCTGATGCCGTCTTTGAAAAAATAGCGCTGATATTCCCCTGAGGTGGCCACGGCCACCTCCCCCTGAAGCTCGATAGCGCCTAAAACTTCGTCTTCTTTGCGCGGGTGCTGAATCCCGATCACAAACGGCCTTGGCCGCTCGAAGAAATAGAAGAAGCTTTCGGGTCTTTGGCCGTAGACTCGAATATTGCCCCCGGCGTTCACCAGCGCGCCCTTTATTTTATATGCTTTCAGAACCTCGATAGCCCTATCGACCGCATAGCCCTTGGCGATCCCGCCCAGATCGATCTCGACGGCCGAACTCGAAAACTGCACCATCTTATTCACGGAGTCAACGATGATCTCTTTTGGCACAAGCAGGGCTTCAAGCTCTTCACGCGAAGGCACACGCCCTTGGCCATCCCAGTCTTCTTTAAAACCCCAAGCGTCTACAATTTTGCCAATCGAAACATCGAATTTGCCTTTTGTGAGCGCTTTATATTCCAGGGCTTCTTGAAGCACGAAGAGCAGCTCCTCTGAGATGCTGACGGGCTTAAGAGAAGCTTCACGGTTGACTTTTCCCAGCTCACCTTCGCCCTCGCGGCTCATCTTCTGCTCGATGCGCTTGATCTCCTCAAAAGCACTATTTATCGCTCTTTCCAGCTCGGCTCGGTCTTCGCCGATGGCCTTGATCTCCACGAGGGTGCCCATCAGAAACTGCTTTTGGGCCACCGTCTCGAAGCGCTGGGCCTGAAGTAAAAGCAATATACTAATCCCAAGCAAGAAGGGAATGATCAAAAATCTGGGCCTTCGCATTCTGGTCAATAGCCTAGCATGCCAAGCTCTGGAAATCAAGACTGGCGTTGAATACGGAGATCGTCATTTTTCATCGTAATGTCCAATTGAGGGGTTTCAGAAAGCACAAGATGATTGGACACTGCCTGTCTGCCGGTGAATCAATTCACCGGCTCAAAGAGATTCAAGCCCCTGCGGGGCTTCCGGTTTGCTTAGCCGTGAGATTCATCTCACGGCCCCGTGTTCAGATAACATGTGCACCTATCTAGCTTTTTAAAAACAGCGTAGACTAGCTTGTGAGGTGGCTGACCGGCGGCAACTTCTTCCCTCTCTTTTCTCGGGTCCCACTTTAAGCCAGCTCCCCATCTGTCTTCTGTCTTATCATAAACCTGAAATAACTCGCTGAGCACCCAGTCACGCACGTCTTTGATCTTCCATTCTTTCTGAACCATAAGTAACCCCTTCCTAAAATCTCGACCTCCGTTCACTGAGATAGTTAGCAGAAAGCCCCCATGAATTCAAGCGCTGAAGCGTGGCCAGTATAATGAAGGTTTGACTTCCAATAATCAACAGTTATACTAAAGGGCGAAGCGTGTGCTCAAGGCGATTGGAGAATCGGTGTCATCTTTGTGTATTTTGGAGGTGACGAATAACTTATGAACGCTGCGATTTATTTTCTTGCGGCTATCGCAGCCGCGGCTATAGCCTGGACTGATTGTTTTGTGGCTTAGCCGAAGAGAGGTTAGTCAAGACCCGAGGCACTAAAGGAGATGATCGCCATGAGGAGATTCGCATCTCGACGTGTAGTAACTATAGCTCTAATGCTTGCGCCCTTGCTCATTGTGAGTTGTGTATGGGCCACGAGCCGAGTGGGGCAAACAGACCCGTGTAGTGTTACGACTCCTACTGGAACTGTGCAAGTGAAGCTGGAGCGCATAGTTTCGGGTCTGTCGAATCCAGTCTACGTCACCCATGCAGGGGATGGATCTGGGCGCCTCTTTGTGGTCGAGCAGGCGGGCATCATTCGAATCATTCAGAAGGGAGCCCTGCTTGCCACGCCCTTTTTAGATATTCGTGATCGGGTGGAGTCTGGCGGAGAGAAAGGTCTGCTCAGCGTGGCCTTTCATCCCAAATATAAGACCAATCAACGGTTCTTTGTGAACTACACCACCCGTCGAGGCCTACAGCTTAAAACAGTCATCGCTGAATATAAAGTTTCGGCTGCAGATGCGAATGTGGCCGACCCGACGAGCGAGCGCGTTTTGCTCGAGATCGCTCAGCCCTTGGTGAAGTTTGGCCCCGACGGCTTTCTCTATATCGGCATGGGCGACGGCGGCTCCGCGGGCGATCCCTTCGGGAACGGCCAGAATTTAAACACCCTTTTGGGCGATCTGCTGCGCATTGACGTTGATCGCGGAACCCCCTATGCAATTCCGCCGGACAACCCGTTCGTCGGGAGGGCTGATGCCAAGGGTGAGATCTGGGCCTATGGTTTGAGAAACCCGTGGCGCTTCTCGTTTGACCGCTGTAATGGGCGCCTCTTCTTAGCGGACGTGGGCCAGAATCGCTGGGAAGAGGTGGATCTGATCGAGAAGGGCGGCAACTACGGCTGGAACATCATGGAGGGCGCCCACTGCTTTAGGCCTCCCACGAACTGTAATACGACGGGCTTGAAACTCCCTATCGCCGAATATGCGAATCCTACTTTGGGTTGTTCGATTACGGGAGGCTACGTCTACCGCGGCAAGCAGCATGCTGGGCTTATGGGGCGCTACTTCTTCGGGGACTTCTGCAGCGGGCGGCTGTGGGCATTAACTGAATCTGCATCAGGCAGCTGGACAATGACGGAGCTTCTTCAAACAGGGCTCAGCATCAGCTCCTTCGGCGAGGACGAGGAAGGCGAACTCTACGTTATAGACTACAGTGGCAGCATCTACCGCCTGCGAGTGTGAGGTCACTCATACCGCAGAGCCTCGACAGGCGGCAGTTTGGCGGCGCTGCGCGCGGGTAGCCATCCCGAGAGCGCTCCCAAAAGAAACGAGAAGAGCAGCGCTCCCACAACCAGCGCCGGCGAGATCCCCACCTCTAGAAACTCGGCCCCCTCAATGAAGCGCTTCGCCAGAACCGTCGCCCCGGTGCTGATCCCCAAGCCCAAAATCGTGCCCAATAGCCCGCCCACTAATCCCATGAAGCCCGATTCGATCAGAAATAAAATCATAATTTGTCGCCGCCGGGCGCCCACGGCCTTCATCACCCCGATCTCCCGCGTTCGCTCTAAAACGGCCGTGTACATCGTGTTCATCACCCCAATGCCCCCTACTAAAAGCGAGATCGCCGCGATCCCGCCCAAAAAGGCCTGCACGACCCCGATGGCGTTGCGGACGAGTTCGCGCACCTGCTCGAGGGTCTGGACTCTTAAATCATCCCGGCCTCGCTCTTCTCTTAATGCCTCTTTAATTTTCTCAGCGACGACCTTGGCGTCGTAGCCATCGGCAGCACGGGCCAAGACAAACGAAACCTTCCCTTTTTCTCCGAACATCTCCTCTAAAGTCTTAAGAGGGACGAAGATGGCATCATCGTTCTGGGGGTTGACGCCTTTTTTCAAGAGGCCAATCACAGTGAACTCAGCCGTTTCGATTAAAAGTTTATCGCCGGTCTGTAAACCCAAGTCTTTGGCGACTTCGCTGCCCAACACAGCAGTCAAGCCTTCCCCATAGCTTAGGAGGCGGCCCGTCTCTGCCTCGTAGCCGCGGAAGGCCCGCATCGTCTCAGGCGAGATCCCCAACACGGGCAAAAAACCTTCGAGCCTTTCGGTTTTGATGTAGGCGTTCTTGAAGAGCATCGCGCCCACGGCGTCCACACCCTCCACGTTTTTGAGGGTTTCGGCGTCGAACTCGAAGGCTGCAACCCCGAAGCCGCCTCGGAACCCG
>FWPU01002929.1_pt1 | contig 18507 bp, 12 predicted proteins | sample 2228361 | NCBI WGS metagenome assembly FWPU01 (sample SAMEA103939777, study PRJEB20133) | metagenome
AGGAGGTGGAGGAGGTTCTGTTTCTGGAGGAGGTTCTGTTTCTGGAGGAGGTGGAGGAGGTTCTGTTTCTGGACGAGAAGGTGTTGGAGGAGGTACAGTAGTGCCAATTATATTTATTGGTCGAACGGGGGGAATTATATGCGGGTTCCTTAATACTAAATTTGCTCCTTTCATATCTACATAATCACATTTCTTATATATCAATCTTATGTTCTGCTTCACATCCGGAATTGCTTTATTAGGGTCGCATTCCACATCTGATAACCACCGAGGATCCAATAGTTTGAACCTCTTTGCCTCAACTGTTATTAAATCCTTCAACGCTTCATACTCTTGCCATGTTAATGCTACTTCCCCATAATTTGAAGATGTTAGTTGAACTTCTGCAAAAAATTCACCACTTAACCTCATCTTGAAAATCCTTTCTCCTAATTTGTATCCTTTAAAGTTTTCGTTTATACTCCTTATGCCTTTCTCATCTGATAATGTGACTACATCTCCTAATGTATTTAGCATTTCTACTACATTCCTTGACAGATAGTTCGTAGGGGCACCGTTTACATCCAACTCTACAGGGCCATTTATCCAGATTTGACTATGTGCATCCAACACTTTTAATGAATAAAAATTGTGATAATCCTTATCAGCAGGCATTTTGTAACTTACACCTACATGTTTTAAGTTCTTACCTTCTTTTATAGGCAGGGTCGTATTATGGTAGGAGACAAGAAAAGAATTCTCCAATGGAACTGATGGTGTATACTTGCCATTGCCATCATAATCAGAACCACATAACGGTTCTCCCGCATCTTGCTTACCATTTAAGTTTCTATCTATAAATTCTTCCTTGGGATATGCCCAATCCGCTTTCTCCACAAACCCATCCTTGTAAGGACCATATATAAAAGTGGAAAAATTTTTAGTTGCATCACTAAACAAGCGAATCCTAGCATAGTCAAGAGCACTTCTTGCTAATAATCTTGTATCTTCTGTGGCGAGGAAATTAGAAGAGATTGTTTTGCTTTCTTTAGCAAGTAATATAAACCATACTCCTATCCCTCCAAATAAACTTAAGAAACCTAATATTAAAACTATTACAATTGCTCGCTCATTACTTCTCATTACAAAACTCCTTTATATTATAAAATATTTTTATTACATTAGGTGCTCTAAACATCTACTTCATCCTATAAAATATAGCAAAATATATGCCTTAATTTTGAGTGGGTAGAATGTTACGAAATACAGACAAAATCACAAAAATTAAACAATACCAATAAATGTAACAGAAAGGTAACAAAATACATGTTATATTTAATAGAAAAAAGAGAAAAAAGTTTTTAAGAACTGAAAAAAATAAATAACGATGAAACAACTAATTATTGCTTTTTGCACAATTTAAAACCTCATAAAATATCACTTTCCAAAAATGAGAGAAAATCAACCATTTTGATAAACAGCATTTAACAACGAGATTTAGTATAAAATAGCGATGTTAGTTCATATAATTATCTTGTGGTGTGATAATAATTTAATGTTAGAAACTGTTGACAGGATTATAAAAACCACAGTAAAATGAGGCAGAAATCGGTTCCGGTATAACAATTATGTTGTAAGATTTATTTACTTTTATCAAGCTTTTTGTTTTTTGAAGAGTAAACATTTTAACATTCAAGTTTTAAATTGGAGGGGTAAGCAGGGTTCTGTATCTCCTTGGTTTTTTTACAAGGAGCGGGTTATTTGTCTTGGGTAAGAATTACTTCTTACCTCGAGCATATCCAAAATATTTGCTTAAAGGTGAGGTTTAGTAGTTTCACCCTTAACAAATCATAAGATTTGTCAGGTTTTGTTTCTGCCCTACTTTCTCTTGCTCCTCGCAGAAGCATTCTCTGCTCCACCTTTTTTTAAGCCCTGACTTTCCTCTTGAAGCTTAATGCTCCAAGCAACCCTTTAACCCCTCCACTTTTAAAATTTTAAGGTAAGAATTCAAATATACCAGGAGAAAATTGAAAATTACTTATCAATCCTTTCATTAATTTTATTCTGAATATGATTCAATAAGTTTTCGCAGGTCTCCAAGTAATTGATTTTTCTTGTTGGCAAGACCATAGCGCTTATTTTCATTTTGTTCATATTCAGTTACATATTTATCTAAATTTGTTACATGTTTTGCACGAATATTCGCTTCTTGTGGATTACCTGTGTTTAAAGCATATATATTCTCTCTTATTATTCTTAACTGTTCGTTTAAATAACTATTTCTTTTTAAAAGACTATTTATTTCTACCTCAATATTAGTTATTTCTTTCAATATCTTTAAAGAATCCTCCACAACTTTTTTTGCAGTAGGTGTAAGCTTTTCTGAAGCAAGAAAATATGCTATTCTCTCAATATTTGACATATCAAAACCTATATATTCATACATTAATTTTCTTTCAACTACTTTAAATTCTGTGGTAAAATTAGGCTGTAAATCAATTCTAAAACGATAAATATTAGGTAAGTCTTCTCGGATTGTAGCATCTGTTGGTTGGACCAGTTCCATATCATTTCTTTTATGATAGTCAATTATCATCGTATATGGTTTTTGGCTTTTATTAAATATCTTATATTTTTTTTCGTCGTAATAATAATATTGAGCGGTAAGAATACCATTTACAAGTTTTACGGAAGTATAACCAGAACGTGTTGAACCCATTTTGGTTTCTACATTTATACTTTTTTCAATACCATAAGTTATAATTTCCTTGTCATTGCTTTTAAGTTGTGTTTTTAAATATCCTTCTCCGACTGTGCTTTCTCCTTCAAAAAAAGTTACAAAGCCATTATCCAGAACTTTCTTTGTATTATTTTTTAAATAGAAGGCATTAAAGACATCGGGACTTTGTGCTTCATCATAATATACAATTTTTTCACCTTCAATGTTTTCAGTTAATATATTTACAAGTCCTGCATTGCCACTCAATATTGTAACTGGCTGTGTAATTTCATAACTGAAATATTCGCCCAATTCCTTTCCGCGCGATAATGCTTGTAGTCCTTTTGTAACTATTTCACCAAGCTGTTGGGGCATGGCTCTGTCAAGAGAAGCTACTCTTTGCTCTACTTCTTCACTTTCAGCCCTTACATTTTTTTTCATATCTTTCTTTCTAAAGCGTGAAGGATATTGAAACCTCTCATCGTAATAAATCATAGGAGGTTTACCCTTCATAATTCCAAATAATTCTTCTATAGATATTGTCGGTCTCGAAGGAATTATGGTTGTATATAAATCTACTAAATATGAAAATGGTCCTGAGCCAACCAAAACAATATTCACATCCTTCCAATCATCTAATGTATTGTTTTCAACTATTGCGAACGACTGCAAAAGTGCGGAAGGTTTGCTATCTAAAAATAGTCTATATGTCGTCTTCCATATAGGAGATTCAATTACATACCCTACACGCAATGGTGAATTCTCAAAGTTCTTATAATATATGGATATATTTTTCTGGTCAGCATATTTAGAAGAGTTTAATACTTGTAATAATTTTTCAAAATCCTTCTTCATCTTTTCATCTTCAATGGTAAAGCTCAAAGCGCTAATGTCCATACTTGCTACTCTGCCGGAACTATCTAAATATATAAGTAATGGTTCTTCTATTATACTTCCTTCTTTCGTTTGTGTCTTTTTTATTTCTAATCCTAATACGGTAACACTTTCACTATCTTCGCCCCTTGCTATTTTTATTTTAATACTTTGAAAACTTTTGAGTAATTCTGATAAGGTATTTATGTTTGGAAGAGATATATAAATATCTTCTAACTTTTTTGAAATGGGATCTTCTGTTTGGTAATCAATATTTTGGATAAAACCTTCCTGCAACGGAACTGCAAATAGCGTCTTTAAAACATCCCTCATTTGCCTGGCTTTAAATTTTAACGACACCTGACCACTACCATTTAAGGTTGTCTCTCTTTCCACGTAAGAAATACCGTTTTTGTAAATAACAACCTTCTTTACAGGTAATTCCTGTAACACTAAACTTGTCCAAACAGACACTAAAACAAAAAGAGTAAATAATCTAATCATAGCACTTTCCTCCTTTCTTTATTTTTTTCAATATTCTACAACCTTTTTTATTCATCTTACTTTCTTTAATATTTTATATATAATGACGCTACTACTATCAAAAAGGTTACACTCTATATCATTTAACACATTTACTTAAAAAGTATTTTATTCAAATAATAATTAAGATTAGTTGAATAATTGAGAATTTTAACATTTACAAAAAACACAATACTAAATTATAAATACAAAAATTATTTTTAAAGAGATTTTTCTATAATGTTGATATCGTCAAAAATGGAATTTGAAGGGGGATGAAGAAATAATGCGTTGGTTAATTATAATATTGGTTTTAGCTTTAGGTGGAACACTTACTCTTTTATTTTTAGCAAAAGAAAAGATTACACCTGTAAATCCTGTAAAAAAAACTGCGCCGAACATTCCAACAACCTCATCGCCTGTAACTTCTACACAAACTACAGGAAACAAAGAATATAAATTTTCAAGTCAGCCTTCGAGTAGCTACGACTTCCTAAATTTAGAGAAATTAGGGGAGGGATGTTTAAAATTATATAACAAAGGTAACTTCTCAGAACTTTTGGATAATATAGAAAATAACAAATGCAATCAACCACTTTCAGAAAATGAAAAATTATTATTCAAAGCGTTGAGTTTTAGTGCAATAGGTAAGAAAGTTAAAGAATCAGAAATTTTATATACTCTCCTTAACAAAAGTGCTTACGATAAAATTTTAGTAGATAATAGAGAAAAAATATTTTGCAGGTTTATTGAAATTAGCAAGGGCAAGAAAAAATATGAGCAGGTTAAAAATTTTATATTCTCAAAGATTAAATCAGTATGTTTGGATAAAAGTACACTGATAGATGCAGGAAATTACTTCTATAAAAACAAGTATTTGCTGATAGCACGAAGGTTATATTCCACGGTTTATTTCTTATTGAATAAAGAAGAGCAGAAGAAATATTATAAAAGAATATATAATCTAAATGATAAAATTATTTTTTCTTCCAGACTATATCAAGATAGTTTTACTTACACTGTAGCAAAAGGTGATATTCTTATGAAAATAGGGAAAAAATTTTCTGTAACAGTGGAACTAATAAAGAAAATAAACAAGCTAAAAAGTGATTTAATTTTTCCAGGTCAAATTTTAAAAATTATCAAAGTAGATAATGAAAATAAATTTCATATTTTAGTAAAGATGGATAGCCTAAGACTTTATCTATTTTTAGGTGAAGATTTAATACGAGAGTATCCAATTTCAATTGGGCATCCTGATGAATCACCTACACCGCAAGGGAAATTTACAATAGTATCGCGTTTACCTTTCCCCACTTGGAAAGGTATTCCTTACGGTGATCCCGCAAATATTTTAGGAACAAGGTGGTTAGGATTTAATGAACCATTTTCAAATTATGGTATTCATGGAACCACTGAACCAGAAACAATAGGTAAAAAAGTTACAAATGGGTGTATAAGAATGTTAAATAAAGATGTAGAGGATCTTTATGATTTTATTACAGAAGGGGTTGAGGTAGTTATTCAATAATTGCATCGGTTAAATATCAAACTACAAAAAGTAATGTTCTGTATCATTGTGTTAGGTATGCTAATTACATTTTTTTCATGCAGAAAACTGCAGGTTGTAAATTGCACATCTCTTATATACAGAAAAGATAAAAAAGAACTAATAGATAAAATTTTTTATTGGTTGGAAAATGATTCAAGTATATGTGTTTATAATTCTTTAACAAAAAGAAGTTTAGCCAGATACGATATATACACATTTTCTACTTTGGCTAATAGTTTTGCATTTAGGCGATTGGTATATAATCTTAAGAACTATAACAATGGTATAAAGTGTAAAAATGAAAGAAAAATGACAATTACCTGTTGGATAATTTTCAGAGATGCTAAAATACCATTATTTTTTGTTAGAGGTAAAACTGAATACATAGATGAAAAAACTGGGAAAGTAAAAAAGGAAAATAGAATACTTTTAGATTTAGATTTTGACTATTACCTTATTCTTTTAGATGATATAAAAAGAAAATATAATATTGATTTATTTTATGATTATTATAGGAAGAGAAATTGAAAGATGAGGAAGAAGTTGAAGGAAAGAAAGCAAGTTATTTATTTTTTCTTGAGTCCTAAAAAAACAGACGGCTCGTATGAACTTATTGACTATATAGGTGGTAAGGGAGCGGGACTTGCTCAAATGTTGCGTTTTGGTTTACCTGTTCCACCTGGATTTACAATATCATCTTTACAATGTAAGGAATTCTACGAAAACGGTCAGAAAATTTCAAAGAAGTTAAAACAAGAGGTTATATCTGCAATAAGGATACTTGAGCATGAGACAGGGAAAAAATTTGGTGACAAAAATAATCCTCTGCTTGTATCAGTTCGTTCAGGTTCAAAGTATTCTATGCCAGGTATGATGGATACTATTTTAAATATAGGATTAAATGATAAAACAGTTGAAGGATTAGCGAAATTATCAAATAACAAAAGATTTGCGCTTGATACTTATAGAAGGTTACTTCAAATGTTTGGGTCAATTGTGTTAGGTATAGAAAGGGATAATTTTGAAGGAGAATTGCAAGAAATATTAAGAAAACGAAATAGTGTTCTAACAACATTGCGAGGAAATTTAGCGGTAGTAGGTGAGACGGAACCTAAAGAAAACGAGTTTAAAAAAGAAGGTAAGGTTGAGATACAACTTGATGATAGTGCCTTATTAGAATTGATTGATAAGTATAAAAAGATAATATTAAAGAATAGTGGTAAAGAATTTCCGCAGGATGTATTTAGCCAGCTTTTTATAGCGATAGAGGCGGTTTTTAAATCATGGAATGGCGAAAGAGCGCGTATTTATAGAAAACTTAACAACATACCCGATGACATAGGGACAGCGGTTAACATTCAAACAATGGTATTTGGTAATTTTGGTGAAAACAGTGGAACAGGTGTAGGTTTTACAAGGAATCCCTCTACGGGAACAAAGGAATTATTTGGTGAATATTTACCGAACGCTCAAGGAGAAGATGTTGTAGGTGGTTTTAGAACTCCTAAGCCACTGACACTATTACAAGATGAAGATGAGGAAATATATAAACAATTGGTAAAGTCGGTAACTCTTCTGGAAAAACACTTTAAAGATATGCAGGATTTTGAATTTACAGTTGAGAGAGGTAAATTATATTTGCTTCAAACAAGAAACGGCAAAAGAACAGGAGTAGCAGCGTTAAATATAGGGCTACAACTTATAAAAGAAAGAGTAATCAAAGAGAAAGAAATAAGTAGAAGAATAGAGTATCAACACATTCCACAACTTTTAGCTGATGGGTTTGATACTGAAATGTTAAAAAACGCTACCTTACTTACAAAAGGATTGAATGCTTCCAATGGAGCAGCAACGGGCAAGATTGTATTTGACCCAAAAAAAGCAGTAGAACTTGCAAAGCAAGGAGAAGAAATAATATTAGTGCGTCCTGAAACAAATCCTGATGATGTGCATGCAATGAGTTTAGCAAAAGGTATCCTAACCCAGCGTGGAGGACTTACAAGTCATGCAGCAGTTGTTTCAAGACATATGGGTAAACCTGCTGTCGTGGGATGCGAGTCAATTTCTTTTGATTTTGACAAAAATGCTATAAAAATTAACTCAACATTGCTTAAAGAATTTGACCATATTTCAATAGATGGGACAACGGGTAATGTTTATTTAGGAGTTATCAAAACCGTCCCGAGTAAAATTTTAAGTATTGTAAAGGGTATTGAACCTGAAAGTGCAGGAGGCGAGCTTTACAAGAACTTTTTAAAACTTATTAAAATCCTCAAAAAACACAAAACAATAAATGTTAGAATGAATGCTGATACAGTTGTTGATACAACGATAGGCATGAAATTTGGTGCATCTGGTATAGGGTTATGCAGAACTGAGCATATGTTTTTCCAGAAAGATAGAATTCCTTATGTTCAAAAAATGATTGTTGCACGAAATAAAAATGAACTGAATGACGCACTTGAAAAGATTTTTGAATTTCAAAAAGAAGATTTTAAAGCGATATTTAAAACATTAAAAGGATTACCTGTAACAATAAGAACATTAGACCCACCACTACATGAATTCTTACCCGAAGCCGGTAGTTTGGAAAAACAGTTAGAAGAATTAAATACAAAAGGCAATACCAGTGAGTTGGAATTTTTGAAACTTCTTCTTGAAAAAAGCAAATTAATGAAAGAATTTAACCCTATGTTAGGACATAGAGGATGTAGATTAGGAATTACTCATCCTGAAATTACCGTGGTTCAGGTTAAAGCAATGATTGAAGCAGCATACGAAACACTAAAAGAAGGTATAAAAGTTAATTTAGAAATTATGATACCACTCGTAAATGATGTAAACGAACTACTTAATCAGAAAAAAATAATCTGGGAAGTTTTTGAAAGCATTAGAAGGAAAGAAAGAGGAAAATTAAACTTAAAAATAGGGACGATGATTGAAACACCAAGAGCATTATTTTTATCAGAAGAACTTGCAAAGGAAGTTGACTTTTTCTCTTTTGGCACGAATGATTTAACGCAAATGTTTTTTGGCTTTTCAAGAGATGATACTTACAGTATAATTGAGAAATATAGAGAAATGGGGATATATAAATTTGACCCGTTTGAAACAATTGATAATAACATTTTAGGTAAGCTAATAATAGAAGCGGTTAAAAAAGCAAAAGCAGTAAATCCCAAATTAAAAATTGGCATCTGCGGTGAGCACGGTGGAGAACCTAAAAGTATTGCCTTTTTCAAACAAGCAGGTTTTGACTATGTAAGTTGCTCACCATTTAGAGTTCCAGTTGCCCTACTTACTTCAAATAAAATTCAGTTTGAGAATTTAACGGTTAAAGATTAACAGAGCAAAGTTTTTACCTATTCTCTCATCTCATTTTTGAATTATTGTAAATGGATATCATAATAAAAAGCTACACAGAAAATCCTAAGGTGTCAATTATAATTCCATCACTATACTTTAATGAAAGGAATGAGAATATAAAAAATTTGATACAAATCATAGAGAATCAAACATTTAAAGATATTGAGGTAATATTTGTGATAGGAGATAATCGTCAAGGGCGAGCTATAAATAGAGGCGCCAGGAAAGCAAAAGGCGAAATATTGGTAATTATGGACGATGATACAATGTTGGGCGATAATAAAGTTATAGAAAATTTATATGATGCTTTAATAAAACATCCAGACTACGGATTAGTAGGAGCGGCATGCGAAATTCCTTTCCAGGCAAACGTTTTTTTAAAAAATGCTTTAAAACAAATTCCCAGACGATATTTTCCTACCCAAAAAAAGGATAGGGAATCAGATATGGTTCAGCACCCTTGTCTTGCAATCAGAAAAGATTTATTCTTCCAAATAGGTGGTGAAGACGAAGATTTAATCAGAGGGTTGGACCCTATTCTAAGATATAAAGTAAAAATAAGCGGATATAAAGTAATTATCGTAAAAAATACCTGGATATATCATCTATTACCAAATAAATTTGTAGATATACTAAAAATGTATTATAGAAACGGTAAAGGGGCTGCATTTGCGAAAAAGTTTTTTCCTGATAAAATTTTTGATGTTGATGAAGGATTTGAAGAAAATTACATACCTAAAAAAACATGCTTTTCAGTAAGAATTTTTAGAAGTATATTTAAAATAATCAGAAGTGCTATGGAATTCAAAGTTATAAACTTATCAACTCAGTTGAGTTATTACACAGGATATGTAGCAGAGTATTTCTTAGGAAGCTACAGGAAGTAAAAAATTATATTTAACGAATACGATATGGTTTTATTGTTATGTCGGTTTTTATAATAAGAGGAAGAAATGCTTTTTATAATTGTGCAGTGGAATGAAGAAACTATTTCTTCATTTTCCAAAATAATATGATAATATTAGGAATTGAAACAACTTGTGACGAAACAGCAATTGCTATTGTAGAAGATGGTAAGAAAGTTCATTTTAATTCATTGATAAGTCAAATATCCAAACACACTATTTTTGGCGGTATAGTTCCAGAAATTGCAGCGAGAGAACACTATAAGGCATTGTTTATCCTGTTAGAAATCCTGGAAAGAGAGTCCCCTGTAAAAATTAAAGATGTTGATGCGATAGCAGTAGCTAATGAACCTGGTCTTATTGGTTCTTTACTTTTAGGTCTAACTTTTGCAAAAACATTATCTTTCGTATACAATAAACCACTTATAACTGTGAATCATCTATATGCCCATCTTGCAGTAGCACACATAGAGAATGAGATAGTGTATCCATATTTAGGGGTTTTGGTTTCAGGTGGACATACAATATTTTTTGAAGTAAAAGATGAAATTACATATAATGTTATGAGTAAAACATTAGATGACGCAGCAGGAGAATGTTTTGACAAAGTAGCAAAAATGCTTGGATTAGGCTACCCTGGAGGTCCAATTATAGATGAAATAGTAAAAGAAGCCCAAAAGAAAGAAAAAGTAAATTTAAACTTCAACTGGCAAAATAAGTGGGGTAATAATGTTAGTTTCAGTGGACTTAAAACAGCTGTTCTTTACTACATACACGGACAAAATTTCAATATGCCTAAAAAATTAGAAAACCAGCAGGTAATTGATATAGCTTATACAGCCCAAGAAATTATAACCGACATTTTAGTAGAAAAAACTGATAATTTCATAAAAGACAACGATTTTAAAAGTATAGTTGTAGCAGGAGGAGTTGCTGCAAATTCAGTGTTAAGAAATAAAGTTAGAAAATTAGAAAGTAATGACATCAGGGTTTATATACCTTCGCCAAAATACTGTCTGGACAACGGAGCAATGATCGCAGTGTTAGGATACTTTCTTGCAAGAAGAAAAATGTTTTCAGCTCTTGATATTGACTGCAACTCAGTATTTAGTTCTTGAATGGTTACCTCATATGGATAGCAGGTTAGATAAAACCATTGCAATTTTCTCATTCTTTATCCTACTGCTTTTTTTCGTACTATTTGGTTACTTTATTTTTAACTATGTCAAACCTGATGAACACACATATCAATTAGGGTTAGCAATAACTTTTATAGTATTAATACTATCATTAATAAACTATAAAATATCTTTGTATTCTTTCGCAATATCGGTTGCGATATCCCCAGAGCTGGTTGTAATGGATACACCGAATTTCAGGGTTGAAGATTTAATATTTCCTGTAATGTGTCTCTCTTGGTTTACCTACTTTCTCAAAGAGAAAAAAGAATTTGCAAAAACTGGTTTTACAGCTCCTGTAATAGCCTTTTTACTTGTATCTATTATTTCTTATCTTATCAATGTAGGATTGGGTAATTTACGAAATATAACTACAGGTTTTTATGAAATTGGGAAACATTTACAGTATCTTATTATCTTTATAGTATTTGCCAATTCCTTTGAAAAAGTAGAAGACATAAAGCAAGCAATACTGGTTATGGTAATATCTTTTCTTATATCAGGAATTATGGGTATATTCATAAGATACCAAACAGGACAAATTTATGGGCCATTAGGAGAAGGTCCAAACATTCAAGGAGGATATTATACATTATCACTCTGCATAGTAATGGGGTTACTTGCAGTTATAACTGATCCCGTGCTTTGGCTTGCTTTATTAGGTGTTGCTGGTTCTATTTTCTATCCATTAGTATATACTTTATCGCGAACATCGTATGTTGCGTTTGTAAGTAGTATTTTAGTTATCGGATTTTTTAAGGCAAAAAGACTGCTATTGTGGTTGATACTTTTCTTTATTTTCGCTCTCTCTGTAAAAGATAGTTTATTTTTTGAAAGAGCAACGAGTATTTTATACATATTTACGGATAAACCACCATCATCGTGGGAGGCGAGAGTTTCAGGTTGGCAGGTTTATAGTCGTTACTTTTTTGACGCACCTATTTTGGGCAATGGAACAGGTTTTACTCCTCGAACAATTGATAATGAGTATGTTAAAATTTTAGTAGATAAAGGATTACTTGGTATTCTCATATTTTTGTGGTTGCTTCTTTCATTTTTAAAAGTCGCCCTTAAAGCGATAAAAATTACTGAAGATAACGATATAATTTTTTACGGTTACTCTATAGGTTTTTTAGCAGCTACAATAGCCATATTAATCCACTCCGTAGGCGCGGTAAGTTTTACTGTTATAAGAGTAGCAGAATTATACTACATGTTGTTAGGATTAGCTATAGCAATAATCAATACTGTTTTAAAAGAATCTAAAGAATCAAAAGTTATTGAAGAACAAGTTACACTATAAAATATTACTAATAACAGATTTATTCAATCCAGATAAATTCGGAGGTGCAGAAGTATATTTTTATAATTTAATAAAGAATTTAAGGAAAAAAGAAAATATTATACTTCACTTAATCTGTAGGTCTTATAATAGAAATTTCATTAGAGAATTAAGAATTGGCTATTGGTTGATTCCTGTCACATCGCGTTTGTGGTTATCTATTTTATATATATTACTTTCTATCATATCAATCAATATCTTACTTATTCTAAAAAGATTTGATGTTGTTTTAATTAATCATCCATTATCCGCTCTTTATGCATTTTTTATCCCTAAAAAAAAGAAAATAATCATATTTCATTCTCCATGGTGTTTTGAATATAAGTATAGAAATAATATAAAATCATGGGAGTTAGCTCTAAAAAATTTAAATTTAAGAGGAGTTGGATACTTCCTTAGATTCTTTATAGAAAAGCAGATTTATAGTAACACAAAACACATAGTGACTTTAAGTAATTATATGAAGAAGATATGTAAAAAACTATTTAAAACAACTGCAATCATCCATGTTTTACCCCCATTTATTGACATTGAAGAATTTAATATACAATCAGATAAAAAGTCAATCAGGGAAAAACTAAGAATTTCACAGGACAAAATCGTTTTCTTTACCGCTCGCTCACTTATACCGCGAACTGGTATTGACATCCTGATAAAATCGCTATATTTAATAAAAGATAAAATAGAAAAATGCATCGTTTTAATTGCAGGGACAGGGAATTACCTAAGTTATTATGAAAAACTTGTCGTTAAATATAAGTTGCAGAAATATGTTACTTTCTTAGGATTTTTGGATAGGAAAGTGCTTATTGAGTATTTTCATGCGGTAGATTGTTTTCTCTTACCATCCTGGAAATTAGAAGGATTTGGATTAGTGTTGTTAGAAGCATTGTATTCAAACTTGCCGATAATAGCTACGCCTGTAGGTGCAATCGTGGAAAATTTAAAAGACATACCAAACTGTTTTATTTCGAGCTCCAAGAGTTCAGAAAGTTTTAGCGAACAGATACTGAAATTTCTGGAAAATTTCGCTAATTTTTATAGTGTAGATACAGTGAAATATTATTTAAACAAATACCACTACCCAGATGCAATCCTAAATAAAATACTGACAATTTCTGGAATATAAGGTAGAATTACCTGGACAGGCTAAGAAAGACTGAGTTGTAAATCTATCTAAAAACTTTTACTACGATGCAGATTTTTTATTTCTTTAACTTACCTTTATTTTGGATAAAGTTAGTCGAAAAAACTTCTTAGTTTTTTTTCTTTTAAATAATTTTTTGCCATCGTGTTATATTTTAGTTGGTTGAAGCACTTTACGAATGTAGCGTAGCAACTCAGTTTTAGCTAAGAAATCTGACTTTTTTTCTATTCTGTTTTTAAGTTCTATTTTTTTGTTTTCTTTAAACTTTTTACCTATAATAATGTTTACAGGTGCCCCAATCAAATCAGCATCGTTGAATTTCACACCTGCACTCTCACTTCTGTCATCCCATAAAACATCGTAATTTAAATTCATTAATTTAGTATATAGCTGATTAGAACATTTAACTGCTTCTTCATCATTCATATTTACTGTAATAATTTCTATTTCAAAAGGTGCAATTTCCTGAGGCCATATAATTGCTTCTTCTGTTGATGAACATTCCAATACTGCACTCATAAGTCGTGAAACACCGATACCATAACATCCCATAACTACATCTGAGAGCTTACCATCTTGTAATGGCAATTTAAATTTAAACTTTTCAGTATATTTTGTTCCTAATTTGAAAATATGACCAACTTCTATACCACGCAGAAATTCCAGCTCTGATTTACAACCAATACATAAATCACCTTCTTTAACAGAGGTTAGATCGCAGACACGATAGTTTTTTATATCCCTTTTAATATTAAAATTTTTAATATGATAATTGGTTTTATTAGAACCAGTGACATAAAACTTTTCATCAACTATATTTTGGTCAACGAAGATTTGTGTATCCAGGCCATAAGGACCACTAAAACCCATTTCAGCACCTGTAAGTTTCTCAATCACTTCCATAGATGCAGGTTGAAGTTGTGATGAACCGGTTATAACAGATGCCTTTGATTGGTTTAGTTCATAATCACCTCTTATACAAAATACAAAAATGTCGGAATTTTCGTTTGTAAAAATAAGTGTTTTTATAACTTCTTCATTTCTAACTTTCAAAAAATTACACACTTCTTCCAATGTTCTAACATTAGGAGTAAATACAAACTCTAAATCTGATTCTTTATCATTATTATTACAACTAAAAGGGATAAATTTAGCGACATGAATATTTGCTTTATAATTGCAAGAAGTGCATTTAACAACAATATCTTCTCCATACTTACTAAGTGAGATAAATTCCTCTGATTGATTTCCACCCATTAAACCACTCTCTGCCTCTACGCACACATAATTTAAGTTCAATCTTTTAAATATATTGTTATATGCAATCCTCATATTTTCATAACTTTTGTCTAACCCTTCTTGAGTTAAGTCGAAACTGTATGCATCTTTCATAATAAATTCCCTTGCACGAATGGGACCAAAACGAGGTCTTAATTCATCCCTAAACTTTACCTGAATCTGATACAAAGTTTTTGGAAGCTCCTTATAGCTTTTTATTATGTTTTTTGCAAGTATAGTTATGGATTCCTCATGTGTAGGACCAATAACCAATGTTTTATCTTGCCTGTCCTTTAGTTTATACATTAATGGACCAAAATCATTAAACCTTCCTGATTCTTTCCATATGGTATCGGGTTGCAAAACACTCAAAATAACCTCTAACGCCTTCGCTTTATTCATCTCCTCTCTCACTACATTTATAATCTTATATAGCACCTTCCAGCCTAATGGTGTATATATGTATATCCCTGAAAATAATTTATAAATATAACCACCTTTTATAAGTAATTTATGACTCTTTGATTCTGCTTCTTTAGGTTCCTCCCTTAAAGTACTAATAATAAATTCATTCCATCTCATACTAACAATCCCTAATTATGATTGTAAAAAAATGATTTTTTATTTTTTCTTCTGTTTACAACCAATCTTCCTAATATCAAATTCTACTACAAATCCTGCAAATAATAGTTTTTACAAAAAATTATTTTCATTATTTTGTTTGTTTTCGGATAACTTAAATTGAATAGTTACTGAAGTTTTTGACTCAATCTTTAGTTATTTTTAATTATAAAATTATAAACGATAATTATATGAAATGAATATAGCAGGGATTGATGTAGGTGTAAAATTAGGAATAGCGGTAGTTGAATTAGAATCAGAAAAAATAATCCATATTGAACAAATAGATACAAAGCAATTAACATTTTCGGAACTATTTTGTGTTTTAAATAATTTAGTAAAGTTAAAAAGTATCAGGTATATAGGATACGAAAAACCAATATATCACACCAACATAAAGAGTATGCAAAAATATATAGAAAAAACTGGCACCTTAAAACTTATCGCTTCTATAAATAAAATACCTATCGTAGAGCTTCATCCCAATTCTATAAAAAAATCATTCACGACTTATGGTAAAGCATCAAAACATCAGGTTAGGGAATTAATAAAAAATTTATACAACATTACACTACCAAAGAAAGGTTATGATATTTCTGATGCGATTGCTATATCTTTCTCACTTCTTAATAAACTTAAATCTTCGCCCCAATTTATGTCTAATAAAAATTTTTAGGACATCTATAAAATATATAATACCGTCAAAAAATCTAAGGGTTGAACCATGAAAACCGACCTCCTGGTATACAGGTATTTCTTTTATTTTGATATTATATTTATAGCTCAAAAAAATAATCTCACAATCAAATCCCCAACTATTTAAAAAACACATTGAAAAAATATTGTTTAATTTTTGTTTATTAAATCCCTTCAATCCTGCCTGGGTATCTTTGAATGGTATACCTAAAATCAAACGAATGAAAATATTTATAATCCTTCCAGCAAACCATCTAAAAAACAGCTTCATTAAGTCAACATACCTTACGACACAAACACTTTCTGATAATGCTCTTGAACAAATAACCATACCGTATTCAGAGTTTTCAAGTTCTCTGGTTAGATTCAAGATAGTATCAAAAGAATAAGGTAGGTCTGCATCGATAAAGATAACATTATTATATAGACTATTAAAAAACCCTCGCCTTAGAGCGAATCCTTTTCCACGATTGTTATCATACGACACTATTTTAAGTTCTGGTAGTTTAAGCGATAAAACCATCTCGTATGTTTTGTCTGTGCTACCATCATTTACAACAATAATTTCAAATTCACTAAAATTTTCTACAAGAAATTTATGTAGTTTCTTTATGTTATCTACAATAAATGCTTCACCATTGTAAACGGGAACAATAACAGAAATAGCGCTTAAAAGGGACATACTTTGAACGCTAAATATAAAACAAATAAAGTCAAAGTTATATATTTGAAAATGTTGCTTAGTGAAAAATAGTTTAGAGATTCCAAATTATTTGAAAATGATATTTGAGGAAAACTACCATTGTAATAAGTAAACAGTTTATCCCCAACAAACATTTCTCTTTTTTGATACTGTTCTTTGAATAAATATTTCAAAATAGCATCCATAAATATGGGTAAAGGTGCGTCAATATTCTTTGCGAAATCAGTCAATTCTGTATTTTCCCAATTAATTGAGCTAATAACAAACTTCTGACCATCATTTTCACAATAACAGGAAATAATATTATTATCTTTATCAATTACAAAAGGAACGACTTTCCTACAACCATTAAAATTTATCTTATTATGTTCAGCAAAATATATCTTATTCACATCAAAATTTGGAGGTAATTCAAGATTTTCTACGCGCAGAGAGTGTTTTTTGCTAATAATATTTTCTAATGCGTAGATATCAGAATATTTATTCACATTTACCACGGACAACACAAATATAATTTTGCAGTTTATCTTAGATGGTCTATATGCTGAATTTGTAATACACAGGTCAAATTTTTCATTTTTTGTTTGTTGATACACTTTATACCCTAATGCGTCAATAGATTTTATACTATAAGACAAGTCAGATTGAATAAACACTTTTAATGGATGGAGACTAAAAATATTATCTTCATAAAATATATCCTTATGAGTAATCTCTACAACTTCATCTTCTGCCGAAAATGGAATTGCAACTACTTTACCTGCCGGCAAGCTAACTTTTTTAATTTCGTTATTTAATTTCACAGTTATTTTATTTTCTGATGAGGAATAATTAAATAAATATACAGCATTATCGGTAACCCTTACAATACCTACATTATCTATACCATCCACACAAATTTTGCAAATATTACCGTCTTCAATAACACTTTTTTGACTACAAAGTTTCACAATATATATATCATTACTTGCAAAAATATTATCCAAACTTATGGTGTCTAAATAAAAATTATCATAAAATTTCCCTTTTTCTAATTCATTGAGTGTTGATAATGTATATTTCCCTGCATATAGATTATTAATGTATAATTTAAACTTTTGTTTTTTATCTATATATTTTTCTAATTCCAACTTGATTTTCTCAATTATTACATTATTTGCGAATGGTATGTTTAAGACAACTATTTTCTCACCACCTGTAAGTGGCTTCATTGTGATACCGCACAAAACAATCACAATAGAAAAAAGCAGAAGATACAACAATAATTTTTCTAAAAAAACATTTGTATACAAAAAACTGATATCCACAATCTTGAAGTTAGAAAGTTTATAAATAAATTGAAATGACTTCCCTTTATCCAGAATAAATAATAGTAAAATTACTGGTATTAACAAAAGAAAATACGGATTATCAATCCTCATTTTATTTTTCTTTTTTTATAACTTTATATCTTATTAGATATTGGATTATACTATAGATAGGGGAGGCACAGTCAACTTGAATTAAAGTTATCCCGTTTAGTTGAGTGTATTTTCTAATAAGCGCAAGAAATTTTTCATAATTGCTCCATAATGTTTTTTTAACTAATCTGTTAACAAAAATTTCTTTTGATGCTTTTGTTTCAGG